>Ga0134121_10001903_pt1 | contig 18888 bp, 17 predicted proteins | sample KB301_FD_96463 | JGI IMG/M metagenome (GOLD analysis project Ga0134121, IMG submission 96463) | Terrestrial soil microbial communities without Nitrogen fertilizer from Kellogg Biological Station, Michigan, USA - KB3-0-1 | ecosystem: Environmental > Terrestrial > Soil > Unclassified ... | reverse complement strand
TCGAGGGAAAAGCGAGCTTAACCGTTAAGAAGAAGCTCATTGAATTGAAAGCTCGCTGCCGCAGAGGAAAACTAGTCGACGCCAAAGGCCGGGAGATTCGATTTTTCCGAATCTCATGCTGGGGGAATCCACCGGAGGACTATTTGGAGATTCAGAAACGCGAGGGCGAAGAGTTGGCGGAACTCAAAAAGCACTACTCAGTAATCGAGTTTGGCTGTAATCCGATGATTCACTAACCAAGTGTCAACCGAAAGTTTTATGAATTAGATCACGCGCCGGAACAGGTCCGGATAATCCAGCACGATGCCCTCTTCATCAACAGGAAGTTTCGCATGGAAACCGCTGCCATCGATGTTTTCGAAAAGGTAGAGCCGATCTCCCAGCCGCGTGTAACCCTGCGGTTGCGCGCGAACTGTTAGATCAGGCGCGCAGACCCAGACCGTGCGGAACTCCCGCCGCTCACCTACAGCCATCGGCTCGCGCCAAATCGGGAAGCTGTTGGTGAAAGGGGTTGGCCAGATATCGATATCTATGCAGCCATCGAGATCAATGATCGCTTGGCCATCACCTTGCCAGTGACCCTGTCCATCCGTTTTCAGAGTCAATGTTCGGGTGAAACTCTCCGTCGTCACAGCCATGTCGGCCTCGCGGAGTCGCCACAATTTGTCCCAGGTGAGGCGATAGATGAGCCGAAATGGGCCATGCTGCTCATCGAACGCGAGAATGATGCTATCAGCCACGTTCTCTGACAGGAGTAGGTGCTCCAGTCCCACGCCCTCCCGGTCCTTGTTCCAGATGGGCATCCAGCAGATCGTGCGACACCGTGCCTTCGTCATCAGATTTTTAACTACGCGCTTGTACTGTCCTAAGGTATGTTACTCGAACTAGCCCAAACGGCGAGTCCAAGGATGATCGCAGTTGCAATGACAGTCAACTGGCGCTCCGACAGATAATGGTCCTCTGCAATCTTCTGCACAAATCCTTTTAGTTTCGTTTTACTCGGAACCGACCAAACCCTCAATGACTGAAGCTGCGAGTTAGGCGTGACGCGCGTTGACTGAAACGTTATCCTAGCTGGGTGGACCGTGACGAGATAATGCGAGTGCTGCGCGCCTTTGAGTCGGCGGGGCTCGAATACGTGCTCATCGGTGCGGCTGCTATGGCGTTTCACGGGCTGGTCAGGGCAACGGCGGATCTCGATCTTTTCATTCGTGCTACTCCAGAGAATATAGAACGCCTTCGTACCGCACTGCGACAGGCTTTCCAGGGAGATCCCGAGATAAACGCAATCTCGTCCGAAGATCTGTTGGGAGAATATCCGGCCGTACGTTATGTTCCGCCGACGGGAACTCTGTACCTCGATGTACTAACGCGACTTGGAGAAGTTGCAAATTTTGAAACCGTCGAGGCCGAGACCAAAGACATTGATGGTACATCGGTGAGGGTCGCAACGCCGGCGGCACTGTACCGACTGAAGAAGGGAACCATTCGCTTGCAGGACCAGGCAGATGCGGCAGCGCTGCGCGATCGGTTCAACTTCAAAGACGAGAAATGAGATGCCAGTACAGAAGTTTCGCTCGATTGAGGAAATGAACAAGGCACCTGAGCCAAACTCTCAAGAACCGCCATTCGAGCGTTTTGTCCGGCTGTGCTCTCAGTATTGGGCCATTGCGCCAAAGCCGTATCCGCCTGGTATCTACAAGTTTCGCAGTATTGAAGAAGCGCAGAAGGCTCGTCTCAAAAACTCGTCCTGATGAGTCGCAGCGTCTTGAACTGAGTGAATAGCATGCAAGATGGGCCAAAATGCATCTTGAACTCATGCGCGAGCGTCTTGAATCGGGTTCGTCTCATCTGCATCTGACGGCATTGCATATTGAATTTCGTCGAACATGAATTGATCCAGGTTCGAGTTGTCTTGAAGCGGCTCAATTCGTGATTGAATTCTGCAGATCATGGATTGAATTTCGCCCAAACTAGATCGGATCGCGCAGATCTCAGACATTCTCGCGGCGATGCATAGAGCTATTTAATAGCCCCGGTTTGAAAGCCGGGGCCTTCAAGTATTTGGCTCGCTACGACGAGACGGTCTAGTCCGCCAACAACTCACCTTCAACTATCGCAACCTGAGCATCAACCATTCCGTAGAGGTTGGACTCACCGCAATGACTGAAAGCGAGATGCTTGGCCGCGTTCGCGAGTAGTTTGGGATGCGGGGAGTTTTCCAGCGTTCCCATCAAGACGAAGAGCGCCGCCGCAGCTTCATCGCCAGCCCGGCAGATTATGCCTGCCAGTGCTTCAATCTTTTCTTCGTTCGAATCGTCGCCGTTGGTTTCGGATGTTTCAGAGAAAGTGGTCGTCTCGATGATCTTTTCACCGGCATCGGCACGGCGCACGAGATCAGGAAGCAGAGGATCGCTGATCTCCAAAGCGTAACGGATAATGGACCGCCACTGTGGATCGATCGATCTGTCATTCAAGACTGCTTGCGCACGTCGGCTTAGTGTATTGCTGATTGTGATTTGAGGTGTTTCTGAGAGCGCGGTTGCGCTACTATGAGTGTTCAAGGTCTTACTCCTTTGTTGACAAAAGGGTTGAGATCCCAGGGTCGGCTTCGTGTCCTACCACAAGTCGGCCCGCTTCTTTGTGTTTTGAGGGGTGTGAGCACTATAGCACAGATATTAAGCGCCGACTATGAGGATGATCTCGACAATGAAAGCTATCAGGGCGTTGTTCTTGCTTATCGTTCCGGTCGCGGTGGCGGCTCATCCGGGCGGAGGGCTTATCGCCCTGGATGTAAATACGGTGATCTTTGGTGACTCGATGTATAACGCTGTCTGGCGGCTGGAGAAGGGAAGGAAGCCGGTGGCGTTAGTGAAGAACTTTCACGCACATTGGACCACGCGCGGGCTGGATGGCGAGGTCTATTCTGAATCGTTTCAGGAGATGGGCGGCGCGCTTTTTCGCATCCCGCTCGACGGCGACAAGCACGTCAAGGTTGCTGAGGAATCGGATATTGAGGCGTTAGTATTTGCGATCGGCAAACGCGGCGAGATTATCTTCCAAAAGGGTGCGCTCATCATGGAACGGTCTGCTGATCGAAAAGTCAGGCGCTTCCGAGGCTCGGGGGAAATCGCAAAGGGCGAACCGCCTCTGCAGCAGGTTATCGCCTACCACTGGACAGCCGATGAAACACTGTACCTCTCCGATGGAAATTATCTTCGGCGTGTAGGGACAGACGGCGTGGTCCGACTTGTAGCGCGAATCAACGGCGAACTGATCCAGCCGAAGATCTGGAACTCGACTGGTGCACCTCGAATTTGGAGTATTGCGACCGACAAACATAACCGCATCTATACGGCGCTTCCTGATATCGGTCAGGTTGTTCGGATCGATCTAGATGGTTCGCAGCACGTCGTCGATCGGAGCGCCGGTGGCTGGCGGGTCACAGCGGTGGCAACATTCGGCGATTCTGTCTTTCTGCTCGAGAGTAGCGACTCGACCAACGCCGGCCAGCGCGTGCGAGTGATCCGCGGTTCGGGGGCAGTGGAGTTGTTGGGCCAGATCGAGCCTTAAGCTCACCCAGTTGGGTGCGATGTACGGATCATTCGGTCGGTTGCGAAACCGCGTGTCGCCATCTCTCTAAGCAGGCGCTGATAAAGCTGCTCATCGAGTTGAGGCGTGCGACTAAGGATCCAGAGATAATCGCGATTCGGAGCACCGACCACCGCATATTCATAGTTTGGTCCAAGGTCAAGAATCCAGTAGTCACCGTAGAAAGGCCAAAAGAACGTCACCTTCAACTTTGCGTTCGTCTTCTTGTCGACGATCTTGGCCTTACCGCTGGCAGTCGTGTACTCGCCGTTCGCTTTTCGGCAACGATTAACGACATCGACCTTTCCGTCAGACCGCAGAGTATAAGTAGCGGTAACTGAATCGGCACACTTCTTTTCAAATCGATTTGGCAGCCGCGCAATCTCATACCAGCGTCCGGCGTATCGCGACAGATCAACGGCACTAACAACCTCGAGCTCGCTCTTGCGGTCTGCTGCTCCCATACCTGCAAGGACCATCGCAGTGATCACGCTCAAAACAATCGGATTCCCTGTCATTTGTTTACTGCGTGTCCTTTGAGTGCGGCGATCAGTTCGCCGCACTCAAAGAAGCGCCCCCCCTTGCTCGAATCAGTTCATCGCCGGCATCAACACGCTGTCGATAATATGAATAACGCCGTTCGTTGCTTCTACGTCGGTGATGATCAACTTCGCCTGGTTGATTTTCACTCCATCTTTCTTGCTGATGTTTACTGTCTGACCCTGTAGCGTAGTCGCTGAACTGCTCGCAATCACTTCATTCGACGCAATCTTTCCGGGCACGACGTGATAAGCGAGAATTGCAGCCAGCCTGTTCTTGTTTTCTGGTTGTAACAACTCGTCCAGTGTTTGCTGCGGCATCTTCGCAAAGGCAGCATCCGTCGGCGCAAACACGGTGAATGGTCCATCACCCTTCAAGGTCTCGAGCAAGCCGGCTGCGCTCAATGCCGTGGCCAGAGTTGAAAAATAGTGGGCCTCTAATGCCGTCTCAACTATGTCAAATTTCCTGTGCATAACTCTCCCAAGTTGTCCTCTTCTTGCTTGAGCGGTTTGAGCGGATTCACTATACGAGAGGCGGGCGGCTCTGTCAATACTGTCAAGGTTAAATAGATCTCGTGTGCGATTTAAGCGGAATATGTTACTTTATGGGCGGAGGTCTTTAGCCTGGGATGACTGACAGTCTGACCACGAAAGCGGTGGCCAAATTGCTGCGCGTGAGCGAGGCCACAGTTAAACGCTGGGCCGACAGTGGTCTACTGCAACCGGACAAGACTGTGGGAGGGCACCGCCGTTTTAGTCTGAATGCCGTCGCCCACTTGCGCCGCGAGCTTGGCATTGGACCAGGCGCAGACAAGCCGCCGGGGCGAACTGCGCAAAAGAGCGCAAGCATCGACCTGCCTGCAACCGTGCAATTTGCAGGCACACTCTTGAGCGCAGATGAGAAGAAAGCGGGCGCGGTGTTGGTGCACGCTTATTTCAGCGGCGCCGCGCTAACGACACTTTTCGACGAGACCATTACAAAGGCGATGCATCACATTGGGGAGTTGTGGTTTAAGGGAAGCATCACGGTCGCAGACGAGCACCTGGCAACGCGCGTTGTGTTTAGTGCGCTTCAGACGCTGAGGGCCGCTATGATGCCCGTTCATCCGACGGGTCGAAAAGCGATATGTTGTGGCATCGAAGGCGACCTGCACGAACTGCCGGTGCAGCTTGCCAGGTTCGTTCTCGAGTCGGAAGGTTGGGAGGTCCAGAGTCTTGGACCAAATACGCCCCTCTTTGCGCTGAGTGATATGGTCGCCCGCCAGCGGCCGCAACTCGTCTGCATATCCGGGCGAAGCATAGCCGATCTGGATCGCGCGACCGCAGAGTATGGTCAGCTCAGAAAAATCACCGGGAAGTTTGGAGTATCCGTTGTCATTGGTGGCGAAGGTTTTCGCGATCCAGTGTTTCGGGAAAGATTTCCGTCGGAATTTTACGCGGATAACTTTACTGGCTTTGCAAAGTTTATTCGTGGCCTGATCAACAAGCGTTCGAGTGGGTGAGACCTACGGTTTCCAGGGCTCCATAACGTAGATCTTTTGCCGGGCTGGCTTGTCGGGAGTTGCGGGCCATTCGAGAACTGCGCGCCACGTGCCGTTGGATTGCCGCTCAAACCGAAAACGGTTCGACTTACCCGGAACCGTGGGAACAAACTGAATATAATCGGCGGTGATTTCGCTTGCGGCCGAGCGCTTGTCTCCCTCGCCATTTCCAAATTCACCATTCTTAAGCTCGAACCGGTCGGGCTCACCCTTAACGGATCCGTCGGCGTTCAACCCTTCAACGACCAGCGTCGTGTTCTCGATCTTGTAACGCTCGTAGAACGGTTTGTCACCATCCATACCTCGCCAAGTGCCTTCGATCCATTTGAGCCTGGTAATGTGAGCGGCCGTGAATTTGTTCGACGGAGTCGGTTGCGCAATGGGGTCTTGAGTAGCGTTGTTCGCCGGCTGTGCATTTGAGCAAGCGGCAGCGATAAATGAAACGGTGATGATGGCGAGAACAAACGTTGTGTTTCGCATAGTGCCGTTAGTATCTTTCCTCAAACTCATTCATGCAAGGAAGAGTGCCTACAGTGTGATCTCGGAACTGCTGCGTCTAATCAGAAGATAAATGCCAACCAAGCCCATCATGCAAACTATACCGGCGACAATTAAGTAAACTCGGAAAACGCGCCAGAAGTCTTCGCCTGGAATAGTCTCGACTCCGGATGTTGGGTTGGGTTTGATTAGAAATTCCCCTCTGAGAGCGTTGGCGAAGGTGCGCTTTTCGACGTGCTTGATTTCGGCGAGGTAATCTTTCCAGAACTGCTCAGTCGCCGACCACGAGGGATCGTTGCTGTTGTAAGGATAAATCAGCCAGACATGGAAGTCGTTCAAGGCCGGGTCGGCAGTAATGGGATGGGCTGGTCTCGGTTCATTTTTCAAATCGCCTACTACGAAGAGCCACGCGTCTCTGCTTGAATCGCTTTTGTTATGGTTCATTTGTTTTACGATTCCATTGAGAGCCTTGACATAATCGGATCCGTCTATCGCAGGTCGCGGAAGGTTGGTTATCCTGGTTTGCCACTCCTCTCGTTTGGCATTTGCGCCGGGTTGTTTTGTTTTCACGTTCTGGAGGAGATTAAAAACATCCTCACTACAGGTCTGCGGCTCCCGGAGATCACCTTTGCGCTTAACCAGTTCTAATATTTTCTTCGGATCCTCGCCCTCGAGTTTGGGTGGCTGCTGGCCATAGACGCCAAAAACAGTGCTCTTGGAATCTTGAAAGGCCCCGTCGAGCGCAAAGCCGGATGCTGTGTCGTTTACTCCAAGGCTCGACAGAATTCGCTCGTTGACGATGTCTTTGGCATTTTTGAAATCCGACTCACTCATTGACGTGGTGCCGTCGATGAGCACGAAGACATCGCTGAATCTGGCGCGGTTCTCTGTAAGGATCTTGAATTTGGGTTGCGAGCGAGTTTTTGCCTGGCTGTAACCAAGCAGAACGGTCATCCCAACTACCAGAACCAGAACCAAAAGAAGAAGTGCGATTTTTCCTTTTGTATCCATGTTAAGCCTCATCTTTGAGTTTGGTGGTCTCCTCCGGCTTTTCGCTTTTAGCAGGTTGCGGAAGCGGTGGCCGTTTTTGTTCGGGTGGTTTGTGCGTGAAGACTCTTTGCAACAGACGGAACATGAGCGACCCGAGGCTAAGCGGAGCGAGAGCAATGGTCAGGATGAGCAAGCCGACTGGTGCGATGGTCAGCTCCGTGATGATGAAGAAAGTAACAGTTTCAGTTATGGAGATTAGAAGTCCGGCACTGAAACCGGCCGCAATCATGAACGCGTTGCCTTGAGAAGACGTGGCCAGAAACGTGGAATACATGATTCCCTGGAAGACCCACAGAACAAATGCAGTTATGGCTGAGCCCCAAAGAATGTATACGTAAATGCCGCCGCTTGCCGCTTGCTGCTCACCGCTTTCGCGAGCTGCCGCTCGCTTCTGCTTGTGGGCGATGTCGGCAAAAATGCCCGTTAACGCCGTGACAAGAATGATAAAGAGAGCAAGGTCGCCGCTGACCTTATGGTCCAGTCCGGTACTGGCTTTAACGATGGTTGTGTAGAGCGAGATGTAATAGTTTTTTATAAAGTAGACGATCCCTGCCAGCAGTAATAAGCCAACGAGCATCCACGGCAGGTCTATCATTTCCGGCAATACGAATCTCCTCCTGGTCGATACGTGGCGGTGTTGCAGAGTGTCGGCGATTTCACCTGCCAGGGCGGGATTTGACCGAAAGAGCCATATCAAACTGGCAAGTATCAGAAGTAGCGTCAGTATCACTAGCAACAAGATCAACAACATGGTAGTTATCGCTCCTTCATTGAAAATCGAAGACAGTGGTTGTAACGACTCCGCGAATCCCGCAAGAAAGCCGCTGCTGTATCGCACGCTTACGAGGTCCGACGACATCACGACGTGCTGGATAAAATCCTGGTACTCCGCTTCGCGTGCGGGAAGCGGTCCGGTAGTGGCGATCGCCACAACCTGATATCGAGCTCCCTCCAGAGCGTGTGGATTGGAGAAACTGACGGCCGGCACGTAATGCGTTTTTCCGTTCGGTATAGCCTCAACAAAAGACCAGGTGTCGGTGCTGATCTCGTGCTTCGCAATGTAGACTTTGAACGGCTCTAAAAGACCTTCCGGCCTTTCAATAACCACGCTCTCGACCATTCCTACCGTCAATTCTTTTTCACCATCGGCTTCCTGACTGCCGATGCGGGTGATCGAAAGCTGCTGTTTGGAACGAACCGTGTAGCCTTCGACGCTCACGGGAACAGGCTTGGATATAGTCTCGATGGTTCGCGCCGAAATAGATGAAGTTGAGATCCACGAGTTCGGAAATATGCTGTTGGATAACACGGCCATGATTTCGAACTCAGGCTCTGCAAGCTCTTGTTCGTTCTCGGATTGAAATTGCAAACCGGGCAGGACCCAGGTAATTATTCGATGGCCATCTTCACCTTCGGTGGCAGGAACACCGCGCGGCAACAGCGGTCCCTGGGCCAACCAGACATTGCTCCCTTTGGCGCGCGTCAAGGCCCACATCCTGGCGCCTTCAGTAGTTCTCTCGTATTGCGCAACTTCAAGTAGATCGCCCTGGTCCACGTCGAGCTGTCGATCGAGTGGCTTCGCCGGATCGATTACGTGTTTTCCGATGCGGGTGATTGCGATGAAAGGGACGCGTAGAAAGTCAACACCAGGTCGCTGGCTTTCTATGACGATTTGTGTGGTGGGCGAAATGATTGTTTCACTCAGCCGGAAAGACTGCCAGCTCATCGGCCCGGGCCGCATTACTCGCGAAGAAGCGAAAGCCACGAGATCGAAGTGAACTTGCGTAGGATCTCCGAGCGCTTCAAATGAAACCGGCCCCAGCGAATAGGTATCCGGGATTTCGCTCTTTTTAGCAGGTCCGACGATGTAGCACTGGTCGGTGTAGGGGATATGTACTGCCAAATAAAACTTTGAGTTTGGCAGTCCCCTGGCTCTTAGCATGACGTCGCCTGAAGCAGGCACGGCGTTGATCTGTCCCGGGCGCAGGCCGGCACTTCCGATGGAGAGCAGCGCGAGATGAAATTCTCCTTCGCCGCTGTCACCTTCGACGATCGGCGCACCTTCGACTGTGATCGCAACGCGGTTGCTGACTGCAAGCGAATCAGTGCTCCATTGAAACTCATCAAGCCAATTGCCGACGGCAAGAGAGTCTGGTTCTCGCACTATTACCAGCAGCTCAAAATCGCCCGCTTGCGGAAAGGTTATGCCGCCTATATTAAAAACTCCGCCAGGCTCCGACTTGCTGGCGGCAGCGACGTACCATCTTCTACCTTGCTGAAACCGTATGAGGGCATAGAACTCCTTGTTTTGATAGTTCCAGGCACGGCCGAACACGTCTGTGAGAGGTTGTTGCAGGACGATGTGCTGCCCGTTACTCACATCAGATGGACCAACTCGCAAGACACTGATGTATGGATTGAGTTGCTGCTGCTGTTCCTGGGCGGCGGCGAACGTACCTGCAAACGACAAAGCGATAGCAAAACCGATAATCTTTTTTCGAAACCGCATTCGGCCCCACTCCCTTTGCGACCACGCCTGATTGTTACTTCACCGACACTCTGACGGTCTTCAACGGTCGCCGGCTTTGATAAATCCAGCGCCCCAAATCCTTAGGGTTAACCCTCGTCGGATCGTCCGCAGCAATGACAGCGACTACGTCGACAGTCCTTGACTGGCCTGCTCTACCCAGTTGAGCGGCATTCACCACCCAGCGTCCTGAGGAGTGCAACTCATCGGTCCAGCCCGCGACCCAGGGCTCACCACCTTTTGGTAAACAGATGATCCAGACCTTCTCGTTTTGACCAAGCGGTTTGCCGACGGCGCCGTAGACGTCTGACTGTTGGTCCACCGAAAGACTGGAACGTGGGCTAACCCTACGCCCGCCGATCTCGAGGATGCTGAACTCAGTTTCCCAACGAATAACTTTGACCATTCTTGACTTAACCAGAAAGCCCCTTTCGATCCGCTCCCACTCGCCCTGCGGGATGCCAACCGCGCGTGGCGGAAACCTGTCTGGCGTGGTGACAAAAGCGATGACTTCAAACTCATCGAATTCATCCATGCCCTCCCTACCGAAATGAGCCGTGATGTTTCCGCCGTTGCTCATAACGGACTCGTCCATTACCCAATGACGATCGGTCCACGGCTTTACCGGGTGAACGGCTACGCCAATTACCGTGTCATGCGGCAGAGCGCGAGCACGGACCTCGACGGGCGCCTGTAACTTGACGTCGATTAATTCGTTTCCGTGAACCGGGCTATTGTTGATGTAGGCGATCCAGACGGTTCCGCCGTCGATCCTGCGCCTGACTCGGACGACTTCAGACATCGAAAGCGCGTTCCGGGCGAGAATGTCGACTGGCACAGGACCAACTGGCAGGGGATCGCGCGAGGCCACCATCCTGAGCTCAAAAATTTCGCCCACGTCCGTTTGATCTCCGAATGAGACTTCTGCTTTCCATTCAGAGTCGTTGCTGCCAGACGAGCTTTTGAGGGCGGCTGGTTGAACTTCCCAGCGGTCTCGACCGTCCTGCCGCACCAGCGGGTGCAAGCTCAAGCCTCGAGGAGCTGAGCCGACAAGCTTTCCCGAAACGATCTCACGACGTCTGACGGCGTACTGGTCGTCTGTCGCGAAAGGGCCTGACACTGGAATGACATTATCCTGTAGTGGAGCGTCGCCGATTTTTGAGAAGACTATTGAAAACGATTGCGATCGATTCTTCGTTGTTTGCCGCTGCCCGTTTGCGGGACCGAGGGTGGCAATGAATATGATCAGTGGCGTCAATGTGCGTATAAACGGTGAGCGATACATAGAACTTTCTCCTAACGTGAACTGCCGCGAATCAACCCGAAAGGGACAAAACTGGAACGGTTGACCACACCATTGAATTCGGGAGGACCCAGAAAAACCTGTATCGTGTAGCGATCGCCGGCCTTGAAGGGCTCCTTCACCGGGTACGAGGCGCTCCAGTCGGGTGTGGGATCTGGTTTATTGAAATTCCTGTGGAAGTGTTGGATCGAACTTTCAACATAGAGCTCAAAGTAGAGCTCTTCCTGGCCGGCAAGAATGTCGCGGGCAGAGCCTGAGGCAGAGAAATCTCCACTGTGGTCGAGTGTTGCGCTGCTCATCGTCACTTGCGGGTTCGGCACGTCGACGATCACTGAAGACAACTCTCCGCCGGTATGCTTTTTCAGTTGTGCAAGCTCGTCGTTGTAAAGAGTGTCTTGAGGTTCACTCGTTAGAACGAGTGCTTGAATAGTGGTGCGGGTTCTTCGTGAAGTTAATGGCGGGCGAAATTGCACGCCAGCCACGATCCAGTTTTGCCCATCGAGAAAAGTCGAGCCAGCCAACTCCCAAAGATCAGAATGGTCTTGGTCAATCGTCTGTTTGTAGATCGCCACTCGAGAGCCTGCGGCGATTTGTCCCTCGACAGTTCCAGCGACGCTGCCTAAAGATGGAACTGGCGCTTCCGAATACACGTCTGCTCCGTCTATCTTTTGTATTGCAAGTCGTACTGGCGGAGGCTGGATCTGTTTTGAACCTAAGAACAAGAGCGCTCCGATCAGCAGAGTGATGCAAAAGACGTATGTGCTGATCTGTAGCAGGTTACAGATATATAATGCAGGACATCTGCCAGGAACCGGCGACTCCGGATTCGTCGCATCCAGGTTAGTCAGCAGTCGTTTCCACTCTTGCGCGCGGTTCGCTGATTTTCTCCAATCAATGGCTGGGAAGTCCTTGAGCTTGATCGGAATTTGTCTACCGCGCAGCCACAGTGGAATCGGAGGAGGTCCTTCGCGATCTCGATATAATTCCAGCAGCGACTGAAGCTCGATTGCAACCATCCCGGCTCTCGTTTTTAGTTTTCTCTTATAGGAAGGACTGACTACGCAGATGGCGTATCGCGACGAGCGAATGACCGATTCCGTTTGCTCAAAAAGATCTTCTTTTAGAGGACCATCACGTTTATAAACCCACACTCTCAGACCGGCCTTGTCTAATGCGGGGATCAATTGATTGAGAACGCAACTGCGATCGGGCCAACTGTCTCTATAACTCACGAAAACATCGTAGATGTAGTCTCGCCGCGTTTTGGTGATCGGGTTCAGGTGAATAATTTTTTTCCCCTGTTGCGCAGCGTACTTCACTACATCACCAGTACCGCCAAGCCCGGCCGCCGGCTTGCCGTCCCAAACAGCAACTACGAGATCAGCCACATCAACCACTCGTTTACCGGCAGCTAAATAAGCCTCCTCTGCTGAGCCTTCCGTTTCCAATGTCTCGGCATTCGTGGCGAGACCAAGCAGACGCTTGAATTCTTCGCGATCGCGATCTGCAACAAAAACTCTTTCGTAACCAGCAAAGGGAATGACGGCTTCAAGTGAGCCTCCGTGTTTCAAGATCGCGTTTGCGAATAACTGATCGGCGCCCGCAGCAAGGGAGCTGATACCGGTCAGAGGAGACGGCAGCTCGGCGAGCAGGGAGTCGATCTCGTGCTGCACCCATTCCTGGTCTTTAAGTCGCTGATGTCCGGTAATTCCGATTCTCATATTTTCTTGTGCTTCACGAGCCACTAATACTCACGACCAAGCGACGTGAGCTCTACGGTGTGACGCAGACGGGCCGTCCAATAAAGCTGCTCGCCCGGGATTGTGGTTATGAGCAAACCGGCGTCACGAAAGCGTTTGAATAGTTGTGCAATTGCAACCTTCTCGTGGTTGACAGGCTCGTGGACCATTCCATGCTCGTCTTCGGGCTCATACTCCGGATCCAACCGGTAGAGATAGTCCTCCGCTATGAACAGATTCACGAGCTGTAAAAGCTTGGACCGTTCAATCAGCGGCAGGCATTTGCGCACTCCTCTAATGCCGGTCGCATATGACTTGTACACAGGCCGTTGATCGAAGGCGCCAAACCGGCGCTCGACATAGGAGTAGATCGCAGGTGCAGTAACCCATCCCATGATGTCGGCAGCGCCGCCTCTCAAAGCACTAAGGACGGCGGTGGTGAAGATTCCATGTCCACCAGCTTCGAGCGCAGCCTGACTGCCGAGTGATGCGGCTATCACCGTCATGTTCTCTCGCAAAAGGGCCAGCGGGTTTTGTCCATTGCCGGCCGGTAATAAGGCGGGATTTGCGAAGTCTCCGGCGTGGCAACAATCGAAGATCATGAGAATGTCGCGCGCCCGGGAAGCATTCGCCATCTTTAGGATTACATCCATCGACACACCCCATTCGTCCCTGTAGGAGTCGTAGGCGCACAAGTAACCGCCTAACGGTGTCAGTACTCCATGTCCCGAGAAGTACAGGAGAACGTCGTCCCTGACATCGGTAAACAATTCCTCACATGCCTTGTGCAGCGCCGCGCGCGTGATCCATCTTCCATCCTCCAATTTGTCGAGCAACACACGGCATTCGTAGTTGGGTTCAAGATCGGCATGTGCTTCGAGTACCTGGCTCATTGCCTCCGCATCAGCAACGCAACCGGTAAGTTGTGAGGTGCGTTCATAGCTGTTAATTCCTATAACCAGCGCGCGTCTTAATCGATCCATGTTGCCATCTCCCGGATTCCTATCTTGGTGGCTGCACCGCCTGCGATTTGCGTCGTGGCTTGTGTCCCTGCGTTGTGGTTTCGGGTGTCAAAGGCTTCACCGGTAGACGAAGATCTGGCCCATCGATTTGGTTCGTCTGCCCATCAACCTGCGATGCGGAAGACTCTGAAGCGCTCTGACGAGGTTCAGAGGTTGATGAAAACCGCGCCGGCGTTGGTTCTGTGGCTGACAGTTCAAGCACCCTTTTTTCCGTAAATGACAGGCGACGCTCGACTCGGAAAAGTCCGTAGGCCAGAACGCCGCAAATGATGCTCAGGATGGCCACATGGATCGTGATGGACCGAGCCGCTGGAGTTTTTGCGAGACTACTTTGCCTTGCCTCCAACGGCTCGGGACGCGGGGTGAGGGATTTCTGTTCGATGAGTTTCTCAGGTTCCATTCGCTTGTCCATCCAGCGAGCGAACTACGTCTCGTCAACCATGTATGCGCGGAACTCAAAAACGTAACGTTTGTGAGACTTCGATCATCCAGTTATGAACGGCAGAAACAGAAATCGCGTTTGCGATTAGTTGATTGAGGAGGAGACCAAAATGGAAACTGAGAACAGCAACGACCAGAGTGTGAGTGGCGCAAAACAAACGGCCGATCGCGGTGGGGCCACTGCTGACGACAGAGCAAAACGTCTGGACTCTACTAGCGGAGGTGAAGCACCCGCTTCCGAAGGTAAACCCGCAGCATCCACCAAGAAAAGCGGAGTTGCCAGTGATGATAAATCGAAGGACTTCGATACGGCTGACAATCCCAGGGCTTAGACAAATATCCCGCCTGCGAGCAGCGGAAAGCGTTAATGTTTTCCGCTGCTTTTCTCACTTCACTTTTCCCTTGTTCTGAGTGATATTAGCTCTGCTTGAAGGGCCCTCGCAGCGCCCAATCTCAGCCAGACCCGAATAATCAAAACAGCGAATCTCTACGGGTGATTCGCTTATCTCTCGATGAACGCTCGCATCCACCTTTGCCGCGTGAAATTCGTTTTCCTTGTTTGTCTCCTTGCATTGTCTCAAAAGGCGGGAAGCACGAGTGAAAATGCCGCTGGTAGTTCAGTGGCGCCGCGAACCCTGGTTGCGGGAGCGAAGCTCTCCGAAGCGATATCTGCCGGCGAAACGCGTGTGTATAAGCTGAGTCTCTTAGCCGGACAGCACGCGCGCATCGAGTTGCAGAGGCAGGATTTGCAACTCAGCGTTGCGTTCTGCGACGCAGAAGGCGAATCGTGCCGTCAAATAATCGCCCGTCGTTACGGTGCGCTGGACCTTTCGTTCTCCGCCCAACTCTCAGCGACATACACGATCGAAATCAAATCGCTCGAGAAGGAGAAAGGAGAACGTCAATACGAGATACATCTCGCCGAGATTGCTGCGACTACGCGGAACGATCGACTTGCTGACAGAGCAAGGGAGACAACTGCCGAGGCCGAACAGTTCCGTGAGCTACAAGACGAGCCGTCACAACTCGCCGCCGTGCGTAAATACAGTGAGGCAAACCAGTTGTGGCAAGCGGTTGATCAACCCAGCCGGGCCGTGGAGACACTCTGCAATATGGGAGAGGTCTACTTCGTGCTCAGCCAATATCAACTCAGTTTGACCCGGTACGAAAATGCCCTTTCGATGAGTGAACGTAACGGCAATAAGATCGGAACGCTCGCAGCCTTGAATGGCATTGCTTACGCCCACGTTTATCTCGGAGCCAACGATAAGGCGCTCTCTTATGCAACACAGGTCCTGGACCGCGTTAAAGCTTCGGGTGAGTTTAAAAGAGCCGAAGCGCAGGCCTTGAACACAATAGGCGAGGTTGACTACGCAGAGGGCGAGCTGCGTAAGTCGATCGAGATGTTTGAGCGTGCTTATTCGCTTTACGCCGGGATAGGAGAACGCACCGGCCAGGCTTTGGCTCTTCTTAACCTCGGCTATTCACATAGCGACCTGGGCGATGCGCAAAAAGCGGCAGAAAACTACGAGCAGGCCCTTGTTCAATTCCAATCTGTTTCTAACGCGCACGGTTCTACGTTGGCCCAAACAGCGCTCGGAGGCTTTTACTCACTATTGGGCGAAGAAGACAAAGCCCTGAGTCTCCACAAGGCAGCGAGTGACTATTTCAGACGCATGGGCAACAAGCAGGGTGAGGCTTCCGCCCTCAACGGGATCGCCCGTTCCTATCAGAATTTGAATGACTATGACTCGGCTCTCGATAACTACAACAAAGCCCTCCGGCTTTATGAGGCAATCGGGCATCGAGGTAATACGGCATTGAATGAATTCCTGGTAGCCAGAGTTTTATATCAAAAGGGAGAGACAGAGCAGGCGAAAAGGTTTTATGGCGAGAGTCTTAAGCTAAGCCGGGAAGCCGGCGACCCACTCGTTGAGGCTCATGCTCTCAAAGGACTGGGTACGATCCACTTCCGGCAAGGCAACGTGACGGCCGCCCTGGAGCAGTATGGTGCGGCGTTACAGGTATATCGCGCACGGGGCAATCGCCGCAGTGAAGCTTACGTGCTCAATGATATCGCCCACATTCAGATACATTCTCATAACGCGGGCGCAGCGCTCGCCGGCCTTCAAGAAGCCCTTCCGCTCATGCGTGCTACGGGTGATAGACACGGCGAAGCATTGACCCTGTTTAATATCGCCAAAGGTGAACTGGCGCGAGGAGATCTAACGGCGGCTCTGTCCTCGATTGAGGATTCGATCGCGATTGGAGAGTCTCTTCGTACCAAAACTAATAATTCTCAGCTCCGCACGTCCTTTTTTGCGTCAGTCGACGAGCAGTACAAACTATATATCGACATCCTGATGAGCTTGCACGCGCAGCATCCGAACCATGGTTATGCGGTTGCTGCTTTGCTCGCGAGTGAGCGAGGTCGCGCGCGTTCGCTCCTCGATTCGCTCGTGGCAGAGAAGATCGAATCCAGGGACACACCAGCCGCGGAGCTCATGGCCCGGGTGCAGACCGTTCTCCAGACGCTAAACGAAAAAGCTGAGTATCAAACCCGCCTGCTGAGTGGAAAGCATACCCGGGAGGAAGTGGACAAGCTATCTGAGGAGATCCGGGAGCTTACTATTCAATATCAGGACATTCGCTCAAAGTTGAGAATACAGAGTCCGCAGCGCGCGACGTTGGTCCAGCCCGACCAACTGAAAGCAGAGGACTTGCAGAATCTCGTAAAAGGGGATGACGCACTGCTCCTGGAGTTTGCACTGGGTGAAGATCGGAGTTACCTGTGGGTCGTGAGTAGCACCGCCATTTCGAGTTACGAGTTACCCGCGCGGGCAAAGATCGAGGCCCTTGCGGAAAAAGTATACGAGTCGATCACGATGCGGCAATCTGCCGGAGCGGAATTGACGGAACAGGAAAAGCTCATTAACGAAGCCGATGCCAGTTACCAGCAACAATCGCTTCTCCTTAGCAATATGTTACTAGGCCCGGTTGCTTCGCGGTTGGCGGCGAAACGCATTCTTATCGTAGGAGATGGTTTACTTCATTTCATCCCTTTCGACGCGTTGCCGTTGCCGGACGGAGCACCAACACAAAGTGACGATCGGCATCAGTTGCTCGTCTCGGCTTACGACGTCGTCGCTCTACCCTCGGCGTTGACGCTGGTTGCGCTCCGCGCCACCCAGAGCTCTGCTGCAGGCAGAAACAAGACGATTAACATCATCGCCGATCCAGTGTTTGAAAGGGATGATCCGAGACTAACCGGGCAGGTCGCGGCAGCGAATCAGGACGCCAACGCCTATTTTTCGAGTGCATTGCGCGGCTTCAATCAGGAAAAGACCGGTCATGTTTCTCGATTGCCGTCTACGCTCCGCGAAACGAGAGTTATTAGCGACTTACTTCCCGTCAACCAGGCAGTGATCGCTACCGGCTTTGCCGCCACTAAGCAGAGATTCATTAGTGAGAGCGTTCGGGATTATCGAATTCTGCACATCGCGACTCATGGCCTGCTGAACGTCGAACATCCGAACCTGTCGGGTCTGATTTTTTCTCTGCTTGATGAGCAGGGCAAAAGCGTCGATGGATTTTTGCGTCTGCACGATCTGTATAACCTCGACGTTCCCGTGGATCTGGTAGTCCTGAGTGCATGTCGCACGGGCTTGGGAAAAGACATAGGAGGCGAAGGAGTTATCAGTCTCAGTAGCGGTTTTATGTATGCCGGCGCAAAGACGGTTATCTCCAGTCTTTGGAAGGTGGATGACAATGCTACCACCGAGTTCATGAGTCATTTCTACCGCGCCTTACTAAAGGAGTCGCTGCCCGCGGACGTCGCCTTGAGAAATGCCAAGCTGGAAATGCAAAAGGAAGAACGCTGGCGAGCGCCTTTCTACTGGGCGGGGTTTGTTCTCCAGGGTGAATACAGGCAATCGCAAGTGAACCAGGAAACCACGGGCGGGCGCCAGTTAATAGTCATCATCGTCGCCATCAGCGTGGGTATGGGAAGCATTTACGCCATTAAACGCTACAAAACGAAAGTTGCAGACTCTAATCTTCGCTGAGACGAATCACCTTGGACCCGACTAAAGAGCAATTCAACGACCTGCTCGAGTGGCTTGACCCCGATCGGACTCGTGCCGCCACGTGGTATGAGACGATTCGCAGAAACCTTATGAAACTTTTCCGGTTTCGCGGCTGCACAGACGTCGAAGCCCTGGCTGACGACACCTTCAACCGGGTTGCCACAAAAATGCCCGGGTTGAAGTTGACCTATGTTGGAAACCAGGAAAACTATTTTTATGGAGTAGCCAGGCACGTGGCCCATGAACACATTCGCCAGCGCGCTCGAGTTATTGAGCCGTTACCGTCCTCGTCACGAGAAGACCTTGAGCCGCTTATGAAGTGCCTGGACGAGTGTCTTGCGAAACTTTCGCGCAGTGATTCGCAGATGATTTTGGAGTACTACGAGAAACAGAGACGAGCAAAGATCGACTCGCACAGGGAGATCAGCACCAGGATGGGATTAAGGCCGGAAGCGTTACGCGCACGGGTATATCGCATTCGGGTCAAGCTGCGAAACTGCATTTTGGAGTGCCTCGGCGACACCAGCGAGAGTAATAATATATTGGTTGCAG
>Ga0134121_10001900_pt1 | contig 18906 bp, 15 predicted proteins | sample KB301_FD_96463 | JGI IMG/M metagenome (GOLD analysis project Ga0134121, IMG submission 96463) | Terrestrial soil microbial communities without Nitrogen fertilizer from Kellogg Biological Station, Michigan, USA - KB3-0-1 | ecosystem: Environmental > Terrestrial > Soil > Unclassified ... | reverse complement strand
TCTTTTCCAGGAATCCAGTAAATCTCTTCCTTCAGGACTTCCTTGGCGAAGCCAATGCGCTGCAGCATTCCTTTGCCGTGCTCGATCATCTGGGGATGTCCGCACAGGTAGCCGATCGAGTTGGCGCCGTTAAGACCCCACGTATCGGCATATTTGCGGATCAAATCATCCACCCTGCCGATTTCGCCCGTCCATTTCTCGTCGTCCCAGGGACGGCTGACCGTCGGCACATATTTCAGCCACGGCACTTCGTCGGAAAACTTTCGCAGTTCGTCGAGATAGCCGAATTCCCAGGATCGGCTGGCGCCATTGAGCAGAAACAATTTTTGTTCGCCCGCAAACCTGCCTTCTTTCCAGTCTTTGTGAAGCGTACGGATGTAACTGACGAAGGGAGCGATGCCAGTAACGGTCGAAACCAGCAGGTGATTGGTGCGTCCGCTCTTGGTGTCGAGGGTAAAGCGTCCCTTGGGAACTTTGCGCATCAGCATCTCGTCGCCGACTTGCAGCTTGTAGAGTTCCGGCGTCAGCTCGCCGTGGGGAACCAGTTCGAAGAAAAATTCGATTTCGCTTTCGTACGGGGAAGAGACGATGGAATAAGGTCGCTCGGAACGTTTCTCCGCACGCTGCACGCCCAAGGTGGCATACTGGCCGGGAGCGAATTTGAATTCGCCGTTAGGCTGGACGCGGATCATCCAAAGGTCAGCCGCGAAATCGCGGCGCTGCGTGACCCTGGCCTGGAAAAACTTGTCGTCGGCAGTGCTCATTTACGCCCGCCCCTCAAAATCTGCAAGGCTATAAGGTGCCTGAGTGGGTGCAGGGATGGCAAGTCGGAACTGCTCTCCGCAGTTTACTGAGTCAGGACAGCCAGTTGTTCCAGAGACCGCGCATCTCTAATTCAGCCATCGCATCATCCGACTCAGGGTGCCGGAAGATTAACAGACAATATTATCTTGCAGGCAGGGTGCGAAGGTCACACGGTCTGGGTTTGGCTTCCAGGTTTAGCCAGTGTGTCAGCAATCAGACTGCAGCAATGGCGGAGTCTTTGCAATGAGATCTGGATGCTCTCCGCGGCGGCGGTGTTGCCCGACTCCCGCGCCTCCACGACGACCCGGGAGGCGCTTTCCGACAGGCCAGTTGCCAGCTCCAGAAGCGTGACTAGCGAATCGGCGTGCAGCTTCCACATTGATGGCGAGTTTTCCGCCCGTTTGAGTTCTTCCAGTTCCGTGGTCATGCGAGCGACCACCGCCACGATGCGTAGGAGCGTGCGGGCCACGCTGCCGCGAGGACTTTTTTCCTCGAGATATTCCGCGCTGCATGCGTTCGCCTCGGCCGGAGTCAAAGTCAGGTTGAAAAAACGCATGGGGACAACCTGGCGGAATTTCGGGTCGGCTACGCGCACGAATATCCGGATGGATTCTTCGACTTGGCGGATCTTGGTCTCTTCGGTGGAAATTTGCTGAGGCGTGACGGCTGATCGCATCGCCTGCACATCAACCACACGCCGTTGAGGACGCGCGGGAGACGCATTGACCGTCGCCGGCCTCTTGGCGGGCGCGGGAGTTGGAAGCGAGGCAAGGTATGACGTCCGGCGAATCGGTGGACGCCGCTCCAGGGCCTGCTTCAGCTTGGAGACGCGGCGAAACTTCTCCAGAGCGGTGCTATAGTCGATTTTCAGCAGTTCACTTTCTTCCAGAGAGGCGACGTGTTCGACGGTGACGTCCACACCTTCCACGTTGCCCAGAATGCTGCCACCTTGTTCCTGCAGGGCTAAAGCGAACTCTCTTATTTCAGCGGCCGCGGCGTGAAAGAACTGGTCAAACTTTGCACCGAAGGCTGCGTTGTAGGGCGCGATGGTGGCCAGCACTCCAGGATGATAGAAAGACGAATCCAGCGCCTGTTTGAGTTCGCGGACCCGGGTAATGATTTCCGACTCGAGCAGCGCGTTCAGGTCGCGGCAGTTCTGGGCTTCCTCCTGCAGCGGATCGAAACGCCGCAGCAATTGCACGTGCTCCTCGGAAAGAAAGGGCGCATCGTTGTCGGCAAGAATCTCGATCAGGGCAATTTCGAAGGGTGACAACGGAAGGGAACCGTCGAGCCCAAAGCCGCGACGCTCCCATTGTCCCGGCACCCGCGGGTGGCGGTAAAGAAATGTGGCGACCAGGTCGGTCTTGTCGCGGTTTACGTCGCTGGTGTCTTTCTTGCGAGTGAAATAGCGCAAAACGGCTTCAGCGATTTCGGGGTCTGTATCGGTCGTGAACGCACGGCGCAGCATGGCCGGCGTGATGGCCTGGTCGAGCAGACGCAACCAGCGGCGCATGCGGTCGAGCGTCGCGTGGACCTCGCCATCACCTTCCTGCAGCGAAATGGCCTCGAGGCCGGCCGGAACCGGAATTTCGCCTCCAATGGAATCCTGCAGGAGCTTCTCATAGAAGCCCTGCACCGTGGCCAGGATGGCCAACTCCCATTTGGGGTCCTCTACCACGCTGTCACTCCCGCTGATCTGAGCCTACGGAATGCTATGAACTCAGGTTTGAATTAGTAAAACCTAAGGCGGGCTCAGGGCACAATCGTTTTCCCGGAGGAGAGGCACTAAAGTCACAATGGGGAGCGGGAGTGAAGGTCAGATTGTTGCTCTCAGATTGAAGATTTGCCCTCGATTCAGCTATGGGGGAACTTCGATCTGAAATCTTCAGTCTAAAATCTGCAACCGAGCTCTCTCTACTTCTTCAAGTCTTTCAGGATTTCGCGGGCCGCATTGGCGCCCGAACCGCCGGTCAACCCTGCGCCGGGATGCGTGCCGGAACCGCATAGGTAGAGATTCTGGATCGGAGTGCGGTAGCGCGACCAATCGAGTAGCGGGCGCATGGTGAAGAACTGGTCCAGAGACAGTTCGCCGTGGAAGATGTGTCCACCCGTAAGCCCGTATGTTTCTTCCAAGTCCTGAGGAGTGATGATCTGGTGGGTCAAGATCAGTTCCGGCAGGTTGGGAGCATATTGGGCCAGCGTCTTGACTACCGTGTCGCCCAACGGTACCCGCTGTTTTTCCCAATCGCTGCCTTTCAGCTTGTAGGGAGCGTATTGCATGTAGATCGACATCACATGCTTGCCCTCGGGCGCGAGGCTGGGATCAGTGAGCGACGGGATTGCTACTTCGAGATATGGTTGTTTCGAAAAATTGCCGTACTTGGATTCGTCGAAGGCGCGTTCCAAATAGTCAATCTCCGTACCGATGTGAATGCGGCTGCTCAGCGCGCGATCGTGATTTTCGCCTTCGAGCGCGGTGAACCTGGGGAGTCCGGAGAGTGCAAGGTTTACTTTGGCGATCGTGCCGGGCATACGATAATGCTGCAACTTCATCACAAAATCCGGCGAGAGTTGTGCTGGGTCCACGAGTTTGAGCAGCGTGCGTTTGGGATCGGCATTCGAGATGACCGCCCTGGCTGTAATCTCTTCGCCATTCGAGAGCACGACACCGCTGGCGATGCCGTCCTTGACACGAACCTCGATGACTTCCGTGCCGCTGCGTATTTCCGCTCCGGCCTGCTGTGCGGCCGCGGCCATGGCTTGGGTGACCGCGCCCATGCCTCCGGTGGCGAACCACGAAGTACCGGCCGCCTGCTCGTCGCCCGCTGCGCGAATTAGCAGGACGAGACTGCTGCCCGCGGACCAGGGACCGAGGAAGGTTCCGAAAATTCCGCGCGCGGCGATGGTGGCGCGGAGCAGTTCGGTCTCGAAATATTCCGCTACCAGGTCCGCGACCGCCATTGGTCCCCAACGCAGCAGGCGATACATATCTCTGCGGCCCAGTTTGCGGACGGCGCGTCCAGTGTTGAGCATGCCCCAGAGATCGCCTGAACTGGGATTGTCGATGTCAGGCGGAGCCAGAGTAAGCGCCTTGCCGATCACCCGGCCCATCTTGGCCAGCGACGACTGGAACTGGGGATACTTCGTCGCATCCTTTTCGGAGAATTTCGCGATTTCCTGCGCGGCCCTTTCGGCGTCCCGGTAGAGAATGAGAGCGCGGCCGTCGGGAGAAAGCGAAGTCACCGCGACCTCGGTCGAAATCATGTTGAGGCCGTGTTTCTCCAACTGCATGTCGCGAACGATATCGGGCCGCAGCGGGCCCGCGGAATGCGCGAGCGTTGAGCAACGGAAGCCAGGATGGATTTCTTCGGTGATGGCAGCGCCACCCGGCTGGGCGCGGCGCTCCAGCACCAGCGGCTTGTATCCAGCCTTGGCCAGGTAGAAGGCGGTGACCAGCCCATTGTGGCCGCCACCGATGATCACGACGTCGCGGTTCTTTGCTTCGGGCACCTAGGCTGCTCCCTTGAAGTCTTTTAGGATCTCGAGAGCCGCCAGCCTTCCGGGGCCGCCCATGATGCCGCCGCCGGGATGCGTGGCCGATCCGCACATGTACAGATTCTTGATCGGAGTGCGGAATTGCGCCCAACCCGGCACCGGTCGCAAGAAGAAAAGCTGCTCCAGAGAAAGTTCACCCTGGAAAATATTGCCTTCGCTCAGCCCGAACTCGCGTTCCAGGTCGAGCGGCGTGACCACCTGGCGATGGAGAATGATGTCCTTGATGTTGGGAGCGTACTCGGCGATGGTGTTGATCACGTTGTCGCCGAACGCTTCCTTCTGATCGTCCCAGTGGAGGCCCGGCCGCAGCTTATAGGGCGCGTACTGCACGAAGCACGACATGATGTGCTTTCCCGGCGGCGCGACCGATGGATCGGTCAGCGTGGGAATCACCATGTCAATGTAAGGTCGGCGGGAAAAATTCCCGTACTTGGCGTCGTCGTAGGCACGCTCCATGTATTCGACGCTGGGAGAAATGGAAATCGCCCCGCGCAGATGTGCTCCCGGCCCGGGTATGGCCTTGAAGTTCGGCAGCGCATCGAGCGCCAGATTCACCTTGCCGGAAGAGCCGCGATATTTGTAGCGATTCACGTCTTCCAGAAATTCCGCCGGCAGTGTACCGGCCTCGAGAAATTTCGTAAAGGTCAGCCGGGGATCGACGCTCGACGAGATGATGTCGGCATAGATCTCGTCGCCACCGGCGAGGACCACGCCTTTGGCCTTGCCGTGCTTCACAATAATTTGCGCGATCGCGGCCTTGGTGCGGATTTCCGCGCCAGCTTCGCGGGCTGCGCCAGCGATGGCATTCGAAATTGCTCCGGTGCCGCCGCGGGCGAATCCCCACGAGCGAAATGCGCCGTCAATTTCCCCCATATAGTGATGCAGCAGAACGTATGCCGTTCCCGGTGAACGGACGCCGAGGAAGGTGCCGATAATGCCCGAGGCAGACATGGTCGCCTTGAGCACATCGGTTTCAAACCATTGGTCCAGGAAGTCGATGGCGCTCATGGTCATCAACTGCACCTGGTTATATTTGTCCCCGCTGGTCATGCCCTGAAAGCGGCGGCCGATGAACAGCAGTTTCATCAATTCTTTGGGATTCAGCGTGGCCGGATCCGGCGGCACCATGCTCAAGATCGGCTTCACGAAGCGGCACATGGCCTGCATCGCCTTGCCGAATTCGTCGTAGGCTTCCGCGTCAACTTTCGAGTGCCGCGCGATCTCGCGATGAGTCTTACCGTGATCGTTGACCCGCCACAGATAGTCACCGCTCGGCATGGGGGTGAAAGTGCCGTCAAGCGGCAGGATTTCCAGGCCATGACGGGGAAGGTCGAGATCGCGAATGATCTCCGGACGCAGCAGCGAGACCACGTAGGAGCACACCGAAAACTTGAATCCGGGAAAAACTTCTTCGGTGACGGCCGCGCCACCCAGCACGTGGCGACGTTCCAGTACCAGGACTTTTTTCCCGGCGCGTGCCAGATAGGCGGCGGTGGTGAGGCCGTTGTGACCTCCTCCGATGATGATTGCGTCGTATTTCGAGTTGCCGTTGGCAGCAGCCATATCAACCTTTAGCGCCGGGCGCTGAACTCAAGTCGCAGGGATTCTAACAGGAATGATTGGGAAGCTGACGGAGGAGCGATCAGGAATTCCCGTCTGCGGAAAACTTCAGGAAGGACGTCAGAGCCCGCTTTTGAGGACGGCCCAGCTCAACATCGGGTTGGAGGATGAACGCATGATCGTTCTAAAAAAGACAAAGTTGATTGTATCGGGAAGGGGAATTTTTGTCTGTAGAAATTGTTCCGGACTGACTGAGAGTCAGACGCAAGCTATTTCATCAATTGCTGGGAACGATCAAGACTGCATATAATCCAGCACGAGCACGTTTCCTCACGGAGATCGAAGGAGCTGCCTTTTGCCAGTCGGAACCGCATTTCACGGGAGAACCTTTCCCCTTTGCCAAAGCCTTAACTACCGCGAGTGGTCGGGGTATTACGCCGTCAGCGTATATGAAGTGCATCACGAGCACGAGTACAACGCCATCCGCAACGCGGCCGCTCTGATTGACATCTCGCCCCTCTACAAGTATCTGATCACGGGCAAGGATGCCACCAAGCTGGTGAACCGCATCATCACACGCGATATCACCAAGGTGAGAGTGGGTCAGGTGATTTATTGTTGCTGGTGCGACGAGCAGGGCAAAGTCATCGACGACGGCACCATTACCCGCCTCGAAGATAATAAGTATCGCTGGACCGCTGCCGATCCCAGCCTGCGCTGGTTTCGGCAGAACGGCTTGAACATGGACGTCCAGGTCGAAGATATTTCCGAGCAACTTGCCGCCCTGGCACTCCAGGGGCCAACCTCAGGCAAGCTGCTCAAGGCGGTCGCGGAAGCTGCGGACATCGCCAATCTCAAGTACTTCCGCATGACCCGGGGCAAAATCGGCAACGTTTATGTCGACATTTCGCGCACCGGATACACCGGCGACCTCGGCTACGAAATCTGGGTGCCCTGGTCCGACGCGGTGAAAGTCTGGGATGCGGTCATGGAGAAGGGCAAGCAGTTCGACATCCACGCCGCCGGAATGCTGGCGCTGGACGTGGCCCGGGTCGAGGCCGGCCTGCTGCTGATCGAAGTGGATTACACCAGTGCCAAGAAGGCGTTGATTGAGTCGCAGAAATATTCTCCCTACGAACTGGCCTTCGGCAAGATGGTCCATCTGGAGAAGGAGAATTTCATCGGCAGAGCTGCTCTGGCACAGCAGCAGAAGCAGGGCGTGGGGCGGCAGTTCGTGGGACTGGAAATCGATTGGCCCGAAGTGGAAGCGCGCTACGAGGAATTCGGGCTTACGCCAGCAGCTCCCAGCCAGGCTTCGCGCGTGGCTGTGCCTCTTTATCTGGGAGACAAGCAAGTGGGCAAAGCTACAACCACTACATGGTCGCCGGTGCTGAAGAAGATGATCGCGCTTGCGAGTGTAGACACGGCCCACTCGCAAATCGGCACCAAGCTGCAGATGGAAATAACCATTGAAGCCATGCGCCAGCAGGTGACGGCGAAGATTGTGAAGATGCCGTTCTTCAATCCGGAGAGAAAGACGGCCACGCCGGTTTAAACGTGGTTGTGTGGGGATGAGTCGGAGCTTGCCCTAAGCGAAGTCGAAGGGACCCGTCCACGTCGAGCGAAGCTCGACAGGGGATGGGGTTGCCACCGGACAAAACTGGCCGAGCTTGGCTCGGCCTGACCGGTGCGGAGACCCTCCCCACATGGCTTATCTTAGTGCGCGCTTTTTTCCTGCCCAGTAAATCCAGGTTCCAATCAGCACCAACAAGCCCGACAATCCTACGACCTTGATCACTGCTAGCAGCTTGTTGGGTTCATCCGGCTGCGGGATTAACGACAATCCGATCGTGAAGGTCGTGGTAGCGAAGCCGACGATCGCAACCAATCTGGCCACCGGCTTCCCGCCGGGAACGCGGATCACGTCGGGCCCAACTGGTTCCCTCTGCAGCTTGAACATCGCAGCAAATAAGTATAGGTACGGAATGAAGTACGTGATCACGCCCATGCTGACCAGCACGTCGTAGGCGCCCTTGATGCTGGTGCCGACCTGTCCCAGAAAGATGAACAGTGCGCCGAAGACGAACTGGGTCAGCAGGCCGACCCATGGCGTCTTCCATCGGGGATGGAGTGCGCCGAAGACCGGGGGCAGATAGCGATCGATTCCAGCCACAAATGGCAAGCGGGCGCCCGCAGCCAAGAAGGCGCCGGCCGCGCCCACGTTGCTGAGCATGATGAGCAGCGCCGCGAACGGGATAATCCCCACGAAGCCGACGCGCTCCGCGGTCTTTGAGATGGCCTGCATCAGTCCCCGCAAATTGCCGACTTCCGAGGCGGGTAGCGCCACCAGCACGCTGATCGTGCCCACGATGTAGCAAAACGTGACCGTCACCCCGGCCATCAAGAGCGCGCGTGGAATGGCGCGGCGGGCGTTCTTGATCTCTCCGCCCATGATCGAAGCAGTCTCGCAACCGGTGAAGGCGTAGGTCAGCACCGACCAGAAAATCATGTCCTTGATCTGGAAGCCGGGTGTCATGGAATGCATCGTGAACGAAGTTGCCGCTCCGTAGCGATGCCACGCAACCGCCCCCATTGCCACCACGATCCCTACCGGGATCCACATGGCGAGTGCGCCCATGTTGTGCAGCCACGTGCCCACGTTGAGGCCGACAATGTTCAACAGCGTGGCCAGGGTGAGCGCGACCAGCGAGAACACGATGTAATATGACGTATTGTCGGTGAAACGGCCCCAGTCGTGGCGAATGTAAAGGGCGTTGCTGGCGGCGAAGTAAAGCACGGCAGGGAAGTAGGGCAGGTTGCACGCCCAATAGGTCCAGGCGGTAATGAATCCGGCAAAATCGCCGAAGCCCCGCTTCGCCCAGACGTAAATTCCTCCTTCCTCGGGATAACGCGAGGAAAGCTCTATGACCGAGAGCGCAAGCGGAGAGTAGAAGAAAAGAAAGGCGCCGATCCAGATGATGACCGAGCTGGGGCCGGCCGCCGCGGCAGTGGCGATCCAGCGCAAGCTGACGCCCGTGACCACATAAAACAACACCAGATCGCGGAAGCCCATGACCGCGTTGGGTTGATTGGGACTCTCGGTTTTGGCGGCAGGTGTGGACATCACCTTATTGCTGACGGCTTGGGAGTGCGCTCAAAACACTGAGAACACGGAGGATGCAGAGGCTAGCCGTCACATAGTTGCCCGCCGGCTGTTCCGTTTCCAGTACAAATATCCCGGCACACCAATCAGCATGATCGCCGTGCCCCAGAAGGCTTCGGTCGGCCGAGTATAAATCGTATTCAACGTCCACGCGGTTCCGACCAGTACGTAGATGCCGGGCAGCCAGGGATATCCCGCGCAACGATACGGACGCTCAATGTCGGGCCGCTTCCAGCGCAGGACAAACAGGCCGATCACGGTCAGGGTGTATGAAAGCACCATGCCGAACATCACGTATGTGTAGAGCTGGTCGTAGCGGCCGCTCACGGTAAGAATCGCGCCCCAGATTCCTTGCCCGATCAGACTGAATGCAGGCGTCCTCCACCTGGGATGGACCTCTGCCATTTTCTGGAAGAAGGCGCCGTCCCGTGCCATGGCGTAATAAACACGCGCGCCGCTCATGGTGCAGCTCGCCATGGCGCCGAAGCAGGAAACCGCGATCAGTGCTGAGAGCCACAGCGCCGCCGCGGGAGAAAAAAGAGCGGTGGCCGCAGCGTGTGCGATGGTCTCGTGTTTGGCGATCTCATCCAGCGGCAGCGCGTAGATGTAAGTCATGTTCATGGCGATGTAGATGGCGCCGACCACGAGTACGCCCAGAACCATTGCCAGCGGCACATTGCGGCGCGGCTGTTTCACTTCGCCTGCGACCCACGTGATGTAGACCCAGCCGTCGTAGGCCCAGAAGACTGCGATCAAAGCCACGCCGAAGGCGGAGACGAGTTGTCCGGCGCTCAATCCCAGGGTGAGGTTTTGTCCGGGCGCCGGAGAGAAGTGATGCCAGTCGCCCTGGCCAATTGCGAAGCCTAGAATTACAAAGGCGCCCATGGCGGCGAACTTGGCCCAGGTGGCGAGATTTTGCAAGATCGTGCCCCAGCGCAGTCCGACCACGTTGATCCAGGTAACGGCCACGATAGAAATCAGTGCGAATACATGAGCGCGTGTAAGCACGATGCCTGCGGCCGAGAGGACGACGTGCTCCTGCGAAATAAAGGGAACGATTCCGCCCAGATAAGCCGCCGAAGCCACCGAGAGTGCGGCAATGGTGCCGCCGTTGGCCACGCTGAAAAGCATCCAGCCGTAGAGAAATGCGGGCAGATCACCGTATGCCTCACGCAAGTAGACGTATTGCCCGCCGGAGTCGGGAAACATTGAACCCAGCTCGGCGAAGGCGACGCAGGCGCACAGCGAGATCACGCCGCCCAGCACCCAGACGACGAGAAACAGCAACGGGTGCGGCAGGGGCCCGGCAATATCTTTTGCAGTCAGGAAAATCGAAGAGCCGATGATGCCGCCCGCCAGCAGCAGTACTGAGTCCAACAACGAGAGGCCGCGAACCAGGGTGGGCTGGGCTTCTGAGGATTTAACAGCGGCCGAGGGAGAGGCGATCGAGGGTTCCATTATTTATCCCATTCCCAGTTCGTCGGGAGATTCGAGCGGAGTTCCACAGCGACGGCAGATCACGGCGGAGCAGTCGCCACAAGTCAGCGGATCGGAGACTTCCTGACTGCACTGTGGGCAGTAGAGTGGCTCGGGGTCACGCTCCGGCTGCGGGGTTGAGCTCATGAGGACGGCAAATGTAGCATATCCTTCGGGTACCCGCGGTCTCTAGTTTCTAGTTTCCGCTTTCTAGTTCTCTTGGTTTTGAAAACCGGAAACCAGAAACTAGCGACTGCGGACACAAAGGAGAGCCATCTGCCTGACAAACCTCCCACTCCGGATGAGAAGCTACAACTGGAATTCAATCGCTGGGCGCTGGCCGGTGAAGGCGAGAAGATGGAGAACCATCATCTCGACATCACTGAGAAAACCTTGCGTCTGATGGATCTTCGTCCCGGCGAGCGTGTGCTCGACCTCGGTTGCGGCGCTGGGTGGGCCACCCGGCTGCTCTCGCGACTGGTGGGCGACGGACCCGAGGGCTTTGGCCAGGTTGTAGGTCTCGACGTTTCCGACGAAATGGTTCGGCAGGCTCGCGCGGCTTCGAAAGACTTCGAAAATATCTTGTACGTGTGGGGATCGGCGCAGCAGATTCCGTGGGAAGAGAACTTTTTCGACAAGGTACTGTCGGTGGAATCGTTTTACTACTACGTCGACCAGGACCGGGCGCTGTCCGAACTTTTTCGCGTCATGGCGCCTCAGGGGCGCTTATTCATATTGATCAATTTGTACCGCGACAATCCTTATTCGCTGCAATGGGTGGATAAGCTGAAAGTGCCGGTGCATGTTCGCTCTGAGGCCGAGTATGTCGAGCTCTTACAGAAGCATGCTTTCGAGAAAGTCGTGGCCCGTCGCATTCCGGACGATACGCCCACGCCGGATGACTATCAGACTAAATCCTTCAACAGCCTCAACGATTTACGTGCTTTCAAGAAAATGGGAGCGCTATTGCTGATGGCGTCGAAGCCGGACCTGCGGACCCCTGCGCAGGGTTACACGATCTACTAGAGTCGTTTGATGTGAGGTGTGGGTGTGTGGCGGGTGCGCTCGCCCGCCGCCTAATGAATTTGCAACTCACAAGCTCGATTCAAATGGGCTTGTAGAACCACCCCGCACTGCAGATTCGCATCCCAACTTCAGCTTCAAAACCGGGCGAGGGTGCCTGCCCGCACAGGACTTACTTCACCAATCGGTTGTATTTTTTTAGCACCTCGCGCAGGCGGTCATGGGGCAGGCCGATGACCTCGAAGTCGTTAATGCCCTTCATCGTTTTGGCCGCGACCATGGCGTTAACGATTGCTTCTTCCGTGGCCTGCACTGTAGCCAGAAAGATGGGGTTCAGGCGCTGGTTGGGAAGCATGGAGAGCTGGCGCACGCCTTTCGATCCGGCAGCGCCGGGGTTTGCGGTTGAGAAGGCGATGAAAATGTCTCCCGAGCCATCGGAGGCGAAACTTCCATCCCTCCCTAGTCCCAGCGATACTCGTCGGGCCACGCGCTTCAATTGGGTTGGAATCAAGGGCGCATCGGTAGCCACTACCACAATGATGGATCCCAATTCGTCATCGCGGACCGTATGATCGCCAATCTCGCGGCCCACCGGTACTCCCGCAATGCGCAGCTGGCTGCGAAGTCCGTAGTTGCACTGTACGAGGACTCCGACCGTGTACCCTCCGTACCTGGGATCGAGCACACGCGAGGACGTCCCGATTCCACCCTTGAACTCGTTGCAGATCATGCCAGTACCGCCGCCCACGCTGCCCTCCTCCACCGGGCCGCCCTTGGCGGTATTGAGAGCATGAAAAGCGTCTTCAGGCTTTACGTGAAATCCGTTCATGTCATTCAGGTCGTCATCCGAGGTCTCTGCCACTACGGGCAGCGACCAGGAATAGCCCTGATCGTCCGGCGGAGCGCGCTTGACTCGCCATGCGATGACCGCATCGCGCACCACGCCCACGCTGTGGGTATTGGTGATCATCACCGGGCCTTCCAGAAAGCCGGAATCTTCCAGCCACGTGGTTCCGGTCATCTCCCCGTTGCCGTTGAGCGTGAACCAGCCCGCGAATACCGCGTCCAGAGAATTCTTGCCGCGGGGAAGAACGGCGGTCACACCAGTGCGCACCGGGCCAACGCCGACTTTCAGGGCGCCGCTGCCCGAAATAAGCGTGGTGTGGCCAACCTCGACACCTTTTACGTCGGTGATGGCGTTGAACGGGCCGGGAGTGCCGTCGAAGGGGACCCCCAGGTCTCGGGCACGCGGTTCAGTCTGGGCCGTGGCAGTCGCGAGAAGCAGTGAAAAAACCAGGGCAGGGAGCAATGCTCTGCCTGCTTTCAGCATCAAAGTCCTCCGTGGTAAGTTTGGCAGTATAAGGTATCTCAAGTTCGGTATCCCAAGGTTGATCTGGGCATAGAATTCCGTGAGCCGGAGGGTGGAATGGAAAACTGGAAGGTGGCGCTGGTAAGCGGTGCGGCGGGCGTGGGCACGGCGATGTTTCTGAAGAAAAAGTGGACGGCGGGCGTGATTCTGGCCGGTGTCGGGATTGCCGCGATTGCGTCGGAGTACCCGGAAAAATTTGCCGAAGTGCGCGATCGGATCCCCGACTTCATCGAGCGCGGCAACAATTTTCTTGCGGTTGCGACCCGGGTGGGGGATCGGTTGGCGGATGCGGCAGAGAGTCGTGGTACCTGGTACGAGTCGTTGTTGAGCAGCTGATTTCGTGGCGGCGAAGGGAGCGAGGGCGGGACGCCCTCGGGACGCTGGCGCTACTCGATACCCAGAGTTTTGCGGGCGTCGGGGCTGAGCCGCTCTGGGGTCCAGGGCGGGGTCCAGACCACGTTCACCGTGGCGTTGCGCACACCGGGCATCTGTTCCACGCGGGCCTTGACCTGCTCTCCGATTTGGACGTGCGAGGGACAGCCCTGAGCGGTCAGGGTCATTTCCACGGTGACGTCCTGTTTCTCCTCGGGCGCGGGATCAAAACGGACGCCGTAAATCAGCCCCAGATCTACGATGTTGACCGGAATTTCCGGGTCGTAACACTGCTTCAAGGCGCTTAAGACTTCGTCCTCGGTGAGAGTAGCCATGGGTTCTCCTCAGATCGGGCACTCCGTGGGCGGAGTGGAGCATTCGCATAGGTAGTTTACACGCCCAACTGGTGTTGGTGTTCAGGTAGGGCCCCTATGACTTCCGAAGCCAAACAGAAAATCCAGTTGGTGCTGGTGATTGCGATCGCGGTGGCCGCGATTCGGGCCGGGTATGTCGTGTACGAACGGCACGCGGAGCGAGCTACGCAGGAGAGCAAGCAGGCGCCGCCGTTGAATCCTGATTATTATGTCGTTCCTAAAAAGCTCTATCCCTACGATCTGAAGTCGGCGAAACAGCTGACCCAGCAACCGGTGTGGGTCAAGGAAGGCTACCGCTTTACCTACTACCCCTACGATCGCGCCAGCCGCCACACTGATTTTTCTCACGAGGCTGGCCTTCTGCTGCCAATCCAAAAGCTAGAGATCAAAGATGTGGTGGCCGACACCTCGCCTCACTCGCAACAACAGCAGGTGATGGCGGTATTCGAACAACAAGGCAAAGCGTACGCCGTCCCCATCGGAGCAAAGAGCAGCGACAGTTACCAGATCTACTCCGACGAAATGTTTTTCGTCCAGGACCCGCGCGAATTGTACAAGCACTGGCCGGCGGATGTTTGGCAATCCATCGAGCAGCATCAAATCAAGCCTGGGATGAATGAATTTCAGGCGTACTTTGCGATTGGGATGGGTGTGCCGGAGCGTTCCAGCGATCCCGCGGTGAAGACGGTGCACTATCCCAACGGCGGCAAGCCTGTGACCATTACGTTTCGGGATGGCAAGGCGGCGGAGATTACGGGCGGGTAGCCACGGGGGCTTTCAGATTTCAGATTGAAGATTTTCCCGTCTGCGGCAGCTAGTTCCGCAATCTGCGATCTGAAATCTTCAATCTGAAATCTTGAATTCTACTTCACCATCGGCGATTTCTCGGTTGCGGGGGCCTGGTCGTCGGCGTGGATCTGTCCATCTTCGTCGGCGTAGAAGGACCGGTGCTCGGCATCAAGTTGCTTGGGAGTGAGAGTGAGGTCGAAGCCGTCCTTATTGCGGCGAAAGCCTACCGAATAGTCGCCTCGGTCCGGATTCACCATGCGTTTGGTGAACGATCCGGTATGTACCAGGTCTGACAGCGAGGCGGCATACTTGTTGTTCTTCTTGTAGTACACCTTCTGGGCTCGCAGCACGGTACGCATGTAGCCCAGGGCTGCGGCTTCGGAGTTCGATTTCGCGGGATCGCCCTTGAACTTGGGCTGGTATGAAGTTTGGGCGGCGGCCGCCAGACTGAGCACGAGCACCATCGCTGGGGCCCACCGAATACGTCGTTTCACTGGTCTACCTCGTCGTTTACCCGTCGGGTTTTGGATGCTTGCCACGTTACCGGCGTAATCGTCATCCGACACTCGAATGTTCTCATCGCCCGCAAATGTAGTTATGCTGAACCCAGCTTTTAGATTAGACAGGAAACCCTATCAAACAGGAAACCCTATGAAGGCTGCAACTGCCATGAAGGCTTCACCCGCAAAGAAACCGGTTATCCGCCTTGCGGTGGTGGAGAGCGATCCACTTCGTTTTGTTGGATTTCGCGCCCTGTTTGACTCGGAGACGGACTTCGAACTGATCGCCGCCTCCCTGCCCGACATCGGGAGCCTACCCAACATCGACCTGGTATTGCTGGGGAACCGCAACGGACAGAACCTGTTCGACTTGATGGCCAGCCTGAAAGCCAGCCGTCCTGACCTGCGCATCATTGTGACAGGTTCGGGCATGGACGAGGAGACCATCTTGAAGGCTATTGCTTCCGGGGCCAAGGGCTATGTGGACGAGGCCGCATCGCCAGCCGAGTTTGTGCAGGCCATCCGGATCGTGAACCAGGGATCGGTATGGGCGCCGCGGCGCGTGCTTTCCCTGTTCATCGAGCGCGTCAGTTCAGCCCCAGGCCGCATCTTTCCCGCGGGCCGCGTGACCTTCACCGACCGCGAAAAGGAAGTGCTGGAGATGCTGGTTGCGGGGCGCTCCAACAAAGAAATCGGATCCGCTTTGGGGATCGAGGAACGCACCGTCAAGGCACACGTCGCCAAGTTGATGCGCAAGGTAGGCGTGCAGAATCGCATTGCGCTTTCGGTCCACGCCATCACGCACTCGCTGGTTGCGGCGAAATAAGCGGCCGGCGCGCTGAGCCTGCGCACGTTACTTTAGGACAATGACCTAGGTAATCTTGTCGGTTTACCGCACTCAACGCATACTCGCTTCACCTACCACAGAACCTGGGAGACGGGGTTGGAAGCGGAGATTTAGGGTCACCGCTGCTAGCCCCGATTTTTTTGCCTTGCCCAAGTCATTTCCTGCCACCCTTCGCTTCATTCTTAACAAAATCCGTTAGAATCAATGTCATTGAGTTTCAAACCTATCAAGCTCCGGAGAGTCAGGAAGAAATGAAAAAACTGCTGCTTCTGTGTGTAGTGCTATGTCTCACGGTTTCCACGTTTGCCAAGGATGAGGACGACGACCAGAATAAAGCTGAAGACCGGGTCAAAGCTGCCAGCACCGTGCTGGAAGAGATCGAATCCGCGCCTGACCAGGGCATTCCGGAAGAGGTGCTGGGATCGGCCCAATGCGTGGCCGTGGTGCCTACCATGCTAAAAGGCGGATTCATCGTGGGAGCCCGTTTCGGACGCGGCGTGGCCAGTTGCCGCACCCCGAAAGGCTGGAGCGCTCCCGCATTCTTCAGCATCAAAGGCGGCAGCTTCGGTCTGCAGATCGGCGGCCAGGCAGTGGATCTGGTCATGCTTATCATGAATGACGATGGCATGAAGAACCTATTGAACAGTGAATTCAAACTGGGCGCAGATGCCAGCGTAGCCGCGGGGCCGGTGGGCCGTCATGCCGCCGCCGACACCGACTGGAAACTGAAGGCTCAGGTGCTCAGCTACTCGCGCGCTCGGGGCCTGTTCGCCGGGCTGGAACTGAGCGGCGCTGCTATCAGTCAGGACAAGGACGCAACCCGCCAGTTCTACGGACGCATGGTGCCTTTCCGGACTTCGCTCAAAGGGACGATCGATGCCCCGCCCAACGCGTATCCATTCCTGAATACGCTCGCCAAGTGGGCCAAGACGGCAGCCACCAAGTAAGTAAGCTCATGTAGGCGCGAGCGCCCTCGCTCGTGCTGCAGCGCCACAGACGACGCCGCACGAGCGAGGGCGCTCGCGTCTACATTGACATCCCACTTGCCCCTTGCTACCGTCACCCAGTTTCTTCTAAATGCGTCAGCGACTCGAGTACGCGCTTGCGTGGCCGTTTATCACAACTCTGAGTCTGCTGCCTCGTCCGCTCTCCCGGGTGGCTGCGATTTCCCTGGCCTGGACGGTTTACCTGTTGCACCCTCGTCTGCGCCACGTCGGCATGCGCAATCTGGCGATGGCGCTGCCGGACAAGGAGCGGGGTGAGCACGCCCGCATCCTGCGAGGAGTATTCGCCTCGCTCGGGCGTCAGTTGGCTGAGGTTTGCCAGTTTCCCCGATACACCAAAGAAAATGTAAGCCGGGTGGTGGTCTATGACGGTTTCGAGAACTACGAACGGGCAGTCGCCCGAGGCAAAGGAGTGCTGTTTCTTACCGCTCACTTTGGCGGTTGGGAGCTTTCCGCTTTTGTTCATTCGCTGCACGGCCACCCCATGCACGTGGTGGTGCGGAATCTCGACAACGTTTATCTCAACCGGCTGATCGAGCGCTATCGCTCGATGCATGGCAACACCACGGTCAGTAAAGATAATTTTGTGCGCGGCCTTTTGGAGGCGATGAAGGCGGGTGAAGTCGTCGGCTTGCTCATGGACACCAACATGACTCCGCCGCAGGGAGTGTTCGTGAATTTTTTCGGTATTCCGGCGTGCACGGCCAGCGGCCTGGCCCGTATCGCCCTGCGCACCGATGCCTCGGTGGTTCCCGGCTTCACGATTTGGGACCCTGTCCTGCGAAAATACCGTCTGCGGTTTGATCCCGCCGTCAACCTGGTGCGCACCGGCGACGACGAAAAAGATGTCGTCACCAACACCCAGTTGTTTACGAAAATCACCGAGGACTACGTGCGCCGCTATCCCGACCAGTGGTTGTGGGTACATCGGCGATGGAAGACCCGGCCGCCGGGGGAGCCGGGGTTGTACTGAGAAAGCAACTTCAGGCTTCTGGCTCCTAGCTTCTAAACAGTCCAAGTTCTGAAAGCCAGGGGCCGGCGGTAGAAGCTAGAGGCTGTTTTTCAAAACCAATCGCTGCGATACGCGATCCACCAGCTGGCATACGCAACCGGGATGGTTGCGGCCAGAGCCCACCAGAGGGGTAGGATGAAATCTGCGACCAGCCCAAGGACAGTGAAGCTGATCCAGAAGATTTTTTTCTCCATCTCAGTATTCTAAACTCGCTTCCGCCTCTCGCTTTCCGCCTGAACGTATACTAAAGATCATGGCCCTTTCACTCAGAACGGTTGCCGAATCCGTAAAAGGGCAAGTGGTGGGCGACGATGGGGTCAGCGTCAGCGGCATCGCCAGCATTGCGCAGGCGACCTCGGTGGACCTGGTGTTTGTCGAAGATGAAAAGAGCCTGGGCGCGGCGCTGGGATCACGAGCCGGGGCTGTAATCGCCGGTGAGTTCGCAAGAGGAAGCACAACTTCCAAGCCTCTTTTGATTTGCGGGCATCCCAGGCTGGCGTTCGCACGAGCCGCACGTCTTCTTTTTCCCGCCGCGGTTCGCCACACCGGGACACATTCCACTGCGGTGGTGCATGCTTCTGTCCGGCTGGGGAAAGACGTGGCCGTGGCGGAGCGAGTCGTGATCGGCGAGAAGGTCGTTATCGGCGATCACACCTGGATTGGCGCGGGCGCAGTCATTGGTGCAGGTGCACATGTCGGCCGTGATTGCGAGATTTATCCCAATGTGACGATCTATCCTGGCGCACGACTTGGCGATTGTGTGATTGTCCACGCCGGAGCGGTGCTGGGCAGCGACGGCTTCGGATACGTGCGCGACTCCGCTACCGGACATTACGAAAAGTTCCCCCAGGTCGGGCGGCTCGAGATCGGAGATGAGGTGGAGATCGGGGCCAACTCGACCATCGATCGGGGAGCGCTGGAAGTAACCCGCATCGGCCGTGGCGCCAAGATCGATAATCTGGTCCACATCGGACACAACTGCCAGATTGGGGAAGACGTGGTGATTGCTGCTCAAACCGGTCTCTCCGGTAGCATTGTGATCGAGAAGAATGTGGTGC
>Ga0134121_10001899_pt1 | contig 18921 bp, 15 predicted proteins | sample KB301_FD_96463 | JGI IMG/M metagenome (GOLD analysis project Ga0134121, IMG submission 96463) | Terrestrial soil microbial communities without Nitrogen fertilizer from Kellogg Biological Station, Michigan, USA - KB3-0-1 | ecosystem: Environmental > Terrestrial > Soil > Unclassified ... | reverse complement strand
GGCTCGCACCTCCACCGGAAAGCTTTCGCTGACCACGAGGTAGGCCGAGCTCGCAGCCGCGGACGCGAAGAAGAACACGAGGGTCCACGCCAGCGTCTGCGTGGCTGCGTTCAACAAGCCGGCTACGAACAGGATTGCCGTCACGCCGAGCAGCAAGCCCGAAAGCGCATACGTCGTGCCGATCATCTGCCGGCGGCCCCAGACATCGAAGTAGCGGCCGAGAACCAGAGGACCGAGGAAATTGCTCACGGCGAACGGCAACAGATAGAGGCCCACGTCCTGGGGCTCCACAGCATAGAAGCGACCCAGCACGAGCGCGTAGGTGAAGAAAATCGCGTTGTAGCAAAAAGCCTGCGCAGTCATCAGCACCAGGCCGAGCACGGCCCTGCGCGGATAATGCCGAAAAAGCGTGACGCCGAGATCGGCGAAGCTGACGGCACGCGCGCGAATCCGCAGGCGCAGCCGGGGCAGCAAGTCCGACGCGGTGGCGCGGCCGCGCACTTCGCGTTCCACCGCGACGGCGATGCGTTCCGCTTCTTCGGTCCGCCCGTGCAGCAACAGCCAACGCGGACTTTCCGGCAGATATCGCCTCAGGAAAAGGATGCCGAGACCGAGTACCGCTCCCAATCCGAATGCCAATCTCCATCCTATGTCGGGAGGAAGGCGTCCCGGCTGGAGCAACAGGCTGGAGCCGATTGCGCCCAGTGCGGCACCCACCCAGAAACTTCCATTGATGCCGAGATCGGTGCGACCGCGATAGCGTGCCGGGATCAACTCCTGGATGGCGGAATTGATCGCCGAGTACTCGCCGCCGATTCCGGCACCGGTCATGAAGCGAAAAAGCGCGAATGTCGCGAAATTTTCGGAAAAGGCCGTAGCCGCCGTCGCAAGGACATAAACCCCGAGCGTTATGAAGAAAAGGCGCTTGCGTCCGAACCGGTCGGTGAGCCAGCCGAACAGGAGCGCGCCCAGCACGGCGCCGGTGAGATACGCGCTGGCCGACAGTCCGACCTCGGCGTCGTTGAGCCGCAATGAGGGGCTGGCCTTGAGCGCTCCCGACACAGCGCCGGCGAGCGTTACTTCGAGGCCGTCGAGTATCCAGGTGATCCCGAGCGCCACGATCACCAGCGTATGAAAGCGCGACCAGGGCAGGGCGTCCAGCCGCGCGGGGATGGAGCTCTCGACTATCCTTCCGACTTGTCGTGCAGTTCGTTCCATCGGGCCAATGACAGCGTACTACATCGACTGCCGGACCGAGACTTTCTCCAGAATCGGATCAGGATGGATCGGGCGGCCCCGGCTGAGTGGCCGGCTCGAGATCCAATATTCATCGATATCGCGCTCGGCCCGTTTCATTCTGCTGTACTGCGCGTAAAATCGCGCGATTCGCAGTTCTTCCTCCGGGATCGCCGCCATGACATTCCGCCATCTCCTGCTCTGCATCGCCGCCGCCGCCCTGGCGCCGGCGCACGCTGAAACGATCGCCGATCGCTGGGATTTGTCCGAAATCTACCCATCGATGGCAGCCTGGGACGCCGACGCGAGCAAGGTCGACGCGCAGCTCAAGGAGCTTGCCGGATGCAAGGGTCGCCTCGGACAAAGCGCTGCGCGATTCAAACAGTGCATCGACCTCCAGGCCGACGCCACCAAGCGCTACTACCGGATGGCCGCCTATTCGAGTGAACAGGCGGCCGAGGACACCGGTAACGCCACGTTTCAGGAGCTCGATCAGAAGTCCGACCTTCTCGGCACCCGGGTGACCGAAGGCACCGCCTTCGTTGACCCGGAGATTCTGCACATCGGCAAGGACCGGATCGGCCAATTCCTCAAGAAGGATCCGTCGCTCTCGATCTACCGGTTCCCGTTGGAGCAGACTCTGCGCAAGGCGCCGCACACGCTCGACGATCAGGGCGAGGCGCTGCTCGCGAAATTCAGCCTGATGGACAACGCCGGCGGATCGGCCTACACGATCCTCACCAATGCCGACATCCCGTGGCCGAAGGTCAAGTTCTCCACGGGAGAGGAGATCACGCTCGATGCGTCGGCATACACCAAGTATCGCGAGCTGCCGAACCGCGACGACCGCAAGAAGGTCATGGACGTGTTTTTCGGCACGTTCAAAACCTACGAGCGCACGCTAGGTGTCGACTTGTATTCGCAGCTCAAACAGGAAACCGTGTACGCGAAGGTGCGCAAGTATCCGGACTCGATCACACGCTCACTCGACCGCAACAACGTCCCGGTTGCAGTGTTCGACGCGCTGATCGCGCAGACCAACGCGAACCTGCCGACATTGCATCGCTACTTCCGCCTGCGCGCGAAGATGCTGGGCGTGCCGCAACTGCACTACTACGACATCTATCCGCCGCTGGTTCATAGCGACATCAAGCTGCCGTTCGACGTGGGCCGCAAGCTGGTGCTGGAAGCGGTGGCTCCGCTCGGCAAGGACTATGTCGACGCCATGGCCTATGGCTTCGACCACCGCTGGATGGACACCTACCCGCGCCCGCGCAAGTTGTCCGGCGCGCACATGGACGGATACGCGTACGACGTTCATCCCTATGTGCTGATGAACTACAACGACGACTACGAATCGGTCACCACGGTCGCGCACGAGTGGGGCCATGCGATGCATTCGTACCTCGCCAACAAGGCGCAGCCGTTCGTGACGTCGAACTACGCGACATTCATCGCCGAAATCGCATCGACGTTCAACGAGGAGCTTCTGCTGCAGCGAGTGCTGAAGACAGCGAAAACGGACGATGAGCGCGTCTACTACCTGGGCTATGCGCTGGAGCAACTGCGAGGAACGTTCTTCCGCCAGGCGATGTTCGCGGAATTCGAGCGCAACATCCATGCGCGGGTCGACAAGGGAGAGCCGCTGACCGGCGAGGCGCTGACCAAAACCTACTGCGAGATCCTGAAACGCTACCACGGCGCCAGCCAAGGCGTGGTCGACATCGACGACGCCTATTGCGTCGAGTGGGCTTACATCCCGCACTTCTACAACAGCTTCTATGTCTATCAGTACGCGACGTCGATCGCCGCCAGCGCGCTGTTCGCGCAGCGTGTCGGCGCGAACGAGCCCGGAGCGCTTCCGCGCTATCTCGACTTGCTCAAGGCCGGCGGGTCCGGCTATCCGTACGAGCTGGTGAAGAAGGCGGGGGTTGATCTCGCCACGCCGGCGCCGTACCAGGCCCTGGCGGCCCGGATGAACTCGATCATGGATGAGATCGAGGCGATTCTCGCCAAGCAGAAGAAATAGCGGCGCAAGGCTTCATGCGCAACGGCCGGCTCGGGGCAACGGCCGGGGCCGGTGCAACGCACCTAATCCGGTGGAGGCAGCCGCCGGGTGGATACTTGTGAGCCTGCCAGCTCGTGATCGTTGGCAAGCGCTGCGCGCTTTGCCCGGACCAGCGCTTGCGCTTCCAGGCACCAATGCTTCTTGATGCTGAACCACACATCGGCCGCCCACAATATGTTGAGCCCTCGCACGTCGGACGGGACCTTGGGCTCTTCGTCGGTTCCGGGAACATAGGCGTTGATCCAGGCGCGAGCCTTCGGATCCGCCGCCAGCGCGTGGGTGATCGGGACCGTGATGTGGTTATAGGTAACCGGCAACACGACGTTGCGCACGGCGGCCGCTCCGCCGCGCCGGTATTGACTGACGCCTGTCGTGGCGGGAAACGTCCAGGCGATCATGTCCCCCTGAATCGCAAAGCCGGTAAAGTCATCGACGGTATCGGGGATGGTTCGCAGCCGAAGGAGCATGTCCCATTGGTTGGGCAACATGAATGCCGCGCCGCCTGCGCCGACGGCGGTGGCATAAGTCACCGAGAGTCCCACCACCGGACGCTTGCTCCCATCCAGCGGATCGACGATCGTGTAGCGATTCTCGGCTGCGTCGGTCGCGGCATTCCAGACGGCGACCTTTGGCTCGAAGGCTCCGGCCAGGGTGTACAGCACCTTGATTGCCTGCATCCCTCCCTGGCTGTGACCGACGATCATCGGCCTCACGCCGTCATGCTCGTAATACCACGCGATTTCGCCGGCAAGCCGCTCGCTGCTGCCGTAAGGACTCTGCGAATACGCGCCGTCTGCGGGATCGCGGAGCTTTTCGCCGGGGTAGCCCATGCCCTCGAGAAACGTCGCAAACGAACTCATGATCAGATAGACCGGATAGATGCTGGCATGCACCAATATGATCCTGGGTGCGGGCCCGGCGGCCAGCGTCGATCTCACGTCGTAATCGGAGATATGGTCCGGGTCGAGCGCGAGTAGTCGATCTTCCAGTGCGGGGTCGAGATTGAGCGAGCGCAGCACTTTCCCCCGCTCGACTGCGTGATATCCGGTCCGATCGCTCGTCGCACCGGGATTGGTCGCGCAACCCAGGACGCTCAGTGCTGCGCACGCCGCAAGCATTCCGCGGATCGCGCGGGTTCGGCTTCCGGCATCGTGGTCTGTGGTCATGCGTTCGCTCATCAGTCTTTCACAGTCGATAGGATGCTTCGCATGCGGCTCGTCAGGGCGGCAGTGCGCATTACGCCACGCATGGGCCGGTAGTATGCCTGACATGGCGCCGCCGATATACTGAACGTTGACTTGCAAGCCGTCCCGGCATCCAGCGACGACTTTCTGCCAACCCATATCGCTGTCAACTGACTGACTGCGGATCGAACCGACATGCGGGCCCCTCCCCCGTTAATTGCCATCGCCAGCGCCATGGTTCTCGCCAGCGCTGCAGCCGCAGCGGGTGCCGACAGTGGCGCCGCACGCGAGGATCCGTTTGTCTGGCTCGAGCGGGTCGACGGCGAACGCGCGATGGCGTGGGTCCGGGCCGAGGATGCGAAGACTGCCGCGGTGCTCGAGGAGGACGCCCGCTACTCCGGTCTTTTCGAGGAAGCCCTCGAGATCGCCGAGGCCAAGGACAGAATCCCGGAGCCGCGTCTGATAGGCGGCCGGATTCTGAATCGCTGGCAGGACGCCGATCACGTTCGCGGAATCTGGCGACGGACCAGCCTCGCCGACTATCAAAAGTCCGCACCCTCATGGACGACCATCCTGGACCTCGATGCGCTGGCGGCCGCGGAGAAGGCCAACTGGTTCTGGAGCGGCGCCGATTGCGAAGAGCGGGCGGAGCGCCGCTGCATGATCGGCTTGTCGGATGGCGGCGAGGACGCGGTTACGCTGCGGGAGTTCGATTTGCGCTCGGCGCGATTTGTCGGTGGCGGTTTTTCGCTTCCCCGCGGCAAGCAGGACGCGGCCTGGCAGGACGCCGATACGCTTCTGGTCGCGCGGGAATGGTCGCCCGGCGAGCTCACTCGCTCCGGCTACCCGTTCGTCGTCAAGCGCATCAAGCGCGGGCAGCCGCTCTCTGCCGCCGTCGAGGTGTTTCGCGGAACGGCCAGCGATGTCGGCGTCAGTCCGTCGGCCTTCAACGACGGTGCCGGGCATCGGGCGCTCGTCATCCGCCGGTCGGTATCGTTCTTCGAAGCCGAATATCAACTGGTCCGCTCGAACGGAACGAGCAAGCTGGCGTTGCCGTCGAAGGCGGACATCGTTGCGCTCGTCGCGGGCCGCCTGATCATCAACCTCCGCGAAGACTGGACGACTGACGCCGGAACATTCCCGCAGGGGTCGCTGGTGTCGATCGATCTCGCCGCGACGGTCGCGGCGCCCGAACGCCTGCGGCCGACGCTGATATACGCTCCGGGTCCACGCGAAGCCTTCCAGCAGGCAGCGGCAACGCGAGGCCACTTGCTGGTCAGCGTGCTCGATAACGTCAAGGGACGCGCCTACGTCTACAAGCCCGAGTCCGCGGGCAAATGGTCGCGCCACAGGATCGCGCTGCCCGACAACGTGTCGATTCACATCGTCGACGCGGACCTGCACAGCGATCGCGCATTCTTGAGCGTCACAGGGTTTTTGACGCCAACCAGCCTTTGGCTCGCGAACGTGGCGACCGGCGCACTTGCAAAGGTGAAGACGCTGCCGCCGCGGTTCGACGCGTCGCATCACGTGGTCGAGCAGTTCGAGGCCATGTCGAGCGATGGGACGCGCATCCCGTATTTCGTCGTTCACCGCATCGACATGAAGCTCGACGGCGGCACGCCGACGATACTCACCGCCTACGGCGGTTTCCTGGTCTCCGAGACACCGTACTATGCGCCGCAAACCGGCAAGCTTTGGCTGGAACGCGGCGGCGCGCTGGTGCTGGCCAACATCCGCGGCGGAGGCGAATTCGGGCCAGCCTGGCATGACGCGGGTCTCAAGACGCACCGACAGCGCATCTTCGACGACTTTACGGCCGTCGCACGTGACCTGATCGCGAAGGGCATTGCCAGTCCGAGCCATCTCGGCATCCAGGGAGGCTCGAACGGCGGCCTGCTGATGGGGGTGCAGTTCATCCAGCATCCCGAGCTGTGGGGCGCCGTCGACATGCAGGTCCCGCTGCTCGACATGCTCGGGTATGAGCACATCGCGGCAGGCAGCTCGTGGGTCGGCGAGTATGGCAGCGTCTCGAATCCCGAGGAGCGGGCGTTCCTGGCGTCGATATCTCCGTACGACAATCTGAAGCCGGGCGTTCCATATCCGGAAGCGCTGATCTGGACGACGACCAAGGATGATCGGGTCGGTCCGCAGCACGCGCGCAAATTCGCAGCCCGGCTGGCGGCGATGGGCGTGCCCTATCTCTTCTACGAGGTCGTCCAGGGAGGGCACGGCTCGGGAGCGACCTTGGCCGAGAGGGCGGCGATGACCGCTCGCGAATTCACCTATTTCTGGCGCAAGCTCGCACCGTCGGAAAGTCCCCGCTGAGGCGCAAAACACACCGCCGATGTAACGCGGCGATCAGCGCACAGGTTCCGCGGGATGCGATGATCCTGCGCGAGCGCTATCGCTGAACCGGAAGAGACGCCGCGGATCGAGCTCGGACAGCTGCGAGATCCCCAGCATCGCCATATCGCGCTGAATCTCGTCGAACAGCAGGCCTATGGCTCGGTTGACGCCGGCGACGGCGCCGACGGCCGCGGCGTAACCGAACGGGCGGCCGACGAAGACGAACTTCGCGCCGAGCGCCAGCGCCTTGAGCACGTCGGTGCCGCGGCGTACGCCGCCGTCCAACATCACCGGAATACCGGGGCACGCCGCGACGACGGCCGGCAGCATCCGCAACGGCGACACCGCGCCGTCGAGCTGGCGGCCGCCGTGGTTGGAAACGATGATGCCGTCGGCGCCCGCTTCCCGCGCCATGCGCGCGTCCTCGGGATCGAGTATGCCTTTGACGATCAGCGTTCCCTTCCACAGACGGCGGATCAACGCCAAGTGCGTCCAGTCGAGTTGCCCGCGCTCCGACCATTCGCGGACGACGCTCGGCGACAGAATCGGCGCCCCTCGGGTGGCAAAGTTGTTCTCGAAGTGCGGCATGCCGTGGCGAAACAGCGTGCGCAGGAACGTGCCGAACAGCCAACGTGGACGCGTGACGCCGTCCCAGGCGAGCCGAAGCGTCGGACGAAGCGGCGCGGAGAAGCCGGCCCGCAAATAGTTTTCGCGGTTTGGCGCAACCTGGGAATCGACCGTCACCACCAGCTTTCCGAACCCGGCCACCGCCACGCGCTCGACCAGCGCGGTGATCTCTCCCGCGTCGCCCGGAAGATAGGCTTGAAACCACGTTTCGCCGCACTCGCGCGCAACGTCCTCCAGGCGGATCAGGGACGAGCCGCTCATTATCATCGGAATCCTCGCCGCCGCGGCCGCGCGTGCCAGCACCAGATCGCCGCGATAGGCATACAGCGCGGTGATGCCCATCGGCGCAATCCCGAACGGCGCAGCATAGGTTCGACCGAAAAGCGACGTCTGCTGCGACCCTTTGGAAATATCGATCAGCACGCGCGGAACGAATCCGAATTCGCCGAATGCGCGGCGATTGTCGGACAAGGACGCATTGGTTTCGGCGGCGCCGGAAACGTAGCCGAATACCGGCCGGGGCAGATGCTTTCGCGCGGCTGCCTCGAAATCGTCGAGGCAAAGAATGCGCTTCAAGCGTCGAGTCATGAGGATCGCACGTCCGCCGGGCACGCGGACTGGTTTGGGAAGCCGATATAATGAGCTTGCATCAGGAGTTCGTACAACAGGCATTCCCCTTTCGCTTTCTCGCATCCGTCGCCCGCTGGCGTAGCGTCCCGTTTCGATCCTCGCCGGTCGGCGATGCAGATTTGCTCCATCGATGGCCCGGACCGGATTCGCGCAACTTCCTCTGCATGGCGGCAAGGCGCCGCGCTATCTGTTCGAGCGGATGGTCCCGCTGTCTCGCGAGATCATCATTTTCGTCGCGCGCGAGTTCGGCCGCGAAGACGTGCTGAGACGCCTGTCGGATCCCTATTGGTTCCAGGCATTTGGTTGCGTCCTGGGCTTCGACTGGCATTCGAGCGGGCTTACCACCACCGTGTGCGGCGCGCTGAAGGAAGGCTTGCGCGACGTCGGCGCCGAGCTGGGCATATTCGTCGCCGGCGGCAAGGGCACGACCTCGCGCAAGACCCCGGCGGAAATCACCGCCGCGTGCGAAAAACTCGGCCGCGATCCCGCGCCGCTGGTTTACGCCAGCCGCATTTCGGCCAAGGTCGACAATTCGGCGGTGCAGGACGGCTATCAGCTCTACCATCACTCGTTTGTATTCACCGAAAAAGGTCAATGGTGCATCGTACAGCAGGGGATGAGCGACGAAACCTCGATGGCTCGCCGTTACCACTGGCTCTCCGACAACGTCCGGGACTACGTCAACGAGCCGCACGCGGCGATTTGCTGCGACACGGTGGCGCCGACATTGAATCTCGTCGCCGCCGAAAGCGCCGATGTACGCGCCGCGTCGGCACTGCTCGCCGGACTGAAGCCCGAGCTGACGCTAGATGCGCTCGGTCACCTGCCCTCGCTCGACATGCCGCGACGGCACGAAGTGACCGCCAGCGACATCAATCCGAAATACCTCGCGAAGGTGCTGTTACGGACCTACGAGAGGGCGCCCGTTGACTTCGAGTCCCTGCTGTCGATCGAGGGTGTCGGGGCCAAGACGCTGCGCGCGCTCGCGCTCACGTCGGAGCTGATTTACGGCACGCGCGCGAGTCAGAACGATCCGGCGCGCTTTTCCTTCGCGCACGGCGGGAAGGATGGCACGCCCTACCCGGTCGACCGCCAGACCTACGACAAAACCATCGAAGTCATGCATAAGGCGCTCAACGGCGCCAGGATCGATCGCAACGAAAAAATCCACGCTTTTCGTCGACTGGCTGCGTGGGCCGGCTAAGGGGGCAAGCACGCCACGTCGCCGAGGCGGCACGAACTACAAAGTCGGGCGGGAACGAATTACAGCGACCCGGTCTCCAACCCGGCAGTTCTGCCGCTAATCCCTTGGCCTGCATGCAAGCTGACGGTTGGAACGGCCATTGCTCATGATTGGCTGCAGGCCGGAGCCGAGGTCGATCGCAGTCTTGGCGGACAGCGCGCAACGCACTAAAATCCGAACAGAAGAAACGCTGCTTTAGACCTTCAAGGAGCAACTCCGATGGAACGAAAAAAGGCCAGCGATTTTCCTCCTGCGGTACTGAAACTCTTCGACGGCTACATCCATGGGATGATCAGCCGTCGTGATTTCCTGGACCGCGCGGCGAGATACGCGGTCGGAGGCTTCACCGCCGCTGCGATGCTGGAAAGCCTCACGCCCAACTATGCGCTGGCGCAGCAAGTGCCCAAGGATGACGCTCGCATCAAGGCGGAATATCTGACTTACGATTCGCCGCAGGGCTCGGGAAAAATGCGCGGATATTTCGTTCGACCGTCGAGCGCGACCGGGAAGTTGCCGGGCGTGGTCGTGTATCACGAGAATCGCGGTCTAAATCCCTACATCGAGGATGTCGCGCGGCGGCTCGCGGTGGAAAATTTCGTCGCGTTCGCGCCCGACGCGCTGGCGCCGGTCGGCGGGTATCCCGGAGACGAGGAGAAAGCGGCGCAGCTATTCCGTCAGCTCGACGCCAAGAAACGGACCGAGGACCTGATCGCCGCCGCCGAGTTTTTGAAATCGCGTCCGGAATGCACGGGAAAGATCGGCGCGGTCGGATTTTGCTACGGCGGAGACATCGTCAACATCCTGGCGACGCGGATGCCGGATCTGGGGGCGGCGGTGCCGTTTTACGGACTCCAGCCGAGTGCAGCCGACACCGCCAAAATCAAGGCGCCTCTGCTTATTCATTACGCGGAACTCGACCAGCGCATCGATGCTGGCTGGCCGGCGTTCGAGGCGGCGCTAAAGGCGAACGGCGTCAAATATCAGATGTTCATGTACGCCGGGGCAAACCACGGCTTCCATAACGATACGACACCGCGTTACGACGAGGCCGCCGCCAAGCTCGCGTGGTCGCGCACGATTGCATTTTTCAAGGAAAACCTGAAGACCTGAATCCGCACGCGTCAAACGACGCGTGCGCCCGGCGCGGCATCCGCCGGCGTTGGGCGGATGTCGCCCGCCGTGCCAGGAACTCGCGCCGCGGTCGGGTCGGTCGTTCTGGTCCGCTCGACCATCGACACGTAGGGCTGGAACTTGCCGCTGGGATGCGGTGGGAAGTGATCGACCAGCGCCAGCTCGAACTGGACCTCGGAGCCAAGGATCCCGCGCGCGATGCCGCGCACGCGTTCGAGGTCTTCGGGTCGCGGCTGCCCGCACGGTTGAATATTGAGCCAAACCCCGCCGTCGGAGGTCTGCACGATCTGGTGCTGCGCTACCCAAGCTGACTCTCTCTCCGCGAGATGTACGGTAATGGCGTACGGATGGACGCGGCGCCCTTTCGGCAGGCGCAGATAGTCGACGCCGCGTCCCTGGATTTCGCGCAAGTTGGAAAACGGCTGGCCGCAGCCGCACGATTCGGCCCCGCGCATTGCAAGATCGCCGGTGCGGTAACGAACGAACGGCATCGTGTACGAGTGCAGCGCCGTCGCAACGACTTCGCCAATCTCCCCCGGCTTCACCGCACGTCCGTCTTCGCCGACGATCTCGACGAGCACGTTGTCGTCGCAGACGTGATAAGCGTTGCCGTTCGGACATTGCCATGCGAGCAGATTGAATTCGTGCGCGCCATAGAAATCGACCAGCGGCGCCAGGAACGCGCCCTCGATCTTGCACCGCGCCGCCGCATCGAGGACCTCGCCTCCGCAAAAAATCAGCCGCGGCCGAATCCCGCGCGCGTCGTCCTGCATCCGGGCCGAAACGTGGCGCAGCGTCGAAGGGTAGCCGCATATGACGTCAGGCCGGTGTCGGAGCAGATTTGCGATGAGCTCTTGCGCTGGCGCCAAACCATCGAATCGTTGCTCACGATGGATGCCGAGCGCCTGCCGGATCCGTCCGGGCCAGCGGCGCGGCGCATGGTCGAGCGGAAGCTGGCTGAAGCGCGCGATGCGATCGAAGGTACGCAGACCGGCTTCCGTGTACGCGCGCAAGCGAAAGAAATTCAACAGATGATCTTCGCGAGGCGCACGATAGATGTCGAACGGCTTGCCCGATGACCCGCTGGTCGTATGCCGCACCAGCTTTCGCACATCGGCGCGGTCGGCCAACGTCTCGGCGACTGGGCGGTCGCGCAGATCGTCCTTGCCGATTGTCGGCAAGGCTTCGATGTGCTGCATCGTCGCGACGCCGGCCGGATCGAGCTTCGACGATCGCCAGTGTTCGCGGTACGCCGCAACATGTGCGCTGCAGTGCGCAAGCAACACTCGCAGCTTGCGCAGCTGGAACTGACGCAAGGTTTCGGGATCGGCATGCGTGTGCCACCACATGCGGCGCAGCGTATCGGCGTGCTCGAATCCGAGGACGCTCCGGTGCACGACGGCGGGCATCAAGGCAGCGCCTGTTCTTCCGGACGTCGGTTGCGCAACGTCCGCCGCAACCGATCGTCCCCCTCCACCACGACTATTCCCCCTTGGACCCGCGAAACGGCGGCAGGTGCCGGTTGATCTTGCTGACGGTGTAGCGCGTCACTTGCGCCGCCCACTGTGAATCGACCGTCGGCAAACCGAAGACCTTTTCCAGGTCGAGCACCAGATTGGTGACCAGCACCGACTCGCCGCTGAACACCAGACTCGCCGGGAAAAGCAGGCCGCGCGCCGCTCCCTTCGCATCGATGCCGTCGAAATCACCCAGCTTGGCGATCGCCTTGCCGGTGGGATCGAGAACGACGATCTCGTCGGACTGGTTGGCGACGACCCAGATGTTGTCGCTGGCGTCGACGGCTACACCATCGGCGCCGTTGATGCTGTACGCCAGTACCGACGCCGCTCCCGCCGCGCCGCCCGATACCGGAATTTTCACCACCGAATCACTTCCGGTGTTGGCGACGTAAAGCAGCGTGCCATCGCTATTGAAGGCGAGTCCGTTGGCGCCGAACGGGGGCACGCCGGTGGTGGCCAGCAGCGGATCGGTCGCCCAGGCGACGGCCGCGCCGCCCAAGGGGCCGGTTCGCCACACGATGCCCTGGAACGAGTCCGAGACATAAACGTTGCCGGCGCTATCGAATGTCAGCGCGTTCAGGCCCGACGTGGGACCGATGTCGGTGAACACTTGCGAGGCGCCCGACAGCGGATTGACGCTTAGTACCTTCCCTGCGCCGAAGTCCGCGACCAGAAGTGCCTGTGTCGACGGATTAACACCGAGGCCGAGCAGATGCGGACTCGCGCCGGTGACGATAAGCTGACGCAGCAGCTTGCCGTGCGAATTGAACACGACGATGCGTCCGGGATCGGTGGAAACTTCGGGGGGCTCGGGAAATCCGAACGTGGAAACATAGACATTGCCGCTCGCATCGACCGCGATCCCTTCAGGCGGCATGGCGCCCGCCGGCAGAGTCGCAAAGGTCGTGGCAGGGCTGCGGATCCACGCGATCGAAGGCAGCGAAACAAGCGCGAGCGACAACAATACGGATAAGGCAAACAGGCGTTTCATCGATGGTCTCCTCCAGAGGGGCCGCGTCGTATGCTCGCGCATCCCGGCGGGCGAGTCGGCAATGCAGACGGTATGAAGAGAGTCAGCTTGCGCGGCCGAAAGTTCATCGGTCCGGAGAGCCCATGAGGGCCCGTCCTCGCAAAATAACAGTCCGGCAGGCAGCTCATGCATCTATCTCAAGTTGGGAGAGCGAGTATGGCGCGCCGGCCGTCATCGAGATCTCCCCTTGCCGACCGGTCTAGCCGAAGGTAAAAGGCGCCGGGTCGAAGCAAAAAGCCTAGACCGCCGCGCTCGCCGTCGTCAAGGGAGCGGCCCGAGGGCAGTCTCGCGAGCTGGATCCGCCGGGCGCGCACGACCAGCGGTCGACTGCCAAGCTCACCCCTTCAATCCCCGGCGGCGTCGGCGCGGAAGTCACTGTTCGTTACCGTACAAACTTGACATCGCACGATGCGACGCACATAACTTACCGCTCGTCTTGATCCGCGCAAGCTCAACCGGCCCCATGTCGACTGTCAGCGAGAACTTCGTCCCGTATGCCCACGCTGAAAGAGAGCTCTGCGACATCGTGGGGCCGTTGCTGGCCGATGTGATCAAGGAGGTCGAGCAGCGCAACGGGATCAAGATCAGGGAACTGCGGGTGACGATCGAGGCACCGGCGCCGAATGCGCTGTGGACCGGCGCCAACTGCGTGATCGTGCGTTAGCCCAGCATCCGGTCGTAGACGTTCTTGTTGATCCGGTAGCAGGGGCACGACGCAGCCTCCAGGCCGCGCCGGTTGAGCACCGTCACCACGCCGCGCCTGTAGCTGATCAGATTCTGGCGCTGCAGAGCGCTAGCCGCCCCGGTGACGCCGACCCGGCGCACACCCAGCATCCATGCCAGGAATTCATGCGTGACGCTGAACGTCTCCGCGTGCGCGCGATCCTGCGATCAAGGCTCGATTTTACGCCTTAACACGAGCTCGCTAAAATCCCGTCAGGGATTTTCTCGCCCCTGACGATCCAAGGGTCGAGCGGCGCAACTCGGCTGAGGAGAGTTGGTTGCGCCGATGCAGCGGGCGACAGTTCAGTCGGCCGAATAAGCGCTCTTGATGCAGGTCGGGAATTCGGCGGCCGAGGTGCTGCGACAAAGCTTGTCCATCTCAGCATACTTGTTGGCGAGCTGCGCGCGGCACGCCTCCAACCCGGTGCCCTGGCGACGGTCACAGGCAGCACGGTCTTCGCGGTAAGCCTGCACTTCGGTTGGCGGCAGGCGTTGCGGTTCCTCGGCGAATTTGTTTGCGGCGGCGGCGTTGTTATCCGGTGGAACGGCAACGATGAATCCCTGCGCGGGCTCGGCCGAGTTGGTCACAGGCGGACCTGCGGTGACATCGGCGCGGACGGCGCCTGCGACTACGGCCAGTGCGATCAGCATCAGGTTTCGGGTCGATGTGCGATTCATGCCATCTCTCCTTTACAAGCCTCGCCGGCGATTGGATATGAACTCAATCGTGTGCCGAAAGCGGCATCCCCGCCATCGGCGCCTGTCTGTTTCGTCCCGCCGACTCCGGCGCGGCCGGCCTAGGCGGAGGTCCTACGTGAGCTAGGCACGCTATCGCCGCCCCTCCTACGTTCGAATCAGAAGTCGTCCGATACTCGGGAGGGGGCCTTCAGCGGATAGTCGGTGAGGTAAGTCGCGGGGAGGCCTGCGCTTGATCGGCGCGGAAAACCAAACTTCGATGGAGACCACGATGATCAGTCACCCTTACCGAATCCTGTTGGGCGCGAGTCTGGCCCTGCTCGTCGGCGCAGCCGGCGCGCAAAACGCGCCGGACAACAACTCGCGCGTGCCGGCGGCAAAAGGCGCGATTACGACGATGCCGGCGCAGCCTTCGGAGCAGCCGACCGACAAGATGGCGGCAGATGCGAACGCCACATCGCAAGGCACGGCAGCGCCGAAGTCCGATGCGACGCAGCCTGCGGCTGCGCACCGCACGCATAAGTCATCTCCTCGTCAGCAGGAAGCCGTACCGGCCGAGGAGAAAAGCTACCGTGAGGCGCTGCGCCAATGCGTGCAGGAGCGCGACCAGTCGCAGCGCGACGCTTGTATCGACAACGCGATCGTTCAGCGCCAACCGAACGGCTGACACGCTTCGCATCGCAAAAAAACCCCGCAGCTGCGGGGTTTTTTACAAACGCACATGCGCCTCCGGTTTCAGGCCCGGGCGGCCGCCTCGCCGGTCAGCGTGCCGCTTTGATAGTCGCGCACCGCCTGCTCGATTTCTTCGCGCGTATTCATCACGAACGGTCCGTACTGCACGATCGGCTCGAGCAGAGGCCGGCCGGCGAGCAGGATGACCCTGCCACCATCGGGTCCCCCGGAAAATTCGACCTCGTCACCATCCGACAGAATCCCCGCATGGTGTGTCGCAAGAATCTTCTGCGAGCCCTCCGCGCCGACAGCGACCGATCCCTCGAACGGGTAGATGAAGGCATGATGGCCGGCTGGCAGCGCATGGCGAAACGTCGCACCCGCCGGAAGCTCGACGTCGAAGTACAGCGGATCGGTCGACAGTCCCTGGATCGGGCCGGGCGTGCGCTTGCCTTCGCTGTCCAGCGTTCCGGCGATGACCTTGACCCTTGCGCCGCCGGTCAGCTCGACCACCGGAATTTCGTTCGACTGAATGTCGCGGTAGCCGGCGGCCTTCATCTTTTCCTTGGCCGGAAGATTGATCCAGAGCTGAAAACCGCGCATCCGGCCGGCTTCCTGCTGCGGCATTTCGGAATGGATGATGCCGCGGCCCGCGCTCATCCACTGCACGCCGCCGGCTTTCAGATCGCCGATGTTGCCGAGGTGATCCTGGTGGCGCATGTGCCCGTCGAGCATATAGGTCACCGTCTCGAAGCCGCGATGCGGATGCGCGGGAAAGCCGGCGATGTAGTCGTCTGGATTTTCGGTCGAGAAATGATCGAGCATAAGGAAAGGATCGAGTCGGGCCCAGTTCGATTGGCCGAGGCTGCGCTGAAGCTTGACGCCGGCGCCGTCCGAGGTGGGAATGGCTTCGATGAAGCGCTGCAGGTTGCGGGTAGGCATGGTCGTGGTCTCCTGAACCGCAGATATGGGGGCAGCAGCGCCGACGTCAAGTGCCGCGCCGCGCCCCCGCCCGCCTTCACGGTACCATTGGGTGATGACTCGATCGACCGTGTGGCGGCTGGTACCGGCGCTGGGCCTTACACAGATCGTCTCATGGGGCACGCTCTACTACTCGATCGCCGTACTCGGTGCCAGCATGCGCGAGGAGCTCGGCATTTCGGCCGCTATGCTCTTCGGAGCCTATTCGCTAGCGCTGCTGATCTCCGCGTTGACCGCGCCTTTCGTGGGCCGGGCCATCGATCGCCATGGCGGCCGCGCCGTCATGAGCGCCGGATCGGTCTCGGCCGCGCTTGCGCTGTTCCTGATCGCGCAAGTCCATTCGACGATCGCCCTTTTTCTCGCCTGGTCGGTTGCCGGCGTCGCGATGGCGATGACGATGTACGACGCCGCCTTCGCCACGCTGTCGCAGCATTCGGGCACCCGCTATCGCAAGGCGCTGACCGCGCTGACCTTGATGGGCGGCCTGGCGAGCACTGCGTTCTGGCCCGCATCACTCAAAGGGCTCGAGTGGTTCGGCTGGCGCGATACGCTGCTGATTTTCGCCGCGCTCGAAATCGCCCTCTGCCTGCCGCTGCATCTGCTTTTCATTCCGCCGAGCACCGGATCGGTCGACCACGGCAAAGCAGGCGCGGCAGAAGGGCGCGGCAACCTTCCCCCTGCCAAGCGCCGCGCGGCTTTCGTCTGGCTGGCGATCGCCTTCGCGTTCAACGGCTTTATCGTCTCTGTACTGACCGTGCATCTGATCACACTCCTGCAAGGCAAAGGCCTGAGCCTCGCCACCGCGGTGTGGGTCGGGACGTTCTTCGGACCGATGCAGGTTGCCGGGCGCTTGCTCGAATTTGCGATCGGCCGGCGCTTCGCCTCGCGCTCGATAGGCATGGCCGCGCTGTCGCTGCTCGTCGTCGCGGTCGTCGTGCTGCTTGCACTGAACGGACAGGTTGCGCTGGCACTGCTGTTCGCCGTTCTGTTCGGCGGCAGCAACGGCGTGGTCACGATCGTCCGCGGCACCGTACCGGCCGAATTGTTCGGCCGCGCCGGGTATGGAGGGACGCTGGGCAATCTGGCCGCGCCGGCGCTGTTCGCGCGGGCGATCGCCCCGTTCGCATTCGCACCACTCGCCGTCGCCGAATCGGCGACGGCCGCGGGCTTGCTCGTGCTGCTTGCAATGGCGGTGCTGTCGGTCGCGAGTTTCGGCTTTGCCGTGAAGCGCGCCTAGGAACGTCGGTCGGCCTTCAACACCCTGCTCGAATGACGGACTCCGCACGTTGCGCTCGGCTATGATCCAAATTTCCCCGAATTTCCCGCATATAGGCGCGACCGCATGATTCCGAAAGACCTTCCGTATCTTCCGCTGACCGAACTGTCGCGCCGCCTGAGCGCCGGGGAAACGTCATCGCACGACATCGTAGCCGCCTGCATCGAGCGCATTGCGGCGCTTGATGGACACACGCACGCGTTCATTGAGGTCTATCGCGAAGCCGCGCTCGATGGCGCGGCCGCAGCCGATCTGGAGCGCAAGGCGGGACTGAGCCGCGGTCCGCTGCACGGACTGCCGATCGCGCTGAAGGATCTGCTGCACGTCAAGGACCGGGTGACGACGGCGGGGTCGAAGAGCTGGCACGGACGAGTGGCGACCGAAACTGCCACCGCGGTCGAGAGGCTTCTCGCCGCGGGGATGATTCCGCTCGGCAAGACGCACATGGTCGAATTCGCTTTCGGCGGGTGGGGGCGCAACGAGCCGATGGGCGCGCCATGGAATCCGTGGGACACGCGCGTTCACCGCGTCGCCGGGGGCTCGAGCAGCGGGTCCGCAGTCGCGGTCGCCGCGGGCCTGGCGCCCGCCGCGATCGGCTCGGACACCGGCGGATCGATACGGATCCCCGCAGCACTCTGCGGCTTGACTGGCCTAAAGCCGACTTACGGCACGATAAGCCTTGCTGGCGTCGTGCCGCTGGCGACGACGCTCGATTCGCTGGGGCCGCTGGCGCGCACCGTCGAGGACACCGCACTGCTGACCGCCGCAATGGCCGGCCCGGATCCTCGCGACGCGGCCACGCTGAACCTGCCGCGGCTCGATTTCGACGCGGCGCTGAGAGGCGCGCCGGATGCGCGCCGCATGCGCATCACGGCGCTGCCGGCCGAGCAGCTGCCGCCCGATACGCTGCCGGATGTGGCGCGGGCCTTGCAGCAGGCAATCGCCGTGCTGCGCGAGCATGGCGCGCTGGTCGACGAAGTCGCCGTGCCCATCGACTTCGAGGACGTGATGGTGCGTAACGGCAGGATCATCGCCGCCGAGGCGTGGGCGCTGCACCGCGATTACATCGAAGACCCCAAGCTGCCGATCGACCCGTGGGTGCGCAAGCGCACGATCGGCGGCAAGGCGATCAGCGCCGCCGACTATATCGAGGAGCTCGCCCGGCGCAAGCGCGCCGCCGCCGCGTTCGCCGAATGGATGCGCGGCCGCGACGTGCTGTTGACGCCGACTCTGCCAATCACCGCCACGGCGGTCGACGAAGTCGACGAAGTGGCCACACCGCTCGCCACGTTCACACGGGTCGCCAATTACCTCGGGATCTGCGCGTTGTCGCTGCCGGCCGGCATGTCGGCGGACGGGCTCCCGGTCGCGGTCCAGCTGCTTGGCGCGCCATTCGCCGAAGCGACCCTGATCCGCGCCGGCCGCGCATTCCAGCAGGCTACCGAATGGCATCTGCAGCGGGCGGATCTCTCCGCGTGGGAGATCGCGCCGCCGCGCGACCGCCGCTAACTTCGAAAGGCTCAGCGCACAAGCGTGGTGCCCTGAACGCCCCGGT
>Ga0134121_10001897_pt1 | contig 18926 bp, 9 predicted proteins | sample KB301_FD_96463 | JGI IMG/M metagenome (GOLD analysis project Ga0134121, IMG submission 96463) | Terrestrial soil microbial communities without Nitrogen fertilizer from Kellogg Biological Station, Michigan, USA - KB3-0-1 | ecosystem: Environmental > Terrestrial > Soil > Unclassified ... | reverse complement strand
GGAGTGAGCGGTTTTTACTGACATGGCAATAAAGGTAAAAAAATTATTCGGAGCATAGCACTATCTTCGCCGTGTCCCGCACCTGCCCACGAAGCTTGCAGCGGAGACACGGCGAGGGTACAACAATCCCTAACCCGAATCCTAACTATTAGGAATTATTTGTTTTAATATAATTTTCTGATAAGGCATCTTACCAAGTTTGATTGTATCCAATGCAAACAATAACATAGTTATACCGAGAGCAAGCGATGAATTCGTAGTTGCTGTATGTAAAAGTGTAGACTTTCCATCTATAAAAAAAGGTGAGTCATAATTAGCCATATTATCAGTCAAAATAACTGGATATAGGATGTTCTTTTGCCCCAGCACAACTAAATCTGGATAAATAATATTTGGCGGGATAATAGCTTTTTTCATTGATTCGCTTACACTATCAGGTTTGACTTCAGGTGAGCTTGAATCATTTTTTATAAACCTTGAAATTATACCACCAAAGATCGGATTAGTATAATTTGGCCAATTAGGTCTTTCTGCGCTAAAACCTGTACCTAAATTAGTATAAGCATCAACAGATAGTAAATCACGTTTATCTCTTGATAAACTTTTAACCTTGCTGACCTGCTCAAAGGCTTTATAAATACTTTGACCGCTATTAGAATCCAATAGATGTAAAGTATGTTTCGCTTCCAAATATGAATATACAGCCTCAATGGGAATTTCTTGTTTTCTATCAAACTTATCTCTTGCTAATAATCGTAAGGTAGGAAACCTATCCTTATCATAAATAATTATATCGTCCCCTGCATATTCATCCGAAGGTGTAACTACAAAACCTCTACAAATACCATAACTATCTGGTAAAATTTTCGATAATAACGTACATATTGCTATTTCAAATTCTTCTCCATAATCAAAGTTATATCTTATTGAGATTTCCGTTAATTGGTTATCTATCGCATTTGCAATGTTCTCTATAAGTTTCGCGTAAGCCATATTTATTTTTTCATCACACCAAGTGAAGTTGGTGAGAACACCAACGGAAGGCTGAAACTTTCCCTAAAAAGTCTTAAGTCTTATAAAGCTTCAAAAATTGAGAATATTCCTTAGAATATTTTATTCCATTAGTACTTAAGTCTTCATTCAAATTTTCCTTAAAAATAGCCTCGCTTGTAGCTATTCTAAGCCAATTAGCAACGCTTTTAACCCCAGAATTGGCTTTTATAATATCAATAGTTTTCAAAAAGAAATGGTCAATAAAAGCTTGTGTTAAGGTTTGTTTGTAATCCTCCTTTGCATTATAATAACTAAGATAATTAAATCGTTTGTATTTTATTTTTAATCGTTCCTCAAAGTAATCCTTAAACTCAAAGTAAAGGTAAATATTATAGAATAAGCAGGCCTCAGTAATTTCAATAGCTCTTCTGTTAATATCTATTAGCTCCTTAGTCTTCTTATTTTCAGAATTGGGTTCATCAAGCTTTTTTTCCAATAGTACTATTTCATCCTCATAATATTTTTTCAATTCTTTTTTAGCTACTTTATGCAGTTGAAAGATAAAAAGTAGTTCATCAATATCGATGTTATTTTTCTCAAATAAAACACCAACGGGTTTTTGATTAAAGTAATTAAATATTTCATCATAATCTTTATTTAAGTTATACTTTTCTCCGGTATCTTTTTTTTCATTCATTTCTTCCTTAAATAAATTTTTCTTTTTGTCCTTGGCGCGAAATGGTGATTTTATGAAGCCGCATAAAGCAAGCTGTCCTAAAATTTCATTGTCGGTGTACTGATGTGGAAAGAATTGAGCTTTAATTTTTTTATAGTCTTGTCCTCTTCGATATTTCATCCAAATACTTCCTTCAAGTAATTTTTTATAGAGGTGTTCCTGCTCCGGTCTATTAGAAACTAAATCCCTATGAATTATTGGATTCTGTGTGTTGCTATATTCCGCTATTTTTCTTTTTAGGACATCTTTTCCAGCTAAACTAATAATTCGAGTTAAGACAAAAACCTTTTTTAATTGCGCTATATCAAAATCTGTTTCTCCTTTATTTGCTCTTCGCAAATAGGAAGCAAGAGTGCTTGTTGTTTGTGCGCCATTAATTATTGAAAATTTTTTTAAAGAAACATCATTCTTCTTTTTATGATCTGGGTCAACCTCTTCAGCAATAATGGTTATGCCATTATTATAAAACCAAAAATTATCAGGCTCTTCCCTGATTGTTTTAACCATCTTGTCATAAGTCTTATTATTCCCTTTCTCCAAAGGGTCTCTAAAATTCTCTCCAAATAAAATATTTCTTCCGGTAGTTGTCACATCATACTTGGAGCACAAATTTGCAAGTTCAAGTCCATTGATGTTACATAATAATGCATTAGGCAATCCCTTTTCTTCGTAATTGTAAAGAATAAAGTTTTGTTTGTGGTCTACTCCAAAAACGTGATGTGGGACATAATAATCTTTTATGCTTGTTTGCAAAGTTTCTAACTGTTCTTTAGCAATTATTATTTCATCATCCTGTTGCTTTCGTGTCACACTTGTGTTTCCTCTGTGAACCACATAGTAACAACATTTTCGTCCAGCGTCTGTAAATGAAGTCTGGGAAATAATATCCTTTAAAGCCTCACTTTTAATTTTACTTGGGCTCTTTAAATAGCTATTAACGGTTTGCTTCATTTTTGAAAAGGCAGCGTTAATTTCTACTTCAGGAAGTTCTTCATTTTTTACCTGAATAATATGATATGTAAAATCTTCTATTTGCCCTTCTTCAAAAAAAATATCAATACCATCATCAGGTGGTTCAACAATGTATTTAGCAAGTTCATCTATTCTATTTGTCTCGAGTGGTATATCCTGATGATCACGCAAAATCAATTCAAACGCAAGAAGAACAAATGCATCATCCTCGCTTCGAACAAGCTTAATAGGTGTATTTCGAAAAGCAGAATAAATCTTTTTTATTCTCTCATCAATTATGTCGGTAATTTTTTTATCTGCCATGCATGTTGTTTTATTCGTTTAATTATGTTACAAGAGTACAAAACAAACAAAAAGTACCAATCTCTCAGCGCTTTTTTTCTATCAGTTCGCTACCCAGCTTTAAATCGTCAACAACTTCACCGTCAATCTCAACAAACAAAGCAACATTCCCAGTCACATGATAACGATCAGGGATCAAGCCGCGCGCTGTTGCACTTCGGACAAGGGCGCGACTTCACTCCTTCCCACTTTCCACGCTCAGCAAGGAATCCGGCAAACCGTTTGGGTGAAACCAATCTCAGTTAGCCATGGTTGCGAAAATAAATTTTTCCTTAAAAGAAATTTCAATAAACTGTGCCCATCATTTTTGACGATGAGGCAACCAGAAACAGATACTTTTCACACCGAAATATTTTATCAGAGTAAACATTGGCAAGTGAGGATCACTGCATATCTCTGGGCTGAAAAAATCAATGGCTACCCATCATGTTACGGAATAATGATTGAAGATAACTGGAGCGTTCACATACAATGCGTGAACGGTGAATGGAAGATGTTTCGTCAATAATCTGCAATATCTATCTGTCCAGCACCTCTACAATTATTACACAGATATTGAACTTGTATAGTTTTGTTTCCATTACAGCGATCACAATGTCTTCTGCCGTTTCCGCCGCAACTATGGCATATCTGGCTACCAACACCACCGCAAGTATTACACGTTTTAGTACCAACGCCACCACAAGTTGAGCAAGTTATGGAGCCATGTCCACCACAACGATTACAAGTAAATGTTTTTTGTCCAAGACAACGACTACACTGAATATTACCATGACCTCTGCAACGGCTGCATTGAAATTTTCCATAGCCGTGACATCGATTACATTGATGAACAAATCCTCGCTGGTCTCTTAATCTTCCAGTGCCATAGCATGTAGAACAACTGGTAAACCCTCTCCCATAACATGCGGAGCACTGATTATATCCTTTCCCATAGCATGAATAGCACGTGTTATATCCTCTACCATTACATGAATAGCATGTATTGTTTCCTTTACCCTTGCATGAATAGCAGGTATTTTTTCCATTGCCGTTGCATGAATAGCAGGTAATTTTTCCATTTCCTTTACATGAATTGCAATTTAAATAACCATAACCGTTACATGAGGTACAATTAATAGTTTTATAAATCGTACCAACTCCATTACAGTTAGAACATGTTTTATAGATAGGGTGATGACTCGCATTATTTGCAAATGAAGTTGAAGCAAGCACAGGTACTAATAACCCAAAACCTGCTTTCACATACCCGACCTTATTTTCACCTAACCATACAGTATACCATCCATCTCTTTCCGAAAGAACTAAAACTAATTCATTCTCATAAATTTTGTATTTTAAATTATAATCATTCGCATCAAGGAATTTTGTGCTTCTTACTTTTACAACATCTCCTTTAACTTTAAAAAATTCTCCTGGTATTGATTTACTTATTCCTTTATCTAAAACCCTTATTGTTCGCGTGCCAGTTATTTCAGCAATGTCTTTTGTTCCATATCTTGTGTTAACATATAACCTTGGGTTTTCTCCAAGTGCTTCTCTTACTCTGACCTCCGCTAATTTTGTATTAAGTGTTCCTTCTTCCGTTACTATTTCTCCAAGAATTGATTCCTCTTCTGCGGCAATTAGCGCAACATCTTCTGCTGCTATTCCGGCAGCAACTTCGCTTGCAGCTAAACCGCCTGCTTCTTCTGCCGCTAATTCGCCAATTTCTAATAATTCAAGAGCGCATCCTGATAAGAGTACCAATGATGAAATAATGAGAAAAAAATAAACGGCAGAGATCTTATTTTTCATGTCAATTTATTTTTGACGTTCCAAATTTTGAATGTTAAGACAAAGCAAACAAAAAAAGGCTAATACTTAACATTCATTCTTTCATTCTTCCTTACTCGAAAGTGTAAACGCAACCTATAACAGCATGCACAGCTCCACTTCGTGTAATTCGCCATTTCTTATTGAGATCATTGAATGAAAAAAGCCCTCACGAGCTCTGGTTAAGACTCTGTGAGGGCTTTAAAGGAATCAATAAAGTCGGAAGCAAGATAATTAAAATTTCATTCCACACTCCCGCCTTCGCTAATATGCGCCAGTTACTCAATAAGTGCGTCCACTTCTTCAAGTTCCGAATATTGTTACTTTCGGGAATGAATTCGTAACTTTTGAGAATGAAAGTTCCGATATTTAAATGTTATACGTTATTCTTTGGCGACACTGCAAACTTGAAACTGACAAGCAATGATTGAAAAATTTACACATAAAGGACTTTGGTTTTTACCTGACAATCCTGACCGACAAGTAACAGGAATTTTAACTTATGACCCCAGCGAGGGTGCTGACTTGGAATTGTTAGGGACACTTGTTGACCATCGCAGTAGTAAAGAAATTCACGAACCCGATTTTATTTTAGGTTATACAACAGATAATAAGGCAATCACACTTTACAAATCGTATGAGTATTCAAGGTCATTTCTTTCTGGTATTGACACCGCAAAATACACGACAAATTTTATTCTGATTGGAGACCACTTCACAAACGAAATTGAATTTAAGTTTGATAAAGTAAAAGGTAGATTTAAAAACCTTGACGAGTGGATTAGTGAATTTGGTTTCAAAGAAGTTGAACCCGACTTTAAGAATAAAAAAATAAAAATTGATTATGAATTGCCTTCGCCAATAGATTTCAAAATTAACGAGCATCTATCTGGCAAACTCAATTTTACTTTCTCTGCTCCTATGATGAGATACACTAACAAGGTGACTGTTGAACAAAAATCAGAAGTCATTTTTGAAGTGGATGAGCCACTTCCTTTTTTTAATGCACTTGACAACCTGATGCTCTTTCAAAACTTTCTAACATTGGGAACTTTTGAACCAGCATATCCAATTTCAGTTTGGCTATCAAATAAAAACCGGAAAGACAAGGACGATGAAAATGGAAGCGTAACTCCTGTTGAATTAATTTACAAGCCAGGATTTAGTTACACCGAAGGAAAGAAAAAAATATTGTGGGAGTTCCTATTCAATTATCGGGATATCAAACCAAATTTTGAAACAATTATTCAAAAATGGTTTTCACAAAAAGACAAAATTGACCCCGTTACAAATCTTCTCTTTGAAAGTTTTTATCATCGGACAAGGTTTAATGAAAGCAGTTTTTTAAATATTGTTCAAGCATTGGAAACATTTCACAGACGATTTAGAAAAAATGAAATCCTGCCGAAACAGGAACATAAAAAAAGAGTAGCGGACATCATTGCATCAGTTGCAGCCGACTTTAAAGATTGGTTGAAAGACAGATTGAATTTTAGTAATGAGCCGACATTGCATCATAGATTGGTGGAACTAACCAATGAAGTTTCAAATAAAACATTATCTAAAATTATAAAAGACAAAGACCAATTTATTAAGGAAACAAAAAACAGTAGAAATTATTACACTCACTATGATGTAAGTTTAGAAAAGAAAGCATTGAGAGGAAACGATTTATTTTTACTGACAGAAAAACTAAGAGTGCTATTAATCGCAATCGTATTATTAGAAACAGGTTTTACGAACGAGCAAGTTGACGGACTTTTTGAGAGGAATGAATTCAAATTTTTTAATCACATGCTTGGCGACTAATGAATAAACTGACTGCTAACATTCCCCAGACTGGCGCGAGTCTTAGCGAAGTTTAATGCGCACGACAGACTCGTGTCCCAAATAGCGAAAGTCTTCAAAGAGTTTCCCATCTTTGTGGTTACCATGAGCAAATCCGGCATCAATCGGCGTTTCACCCTCGTATTTACCCGGCTTGAGCAAGAGGGAAAAATCATCTCCCGCGAACGTGGAAAAGTTGCTGAAGACTTAGGATTGCACCCCTCCCGGCTGTCGGAAATACTGAGCGGGAAAAGAAACCTTGCAACCGATGAGCTTGCGAATTTCGTAATGAAGTTCCGGGTAAATCCCTTCTACATTTTATTCGAAACAATGCCGGTTTTTTTTGGATGAAAACTCCATCGGGGAATTCATGGAAATGTCTGTAAGCCCCATCGTAAACACGCATGCACGCCTGATGGGCAAGGGTGATGTTCCGGTTAACCTGCAGATGGTTGCCGAGCCGGACATGAAGTATGGTAAGAAAGATATAAGGTTCAAAACGGTTGACGGAGAAATAATCTCACTCTCCCAAATCGCACAATGGCTCGGCATAGAAAAAGAAGCGAAGAAAACGGTGAAGAAAAAATCTTCACCTGCACGCAGGAAACGCCGGTAATTCAAAGGGCACAGATGAAGTACCTTCCACTACTCTACAATCAGTTTCTCATTTGCTGCTCCATACTCAGTAATCAGTCTCACCATGTAAACTCCTTTTGAAAAATGATTCGTGCTGAACAAGATTGCATGATCTCCCTGTTCTGCATTATCATCAAGCAGTGTTTCAATCTCTTTCCCGCTCACGTCACACACTTTTATAAATACACGCGATGATTGCGGCAGCGTGAATTGAATGGTTGCATGATCCTGAACAGGATTCGGATAAATTTGAATTGAAACTTGCTGTGCTGATTGATCACCCATGCGTGATGATGCTGTAGTAAAATCCTGCTTCGAAGACCAATCAGATGTTACTTGAGGAGGAGTTATCTGGCAAAAAGTCAGGACCTCCCATTGATACGCTGTGTTTGGCGAAAGTCCGGTGATGATTTTTGAAGTGCCGATGGTAGTTTTCTTGATCCATCCATTCGCACCAGATATTTTATAACGAACCTTATATCCCTCGGCTCCTGCTACTGCATCCCAGTTTAATTTAGCCGATGATGGGGTGATATTTGTTACCGATAAATTCACGGGGCTCACACAGGAGGAGCTGCCCGGAGTGTATTCCCAGAAATCATTGAAGTAAACCCCATCATTATTTCCCGTCCCCACATACCCTTTGCTTCCAATGCTGAAACCAGCATCACTCCATCCGCCGGCTCCCGCGTAATCCGCCTTCTTAACCCAGATGTTAGCATCCGCATCGTATTCCCAGAAATCCTTTTTGAGAGTATTGTTTTTACCATTTCCTGCTCCCAGATATCCCTTGTTGCCGATGTTGAAACCAACTGCAATCCCGCGGGCAGCCCCTCCAAAATCCGCTTTCTGTGTCCAGGTGTTAGTAGCGGGATCATATTCCCAGAAATCCTTGCTGTAGGTATTGTTAATTCCATATCCTGTTCCTAAATATCCTTTGCAGCCAATGCTGAAACCAACAGCAAGTTCACGGGCAGTTCCCCCGAAATCCGCTTTCTGGGTCCAGGTGTTGGCAGCCGGATCGTATTCCCAGAAATCTTTGGTGTTGCCATATTGAGCTCCCGTTCCCAGATATCCTTTATTGCCGATGCTGAAACCGGCAGCACCGATGCGGGCAGTTCCCCCAAAATCTGCTTTCTGTGTCCAGGTGTTCGCAGCCGGATCATATTCCCAGAAATCTCTTGTGGTGTTATTGCTGGTATCAAATCCTGTTCCCAGGTATCCTTTACTCCCGATGCTGAAACCAACAGCCTGGAAGCGGGCAGTTCCCCCGAAGTCTGCTTTCTGGGTCCACGTGTTAGATGCAGGATCATATTCCCAGAAATCTTTATAGAGGTGAAATGTTTCATCATCACTATCATAATAAAGCCCCGTTCCTATATATCCTTTACTGCCAATGCTGAAACCAACAGCCTCATCCCGGACAGTTCCTCCGAAGTCCGCTTTCTGTATCCACGCATCCTGTGCCCGGCTACTGTTTAAACCGGCTGTAAATAAAATTGCGAAAAGGAAAGTGATTGTTTTCATCGTGTGTGGTTTTAGGGTTTTAAAGAGTACGCCAATGCTAACTTTATTTTGTTAAAATTTTTTTTCCATCATGAAAAAATTTCAGGTTATAAACCTAACAAACCGTTTTCATATTTGCAAGTATGCATGAAATATTTTCTGACAATTGGAATCAAGAGGATACTTCTGCTTTTACACGCATATACAAAAAACGAAAACGGGCAGCACCGCCGCCCGTTTCCAAACAAAATGAAAACCGCAATTATTGAATCGTGATCTTCCTGTAGAAGATTTGCCCGTCTACATTAATGGTCACATAGTAGCTGCCCTTAGGCGACAGGGTGAAGTCAAACGTAGAAGTCAACTGCTGTTGCACTGCCCCGTAATCATTCACAAATACCTGCTGCCCTATTTGATCATAGATGGTAACAATCACACTCTGCACTGCTGATGGCAGCTTCATGGTCATGTTGAACAATCCTTCGCTCGGGTTGGGGAAGAAGTTTATATCCCTATCAATCTCAACACTGCCGATTCCGACAACCAATATCTTCACCTCCTCCTGATACGTACCGGTACAACCGTTAGCATCCGTATAGGTATAGGTGATGATATAAACACCCGGAGCCAGGGAACCCGGAGTAAAGACACTTCCTGTTACGCCCGGTCCTGAGAACGTACCACCCGGCGGCACACCGATCAGCGTTACAGGCGGATCAGTAAGATAATACGAGGTGGCCAGATTGCTGATAAACACCACCGGCGTAGGATTCACGGTTACAGGCACGGCGATAAGAGTGTCACACAATGGTGCATTCGGATCAGTAACACTCACCGTGAAGGTCATGGTCACCGGCGGATTTACGGTTACGGTATCATTCATACCATTCTGCGGTATCATACCCGGTAACTGCGGGCTCCATTCATACGTGAAATTCTGAGGTCCGTAATTATTTATAACCAAAGTAATAGGATCACCCTCGCAAATGAGCGAATCGCTTATTGTCGCCGCTACCTGCGGAGGAGTAATTGAAGCCACCACCGGGGTGCGCGCGCTCGCACATCCGGGCTCAACGTAGTGCACTGTGCCGTTCCACACATAAGGTCCGTATCCATAAGAGAAGGGATAATACATCTGGTTTCCTTCTTTTATCTGGATGTTATTATCGGCGGCGGCCACATTGCCGACTGCAGTTCCGTACGATGTATTGACGTAAGAATAGTAGCTGGCGGCAGTAATGTAGATGCCGACCGTTTGACCTGCCGGAACACTCAGATACAGGGGTAATGGAATCGGCGTATGCACACCGGAACCCAATCCCTGGACACCCTGGGCAACACCAAGCAGCGTCCAGTTTTGCGGCAGGTATTCTGATCCCACGTAAGTGCCTGTTTTGTAGTAAATCTCAAAATCAGAAGTATAGAATGTCTGCATGTTCACATCAAAACCGGTAATGAAAACGTCGCTCAAAGCAGTAATGTCAAACATGTTACCATTAGAGGTGTAGTATCCGTTATAGGCAGTAGAAAGCGGCTGTGCCGGAGGTCCTCCTTCTTCAACATAGAACGTTGTTGTTTGATTTATATACGGGGTAGTGAACGGCGAACCGGAACCGAGATAATTATTTCCATTCTGAGAATAATACCAGTTGAGTTCACCATTTCCTGAAGCGGTGGCGCCAATAACCACGTGTCCGGGCCCGCAATTGAAACCGTCAATTGCAATTGGTGGATTCGGTGCTACATCTACCTGTACTGTCGCTTCAGCGGAAGTGCTGCTGTCGGTACAGGTTGCAGTAACTACGTAATAAGTAGTGGTGTTCAATAAAGGTGTTGTATAATTATCACTGGTAGCAGCGGGAATATCATTATAGGGTCCCCCGCTGGTTAGGGATTCTCCCCATTGCAGGGTGGATCCGGGAGTGTATCCTGTTACATCTAACTCCGCGGTGCCGCTGCCGCAGAAGTCAGTTAAGTCGGGCGTTACAGTACCCGCCACAGGAGTGGTTGTCAAACTCACGGTGACAGTTGCAGTGGTGGAGCACGACGATGATGCATTTGTTACAGTAACCGTGTAGGTGGTAGTGGCAACAGGCGTAGCAATCGGATTAGCTATAGTTGCATCATCCAACGTAGCTGATGGCTCCCAACTGTAAGTATACTGCAGTGGTGCAAAGCGCCACGCATCATCTGAAGCTGTCCAGGTATTATCTGAATTTCTTCCCGGCACTGTCAATGCAAGTGTTCCATCACTGTTCTCTATGCCTTCTGTATGACCGCTCCAAAATCCGTTAGGATTGCCGGGCATTGATGTTGTATGAATTTCAATCCAGTTTGTTGTCTCATACAAGATCGTTTGAATAGTTACAGGATCTGCACCCGGGTATGGATAGTGCATAACGTCCTTAAACTCCAACACGCATTTTCTGTATGGCGCTGTTCCCACAGTATAGTATCTGATTACTCCACCTGCTGCGGGCGGGTATAAATCTTCCCACGAAAAAGCGATCAGGTTGTTGGGTGTGAAAGGATCAGGAAGTAACTGGCCCTGGCAACAGCCATTGGCAGCATTAGGATCGAATGAAAGAAATCCGTTGGAGCTGATATAGAACTGGGTGTAATCATTCCCATAGAAGTTGAAAGTAAATCCGAGGTCTGCTGCGGAACTCACCTGGTCATCTCCTAAAGTGACTGTTGTGCCCCCATTAGTAAGATCAGGAGCAAACGGAATTTGATATACCTCATAGCCCAAAGCCGGTGTAGCAGCATACAACTGTGATGCTCCTCCTGCACACACTACATCCGGCGACGCAGATACCGTTACCGACGGAGGATCTGATACGAAGACGAGGATCGTATCATAGTTCGTACAATTGCCATCGGTTGCCTGTACAATGTATTGCGTACTCTGCAACGGTGACGCGGTAATGCTTGAACCGGTGGTTGCGGACAATCCATCAGGAGGTGACCATGTAAATGTGGTGTAGTTGCCTCCGGTTACATCCAGCGCAACGGATTGACCTGAGCCGGCGCAGATAGTTGCATTCGCCGGAGTGGGTGTGACCGTTATTTCGGGTGAAGCGGTCACCGTTACTGTTATAGGAGTGGGTGCTGATTCACAAAGTGTGGAATAAGTAATCACCCAGTCATAAACGTTGAAGTAATAATAGGTGCCGTAAGAGCTTCCTGTTATAGAAATCACATCAGGTATCGTGTATGGATAAGGATAACCAGGATACATGTAATCATTGCTATAACAATTTACACCTCCGTATTGCCTCAGCAGATAATTGTTTCCGATACCTACACCCCAGTCAAGAGGCACCCACGTCTTTTGATTGATGTCTGCCGCAGTTACCACGAGGGTATCGAGCGCCAATTGATTATAATTTTGATCAACCAATTGCAGAATCACATCTCCTGCACTTGACGGATAAACGTAAACACCCTGAATCGTGCAGGGCTTCATAACATTAAAGAATTCACCTACATAGGTATAATACGTTACCTGGTAGCCGATGCTATAATCTACGGGGCCAACATGCCCGGAATTGATCATTCCATCTGCAGCAGTTGCATAATAGGTCGTGGTAGCATTTACGTACGGTGAATATGTTGAAGGGCTCGAACTGTAATAAAGAGGTGAAGTCGAGTTCGGCGAATCATACCACATTATATAAGTGGCATTGCCCTCAGCAGTAATGTCGGCTATGCCTTCTCCGCAAACTGTAGCTCCTGTAGTTGAGGTGATGGCTTCATTCCCTCCCACTTGAACATACACGCTTGGAGAAGTAGAGGAAAGTCCGCTGTTAGTGCAGGTGACAATCACCTCATAGTATGTGGAGGTGCTCAATGTTTCAGACCAGGAAGTGCTTGTTGCGCCTGAAATATTATTCCAGTTAATTCCATCAGCAGAATTTTGCCATTGGAATGTGAGTCCTGAAGCCGCAGTAAATCCAACCAATGTCAAATCGACATTTCCTCCGCCACAGAGAATAGCAGGGCTTGGTGAAATGGTTCCTGCTACGGGTGTGCCGGAGCATGCAGGCGGCGGATCAATCGTGATCATGTAATCTTCGGTTTCACCACCATAGTATGCATTGCTGCAATAATCCTGCGCACCAATCAGGGAATAGTCAACGCCGCGCACTCTCATTTTTCTCAAGCCATAAAATGAGGGATCAATTGGAATGGTGATAGAATCAGCATAATAATATCCGTAGGTAGGTGATGCGTATACAAATTCACCCGGGTCGCCAAAGTCATTGTTGTTATTGAAATCAATCCATACACCAAAGCCCAATGCTGTATACCCTGAAGCGAGAGTAAGGCTGTAAGTAAAGCCTCCCTGAACGGTGGTAGTATAATTTCCGTTCGGGGCATAGCTGATATAGTTGTCAGGATTCCCATTGCAGTAGGAGTATAGATTTGAAAGTGTATATAATGTGACACTGTTGATGTAATCCCCATAATAGCAGGGATTGGGAATCACCGGAACACATGAATTGATTTGACGGTTGCCGAAAGGATCTGAATTACTTGGAGTAACTACTCCTTGTCCTGTAATATCAATGGCTGTGCAAGCGGCATCAACGTAATCTAACAGCGTTGCATTGGCAGAAATATCATACGCCACCCAGAAATAATTAGTACCGGAATTCAAGTCTTGTGACCCTGTAATCGGGAAAGAAAGATCCGTCACTGAACCAAACAAGTTCGTCGGGGAGAAGTTAGGATCAGTGCCTGTATAATAAATCTTCACGTTGGTGACATCACCGAAAAAGTCAGTGGTGCTTGCTGCATTTAGCGTGAATGAAGCTACTGTAAGTGGATTCAGGCATCCGTCAGCGGACACCTGGATGCTGATAATCTCTGCATCCGCTGTTCCGGCACTCACAGTACTCAGATTGTTCTGTGCGCAGGTGCTGGAAGTGTAGGTTTGATTTGTGGATGGCGGAGACAGGGTGATCGTATAGTCTTCCGTTTCCCCGTTATAAAATGTAGTGCATGATTGCGTATCGCTTATCAGCGTATAATAATTTGCTCTCACCCGCATGCGACGATCACCAACAAAGTTAGCGTCACAGGGCAGGGAAATATTACCAAACTGCGATCCCGCTGAAAGGTATGGTGAAGAGAAGACAAAGTCACCCGGGTCAGAAAAACTTCCGTTGCCGTTAAAATCAATCCAAACTCCAAAACCCACATAATTGTAAGCAGGCCCATCTAACTGCAACGAATAGGTTTGGCCTAATTCCAACTGGGTAGTTGTGTTTCCGGATTGCGGATATTGAATGTAGCCATCAACATTTCCGTTGCAAAAAGTATTGGTGTTTGCCAGAGTGTTTAAAGTCACACCATTGATGTAAGAATAGTAGCATCCGTAAGTATTAACACCAATGCAGAAATTAATCTCACGATTGCCTGCAGGCGCAGTAACTAAAGGAGTTTGAGTTCCCCCTGCGCCATCCATAACAATTTGGGTGCATTCTGCATCGAGAAAATTTCCCAGCGTGGCATTCCCCGAAACATCATAAGCCACCCAGAAATAATTCTGGCCTGCGGCCAATGCCTGGTTGCCGCTTATTACCATGGATGGAAGAATTGGAGAAGAACCGAATAATGTACCGGTAGAAAAGTTTGGATTGGTGCCGGTGTAATAAATCTTCACATTCGTAACGTCGGCAGGATCCGTTGTGCCATTGTCGAGGATGGTGAAAGAAGTCGCATTAAAAGGACTCAAGCTTCCTGAAGTCAGGATTTGAATCCCAATGATTTCAGCATCGGTTTGCCCTGACGTTACTGAGGAGACATTGTCCTGAGTAACCGTGCTTGAAACATAACTCATGTTGGTCTGGGGCGTGATCGTAATGGTATAATCTTCCGATTCACCATAGTACACTGATCCGCACGATTGGTTTGAGTACAGAACATTGTAGTCATTAGACCTGATTCTCATCCGGTGATCGCCGAGCGTGGCATTCAGAGGAACAGAAATAGAACCAATCTGTGTTCCCTGGGCTGTAAAAGGTGATGACCATGCGAACTCACCTGTATCATCAAAGTCCCCATCGTTATTGAAATCAATCCATACACCAAACCCAACATATTCATAAGGGGCAGGGCCACCGGTTAAAGAAATGGAATAGGTTCCGCCCGCCTCTACACTCGTAGTAAGATTACCAGCAGGTGCATATTGAATATAGCTTCCCGCATTTCCATTGCAGCCGGTGAACAAATTGGATAAAGAGTTCAGCACAACAGCGTCAATATAACCATAGTAGCAACCGTAAGTGCTGGTTGGAACACAATAATCAATAATTCTTGATCCGGCAGGTGCGGTTATGGATGGAACCTGCACGCCCCCATTGCCTGTCATCGTCACGCTGGTACATTCGGCATCGAGCAGATCTCCGATCGTAGCAGTAGTAGTCACATCATAAGCTACCCAGAAATAATTGGTTCCGGCGGTCAATGTAACGCTACCGGTTATAGTTGCGGGAAGAGTAGTTGATGAGCCGAAGAGCGTAGTAGTTGCGAAGACGGAACTGGTTCCCGTGTAATAAATTTTTACGTTCGAAACATCATTCGGAAAATTATCAGAGCCATTGGAGTTTATGTCGAGTGAAGTCAAATCGAAAGGTGACACGGCACCTTGAGTAACTACTTGTATGCCGATGATCTCAACATCATTCGTTCCGGTCAGAACCGAAGTGGTGTTGTTCTGTGTACAGGTGCTTGACACAAAAACCATGGGAGTAGATGGAGTGAGCGTGATGGTGTAATCTTCGGTTTCACCATATTGATAATCTGTGCAGGATTGGCTGGAAGAAACAGTAGCATAATAACTGCAGCGAACTCTCATGCGATGATCACCGAGAAAAGCATTGTTATTCGGGATAGAAATCGTTCCGACTTGTGTACCGGTACCAATGGCAGGTGATCCATACACAAACTCATCAGCATCGCCGAAATCTCCATCGTTATTAAAATCAATCCATACCCCGAATCCTTCAAAGTTGTAAGCACTTCCGGTAAGTGATATAGGATAACTTGTACCAATCTCTAAACTGGTGGTGAGATTTCCGAGTGGCGCATAATTGATGTAGCCATTTGCATTTCCATTGCAATAGGATTGATCGTTTGTGAGGGTGTTGAGGTCAACTCCGTCAACGAACGCGAAGTAGCAACCATAAGTACTGTTTGGAATACAATATCCCAATTGACGATTGCCGGCAGGTGCGGTAACGGTGGGGGTGTAATCTGTTCCGCCAACGGTTACTGACGTGCACTCAGCATCAATATAATCATCAATAATACCGGTTGAGCTGATATCATACACAACCCAGAAGTAATTCACGCCTTGCGCTAATTGCTGGCTACCGGTAATGGTACCGGGTTGAGCTGCAGAACCAAAAAGATTTGCAGTGGCGAAATTTGGATTAGTGCCGGTGTAATAGATTTTTGTATTTGTAATATCGGCGACGGGATTGGTGCTGCCATTTGAATTCAAAGTAAATGATGTTGCATCAATGGCATTCAAGCTCCCTGAAGTGACCACTTGAATTCCGATGATCTGTACATCACTGCTTCCCAAAGAAACATTGCTTGTAACAGTTTGAGTAGTAGTGCTGGATATGTAAGTCATATCCGAGGGCGGCGTAATGTTCGCCGTGTAGTCATGCACCTCTCCATAATTCATTTCACTGCATGCATCAAACGGGAACGGATACGGGTACGAAACATCGCGGACTCTCATGCGGTGATTACCGAGTGCTGCGCTCCATGGAATAATGAAGTCCGCAGAGTATTGCGTGTTCGGGTTATAGCAGTTGAGGTATGAAACCAATTTTTCCGAAGCGTCAAAAATTTCGTCATCATTGAGGTCAATCCACAAACTGATTACGTTACCATAATTGTTGGTGGTAAGTTGCAGGGTATACGTCGAACCTTGCTCGAAATTCGAAGTAAGGTTTGTGTAATCACTGTAACCATTCGCACCGCAACCGGTACCGGTTTGACTAATGGTACCCACGGAAATGTTGTCAATATCATCGCCGTAGTTGCAGCCGAAGAAGTACAGGTTGTTGACGCAGTACTGTGCCGATGCTGGTTTGGAGGCGAATAAGAAAATACAAACACTCAGGAGGATTGAGAATGAGTAGAGAATTGATCTCATAGCACGTTTTGATTTTTAGTTGATGAATAAATAGAGCGAAAGCAGTGCAGGGAAGTGCCGCACAAAACTGAAAAAAAAAGAATTGAATGAGGTGTAACGGTTTCCGATGACTGATTTCGTTTCAGTAAACTTAGAAACTTTTTTGTAGATAGTCCAAATTATCATAAAAAAATTTCCTGAATGGGAATTGGGATAGCCAAATGAGCGAAATTTTTTCATGTTCATTAATAAAAAAAGGTACGCCAACGGAATGATCCTGATTTTTGGTATCATGAATTTCGATTAAGAAAATTATTTTTTTCAATAAAGAAACTGGATTCCGGTGCTTCTCAAACTCTCTGTTGAATCATCACCCATAATTGTTTTTCAAATTCTTGTGTAAATAAATCCCGCGCCCAACGCCATTACGATCAGCACCGGCGCTTTTATTTTTGTATAAGTAAGAAGAAGGAAGGTAATGATCACTACAAAGATGTTGATCATGTGAAATTCAAGATTGGTGTAAAGAATTACCGCCGCAGACAAAATTAAACCCACGGCTGCAGCATTGATTCCTTCGAGCGCTCTTCTGACGAAAAAATAATTCTTCACAAACTCCCAGATCGGAAAAATGAAAAATGCAAAGAGCGCACCCGGAAGAAAAATTGCTATGGTCCCAATGATGCAACCTAGAATCGAAAACGAATTATCCCAATGCTTCAAGGCCATACCACCGGTGAAGGTGGCAAAGGCAAACGAAGGTCCGGGCAGGGCCTGACTGATTGCAAGGCCGGAAAGAAATTCATTCGCGGTCAGATAGTGACGGTGCTTCACAAACTGTTCAAACATCTGCGGCACTAATACGCTGCCACCTCCAAATGTGAGCGTACCAAACCGGAAAAAGTTTTCAAACAAAATGAACGGTAGCTTTTTCGTCACCAGTGCAAGCACACCGGCGGTGGTAAGAGCGACGATGAGAATTCCAAAACTCAGCCAAGAAGGAGTCCATTGAAGTTGTTTGACAGAATTGGTGCTGATCGTTTCTTCTTTCCTTGTAAAATTCGTGACGATGGCCGCACCGACTATGAGCAGCAGAAATGTCCAGGGCGTAGTGAACGAGGCCGCAATCAGCAAGGATAGCAGCATGATCATCATCCCGGTGTTGTTTCGAATCACTCTCGTGGCGAGGTTGAATCCTGAATATGCGATGATGCCAATGGCGGTGGGCTGAACAAAAATCAGGAAGTCAGTAGGAATGTCTTTCGTTTCAAAGTTTGAAAATAAAATTACACTGAGTGTCATCACGGTGCATGCAGGAAGGATCCAGATGAGAAGCGCAAGAATCGCCATGACCACATTCCACTTTCTCTGCGTAAGCACGATAATAGTTTGCGTAGAAGCCGGGCCGGGTAACATCTGACATAGTGCGTTCACCTCAAGCAATTCTTCTTCTGTAAAATAGCGCCGCTTTTTCACGAGGATGTTATGCATGATGGCAATATGCGCCTGCGGTCCTCCGAAGCTCGTGATCGCGAGCACGAAAATATCTTTGAGGTAGATGAGCGCGCGTGGCTTCATTGCTTCTTTTGCAGTGATCAGAAATCAATTTTGCTTCATAATGAAACAATGCGTGATCAACTTTATCATAGAGAAATTTCCGATCACCATCCCGATTCATCGGGATGGTAATTGGAACTATTATGCTTTTGCTTTCTTCAGTCCGATTTCTACAAGACGCTGATCGAGATATTCTCCCGCTGTGATGGGATCGTACTTACGCGAATTCTCCAGCGAGATGCAACTGCCTAAACAATCCAGCCGCATTTCACTCCGCGGATGCAGGAAGAAAGGGATGGAATAGCGGGACGTCCCCCACAATTCTTTCGGCGGATTCACCACCCGGTGTGTTGTGGATCTCAGGCGATCATTCGTCAGGCGTTG
>Ga0134121_10001894_pt1 | contig 18953 bp, 10 predicted proteins | sample KB301_FD_96463 | JGI IMG/M metagenome (GOLD analysis project Ga0134121, IMG submission 96463) | Terrestrial soil microbial communities without Nitrogen fertilizer from Kellogg Biological Station, Michigan, USA - KB3-0-1 | ecosystem: Environmental > Terrestrial > Soil > Unclassified ... | reverse complement strand
TTGCCACACAAAAAATTCAACATTTGCCGGCAACATTGCAACCGACGGTAGCAGTGCAATAAATTTTGGTTTAAGTGGTGGCAGAATGATCATTGATGGTGCTAATGGTCATGTGTTCAACAAGCTTGGTATCTATGATCCGATTATTAAAAAGCTTGAGATAAAAAAAGACGGCGGACTATTTTCTCTATACGCGTCACTTACCGTAAGTGATTCTGTGATTTTTACAAAAGGTTACGTAGCTGCAGATAGTGTTCGACCGCTTATTATTCCAGACAACTGCATTGTAACGGGAGCATCCGACTCTTCATTTGTAATCGGGTTAGTAAAGAAAATTGGAAATGATGCATTTACTTTTCCTCTTGGCGCAAACGATTTGTATCATCCTCTTTCTATCACTGCGCCTTTCAATAATACTGATGCCTTTACTGCTGAATACACTTTTGGTGCACACGGCCTTAGCACCAATGCCGACAGCACTATTGAGAATGAAAGTTTGTGCGAATACTGGAAGGTTCTTCGTTACGTTGGCTCAAGCAAGGTAAAAGTAAAGCTTGGTTGGAATAGCAATAGCTGCAATGTATTCGGATTGGATAGCATGCATGTGGCTGTTTGGGATACTGCAACAACGAAATGGAAAGACAAAGGCAATTCAGGTACGACTGGTAATCTAACTATCGGAACCGTTAACTCTTACGATTCACTTAGTCTGTTTGGAATAATTACACTGGCGGATGAGTTTTGCACATCGCTTTTTCCTACTGCAACAACAACAGACGTTACTTGTCCAGGTTCCGTTAATGGTAAAGCACAAGTAAATCCAAAAGGAGCAACACCACCATACACTTATAGTTGGTCGCCGCGTACAGGAGGTTTTTATTCTCTTTGGGACTTAAGTGCGGGTACATACTTTATCACAGTTACTGATTCCCGTAATTGCGCAATTACCGACTCTGCTATTGTCAATAACCCTGATTCCATACATATTACTATTTCCGTTACATCTTCTGATTGTCACGATTCTGTAGGTACGGCAAAAATTGTTGCAACTGGAGGTGCGGGTGATTACGTTTATTTCTGGACGCCAGGCTCTGAAACAAAGGATAGTATTGGCGATTTACCCGCAGGCATTTATAAAGTCATAATTTTAGATGCTAATGGATGTTCTATTGACACGACTGTACCCATTAGTGATAGTGATGGCCCCGAAGTCGAAATCGACAGTTTGGTAAACGTTGATTGCAACGGATATAATACTGGATTTGCACGAATTATACATTCTGGTCCAGGTGAGACAGATCCCTCTTGGCCATGTTGGGGTCCGAATCCTGATAAATTAGCAAGCGGTTCATATCCAGTTATGGTTGAAGACACTAATGGTTGTAAAACGTCAATTGTCGTAACAATTTCAGAACCAGACCCCATCTCAATGACTATGACAACAACAAAATCTGACTGTGGTGATTCAACTGGAAATGCAACAGTGATCGCTAGTGGTGGAACAGGCACATTTACATACAATTGGTCATCTGGAGGTGAAGACGATTTAGAGACAAATATTCCGTCAGGGTACGATACAGTTTGGGTAACGGATGAAAATGGTTGTATGGGGCAGATTGTTGCAACTATTACGGATACTAATAGTTTTTCACTTTCGGTTTCAAAAACAGATGCACTGTGTTGGGATGACTCAAGCGGTTCAGCTTCTATAACAGTGACGGGTGGTCAACCCCCCTTTGTTTATTATTGGAAAAACAGTCTACTTGACAGTTCTTCTGCATCAAATCTACCTCGAGGTAATTATGAAGTTATGGTAACGGATTCAAATGGATGCAAGGAAGTTATTAGATTTGCCATTGAAGCTCCAGAGCCTTTAAGGGCAAACCTCTTTAAAACTTTTCCTACTGTGGATTCTAGTTACTTTGGGACTGCAAGACTTGAAGTTATGGGTGGAAATCCAGGATATAATTATTTATGGTTGCCAGATAGTCAAACAGTGTCCTCAATTGCAGGTCTTATCGGTGGGACTTATTCTGTAAATATTACTGATCAGAATGGATGTAGTAAGACTATACCGATACAATTGCCGCAAACAACAAATTGTCCGTCTCTTTCCGGTTGTTATTTTAGAGATGAACTAACTAATTGCAACATATCTAGCATATATACGGGCGATGTAGTGTTAGATATTGTAAATGACTTCTTAGCTAACCCTAATGATCAGTTAAGTGATGAATGCGCCTTTGAAGCAGCAAACAATTACATTAACACTTATGTTTGTGGGAATGCTGCTGTGACTAGTTTTACACTAACATTTCCGGCAGGTCCATATCCATATTACGTGGGTCGAGAAATTCCTTTTGGCACTTCTGGCAACAATTGCTGGTATGGGCTTGGACATGATATTTTTTGGCTTGGAACTAATGTAAATTGCGGCAATGCCAATCAACCAATAATATTTAAAGGTATTCCTGATGCGATGTCTGGAGATTTACCAGAAATCAGATTTATTGACTGTATGGCTTATGGTTCATTCGTACCGCAATATCCAATAAGTTTGTATAATGGCTATAGGTATTTGCCATGTGGATCATTTAAAGACTGTGGTTACGCTGCTTTTCCAGGTAATTTATTTACTTTAGGTGATAACAATCCAACACATCAAACTTATTGTGAAAATATTACAATTAAGGATATTAATTGTAATGGAAATATTGATAATTTTAATATAGGAGGAAGAAGCTCAGATAATACTGAGGGGATTGAACTTCCATTCAGCGGTATTGTGATTAATAATGGAACAAATATTTCGATTGATAATGTAAATGTGCATCATTTTGGATATTGTGGTTTAGTAGTTCATTCCGGAAATATGTTTCCTACCGTTAATCTTAAACTCAATAAGTCAAATTTTAATAATACAGGTTGTTGTGGTTTTGTTTGGTCATCAAGTTCGGGAGTATACGCATCAACTTGCCAATTTAATAATAATGGAGTGGCTCCGATAACAACATGGGATGCTTCCGGAATGCTTATTGAAAGTAGCGCCGCCAATCCTTCAGCTCACGGATTTTTTGTTAATTGTGAGTTTAAACTCAACTCCCGATGCGGAATATTGAGCAATAGTGCTAGCGGGCAAGAAGACTTTTCGTTTACCCAATGTTTATTTGTTGGCTCAGAATCTGGGGCTCCTGGAGCGGCTCTTGTGGATGGTGAAACAAGTAATATAAATGCAAAAAAAGTAAAATACCTTTGTTGTGATTTTTATGGACCAATGTCTATCGCATACGATGCTGAAGTGACCAACACTGCTCCTAATTATGAGGAAACACGATTTGATTACTGCACATTCAATGAGGAATATGAGATTGGAGGAGTGATATATAGTTTCACGCATGATTGTGTTGCCCCAGATCCAGACAACTTTTCGCCAGGCGATGATTGTGATTACAATACGGAGCCGTTGGCGTATCACCAGCCTTTAGTTTCATTTGGTGGAGTATTATTGGCACGAGTTAATTTTAACGGTTGCGCATTTAACACAAATTATAATGATCAACTTTGCGATCTTAGGGGCCGCGCCACAGGAGGGGGTTTGCCTCAGTTCCTTAATTATCAAGTTGTAAGGAATTGTAGTTTTGCTAACGGAGGTTTGAATGTTGGAAGAATTACCCCAACAGTATGTGAACCTTCTTTTGGTAATTTAACATTGTTTATTTTGCAATACGTTAACTTCGTAGGTCGAAATACTTTGGACTATCGCTTGTGCGGGAACAATTTTGCATCTTGGGTACGAAATCCTCTAGATCCGCCCTTAAGACCATACGATTATCAATGGACAGTTTATGACTGTTGTAAAAATACTACAGCTCAAGTTAATTTGGGATCTTTTATTAACCTTAATCTTGGGCCGCATACGTGGCAGAATTTATTCGATGCTGATTACCCTTTTTTAAATCGAACATCTGCGCCTTGGTGCGATTATTTACCGTGCCATAAGAAGTATTATAATCCATCTAAGCTTCAAATGATGGCTTCTCCTCCATGTTCTGTGGCCGAAGTTGAACAACCGCCTTGTAATTCGAATGGGCAAAAAATAATCAGACTTGACTCTAATAATAATGAAACATCTGCTAAAATTATAGTATCACCAGTACCAACAAGTAGTAATTTAATTGTAAGCAATTTAGCTGCTAATGACGAAGTTTACCTTATGAATATTATTGGAGAGGTAATTTATATAAAAATTTGTGATGCTCAAGAGATTAATCTTGACCTAAGCAAGCTTCGAGCTGGTATATATATGGTAAAAGTAGAGGGACGAATGCCTCAAAAGATTATTAAAATAGATGATGAATAAATTTTATAATTTAATTTTTATTACCTCCCTAATAACTGGTGAGATTCCTGCTCAACCACCAACGATAGTTTGGCAAAGGTGTTTAGGTGGTACAAACACTGAGGCTTCGAGCCGTATTGTTAATATAGGGGTTGATAATTACACGCTCCTTTTAGGTAGTCAATCAATAGACGGAGATGTGAGCGGCAATCACGCAGGAAGTTGGGATCCTTGGATTGTTAATATTGATAGCTCTGGAGGTATAGTATGGGAAGGATGTTTGGGAGGCAGCTTATTCGATGTTTTATTCTCAAAAGTAATATTGCCAAGCGGAAATATTTTATTTTGTGGGGCTACACAATCTGATGATGGCGATGTGTTCGGGAATCACAATCCAGGAACTTTTGATGGTTGGTTAGTTGAAACAGATATTACTGGAAATATAATCCGCCAGAAATGCCTGGGAGGAACGGGTAGCGAAGAATTTGATAATCTAACTCTACTAAATAATGGAGAAATAATTATAACTGGAATCACTACTTCCACCGATGGTGATCTGATAGGAACAACAAATCACGGTGGAATAGATATTTGGTTAATCAAAGTCGATAGTAATTGGAATATTGAGTGGCAGAAACGTTTTGGAGGCTCTGATGACGATAATCCTAGAAGCATTATTCGAGAACCAAACGGAGGATATATACTAGGTGGTTTTTCAAATTCAACCAATGGCGATATTAGCACTCCCTTAGGAGGTCAAGACTTCTGGATATTAAAACTTGATAGTTCTGGTGATAAAGTATGGGATAGATCTTATGGAGGATCACAAACAGATATGTTTACCAATATGCTTGCTGGCGACAGCGGGTGTTACATTTTGTGCGGGTTTACAGAATCAAATGATGGTGACGTTACAAACAATAAAGGAGGTAGAGACTATTGGGCAGTGAAAATCGACAGCTCCGGGAACATAATTTGGCAGAAATGCTATGGAGGGACAAACGATGAACAATCATATAGTTTCAAAAAAGATTTTGATAATGGATATATAATTATAGGTTATTCAAGTTCTGCCGATGGTGACGTGATCGGAATTCATACTGGTGGTTGTTTTCCTTCTCCTTGCGCAGACATTTGGATGATCAAAATAGATAATCTCGGTAGCCTTATTTGGCAAAAATGTATGGGGGGGACCGACGGTGAATTTGGCGACGATTTTATCGTAACTGAAGATACTGGATATTTAGTTATTGGGGAAGCATATTCTATCGACGGTGATGTTTCTGGAGGAGGTAATCATGGTAACATCGATTCGTGGGTTGTTAAACTTTCAACCACAGGTGCCGATGTGGGCCCAATTAATCAACTTAAAAATTTTACATTACTTTCTCATGAAAATTTTCTAAACGTAACATATTTTGATAATATTGTCGAAGAAGTCGTTTTTGAACTACTTGATGTTTCTGGAAGGGTTTTGCTGTCAGAAAATAATACTGCTTGTAAGGGATTAAATAAGAAAGTAATTCAGATTGATGAACTGGGATCAGGAATGTACTTTGTAAAATTAATAACGAGGAATGGAAGTGTTTCGAAAAAATTTATTCGTTGACTATAATTTGCACAACATCTATTCTTGTCAATTTTATTTATAGTATAGTGATTTTACTTTCGGAAATTTGGTAATTATATTTCTTACTGTATGTAGAAGTTCGCTAACGTTTGCGATTCGAAGGCGTTCTTTCAAGGTTTGATTTTCTTAGATCAAGGAGACTCTTCTCCGGCCTTCCTGCCCGCGCTGGGCGTAACATGTTATTCCGCCTCTTACCTGGCGCATCTGTTTGTGAATTTTATAGGCCTGGCTCATACTGAATATAGTTTAGGTAATTTTAATTATCTTAGTTTGTATGATTGTTTGGCCAACAGTTTTGTCTGCGCTGCAAACAAAATCTCTTCCTTCTTGAAGTACACGCGTCTTTTCACTCTTAGAAAGGGTAACCGTCCTTCTTTCATCCAGGTGGTTATGGTAACGGGAGTAACAGAAAAAAACTTGGCTACCTCTTTTCTGCTCATCAAACTCTCCTGAGGATATCCCGGCGGGTGAACCTCTTCTGAAACGTCATCGGCTTTTGCCGCTAAATTTAATATCGATGGAGGTAAATTTTGATTTGAAATTAAACCGTCACCATTTCTTGCGGGATTGCTCCTGATCTGCTTTTCTTGATTTAACAGATCAATCTTGATGTCAAGATGTTTAACGACATACTTGTTTATAGCAGTAATTGACTCATTATTTTTCCGTGATAACAAAGGCGAGATATAAAAAGTAGTATCAGAGGATTGATTCAAAACCTCGATGCGAAGCAGTTCATAATATTTTATTCTTCCTGCCAGGCTTTTAATTTTATAGCCCCTCGCGATCCTTTCAGCTAATCCGAGCCAAATTCTTTCGATATCTACTAGCTCGTTTAAATCACTCTGCCTTTGATGTGAAGCACTACCATCTTCCGATGGAATATTTTCTAATAATTTTTTATGTAAGACTACTTTCTCGCTCATGCTGTTGCAGTTAGTTGTTCTCTTCTGCTCCAAATTTTTCTCATCTCCATTCCCTTTACTTTTGCACTGATCTTAATGTACTTCTTAAATGTAGCGTACTCTTTATGTCCGGTAATACTCATCACCATTTCAGGACGCATTCCTTTTTCAAGACTCAGTGTGACGAATGATCTTCTGGCCGTATGGGTAGTTAGGAATTCATACTTCGGCCTCGTTGTTTGAATCTCCTGCGCGCCCCGGAATTGTGTAAGAGTTACCGGCTCATCTATTCTTGTAATTTTTCCGATTTCTTTTAAGTAAGCGTTGGTTTTCTGATTCGAGATCACAGGAAGATCAAATTTATACTTCCTGAGTATTTCCACTGCATAATCAATGAGAGGAATGCTTAACCTGTCTTCTGTTTTTTCTGACACAATCTCAATTGTATTTTTCTGAATATTTTCTTTTTTTACTCTTAAAATATCAGAATACCTTAACCCTGTAAAGCAGCCAAAACAAAATACATCACGTACTTTTTCAAGCTTTTCATTAGCTGAAAAATCATATTCATACAAGTGAAAGAGTTCATCCTCGGTCAAGTAAATTATGTCAGCGTCCTTTTCTTTTGTTTTGAATTTTTTGAACGCAAAATAACTGTTATATCCTCTTTCAGTTGACCAATGCAGAAACGTTTTTAAAGTTTTAACATATTTGGCTATCGAGTTATTCAGCAGCTTCAAATCATTGATGCAGTAAGTTGTAAATTGCTCATAAAACTTCATGTCAACTTTCTCAAATGAAATTGTAAGTTTCTTAGTTTGCTGAAAGGATGAGAGATGGTTATACAATGTCCGATATTTTTGAATCGTGCGATGCGTCTTGAAAGGGGTTTGTACTTCAATGAACTCATTTAAGAAATCAAAAAAATCTTTTGAAAGCTTTTTCTTGAAGTCAAGTGCTTTGTCAAGCCTCTCTTTGAGATATTCGTTCGACAAAGCGTTGTTCTGAATGTTACCTGTCCGGTAGATTTTTTTTATCTCCTCCTCTACTCTATCCAGGAGGTGATTCACTTCTAAACTCCCTCCAACCGATTTCTTTAAACGCTGATTGGAAAAGTTCCAATACTTCGGATGCACAGTTTCCCCAAAAGAGTATTTCAATCGTTTGCTGTCATAATTGAAAAATAAGTAGATCAAAGTCGCAGCTTCAGCTTTGGGATCTTTCAAATAGAAATTAACCTTCGACATCGTGATTTGGTTTGAAGGCCAAAGATAATTCTAAAAGGAATCCGGGGGACAGTCTGGGGGACACTTTTTCCTTTTTTCCTCTTTACTTAACTTTACCTAATTATACAAAAACTCAGAAATTAATATGAAAAAGCAAATATTGGTAAAGTATAGAAAAGTATGAAAAAGTATATCGTAGCCCCCTACGGGCTACACTCCTAAAGTTCAGCATTTTGCTGAACTTTTTTCGTTCCGCCCTACGGGGAATCGGCAACCCTGCAGACCGGCTCATCGCTAAAATTGTCCACCGGACAATTTCTTTACGCGAAGCCCTACGGGCCACGCTATTGTGAAAAGACCTCCAATCCATATTGATCAGACGATTTTTTGATATTTCTGATTTTGTACCGGGACAAAATTTATTTTGCTGCGAAGCAATTAACTATTTCGAAAACACTTCTTCAATTTTTGCTTTTGCAAAATTAAGTGCTTCGCCAAAGGTGATGTGAGGTGGCCAGGTAATTTCATTGGGGTTTACATGCACATCAATCACCGCAGGTTTATCGGAAGCAAGAGCATCCGTAACAGTACTATCAAGTTGAAGCGGATCTGCGAGCGTGTAGCCTGCTCCTCCGCAGCTTCGTGCAAACCAGGCAAAGTCTATCCCCGGCAAATCCGTTTCCGATTCCGGATTACCTGAGCGCGCTTCTTCTTCCATTTTTATAAACTCAAGCTTGGTGTTGTTAAACACAAATACTTTTATATTCAGCTTGTACTTAACGGCAGTTGCAAAGTCCGCCATCAGCATGGAGAAGCCGCCATCGCCGCAAAGTGCAATCACCTGTCTGCCAGGATAAAGGAGCTGCGCACCAATAGCTCCGGCCATTCCGATTGCCATGGAAGCCAACCCTCCTGAAAGCGTAAAAGTTTGTTTCCCTCTTATCTTAAAGTTCCGTGCACCCCATACCGTAACAGCTCCTGTGTCGCAAACAATGATTGCATCATTTTGTGCATGGTCGCTGATGCACCGTGCAAGGGCCTGCGGATGGATAGGCGTGTCCCTGCTCATTTCTTTTTCTTCCTGTTCGGTGGTCCAACGCTTCATATCCTCCCTACACTTTTGAAGAAAATCTCCATTTGCCTTTTCATAAAGCATCGGAAGCAATTCAAGGAGCGTTTCTTTGGCTTCACCCACAAGCGCTGTCTCTACAGGATGCCGCCTTCCTATTTTTCCTGACTCTTTATCTATCTGGATGACGGGAACTTTATTACCGGGATAAAATTCCGGGTACGGAAAATCAGAGCCCGCAATGAGCAGCAGGTCACAGTTTTTCATTGCCTTGTAAGCCGCTTCTGTTCCCAGCAAGCCGATGCCTCCGAGCGTGAGCGGATGATCATCCGCAAGTATATCTTTGCCGCGCAATGCCTTTATGATGGGTGCTTTTATTTTTTCAGCCACTGCAATTAATTCATCCGCTGCTCCTTTCGCGCCGATGCCGGCAAGTATGCAAGGCCTCTCCGATTTGTCGACAAGCGTTGCAGCACCCTCCAGTGCACCTTTATCGGGAATAACTTTTGCCAGGTTGTAAGTACTGTATTTTTTCTTTTTATAGGACGGAACATTTTTGGAAGAGATATCCACCGGAATACAGAGGAATGCAGGGGCTTTTCTCGCAAGAGCGGTTTGACATGCAAGCACGGCAAGTCCGGGCATTTGCTCAGGATTATAAACTGTCTGGTTAAAAACGGTTACATCATTGAAGAGTGCATTCAGGTTTACTTCCTGCTGATAAGAAGTGCCGGCAAGCGCTGTTGGTACCTGTCCCGAAATAGCGAGCACAGGCGCCTGGTCCATCTTCGCATCATACAATCCGTTCAGCAGGTGAATGGCACCTGGTCCCGCTGTGCCTACGCATACGGCCAGTTTCCCGGTAATTTTTGCCTGCACACTGGCCGCAAAAGCGCCTGCCTCTTCGTGCAAGACATGGATGAATTTTATTTTATCCTGTTTGCGTATGGCTTCAATTAATTCGTTGATGGCATCTCCCGGAATTCCGAAAATCTGTTTTACCCCGTAGTCCGTTAAGATATCCAGAAGGGCTTCTGAAACATTCATTGAGAAATTATCCTTTAATGTTTCATTAAAATTAACATGCCATACAATGAAGGGAAAGCAGAAATTTTCAACGTGCGTCTCCTTTTGGAAACATTACTTTCTCAGGTTGGCTATTCAACGCTGCGAGAATCTTAAAAATGAGATTTGTACGCGTGCTTCCGGCTTTTTTCGGATGTACAAGGTAGGTAACAAGCACTTCCACCCATGTATTTGTATTGATGCGAAAGTTTACGTATGGATGTTCTTTTACCTGCGCCTGATCAACGGCAGTTTGCTCCGCAAGCTCCTTAAAATGCCGGATGTTCTCCGCGGATTCTTCTCCCAACTCCTCCATTGTTATTTTGCGGATTGTTTTTTCCACGTATCCAAGGTCGCTTCCGTAAGCGACATGAAACGGAATTTCGTTCCAGATAAAAGGAAATTTTTGCCATGAATAATTAAATACCGCTGATTGAAACACCAGGCTGTTCGGAAACCTGATAAGCCGACCACTGGGTAAATCATTCGTGAGGTAATCCCCTCCGAATTCCCAAAGTGTCGTATCGAGATAACTGATCTCTACCACATCGCCTTTGAATTCATTCAGTTGAATCCGATCACCGATATGGTAAGGATTGCGAATGATAATATACAACCAGCCGATAAAAGAAGAGATGGGAGTTTGTAAAGCAAAACCCAGAATGAGGGAAATCAATCCGAGTGAAACGGCTGCCGCGTACCAATTGGCAAAAAGAAAGGAAATAAGAACGAAGATGATAAGCAGGACGCAAATCAACCGGACCATTCGGGTGAGATTGTATCGCCCCGAAGGAGAGCGTGATTTTTTCAGAATAATTGCTTCCGCAATCTTCCCGGCCGAAAGAATCAGCGTTGACACAAATACGCCCAGTGAGCATTTTTGCAGTGTGACGCGATAGGTTCCGAGAAGACTGAAAAACTCAAGTCTCAGAAGAAAATAAACGGTTATAAAAATAATCGCAAGAATAATGTAGCTGCCGGCCCAGACCTTTTCTTTTCCCGCCTGCTTCTCCGCAGAGATTCTACTCAGGGATTTAAACTTTTTCGGACTTTTTGCTACCTCCATTCAGTTTTCTTTTGAAGTTTACTGATCATGGAGCGATACAATTCTTTGCACGCTTTCTTCTTTATTTCCGAAGGACTTCCCCTGAATAATTTCTTTCTCCGGTATATTTTATTTTTGAATACAAAGGAAAAGTAAATTATGCCTGCAGGTTTTTCATCAGCTTCGTTGGCTCCGGCAACTGCCAGCCCTGTAGTCTCTTTAGCTGTGCTTAACTGATGGGTTGCCAATCCGCAGGTAACACTTTCTGCAAATGCAACAGTGAGTTTCCTTCGGAGAAAATATTTTATGAAACATTGCGCAGAACTTTTCATACACCAATGCGGCTAAGAGTGCATGCTTAGCCTTATCAAGAATATTCCAATCCCTTAAACTTTTTTCTTAAACAATGTGCTGCCCAGGATGAGACCGAGAACACATAAAACAAGAAAAATGAAAAAGAGGGTTTTCGCAACTCCTGCAGCGCCTGCTGCAATACCTGTAAATCCAAAGATTGCTGCAATAATTGCAATCACAAAAAAAACAGCTGACCATTTAAGCATGATAATATAGTTTTAAAATTACTTATGCTTTTAAAAGTATGTGCCAATCACCATTCAATTAATTTTCAGGCATACTTTTTTGTTAAAAACAGAAAAATCAAAAACAAATGATGAGCACGCAATACAAACACATGACTCCACAGAATAAAAACCTGATCGATCCAAAACAGAGATGGCAATTAAAGTACTGGGCAAATGAGTTCAAGATTTCCGTAAAATTTCTTGTGAAACTTGTTTCCAAAGCAGGCACTTCCGTTGAAAACATCAGGCGTAATTTAAAAGAGATCAGATTATATACCGGGCAATAAAAACAGGTTGTGCCAATTGGTCATTATTCAATAGCACCGTTGGCGTGCCTTTTTATCGTTGTCTTTTTTATGCCTGAAGGCCCATCAATTGTATTATTGAAAGAAGCGGTGAATCAATTCACCGGAAAAAAAATTATTTCTGTTTCAGGAAACAGCAAGATTGATCAAAGCCGGCTATTAAACCAAAAGATTATTGCATTCAAAAGCTGGGGCAAGCATTTCCTGATTTGTTTTAAAAAGTTCACAGTGCGGGTGCACTTTTTAATGTTCGGTTCTTACAGGATTAACGAAAGAAAGGAGCAACCGGTCCGGCTCAACATTGCATTCAGCAGTGGTGAAATCAACCTGTATTCATGTTCTATCAAGATTCTCGAAGGAGAGGCCAGCTCCCATTATGACTGGACAACAGATGTAATGAATGAAAACTGGAATCCCGAAAGCGCAAAAGTAAAACTCAAAAAAGAAAGCGGAACACTGGTATGCGATGCGCTTCTTGATCAGCATATTTTTGCAGGAGTCGGCAACATCATCAAGAATGAAGTGCTTTACCGCATTCGTGTACATCCTGAAAGTAAAACAGGAAAGCTTTCTTCAATAAAGACCAGGCAATTAATAAAAGAAGCACGAATTTACAGTTTCGAGTTCCTGGAGTGGAAGAGGAATTTCGAATTAAAGAAGCACTGGCTTGCTCATACCAAGCGGGAATGCATGCGATGCAACCGCCCTATCATTAAAAAATATACGGGCATTAAAAACCGCAGAAGCTTTTTCTGCGACAACTGTCAGCGATTATACATTTAATCACATGAGTGTTCCCTTCAGAATTGGCTGCTCCGGATTTTACAATAAACATTGGAGGGGATTTTTTTATCCTGAAAAGCTTGCTCAGAATAAATGGTTTAATTTTTATTGCGAGCATTTCAACTCACTGGAATTGAATGTAACGTTCTATCGCTTTCCCACTGAAGAAAGGCTGCAAACATGGTTTAAAAAAAGCCCTGACGATTTTTTGTTTTCAGTAAAAGCACCGAAGCTTATTACTCACTATAAAAAATTTATTGGCTGCAAACGGTTGCTGAAAGACTTTTATTCCGCATGTCATACAGGTTTAAAAAATAAATTAGGATGCGTTTTGTTCCAGATGCCCCCAAGCATTCAGTATAGTGAAGAAAAAACCGAGCAGATCATAAGCAGTTTAAATCCGGACTTCAAAAATGTGCTTGAGTTTCGTCATAAAAGCTGGTGGTCTAAAAAAGTGTATGCTGCTCTTGCTGAAAATAAAATTACTTTTTGCAGTGTTAGTCATCCCGCACTTCCGCAAACGATGGTTGCAAATACAAGAACGGCATACGTACGGCTGCATGGCATACCTAAAATGTTTTATTCTAACTATACTCCCGGAGAAATGAGAGCGCTTCGCAATGCCCTTCTCAGGAAAAAGAACGTTAAAGAAGTATACGTTTATTTTAACAACACTGCCGGCATTGCAGGAGTTGTAAATGCCAGGGAATTCAAAGCGATCTCTGAAGTGTGTGATAATAAATAATTAATTAACCGAATTCCTCTTGTGAAGTCAGGCATGCTCTTAATGAGAAGGAAGAGCTTCACAGAACATGATGGCACATTTTTTTGTAGTTTGCAAAAAAGAACCAAATGAAAAAGCCAAAAAACCGTGACCGTGTTCTAAAAAAAGGGGAAGCAAAGGAACGCATTGACAAACTGGATCCTAACAATAACAAGAACCTGCCTGGACACCCGGTCGTGAAGCGAAGGGGCAAAAAATTACGGGACGATGGTTTTGAGCATCGTACCAGCGAGGAAACAGCATTTCTTCAATAGGGCATTTACGGCAGTTTTTTAAGAGATCAAATTGTAATTTATTGAGCGGGCTATTCCCCCTTTAATTTAGGAGGCAGAAATCCTATTACAGTGTTTTTGCTATTTTTACAGGATGAAAAAACTTCTTCTCTATCTGATCTTCGTCTTCGCTGCACTTTTTTCCGGTGCACAACAACTTTATTTTGGTCCGGCTAACACAATACCTCTGAAGGATATGGCAGGTGTGCTTCAGCAAAATCCGTGGGCCGGCGGAATCAACTTTCCGCTGTGGAGTGCCATTGACATTGATGGCGACGGACTGAAAGACCTTTATATGTATGACAAAACGAATGACAGGGTGAGTACTTTCCTGAATGACGGCTCAGCAGGAATACATGCCTATCATTACGCGCCGCAATATGTGTCTAAGTTTCCGAAAGTGAGGGCCGACGCCTGGGGCATGTGCTACGACTATAACTGCGACGGCAAGGAAGATTTTTTTGCACTGGATTCGATGCACAGCGGCATTGAAGTGTGGCGGAATGATTTTACGGTTCCTACTGGACTACAATTCACAAAAGTTTCAGAAGAGTTGCTGGAAGACTGGAGCGGACCTGCCCCGATCAATATTTATGCGACTTCAATATACGTACCTGCATTCAGTGACGTAGACAATGATGGCGACATGGACATTATCTGTTTCAACAATCCTGCAAACGGCAAGTTTGCCTATCATAAAAACCTTTCGAAGGATTTATACGGCACGTGTGATTCCCTGAACTTTGTTTTTGACGACAAGTGCTGGGGCAATTTCACGCTTTCGCTGGGGTCGAACACCGTAAGCTCCATTCACAATGCACCATGCGGCACACCTGAACCGCCGGACCCCAAAGGAGGCGGAATTGAAACTGCCAGGCGTGATGATACAATTACCACAGTGTGCGTGCTCGACACTGACGGCGATGGGGCCAAGGAATTATTAATCGGGGACCAGGCAAGCCAGACAAGCCTTTGGGTTCACAACGGAGGCACGCCCCAGAGCGCAGAGATTGACAGTTCTGACATGACGTTCCCTTCTTATGACCTTCCCGTAAGTATTTTCGATTATGTCCACCATGCCTACATCGATGTGGACAATGACGGGAAACGTGACCTGCTTGCAAGTTCAGGACAACTGGAAGACAGACAAGGCGTTTGGTATTATAAAAATACAAACACCGATGCGTCGCCGGTTTTCTCGCTGCAAAAAACTGACTTTCTTCAAAACGAAATGCTTGAGACGGGACAAGGTGCTTGCCCGGTTTTCTTTGACTACAATGCTGACGGACTCATGGACATAGTGGTTGCACATGGCGAATACGATTCATCTGTGCCCGGAATTGTAAGCCGGCTCAGCCTCTATAAAAATATCGGCACGGCAACGTCTCCTTCGTTTCAAATGATCACAGACGATTATGCTTCACTGAGCAGCTACAACTTATTCTTCCCGATTGCGGCAACATTCGGCGACCTTGATGGCGACAATGACCAGGACATGATCATCGGCGACTTTGCAGGTAATGTGCATTACTTTAATAATTCTGCGGGCGCCGGAAATCCTGCGAACTTTCAATTGGCGGTGCCTGTGTACATGGGGATAGATGTCGGGAACAACGCAACGCCTCAACTCGTTGATATGGACAATGACGGGCTGCTGGATTTGGTCATCGGCAAACAAACTGCGACTTTCAACTACTATCACAACAACGGAAGTGCAGCAAGCGCTTCATTCACTTCCATTCCTACCATTGATACGCTGGGGCACATTCAACTGGCGCAGGTAGGCTCATTCAGCGGCTATTCAGTGCCTTATGTTTTTTCTTTCAGCGGGCGCCACCAGATGCTTACTGCAAATATGCACGGCGATATTTTTTACTATGAGAATATTGACAATAACCTGAACGGTACTTTCACCAGGATCGATACCATTGCAAGCGGCGAGTTCGGCATCCGTTCTTCAGGCTTCAACCTATATGTAAGCGGGGGCGACATCAACAATGATGGATTGATGGACATGCTGGTTGGCCTGTACAGTGGCGGTGTGCAGATTTTTTACGGATCGAATACGCCGATTTCTGTTCCTGAAAATGAACGCTCAGAAGGAATTAAATGCTATCCAAACCCAGCCAGCAGCAATCTTATGGTTACAAACAGTAAATCGGCCATCACCGAAGTTGAAATATACAACCTCCTTGGCGAGCTGATTTTGACGAGCAGGCCAGATACCGGAAGCAAGGGCCATGAAGTAACAATTGATGTTTCGCGGCTACCGGAAGGCGTATACCTCGTTACTGCATCGGACGGAAAAACCAGCAATCATTCAACGGTGATTATCCAGCGATGAAACCTTGTACGCACTGATGTTGTAAAATAAGTATTGGTGCGGTTCCAGGACTTTTTTAATCTCCTAATTTTGTTCTTAAAATATTTTCAAATGAAAAAACTTTTTTTCCTTGCGGCAGCGCTTCCTTTATTCACAAGTGCACAACTCGTATTTCGTTTAAACGATTCAATTCCCGTCACACAATATGGCAATAACCTGCCTGATGCCTGGACCGGCGGAATCAATTTCGCCCAGTTCAGTGCGATTGATGTCAATAATGACGGACTCAACGACCTCTTTATATTCGACAGGTCGAACAACAGGGTTATTACGCTCATCAACCACGGAGGATTAAATCCATCCACGTTTCATTTTGACGATTCTTACAAGACACATTATCCAAAGCTCGGAGGGTTCCAGTCACTGAACAGCGGCTGGGCCTTTACCTATGACTACAATGCCGACGGGTATCCGGATCTATTCAGCGTCAGCATACAAAACAGCGGTATCATTCAGTATAAGGGCAATTATGACCTTGTGAACGGATACACGTTCACCTGCGTAGACTCGGCGATGCAACACAATTACGGAGCGCAACATTCGAACATCCTTGCAAGCTCAAACCTTGTTGCTGACTTCAATGACATTGACAATGACGGCGACATGGACATCATTGCCCAGCAAATGTCATGCGTCGGCACTTATGCTTATTACAGAAATGATGTTGTAGAGGATGGTTTGCCATTAGATTCACTGAATGACTACACGCTTGTCACGAATGACTGGGGGAATTTTGTCCTGCGCCAGGGAGCTTTTACATACGTGAACGTAGATCATTTTCATGATACAACCTGTATACTGCAACCAGGTCCTGCTCCTCAATGGAATGCAAGCGATGCTGCGCTACGGGACGACACTTATTCGGCAGTGAAGACACTTGACCTGGACGGAGATGGGGACAAGGATGCGCTTATTGGTGATTCGCAGGCCATCAACCTCATGTCAGTTTACAACGGCGGTGATTCCTCCTTTGCAGACATGAATGCCCGCGACACACTTTATCCCGGTGGCACCCCGGCAATTATGAAATCATTTACAGCACCTTCCTATGTAGATGTGGACAATGACGGAATTAATGATTTGCTCGTGGGCAACAGTGAATTTGAAAATCGCAGAGGTGTGAAATGGTACAAGAACACCAATGCAAACAATTCGCCTGTTTTCAGTTTTCAAAGCGATTCACTTTTTCAGCCTGGCATGATTGACGTCGGCGAGGGGGCTGCCGCTGTTTTTGCAGACGTAGACAATGACGGGCTGGTTGACATGGTGATCGGAAACACGAGGAGTACTTTTAGTTTTTCTCAGGAAAAGACAAATCTCACTTTTTACAAAAATGTGGGAACGGTTACAAACCCTGCCTTCCAGTTTATAACTGATGACTTTGCATCAGCTGCATCACTTGGCATCCCAGGCCCTTTGTTCCCTGCTTTCGGTGACCTGGATGGAGATGGTGATAAGGACATGTTATTGGGAGGATACAACGGGACACTGAACTACTTTACCAACAACGGCGGAACCCTGAGTTTTACTTCCACCAACTACATGGGCATTGATGTAGGCAATGCAAGCACGCCACAGATTGTGGATGTAGACCGCGACGGCGTGCTTGATCTACTCGTGGGTGAGCAGAATGGCGTGATAGACTACTACCGGAACCTGGGCAGTACAACAGTGCCGTTCTTCAATTCAGTCCCCACAGCCAACCCATTCGGAAATTTAAGCGTGCATGCGCAGTATTATGTAGACGGCTTTTCCGTCCCATTCTTATATGATGACAGCGGCACGTACAAACTGCTTGTGGCTAACATGGAAGGGAACATCCTGCAGTTCGACAGTATTGATGGAAATCTCACCGGAACATTTCACCTCGTAGACACTCTATTCAGCAAATATTACGGCTACCGGTATGGCTATAACTGTTCAGTGAGCGGGGCCGACCTGAATGCAGACGGGCACACCGATGTGCTGATTGGTCTGTATGGCGGGGGTGTGCAGATTTATTACCAGGTGGATCCGTTCCTTGCCGTAAACGATCTTCCGAAAGAGATTTCTTCATTCACTGTTTACCCGAATCCCGCAGCCGATGTGCTGAACATCGCATTAAAGTCCTTCAGCAGAAAAGAAAAATACACGCTTTCACTTTTTAATTGTATCGGACAGCTGGTGCTTACCACCGGTGATGTGAAATCGAAAACGCAGGTTGACGTGAGAAATTTTCCGGAAGGAATTTATTTGATGCAGCTGCAGTCAGCAAACGGAATGGTAAGCGAGAAGGTGGTGATAGAGAGAAAGTGATTTCTAATCACCCAGTTGGTGCTGTACAAAATCCAAGGTTTGAATTATTTTTCAAAGCCACCCAGCGGGTGCTTCGCGAACTTTAAGGTGTCAAGACCACCCAGCGGGTGCTTCGTGACCCACCGGGTGGTGGTTACGCCAGCGTGCGCTTCACTTCTTCCTGTACGTATCCTTCGATGATGTCGCCTACCCTGATGTCGTTAAAGCCATTGATGCTTAAACCGCATTCATAGCCGGTAGAAACTTCCTTTACGTCATCTTTGAAACGCTT
>Ga0134121_10001893_pt1 | contig 18955 bp, 18 predicted proteins | sample KB301_FD_96463 | JGI IMG/M metagenome (GOLD analysis project Ga0134121, IMG submission 96463) | Terrestrial soil microbial communities without Nitrogen fertilizer from Kellogg Biological Station, Michigan, USA - KB3-0-1 | ecosystem: Environmental > Terrestrial > Soil > Unclassified ... | reverse complement strand
CCGCTATTCGAACAATTCGGCACTCCTGAATTGACCGCCGGGCTGCAAGCTCAACTTGAAGCTGTTACCGCGATGGTTCCGGAGAGGCAACGCCGGATCCAGGACGAGCAGGAGCGCCAGGATTCCAGTCCGCAGCAGCGCGTGCAAAATGCAGAACAGTCGGTACTCGACCGGATCGACCGGGCAAAGACCTCGTCTGAACGTGATCAGCTTTACTTCCAATTGGCGACCTCCCGGGCCGGCGCGGGAGATCCGGCAGCCAAAGACTTTGCCGACAAGATCGACGACAGTGAGTTGCGTCAGAGCCTTCGCGCTTATATCGATGCATCACTGGCAATGAAAGCAATTGAACAGAGGGACGCCGAACGCGCTTTGGAGATTATTCGCACGGGAGAGTTAACCCATCTGCAAAAAGTCTGGACCATGACCGGGGTCGCCAGACTGCTAATGACGCGCAAACCCGATCGGGAGCGCGCGCTCCAAATCCTCGATGATGCTTCGGCCGAAGCACGCCGAATGGACGGCTCGGACCCGGACCGCGCGCGCGCCTTCGTGGCCGTTGCTAACGCTCTCTTGCGGATTGACGCGGGCCGCGGCTGGAATTCGATGACTGATGTAGTAAAAGCTGCAAACGGTGCGCCGGACTTCACCGGTGCAGACGGTGAGCTGTCCTTCCGGATAATCACGAAAACGTCGCGCTCGATTAATCAACATGCCACGCCGGAATTTGACCTTGCCGGGCTTTTCCAAAACCTGGGTAATCTGGATTTTGACAGAGCAGTGTCACTAGCGCGGGTTTTCGAGCACGAAGCACCGCGAGCGCATGCCGTCATGGCGATCGCCCTTTCGGTCTTAAATGAAAAGAAGTAGGGATCGATCCTGAGACCTAGGAATAGATATTCATCGGCCTGGTTAGCAGCGCAAACGGATCTTCCACGTTCAAAGCCTCGCGGACATAGAAAGGCTCTCCCGCTTCCACGCCAATCAACGAGCCGTAGTAACGCATCCGATCCTCAGTCTGTTTGAGAAAAGCCTGCTCGCTGATTCGGGTCGTGGGTTCTTTCGACTCGACGCTGTAGAACTGCGAGGCATAAGCTCGAATTGCCTTCATCTTATCTTCGGCAAACTGGGAAACATCCACGATAAAAGAGGGGTTGGTGAGCCGCGAAAAGACCGTGTGAGCGATCGCCGGCATGCTAATGGCCGCGATCCCCGCTTGTTCATCATAGCGCCGCATTGTGGCCAGGCGGGCGGCTTCGCGCACCAGCCGGGAAGTGGTCGCGTGGTCCGGATGGGGGTCATCCCAATGGGAGGTAAAGAGTACCTTGGGCGCGTGCATCCGCAACACCCGGACTAATGCCCGTCGAGTCTCTTCGTCGATCGCTAGATGGCCATCGGGTCGTTCCAGGTTAAGACGCGCATCCAATCCCATCACGCGCGCAGCTTCGAGCGCTTCTTTGGCCCGAATCTCCGGCGTGCCTCGCGTGCCCATTTCCCCACGCGTCATGTCGAGGACGCCGATCCTATAACCTAGGTATTTAAGCTTCAGAAGCGTACCAGCCATCGTCAACTCGGCATCGTCGGGATGCGAGAAAATGGCCAGTGCGTCGAGTTGAGTTTCCGCGGACATTGTCTTGTCGATAAGGACGCTGCTTACTCCTTACCGCTCACGGATCCTATCTGGATCGTCCCGTCACCGACCGTGAAGACCAGCATCGCACCACCGTTGCCGACGCGGGCCCGCATCGATCGGGGCCCAATACTGTTTCGTTCGCGGGGCTCGAGGCCGGCGAAGGCACTCGTAACCTCGCCAGTTCGCAGTACGTCAGCGTCGATGTCACCGCTGTATCCCGGCATCAGGTCAACTGCGAGTTTGCCGCTCGCCAGCTTGATTTCGGCCCGAAGGCCATGCCACGAGCGTGCCGGAATTGCAAAGTTCACCGCGCCTTTTTGAATGATTACCGATAGGTCGCTCCCTGTCAGCGACAGATCCGCGACGCTTTCCACCGCGTTGATGCGAACCATTCCTTCGAAGCCTGATACTTTGATCGGGCCGGTGCCGGCATCGATCGAGACGTCGGTCATGGCCGGCACCTTGATCTGATAATCGATCTTCCACGGCAGACCAATCAGGGACTTGGGAAAGTCTTTCGCTACTCGCTTCAAGAACTTTTTGTCATGAGTTCCGGTGGTGATAATCCGAATGTGATTAGCGTCTTCGTCGAGCGCAAAGCCGTTGACGAGGGCAAGCCGGTCAAGATCAGTCGCAGTTGGGGCGCGTAACTCGATCTCAGCGTTCACCTCAACTTCACTACGCTGCCAGCCTTCGATGGTGATAGAACCTGCGGGTGCGCCAACGATCGTAACTGCGCCGGCATAACCCAGCCTGCGGATGTCGTGAAGCGTGGTGGTGCGCGTCAGCAGCGGGGCGGCTGGCGCGGTCGGCTTGTCTTTTTGCGCCGCGACTGGCGCATGAATGCAAAAGATTAAGAGTGGGAGTAAAGCAACAGCGGAAATTGGGCTTGCAAGTCTTTTCACTTGCACAGATTGTGCGGGAGATCGCTCAGTGTTGTCTAGCGGCGCAGAAAGTTTATGTTGCCCTGATAGTTGGTAACGGTGACCGAGGCGCGGCCATCGCCGACATCGCCAGTGATCCGTCGCCCTTGACCCAGGGTCCTCAAGCCGCCGTTCGAGAACGGACCCATGGAAATCTTTTCTGCCGGCGCCGTGGCCACCAGTCGGAATCCGCAACTGGCCGGCAGACGAAGGGTGATGGTGCCCTGTCCGGACTTGAATTCATAAGTCCCGCCCGAAGCGAATTCCCCATCGAAGAAAATATTACCAGTGGTGTTTGAAGCAAAGACGCGCGCCGCGTTCACTCCGGTGAGAGTGATATCTCCGGAGGTCCACACATGCGCGCGCACCAAATCACCCTGAATATTACTGACGCTGATCTGACCGCTGCGGGTTTCTAAATCAACCGACGAACGGGAAGGAACTTGAATCTTAAAGTTCACGTCGCCCACGTCGCGACGGTCGCGATTGTCTCCTACGACGTCGATGACCAACCCTGTATCCGTCTGTCTGGGATTGAAATGGACCGCCGGAGCTTCCATGGTAGCGGTGATGCGGATCTCGTCTTTCGCCCAGGTTTCGACCGTAATTGTTCCGGAAATGTTTTTCAGTTCAATGCGGACGTTCTTCCCCGCGGGATAGTGTCGCGACACGCGCTGTTGCGCGAAGGCACTGGTGGCGACAACGAATACGAGGAAGAGGGCAGGAAATGCTGCAAGACTTGCTCGGGTTCTGGTGACGGGCGAATGAAAGTTCATCGGTGGATCATTAACCCGGGATCAGCCCCGGGCTTTTCAATATTAGAGTGCGGCAAACTCCTTCAACAATTCTACCTTGTCATTGAGAGCGGCATTGAGAATTTCTTCCGAAACTTCATCGTGAGGATTCTGAGTCAACTGGCGCATTGAATCGTTAACCGCCGCATCAATCACACCCATGTTCTTATCAAACGTCTCGCGCATCTGCGGATTCCACCGGGTCTTGTTCAGCTCAACGCGCTCGTTCCAGTAGTCGATGACTTGCTGTTGCTGGCGATAGCGCTCCTTGACGGACAATCCAGTCACCGGCAGAGCTATCCCTGAGGCAACTACGTTGGGTCCCCCCGAGAAATTCAAGCGACGCAAACCGACTACGGTCAGCATCGAGACCGCGATAATAATCACGGTGGCGGCTGCGGCCAACTGCGGGAAGGAGAGTTGCCAGCTTCGGTTCATGAGGCGAAACCACCAGCCCGCGTTCGCGGGTACTATCGCCCGCGCTGGACTTGGTGATTCGGCTTCAATCACATTGCTGATGCGTAGCCAAAGGGCGCCCTCATTCGGCACGGCCTCATACTCGTCCCGATGCTCAAGACAGAACGCCACAATGGCGCCGAGGTCGCTGCGAACGTCCGTGCAGGGACCGCAGGCACTCAAGTGACCGGCAACATTCTCTTGATCTTCGGGACTCAGCGACCCGTCAACAAAATCGCTTAGTAAATTTTGATAATTCTCGCAGTTCATTGTTCTAACCTCAGATGCGTCGCGCATCATAATACCAAAGCCCCGGACTGCGCGACTCTCGCGGTCACAAAGCAATAAAGGGGAGACTGCTTCCTTCTCGGCTATCGACTGGGCGAATCGCTCGCTTCTATGTCAAAGTGGCCCACTTGGGAGCGTGGACAGATTGTCCGCGGCTTTTCAAAGGCCGTCTCTTGGTTGCTGTCGAGCCTTGTTCTGTTGCCTGAGAAGTCCCCGTAATTTCATCCTGGCCTTGTGTAATTGGGACTTTGACGTACCTACAGAGCAGCCCAGCATCCGCGCAATCTCCTCGTGCTCGTGTCCCTCGATATCGTGCAACGTAAAAACCATCTTATACCCGGGTGGCAGCTGCGCAATTGCCTTGTCCAGCGCGATGCGGTCGACAACCGGCATCGCGTTGGGATTTTCGGTCCCTTTGACGATCTGAATGGGCGCTTCGCCGTCTTCGGTCGTCTGTTCCAGGCGTACTCCACGCTTGCGAAAGTGCATTAGCACCTGGTTGACAGTCAAACGGTGGAGCCACGTAGTGAACGCAGATTCGCCGCGGAAACTGCCGATTTTACGAAAGAGCTGAATAAAAACTTCCTGCGCCAGGTCCTCCGCCTCGGTAACGTTCCCCGTCATACGCAAGCACAGTGAATATACGCGGCGGTTGTGGCGCTGGTAAAGCTCTTCGAAGGCTGTCATATCGCCTTCGGCAGCCCTCTGCGTCAATTCGTAATCCGGAGTTCGCGGTGTCTCAGTTTCGCTTGCAGCCACTGTTGTTTCTGCGATCGTCGGGTAGAACCCGCGCATCGTCCGCCGAGGCGCCGTTATTCGCCCCGTTCTCTTGCCCGCTTGAAAGTTAGCTATCGATGACGCTTTAGTATCCGATCATAGGTGGGCCGTGACAAGTCAAGAATCTGTGTTGGCTAAATCCATCTGAGCCGTACTAAGTCCAGTAGGTACGATCAAGTGAGCGATAGTGCACTGCTTCCGAGACGTGTGCTGATTGAATCTCATCAGAGCCTTCCAGGTCAGCGATGGTGCGGCTGACCTTAAGAATGCGATCGTAGGCGCGCGCCGATAAGCCCAGGCGAGTCATAGCGCGCTCAAGCATAGTCTCGCTCTCAGCATCGATCCGGCAAAAGCGTCGAATTAAACGCGGAGTCATCGCCGCATTGGCGAAAATCCCATCACCTGACAGTCTCTCGGCCTGGCGTTCGCGAGCGCCGATCACTCTCCGACGAATCGAGGCTGAATCCTCCGCGTCGGGCGGTGGGTCGCCGGCAAGATCACGAAAGCGAACGGCCGGAACGTCAATGTGAATGTCTATGCGGTCGAGCAGAGGGCCGGAAATGCGGCCCACATAGCGCTGAATCTGTAACGGGGTGCAGCGGCATTCGCGTGTCGGATCATTCCAAAAACCACACGGACACGGATTCATTGCGGCTGCGAGCATGAATGAAGCGGGGAAAGTCAGCGACATTGCGGCGCGACTAATGGTCACCTTCTGATCTTCCAGAGGCTGCCGCAGGACTTCCAATACGCTGCGATCAAATTCCGGCAGCTCATCCAGAAACAACACGCCCTGATGGGCTAGTGAGACTTCACCCGGCCGTGGCAACGCTCCCCCACCGATCAACCCGGCATCACTGATGGTGTGATGGGGCGAGCGAAAAGGCCGCTGCGTAACCAGTCCCGCACGGCCGGTCAGACCGGCGACGGAATGAATCTTGGTGAGTTCCAGCGCGGCTTCGAACTCCAGCGGCGGCAGAATCGTCGGCAGACGTTTGGCGAGCATGGTCTTGCCTGAGCCCGGCGGTCCGATTAGCAGGATGTTATGCCCTCCGGCCGTTGCGACTTCCAGGGCACGTTTTGCGGCTTGCTGGCCGCGCACTTCGCGAAAGTCGACGCTGTAGTGATCGTCGTGAATCAATATATGAGAGGGATCCACGCGGATCGGCTCGGGCGGGTTTTCGGACCGGATAGCCGCGATCATCTCCACGGCATTGCGCAGATCGGTAACCGCATAGACATTGACATCCGAAACGACGGCTGCTTCTTTGGCATTTTCATCAGGCAGGAGCAGATGTTTGGTTTGTGACTGGCGCGCGCGCAGGGCAATCGGTAGTGCGCCCCGAATCGAACGCACCCGGCCGTCCAGCGACAGCTCGCCGACAGACAGGATGTCGGTTAAGTGCTGCGCGTCCCCAAGATCGCCGTTGGCGCCGAGGATGCCGAGCGCTATGGGCAAGTCGAAACTCGCCCCCTCTTTCCTGACATCAGCCGGCGCCAGATTGATCGTAGTTTTGTGAAATGGAAAAAAGAAAGCGCTGTTGTTGATAGCGGCGCGAATGCGCTCGCGAGATTCACGCACGGCAAGATCTGGCAAACCGACAATCGTCACCGAAGCGGGCGTATCATTCTCGTTGCGAACCGGTGTCAGATCGACCTCAACATCGACGAGATTGGCGTCGATGCCATAGACGGCCGCTGACTGGGTGCGGAAGAGCATGGGAGTCAATGTCACAGATTGATTCTGTGATTCAAGGTCGTTACGGGTTACACACGCAAAAGTCCTTGCTGCGTAAAACAGACCGAGCGCGCCTCAAACGAAGCGCGCTCGCCATTTCTTTAGCGGTCGCTTGTAAGCGAACGCCTATCTCTTACTTGATCAACTAACCAACTATCTTTGGCGCGAGGGAGCCGGACTGCTTGGCAACTTCACCTCTTGACCCGCCTGTAACTCAACATTAGGTCCTATTCCGTTAAGCCGAGCCAGTTCGTCGACCGACAGTTTCCGCGCTGCGGCAATCCTGGCGATGGTGTCGCCTTTGCGAGCCTTCAGCTTGGTCAAAGTCGCGGCGGTACTCGCTTCGGTCGCGCCCGGGGCTCGCCGCCAGTTCGTCAACTTAATGCTGCTGCTGGGAACAACCAGCTTATTGGTAGCTTTCAGGTCAACGCCAGTATTCATGCTCTGCAACGTCGCCAGGCTAACGCCGGTGCGATTGGCTACCGACTGGAGTTCTTCGCCGGGAACGACTGAGATTACGCGGGCCGATTCACGGCGATCAGCTGGAATCCGCTTAAGTACCGAAGCTACCTGCTTGCCCTTACCTGCCGGCACGCGCAGTTGGAAGGATTCACCGCGCGGCGTAGTGTCGCGTTTCAGCTCAGGATTCAGTGATTGAATGTAATCTACGCTGGTGTCCGTAGCATCCGCTATCAAGCGCAGGCTGGTCGCCGAGGGAACCACTATAGGCTCGAAACTAATGGGGGCTTCGGGGCGGATGCCGCGGAAGCCATACTTCTCAGGATTCTTGGCAATCAGGATCACAGCCAGAATATTGGGGACGTAATTGCGGGTCTCCTGCGCGATGTACGGATAAATCTGCCAGTAGTTTGCCGCACCAGCGCGCGATATGCCGCGGTCAACATTCAGTGCACCGGTATTGTAAGCAGCCATAGCCAGCAGCCAGTCACCGTTGTAGCGCTTTGCCAGATCCTTCAGGTATCGCGCCGAAGCCTGCGTCGGCTTTTCGATGCCATTGCGCTCGTCGACCCAGGCAGTCTGGCGCAAACCATACTGTGTTCCAGTACCGCCGACGAACTGCCACAGACCGGAAGCGGCGGCCCAGGAGCGGGCCTTCGGGCTCCAGGCGCTTTCAACCTGGCCCAGCCACGTAATATCTTCAGGCACTCCCTCTCGGCGGAACGTCTCGCGCGCGATCTTCATAAAACGACCAGAGCGGCGCAATCCGGCTTCCATCGTAGCTCGGCCACGACCCTGGTAATAGTTGATGTATTGCTGAATCAAAGGATTGATCGTGAAGTTGAAGTCGAGCGAGTTCTTTGCCTGCTCCAACGCATCAAGTTGTTCGCCGGAAACCTTCTGTTCGGTCTGGTTGAGAATCAGCTTGCTGAGCGGATCGAGCGGTGATGGATCGAAACCCTGCTGTCTAAAACCAATCTGAACCTGCTTTGATGGTTGCACCCGGGCAACTTCTACGGTTTCTGCCTTTGGGTTTGGCGCGGCCTGCGCAATCACCGGAGTTGCGTTTTGCTGGGGCGCGGTTTGGATCAGGGGAACCTCTTCACGATAGATTTTCTCCACCAGTTCCAAATATCCAGTCTGCAGACGCTGACTGGAGCGCACGTCCAGGCCGGACATCAGAATCTCATCGACGGCTTTATCAAACTCGTCGCGGGCCTGTTCACGCTTGTTGTCTTCCAGATTAAGCTTGCCCTTGCGAAAATGATCATTAGCGCGTTCCAGAACCTGATCCACACGAGGATCGGTCTTCTGGACTTCAGTCGGAATATCGCGAGCAGACGAGCCGCCGGGAATTTGAGCTTGAATGATTGCAGGAACAAAAAGGACTGCGGCGGTAAAAAAAGCGCTCACAGATAAACGAAGAGGGCTACGGGTCATCAATCGTTGTTCTCCTCTGTTATTACTTTGGGCGAATCCACGACTGCGACTTCCACCGTTTGAGTCGCGCTGCGGCATTCACTACTAAAACAATGCGGAACCGGGAAAAGTTCCGATTTTTGTGGCTCAAAACCAGCCACCCGAGCCGCGAGGTTACCATACGAGTTGGGGGGTGTCAAACCATCTTCCTCGCAAAAATCGGCCTGAAGTCCCCGGTTTTGCCCTCATCTCGGGCCTACTCAACCTACGTAAATCACGATTCTTTTTTTTCCGGTCGAAGATCCTTCGTTGGGTCTCAAATGCTCCTGCGGCTACTGGCTGCTTGTGGCAGCCGAGCCGGACGCGGGCCGGACGTCAAGGCCGGTGCGGCTCTCTCTTTCAGGGCCTCGCGAAAAACCTGCCTCATGTTGTCAACAAATACAAAACGAATGTCCTTAAACAGTTCCTTGGGGACCTCGTCGAGGTCCCGGCGGTTCTGCGTTGGTAAAATGATTTTCGTTACGCGAGCACGGCGCGCCGCCAGAACCTTTTCTTTGACGCCTCCAACTGGAAGTACGTTGCCGCGCAGAGTGATCTCACCGGTCATGGCTACATCCTTGCGCACCGGACGCAGAGACAGCGCAGACACCAATGCCGTCGCCAGGGTAATGCCCGCAGAAGGCCCGTCCTTAGGAATCGCGCCCTCAGGAATGTGAATGTGCATATCGAAGTTACTGAAGTCCTCAGGGTCGATTTGCAGCTCTCGGGCGCGGGATTTTGCATACGAGTAAGCTGCCTGGGCTGACTCTCGCATCACTTCACCAAGTTGTCCGGTCAGGACCAGACTGCCTTTCCCCTTCATACGCAGAGCTTCAACGAACAATACGTCGCCGCCAACCGCCGTCCAGGCTAAACCGGTCGCGACGCCGATCTGGTCTTTCTTCAGGACTTCCTCGGGAATTATCTTGGGCGGCCCCAGAAACTCATGGAGATTATTTACCGACACACGCAAGGGCCCTTTCTGGCCTTCTCCCATGCGTCGAGCGACCTTCCTACAGATCGAACCGATTTCGCGCTCCAGCTGGCGCAACCCGGCCTCATGCGTATAACGCTGAACCATGGCTGTCAAAGCGCTGCGCGAGATATTCAAATCGCGCCCAGTGACTCCAGTCTCCTCCATCTGTTTTGGCAGTAGATGACGACGAGCGATCTCTACTTTTTCCTCCTCGGTATAGCCGGCCAGGCGGATCACTTCCATGCGATCGCGTAGAGCCGACTGCACCGTATCCAGGATGTTAGCAGTGGTCATGAAGATCACGTTCGACAGGTCAAACGTTACTCCGAGATAGTTATCCCGAAAGCTGTTGTTCTGTTCCGGATCGAGGACCTCAAGCAGTGCCGATGAAGGGTCGCCGCGGAAATCCGCACCGACTTTGTCTATTTCGTCGAGCATGATTAGCGGGTTATTCGTGCCGGCTTGCTGGATCGCCTGAATGATGCGGCCCGCCATGGCGCCGACATAGGTGCGCCGGTGGCCACGGATCTCAGCTTCATCATGAACTCCACCCAGGCTGAGCCGCATAAACTTACGTCCCAGCGCTCGCGCAATTGATCGTCCCAGGCTCGTCTTTCCCACGCCCGGAGGTCCCACCAGACAGAGGATTGGCCCTTTCGGTTTCTCTTTCAGCTTGCGCACTGCCAGGGCTTCCAGGATTCGCTCTTTGACCTTCTCAAGTCCGTAATGGTCCTCGTTGAGAATGCGTTCGGCCTTATGCAGGTCCAGATTGTCCTTCGAAGACTTTGACCAGGGCAGATCGGTAATGATCTCCATCCAGTTGCGTAGTGTTGCCGTCTCAGCCGCGTCGGGATGCATTCGTTCGAGCTTCTTCAGCTGTCGCAGTGCCTCCTCTTCGGCGGGCTTGGGCATCTTCGCCGTTTCGATCTTGTCCCGGAACTGCTGTATTTCTTCGGCCAGCTCGTTCCCTTCTCCCAATTCGCCCTGGATCGCCTTCATCTGTTGACGAAGATAAAACTCTCTTTGAGACCGGTCGATGTCGGCGCGAGCCTGGGTATTGATTTCCTGCTGGACAGTCAGGACTTCGATTTCCTTATTGAGTAGTTCGTTGACTCGCCGCAGCCGCGCGGTTGTGTCGGCAATTTCGAGCACAGACTGAGCGTCTTCCACTTTCAATTCCAGGTTTGAAGCAGAGAGGTCCGCCAGCCGGCCTGCGTCGTCCAGATTGGCAATGATCGCCATCACTTCGGGCGAAACATTTTTGCCAAGAGTGGCCGCCTTTTCCATCGATGCGCGAATGTTACGCATGAGCGCTTCCACTTCCAGCGAACGCTCAGGCGCCAGGACCTCGGTCATCACCTGCAGCCGTGCCTGTAGATATTCACCAGTGGCATTGATTGATTCGACCTTCGCTCGTGAGACGCCCTGAACCAGAATGCGAATTCGCCCGTCGGGCAGCTTGAGCATTCTCATAATCACCGCGACGGTTCCAACGTCGTACAGGTCCTCTTGCTGAGGCTCTTCTTTATCGAGGTCCTTCTGACAGGTAAGAAGGATCATTCGGTGCTGGCCCAGGGCTTCGTCAACCGCGCGGATCGATTTCTCGCGCGAGACAAACAGCGGGACGATCATAAAGGGATAGATCACAATGTCGCGCAACGGCAACAAGGGCAGTTCTTCGGGAATCTGTAGCTGTTGCTCCGCCTCGGCCGGTTCCAGCGCCGCGGAAATGTCATCGTTGATAATGTCTTCCATACTCTGTATTTGAAATTCTCTTTCGCTATTTCGATTCCGTTTCCCTGATCGGCACCCTGAATTCGGATCCCCGCCGGTCCTTGATCTTGGGCAGTTCGATGAAGAGCATACCGTTACTTAACTCTGCGGTCGCGTCTTTGACGCTGATAGTCCAACGAACCGGCACCACGCGATTGAAATGGCCATAACTCCGTTCGGAGCAGAGATGCGAAACGATTCGTTGACGCGGGCTGCGTTTCTTCTTTTCTCCATAAATGCGCACCTTGGCGCTGCTCAAACCGATTTTGATCTGGCTGGCGGTGACGCCCGGCAGCTCGATCCGAATGCAGATTGCATCGGCAGTCTCACAAACATCGACCGGAGGCACCCAAGCGCCGGCGAGCGCCGGCAATTGCTCCTGCGCGGCTTCCTGCAAGACCGAAAAGAGCCGTCCAACCCGTTCCATCAGGCGCTTTAGCTCAATTCGTTCCAGCCCCGCAGGTCCTACGTTCTTGACCATGTGATTCTCTTTAGTGGGCCCCACTCCTCAACTGCCAGCGGCGTAGAGCAACCAGCGCCCAAACAAATTCTACAAGACCGAAAGGCCACGCTCCTTGAAGGAATCCATAGACCGAGCCCAGCATACACGCCGCAGCAAATCCCAGAATGAACCAATGGCTGCGGTTTTCAAGTGCGTAACAGACAAGCATCGCCGTTACTGCGAACAGGCCGAAGAGGGCCAGTGGATTCAAATGCCGCATCAGCCAGTCTCAATGTTCCAAACCGCAACTAGCCACCAGCCCTTTTCATCACCCGTTCCTGCCTCGCCCGCACCAGTGTCTTGAGCTCATTCATGAACTCCGACACGTCTTCGAACTCAAGATAGACCGATGCAAAACGCACATAAGCTACTTTATCGAGTTCCTTCAGACGTCTCATTATCAATTCACCAATTTTATTTGTTGGCCGCTCGCGCTCTGGAGATTCCTGGACGTATTTCTCAACGGCATTAACCATGCTGTCGAGTTTGGAAGGCGGCACCGGTCGTTTCTCGCAGGCGCGCAGGATTCCGGCCATCACCTTGTTTCGATCGAAGGTTTCGCGACGGCCGTCTTTCTTGATGACCATATACGGGATTTGATCTATGCGCTCGTAAGAGGTAAAGCGTCGCTCGCATTTTAGGCACTCACGTCGTCGCCGTATGGCATCGCCTTCACGCGATTCGCGCGAGTCTACGACCTTGTCTTCGAGAAAACCGCAAAAGGGGCATTTCATAAATTGATCCTCTTTCTCGTCTTGCCCTTCAATTTATTCATTGACGGTGGCCCCGAGTGGCTTGGCATTGGCGGCCAGCGTCACCTTTTCGTCCTCAACCGCATGCTCAACGTTGCTTACGGTCATCATCGCCCGGAGTCGACTAATACTTACGTCACCACGTAAGAAATAAAAGAAGCCAAAAAGCGCCGCCGGAGCAAAGTCGACCAAACCCAAAACAATGGCGACGGCTGCAGCCCGATCGATCCCAACCCCGAGCAGTACCAGTGCGGCTCCGGTGGCCGCATGAAAAGCGCCGGCTCCTCCGCCTGGTGTCGGCACCGCCGACGCCACCATTGACCAGCCCAACACAAACAGCGCCTCAGACATCCCGAACGGCAATCCAAAAGCGCGAAAAATCAGGAGGTTCGCGAATGCAACTGAAAACCAAAGCAGCAGCGAATAGCCAATCGTAAGCGCCAGCTCGCGCACTTGGCCAAGCACACCCAGCGCTGTTGCCAGTTGATCGAGGACACTTATCAGCGCGCGTTTCAGCCTGCCCCTTAAGGGAGACCGTCCGCCAATTTTTTGGTCCAGCCAGACTACTACGCTCGCTGAGCGGCTGCGGAACCAAATCAGCAGGGCTACCGCCACGGCGAGCAAAATCACCATCGCCGCGCCTGCTATGCGAATGCGAGTAAGTTCGGAGCTCGAGCTGCCCGGAGGCGAAAACCACAACAAATTAACCGCAAAGATCAAAGCAACCGAGATAAAGTCGTAAAGCCGCTCAATCATGATCGTTACGAAAGATGCTGCGGGGTTTACGCGCTTATCGCGCATCGGCAGGACTAAAGGACGTACGACTTCGCCGAAACGGCCAATCGTAAAGATCGCCGCGAATCCGACTGTGGTTGCAATCCAAATCTCATTGAAACTGGTCGTTACCAGGGGCGCGAGGTAAACACGCCACCGTAATGCACGCCATACGTAAGCCACCAGGATTACAATTCCGGCAAGCAGGATTAGCCGCCAGTCTGATGTCTGCACCGCGATCTTGACCTGTGCCCAGTCAAGCTTTCGGCCAAACAACCAGATGATCAGCACGGCCAGCAACAGCAGGCCGAAGAACTCAAGATACTTGCGATATTTTCCCAAACGTTTTGAATATCCTAACGATCTGTTTGGCAATCGGACTGCCCCAAAGCCACCCGTCCCGCAGTCAACGATAGTTCGGGAGGCTTGACTAAAATTCAGACGCGACCACAAGATATGGTGTGGCCCACAAAGCCTACAGCAGTTTAAAGTTGGGCGCAACGATCCCCAATTCTCAACCGGAGATGCCCTGGTGCTCTCCTTTTAGCGATAACGGAACTTTGCTTGATCGCAGGTCGTAAGACGATCCTGTTGGGCGATCAGCCCTGAAATGCATTCGTAAAGACGACGAAACCGGAGATCAACCAGTGGGAGCCGCTAATAGCTTGGCTACCAATGAAGGCGGTGAATTAGTCAGAAGATGCCGCGCGGGTGACGGTGCGGCGTGGGAAGAGATTGTTCAAACCTATACGCGTCGCATCTACAACCTTGCCTACCGATTTACTTCACGCGCTGACGCCGCGGAAGACCTGACGCAAGAAGTTTTCATCCGCGTCTATCGATCCCTCGAACAATACAATCCCAAGCAGGGTGATTTGCAGAACTGGCTGATGCGGCTGGCTCGAAATCTGATAATTGACGACTACCGGAAGCGACAGCGAGCCCCACAGGACGAAGCGGCAGACGATCTTGAGGACCATCAGTACCATTTGCGCGCCGCGGGCGTCACCGTTCAACGTGAGATGGAGCGCCGCGAGTTGGGTGTGGCTGTGCAGGCCGGCATCGACAAGCTTTCGCCGGATTTGCGGACGTGCGTAATTCTGCGCGACATCGAAGAATTGAGCTATCACGAGATTGTTGACCTTTTGAAAATACCTGAGGGAACCGTCAAGTCCCGAATCAATCGCGGACGCATTGAACTTGCGAAGATTCTGCGTCGTATGCGAGTAGTGGAGGCTTAATCGCCGTGTTCCCAGTTTAGGAGAGATTAAACAGAATGCTTTGCCATGAATTCGAAGACCAGCTGACCGATTATCTCGACGGAGCTCTCGAGATGCAGGCAAATCGGGAATTTGCCGAGCACGCGATGCGCTGTCCGGTCTGCCATGATCTTCTGGGCGAAGTGAAGAACACTCTGCTCGCTTGTTCCGCGTCAGAGGCTCCGCTTGCGGGAGCGGGTTTGGAAGCACGCATTCTGTTTAAGACGATGCCGGAAACGGCGATTACCTGTGCTGATTTTGAAAATCACCTGACCGACTATCTCGACGGCTTTTTGATGGCGCCGCTTTACCATCGTTGGGAAAGACACGCGGCCCTATGCGTCAGTTGCAGCGAGTTACCCGGCGCTGTCGTTCGAGCAATCGGTGCTTGCTACACCTACAAGCAGGATGAATTGACTGTGCCGGCAGGCCTCGAAGCCCGCATATTACAGAGCACGATTGGCAACGTCCTGCCCCGGGAAGTGCGCGCACCAATGGGATCCCGTTTGATTGAGTGGCTGCGCGGCGCGCTTGATCCCATCGTGTCGCCACAACTCGCTTCAGTCGCAACCATGCTGCTGGTATCGGTCTTCGTTCTGACAAACACGGTTTCGACCGATGGCTCAGTCGGAGGAATTTATCAAGCCAGCTTGCAGTTAGCTGAGCGTACCGCCGGCAACGCTTCAAGAAGTTCGGCACTGCCGAACGGCATGAAGCAATTGGCCGGTAGTGTTAACGATTTGATGGGTGGCAATGAAGGCGAGGGAAAGGCAAATGATGCGAACAAGAATCAGAATACTTCGAATCAAAATAGCTCTTCGCAAGGCACGCAGGGTGGCGCCCCGCCAAGTAAACCTAAGGAGCAAAAGAACCGTTGAGGCGGTGTCCGGCAAAATTTAGTTTGTCGTTTGTAGTCGCGATGAAGTAAACCCTGCAGTCCAAGAGAATCCTGATGAATTGCGCTTATCACACAAAGAATCCAGCCGCCGTGCAATGCAACCAATGCGCGCGGCCCCTCTGTCCCGCTTGCGATCATCGCATACGCGGATTTGCGTTTTGCCAGGACTGCATCGTAGCCGGCGTCGAGTTGCTCAGTTATCAACGAACGCGGACCAGCGACTCGCAAGTCATCCGTCGTAAGACCTCTCCGTTTATCGCGACGTTCCTTTCATTTTTTGTCCCCGGGTTAGGCGCCGCATACAACGGCCAGACATCTAAAGCTATCGTCCATTTTGCGATTTTCGCCAGCTTTTTCCAGATGGCAGTTGTCACCGATGGCGTGACCTTCTTTGTGCTGGGAGTTATCGGTACCTGGCTGTTCGCAGCTGTAGACGCTTGCCGGACGGCGCAACTCATGCGCGCCGGCATGGCGCCTGACGCTGAAGAAGATGCCATTAGCCGTCAACTTTATGGCAATCCCGTCGCCTGGGGCGTAACGCTGGTGACCCTGGGTTTGATTTTCTTAGCGCACACGCTGCTCGGTTTGCAGTTTCCAGTGCGCCGCACTTTGCCGGTGGCCCTCGTTATTCTGGGTGCTTATATGTTGTTTGACTATTTGAAGCGCAGACGGCGTCGTGAAGAAATGCGAGGGTTCGATACGAACAGTCCACCGCCTTCAGTAGTGGCGACCTGGCCGGGACGTTCAGGAGAGGGATTGGATACGAGTGATTTTCGGACCCACGTAAGCCCGCGCCAACTGAGTTCAGCAAGATTTAAGCAGTAACAGGTCTATCGGATCTATAGATCGTTAAGAGGTATTGAATCATGGCAGCAATCCTGGCAGCATTCGGTCGCGGTGGCGCCGTACTCGCGCTTATTCTGTTGATAGTGGCTTTGCTCAAACAACTAATAGTTCTGGTGGGCTTTCTCCTCGCACTGATCAAATTCGCGATCGTGATCGCATTTGTCGTAATGATGGTAATGATCGTACTGGCCATAGTTCGCGAACGCTCACGACGCAAACGTGAAGCCGCAGGAACCTGATTTCTCTACCAGGCCAATGACTTGGTCCGCAGCCTAAATCTTCCAGTTCAGCCGCTCCTTGTGAACGTCTTTTCCGCGTTTGCCTTCTCTTCCTTCGTGTGATAGGGTTCGCGCTCTAGCAGCATCCAGGATGGCCTTGCGTTGAATCCTAAGCACCACCCGGCGATTCATCCATGCCCTCCGCTGCTAATCTTCAAGCAGGGTTCTTGAGATCTTCCGGCAGGTTCTTTTTTAAGACCTCGCAATTTTAGTTCTATCAGTCGCCGTCGTCGGCAACTGTTACTTTCGCGGTCGCCATGCGGCCTGATTTACGGCATGGACTGATCGACAGGAGCAGAATTGATGACCCGAGACGACCGTTTTTACGCTTTTGTTATTGCCCGCACTTCCCGTTCGAGAGCTCGTATCCGCCGCATATGTTTCCATAAACGTTGGCTCAAAGTCTCAGCCCTGGCCCTATTCACTGTGGTATGCGGCCTGGCCTACGGATTCTATGGATTGACCCAGCAAGCAAATCACTTGCGTATCGAGCACGAGAATTCACGCCTCCGTGCCGAAAACGATAAACAGCGTCAGGAGTTGCAAAACCTGAACCATCGCGTTGAGGCCGTCGAAGACACTTCACGCAAGCTGGCCGCCGAAGTACCAGGTGCGCAATCCGATGACCAGGCACCTCATGGTCAGGGCGGCCCGGCACGTCCGGTTGACAGCGCCGCGGCCTTGGCAGCATTGGAAACAAAGACCGCCAAACTCGAACGCGAAATGCGAATGTATGAAGCTTTCCTGCGACAGCACGGCATGATTCCGTCAATATGGCCCGTCATCGGAAAGCTCGAGAGCGGCGTGGGTGGCCGTCGTAATCCGTTCGGGGGCCGTGGTTTTGAATATCACGAAGGCCAGGATATTGATGCCGCCAGGGGCACGCCAGTGCAGGTCGCGGCCACCGGGAGAGTGATCATTGCAGGATGGCAGAGAGGCTATGGCAATGTTGTTTACGTGGATCATGGCGCCGGATTATCAACTCGTTACGGTCACCTCTCAGAAATCGATGTCAGCGTCGGCCAGAGTGTAACGCGCGGACAAACAATCGGGTTGGTTGGATCGACCGGCCGTTCGACCGGTCCTCATCTTCATTACGAAGTGCGAATTAATAATCAACCAGTCGATCCCCGGCCATATTTGCCGGGAGCCGAAAAGTAGTCACGAGTGTGCAGACGTCGACGTTAGTCGGGTCCTTCTCATCTAAGCAGGACCCAACTAGGGTCGCTCCTCAGCCCCACAGGACCAACCTCTTTTGATTATCGCTTTTCGGAAGGGCTCTGATAATATCCCACCACCTTCTGCATATTAGTTCACAAAGGACGCACTCGATGACTTTGAAGTTCTCGCGCGGGATCGCGCTCTGTCTTTCTCTGCTGCTCTTCGGCAGTCTCGTTCCGGTTTCAGTGCTGGGTGACGAGGGCATGTTTATGCCCGACAAAATCAACCAGCTGCCTCTGAGAAAATTACAACAACGTGGACTAAAGATTCCGATAACCGACATCTACAATCCAGACGGCCCCAGCATCAAGGACGCCGTTGTGATCGTCGATGGCGGCACCGGCGAGTTCCTGTCGTCTGAGGGCCTGCTGCTGACCAACCATCACGTCGCTTTCGACGCCCTGGTGTCCGCGTCGGACAAGTCGAAGGATTACGCCACGAATGGCTTCCTGGCAAAAACCCGCAGCCAGGAAATGCCCGCCGTTGGTTACACCGCCCAGATCACTCAGGAATTGAAAGACGTAACCGCGGAAGTTTTGAGCGGCGTAACCGATACCATGCCGCCGTCTGACCGAAATGCCGCGATTGCCACCAAAGCACGCTCGATCGAGCTTGCCCACGCAGCGCCCGATGCCGGGATCACCGCCCGCGTCCTGCCCTTGAATGAAGGCCTGTCTTATTACCTGTTCACCTATCTGGAACTACGTGACGTGCGCATCGTGTATGCGCCGCCCAAGAACATAGGTTTCTTTGGCGGTGATCCCGATAATTTTGAGTGGCCGCGGCATTGCGGCGACTTCACGTTCATGCGCGTCTATGCGGGCGCTGACGGCAAACCGGCCGAGTACGCGACAACAAATGTGCCTTACAAACCGAAGAAGTTCCTTTCGATTTCCATGGGTGGCGTAAAGGAAAACGATTTTGTCATGGTGATGGGGTACCCGGGCTCGACCCGTCGCTATCGCGAGAGCTACTCGGTCGCTTATAACCAGGATGTGTTTATGCCCTTCCTGATCGATCTGTTTAATAAACAAATCGAAGTAATGCATCGCGAGGGAGAGAACGATCGCGAACTTCAAATCAAGCTGCAGAGCAAAATCTTCGACATTGCCAACACTGTAAAAGATTTCGAAGGATCGGTCGTAGCCAT
>Ga0134121_10001892_pt1 | contig 18956 bp, 20 predicted proteins | sample KB301_FD_96463 | JGI IMG/M metagenome (GOLD analysis project Ga0134121, IMG submission 96463) | Terrestrial soil microbial communities without Nitrogen fertilizer from Kellogg Biological Station, Michigan, USA - KB3-0-1 | ecosystem: Environmental > Terrestrial > Soil > Unclassified ... | reverse complement strand
GCTGCGCGACCAGGCGATCGCGGTGATCCGCGCCGTCGGCGTCGAGACGGGCGGCTCGAACGTGCAGTTCGCCGTCAACCCGGCGACCGACGAGATCGTCGTGATCGAGATGAACCCGCGCGTCTCGCGCTCCTCGGCGCTCGCCTCGAAGGCGACGGGCTTCCCGATCGCGAAGATCGCCGCGCGGCTCGCGGTCGGCTACACGCTGCAGGAGATCCCGAACGACATCACGCGCGCGACGCCCGCGAGCTTCGAGCCGACGATCGACTACTGCGTCGTGAAGTGGCCGCGCTTCGCGTTCGAGAAGTTCCCCGGCTCCGACGCCGGCCTCACGACGCACATGAAGTCGGTCGGCGAGGCGATGGCGATCGGGCGCACGTTCAAGCAGGCGTTCGCGAAGGCGCTGCGCTCGCGCGAGCTCGACCGCCGCGCCGCGCCGCCGGCCGACGACGAGGCGCTGCTCGAGGCGCTCACGCAGGGCGGGCCCGACCGCTTCGACCTGGTGCTCGAAGCGCTGCGCAGGGGCGCAGGCGTCGAGCAGCTGCACGCGCGCACGCGCATCGACCCGTGGTTCCTGCGCGAGCTGCAGGAGCTCGCGCTCGAGCCGGAGGCGGCGGAGGCGGGCGAGCGCACGTTCAAGTCCGTCGACACGTGCGCGGCCGAGTTCGCCGCGCGCACGCCGTACTACTACTCGGCGCGCGAGCGCCCGCGGAAATCGGACCCCGCCCACCCCGCCCACGAGGTCGAGCGCGGGGAGCGGGCGAGCGTCGTGATCCTCGGCGCCGGCCCGAACCGCATCGGCCAGGGAATCGAGTTCGACTACTGCTGCGTGCACGCGGCGATGACCGTGCGCGAGCTGGGCCGCGACGCCGTGATGGTCAACTGCAACCCCGAGACCGTCTCGACCGACTACGACACCTCCGACCGCCTCTACTTCGAGCCGCTCACGCTCGAGGACGTGCTCGCCGTCTGCGAGCTCGAGCAACCGGAGGGTGTGATCGTGCAGTTCGGCGGCCAGACGCCGCTGAAGCTCGCCGCCGGGCTTGCGGAGGCGGGGATCCCGATCCTCGGCACCTCGATCGAGGCGATCGACGACGCGGAGGATCGCGGCCGCTTCGGCGAGCTGCTCGCGCGGCTCGGCTACGAGGCGCCGCCGTATGCGACCGCCCACTCCCCCGAGGAGGCGCTCGCGCAGGCGCCCGAGGTCGGCTTCCCGCTGCTCGTACGACCCTCCTACGTGCTCGGCGGCCGCGCGATGGAGATCGTCTACTCGCTCGCCGGGCTCGAGGACTACCTGCGGCGCGTCGGCTGGGAGCACGGCAGCGGCAAGCAGATCTTCCTCGACCGGTTCCTCGAGGACTCGATCGAGGTCGACGTCGACGCGCTCTGCGACGGGCACGACGTCTGGATCGCCGGGATCATGCAGCACGTCGAGGAGGCCGGCATCCACTCGGGCGACTCCGCCTGCGTGCTGCCGCCGCACTCGCTCGGCGCCGAGGCGCTCGCGCAGATCCGCTCGCACACGGAGGGGATCGCGAAGGAGCTCGGCGTCGTCGGCCTGATCAACGTCCAGTACGCGATCGACAAGGCCGGGCAGCTGTTCGTGATCGAGGCGAACCCGCGCGCATCGCGCACCGTCCCGTTCGTCTCGAAGGCGATCGGGATCCCGATCGCGAAGCTCGCCTGCCGCATCATGCTCGGCGAGCGGATCGCCGACATGGGGCTGCCGGAGGACCCGGTCGGCGACGTCGTCTGCGTCAAGGAGGCGGTGCTGCCGTTCGACCGCTTCGCGGGCGCGGACTCGCTGCTCGGGCCCGAGATGCGCTCGACCGGCGAGGTGATGGGGATCGGCCACGACTTCCCGACCGCCTTCGCGAAGGCCGAGGCGGCCGCCGGCGTGCTGCTGCCCGAGCGCGGGACCGTCTTCATCACCGTCACCGACGGCGACAAGCCGGCCGCCGCCGGCGTCGCGATGGCGCTGCACGGGCTCGGCTTCAAGATCGTCGCGACGAGCGGCACGGCGCAGGCGATCAAGCGCATGGGCATCCCCGTCGAGCCGCTGCGCAAGATCGGCGAGGGCTCGCCGAACGTGCTCGAGCTGATCGAGCGCCGCGAGGTGCAGCTCGTCGTCAACACGCCCGCCGGCACCGGCGCGCGCGTGGACGGCTGGGAGATCCGCTCCGCCGCCGTCGCGGGCGGGATCCCCTGCATCACGACGATGACGGGCGCGATGGCCGCCGCGCAGGCGATCTCCGCGGCGGGGCGCCGTGCACCGAGCGTGATCTCGCTGCAGGAGCTGCACCGCGCGCCGGTCGCGCCGCGGCCGACGACGCCGGTGGCGTGAGCGCTGCCGCCCGCACGCTCGCCCCGCCCGAACGCCGGCGCCTCGCCGTGCTCGAGCGGCAGGAGTACGGCGCCTACGTCGTCCTGAGCTGCGCCGACCTCGACGGGCCGCGGCCGCAGCCCGGGCAGTTCGCGATGCTGATGGCCGCCGAGCGCTGGGGCGGGGGAGACGGCGAGCGGCCGTTCCTGCCACGCGCGTTCAGCGTGATGCGCGTGGATTCCGCCCCGCCCACCCAGGTGCTGCAGTTCCTGCTCGAAGACGTCGGGCCGGGAACGCACCGGCTGTGCGAGCTGCGCGAGGACGACGAGCTGTGGCTGCTCGGGCCGCTGGGGATCGGCTTCGCACCGCCGGACCCCGGCCCGCCCGCCCGCCGCCCGCTGCTCGTCGGCGGCGGCGTCGGGATCGCCCCGCTGGCGATCCTGCAGGACGAGCTCGACGCGGACGCGCCGGCACTGCTGGGCTTCCGCGACGCGGCGCACGCCGAGGGCGCCGCGCTGCTGCGCGCGACGCGTGTCGCGACCGACGACGGCTCCGTCGGCCACCACGGCCTTGTCACCGACCTGCTCGTCGACGAGCTCGACCGCGATCCCGCCGCAGAGGTCTACGCCTGCGGGCCGCCGGCGATGCTGGAGGCGGTGCGTGCGCTCTGCGCCGAGCGCGGCGTGCCGGCGCAGCTCGCGCTCGAGTCCGGCATGGCGTGCGGCTTCGGCGCCTGCTTCGGCTGCGTGGTGCCGACGCGCTCGGGCTACGTGCGGCTGTGCCTCGACGGGCCGGTGCTCGACGCGGCCGAGCTGGAGAGCTGCCTGGTCCCGGGGGCAGGGCATTGAGCACCGTCGACTTCTGTGGCCTCACGCTCGCGCACCCGATCGTCAACGGCTCTGGCACGTTCGACGCAATCGCCGCCCGCCGCGCGTTCGGCGACGCGCTGCTGGAGCGCTTCCCGTTCGCGGCCTTCGTCTCGAAGACCGTCACGCTTGCGCCGCGCGAGGGCAACCCGCCGCCGCGGCTGTGGGAGCTGCCGGGCGGCCTGATCAACTCGATCGGCCTGCCGAACAAGGGCCTCGGCGGCTACCTCGCGCACGATCTGCCGCAGCTCGCGGAGCTGCCGGTGCCGCTGGTCGTCAACGTCATGGGCTTCACGCGCGAGGAGGTCGCGCGGCTCGTCGAGGCGTTCGACGCGCGCGAGGAGGTCGCCGCGCTGGAGCTCAACGTCTCCTGCCCGAACGTCGAGACCGGGCTCGTGATGGGCGCGGACCCCGCTGAGACCGCGGGACTCCTCGAGCACGTGCGCCCGCTCACGCGCAAGCCGCTGATCGTGAAGCTGACCCCCAACGCGAGCGACCCGCCCGCCGTGGCGGCGGCGGCGCAGGAGGCCGGCGCGGACGCCGTCTCGCTGATCAACACGCTCAAGGGCATGGCGCTGGACCCGCGCACGCGCGAGCCGTGGCTCGGCGGGCGCACGGGCGGCGTCTCCGGCGCGGCGGTGCGCGCGATCGCGCTCGCGCAGGTGCACGCGGTCGCGGAGCGCGTCACGATCCCGATCGTCGGGATGGGCGGCGTGCAGCGCGGCCGTGACGCCAGGGACCTGCTGGACGCGGGCGCGACGCTCGTCGCCGTCGGCACCGAGAGCTTCCGCGAGCCGCTCGCGGGCGCCCGGATCGCGGCCGAGCTGGCGCGTCTGCGCCAGCAACCCGAGCGCGATCGCGCGCCGGCGACGGCCCGACCCTGAAGCAGACCTGAAAACGCCTGCAAAGCGATCACATCGGCGGCGGCAGCCTCGATATTGCTCAAGCTCGACTTGAGCTTGAGGCGAATTCGCGGGTTCTGGGTTGATGCGCCACGCGCAAGTTGTAGACTCGCCGCGATGCCGCCGGTCAGTGAGACGCCAACCAAGCATGCGACTGCGCCGGAGCGCTCTCTCATGCAGCGAATGGACGCGCTGCACCGGGCAAACGAGATTCGCAGCGCCCGCGCGCAGCTCAAGCGCGACCTCAAGGCCGGCCGCTCCGCGATCCACGAGCTGCTGATGGAGCCGCCGACCTATGTCGAGACGGCGAAGGTCTTCGACCTGCTGCTCGCCGTGCCGAAATACGGCCGCGTGAAGGCGAACAAGGTCCTCACGCAATGCCGCATCTCCCCGAGCAAGACGATCGGCGGCCTCTCGCAGCGTCAGCGCGCGGAGCTCGTCGCCCTCCTGCGGCGCTAGCGCCGCCGCCTGCCCGCGCGTGGGTCGCGTCTTCGTCATCACCGGCCCCTCGGGCGTCGGCAAGGGCACGCTGATCCGCGGGCTGCTCGCGCGCGTGCCGGAGCTCGAGCTGTCGGTCTCGGCGACGACGCGGGCGCCGCGGCCGGGGGAGCGGGACGGCGTCGACTACCACTTCCTCAGCGACGCCGACTTCGATCGCAAGGTCGCCGCGGGCGCGTTCGTCGAGCACGCCGCCTACTCCGGACGGCGCTACGGCACGCTGCGCTCCGAGCTGGAGCGGCGCACCGACGCGGGCGTCCCGGTCGTGCTGGAGATCGAGGTGCAGGGCGCGCGCCAGGTGCGGCGCACGCTGCCGGGCGCGGTGCAGGTCTTCATCGTCCCGCCGTCCGACGCGGCATTGCGCGAGCGGCTCGTGGGGCGGGGAACCGACGCGCCGCAGGACATCGCGCGGCGCCTGCACGTCGCCGAGCAGGAGCTCGCCGCGCAGGACGAGTTCGACCACAAGGTCCTCAACGACCGCCAGGAGGACGCGGTCGACGAGCTCGAGCGGCTCGTGCGCGCCGAGCTGGCCGCGGCGACCGGCTAGACTTCCCTGCTCACCAGTGAAAGGCCGGCCTTGATCTCTCCCCGCATCGATCGTCTGCTCACCCACGTCGACTCCGACTACGCGAGCGTGATCGTCGCCGCCAAGCGCGCGCGGCAGATCAACTCGTACTACCACAACCTCGGCGAGGGCACGTTCGACGAGTTCCCGCCCCCGATGGTCGAGACGCGCTCGAAGAACTACCTCACGATCGCGCTCGAGGAAGTCGCCTCGGGCAAGATCAAGTACCACTACCGCTAAGCGGTAGGGGTTCGCTCCGCCGGAGCGAAAGGCACGCCATGGCGAGGCTTCTGCTCGGCGTCAGCGGCGGGATCGCGGCCTACAAGGCGCTCGAGCTCGTCCGCCTCGCCACCAAGGCGGGCCACAGCGTGCGCGTCATCCAGACGCCGACGAGCGAGCGCTTCGTCGGCGTCGCCTCCTTCGAGGGCATCACCGGCGCGCCGGTGCTCACGAGCGAGTTCGCGCGCGACCCGCTGCGCGGCGCGTTCCCCGGCGACCCGCTCCCCGCGCACGAGCCGATCAGCCATCTGCAGCTCGTCGCGAACGCCGACCTCCTGCTGATCGCCCCCGCGTCGGCGAACACGCTCGCGAAGCTCGCACAGGGCCTCGCCGACAACCTGCTCACCAGCGCGGCGCTCGCGGCCCGCTGCCCGCTGCTCGTCGCCCCGGCGATGAACGACGCGATGTACGAGCACGCCGCGACGCAGGCGAACCTCGCAGCGCTGCGCGCGCGCGGCGTGACCGTGATCGATCCCGGTGTCGGCCCGCTCGCGTCGAAGGGCGAGCACGGGGTGGGGCGCCTCGCCGAGCCCTCCGAGCTGCTGGCCGCGTGCGAGGCGGTGCTGCTGGCGTCCGCGCTCGGCGGCGGATCGGGATCTGCCGAGGGTGCGCTTGCCGGCCTGCACGTGCTCGTGACCGCCGGCGGCACGCGCGAGCCGATCGACAGCGTCCGCTACGTCGGCAACCGCTCCTCGGGGCGGATGGGCTTCGCGCTCGCGGCCGAGGCCGCTCGCCGCGGCGCCGTCGTGACGGTCGTCGCCGCGAACGTCGCGCTGGAGGCGCCGGCCGGCGCGAGCGTGCGCACGGTCGAGACGGCGGCGGAGCTGGCGGAGGCCTGCGCGCAGGAGTTCCCGCGCTGCGACGTGCTGCTGATGGCGGCGGCCGTCGCCGATTTCCGTCCCGCCGAGCCCGCGGCGAGCAAGCTCAAGAAGGACGCCCCCGAGACGCCCGACGCGATCGCGCTCGAACGCACGCCCGACGTGCTCGCCGGGCTCGCGGGCGAGCGCCGCGAGGGCCAGACGCTGGTCGGCTTCGCCGCCGAGCACGGCGACGGCGCGCTCGCGTACGCGCGCGAGAAGCTCGCGCGCAAGCGGCTGGACGCGATCGTCGTCAACGACATCTCCCGCGCCGACATCGGCTTCGACGCCGCTGAGAACGAGGTCACCATCGTCACGGTCGACGGCGAGCGGCCGGTCGAACGCGCACCGAAGGGCGAGATCGCGGCCGCGATCCTCGACGAGGTCGTGCGACTGCGGGCCGCAGCCGCCGCGCGCTGACCACCGGCCGAGCAGACTGGCCGGGCCGCCTACACTGACTCGATGGCCGACGTGTATCGCCTCTACCAGCAGGGCATCGCGCTGCTCGACGCCGGTGATCATCACCAGGCGGTGATCCCGCTCTCCCGCGCGCGCGACCTCGAGCCCGACAAGAGCTCGATCCGCGAGGCGCTCGGCCGCGCGCTCTTCCACGTCCAGCGCTACGAGGACGCGGCGCGCGAGTTCGCGGCGATCGTCGAGCACGCGCCGACGAACGACTACGCGCTCTTCTGCCTCGGCCGCTGCCTGCAGCAGCTCGGCCGCCACGCCGAGGCGCGCCGTCCGCTCGCCCAAGCCGCCGGCCTGCGCCCCGAGCGCGGCGACTACCGCGTCTACCGCGACCGGGCGCGGGCCGCGGCGGCACGCTGAGCGCGCATGCACCTGAACAGGCTGTAGACCCCCGATCGGCCGCCGCTTACCGTGGGGGCATGCTCGAACCAGCCTTCACACTCAGCGACCCGCCCGACTGGGCGCCGCGGCCTTGGACGGCCGAAGAGCGCCGCGCTCGAACCGTCCCCGCAAAGATCACGGATCCGGAGGAGAGAAAGGCCGCCCTGAAGCGAGCGACCACCGGGTTGCGCACGACCGTACGCATCGAAGAGATCGCCGACACGCTGAGTCGCGGATGGCCGGAACCACTCGATCATTGAATCGCAGCGTAGTCGCGTTCGATGCGCACGACTGGACGACGCCAGCGTTGGCGGTCGTCGACACCAACGTCATCGTGGAGGCGCTGCTCGAAGACGAACCTGAGCATTTCGAATGCGCGCGCTTGGTGCAACGTCTCGACGCGGAGCGGACGACGCTCGTGTTCAGCAGGATGTTAGAGATGGAACTGTGGGAGACCGTCTTCAACATCGGACTGCGGATGCAGCACACGCGCAAACGCCTCCGGCACGTGCGTTATTACGCCGAGGCACGAAATCAGGCGATCGAGCTCCTTGATGGTGCGTTGCGAGGGTGGGAGGAGATCCTCGAATCCGTTCCGTCGATGTGCATAGAGCTCGACGAAGTTGCCGGGATGGTCCCCGATCTCATGCGCAACTATGGCTTCCAGTCTTATGACGCTGTGCACGTCGCGACGCTGCTCGTCAGTGGCGCGAGCGATCTGATCACACGGGACAACGGCTTCGCGGCGCTTCTGCCTGAAGACGCCAGGATCCACACCACGCAGGCACGACTCGCAACGACGCGCGATCGTCGCCGCCGGGCGCTGGCACGGCGGGCGTCTGGGCTCGAAGCGCCGGTCTAGAGGTTGCGCACGAAGCGCCCGATCTCGGCGTCGAGCTCGTAGCCGACCGTCGCCCACAGTCGGCGGGCGACGGCGTCGTCGTGGGCGACGAGCGCGGTGATGCGAACGATGCCGGCTGTACCCAGGCGGCGCTCGCCCTCCCGCACGAGCGCCAGCGCGACGCCGCGGCGGCGGTGCTCCGGATGCACGGCGAGGCGATACATGTTGCCCCGCCAACCGTCCGAGGCGGCGATCAACGCGCCGACGATCGCGTCGTCGAGCGACGCGACGAGCAGCGCGTCAGGGCGGTCGGCCAGCAGCCGCTGCACGGCCACGGCGGAGTCGGGCGTCGACGCATGCCCGCTGCGGGCGTCCGACCACAGCTCCAACACGGCGGGGACGTCGCCTTCGCCGGCCGCTCGCACGACTGCGCTCACGTCGCCGGCGCCGCCTGCCGCGCCTGCGTCGCGCTCAGCACGAGCAGGCCGAGGAAGCGGTCGAGCTCGGTGGGGGAGACGGCGATCAGCGGCAGGTCGGCCTGGATCCAGACCTCGCCCTCGCGCGTGTGCGCGAAGCGCGCGAACGGGATCTGGCGGTTCCAGCGCAGCAGGTCGTGCGGGTCGATGCGGTCGGCCTCGAGCACCTGCGCCTGGGCGCGCAGCAGGCCGTCGCGGATCGCGACGCCGACGTGCAGCGGCCAGCCGCCGGCCTCGACCGTGAGGCCCCACTCGGCGAACGCCACACGACGCGCGTCGCCCTCCAGCGAGGCGATGTAGTCGTCGACGACGGTGCGTGGATCGGCGTCCATCGGCGCCACACGATACGCGCCCGTGTGCAGGCGATCTGCAGGCGGTCCTCCGACGAAACACAGCAGCGGTGCTAAGCTCAGCGCACAGCTTTCGCGCCGGGTCCGCCCGGCAGTCGTACCGAAAGTGGGCGCTCGCCCACTTTTTTTATTGACCACACACCGGCACCGCGAGATTCCCCGATGAGCACGATCCAAGCCGACATCGAAGCGCTGCTCGCACCCGTCGAGCCTGCGGTCGAGGTGCTGCTCGCGGAGGTCGTCGGCGGCGCCACGGTACGGCTCTACATCGACCATCCGGACGGCGTCACGCTCGACCTCTGCGAGCGCGTGACCAAGCTCCTGACGCCGATCCGCGAGCGCTACGGGCTCGAGGTCTCCTCGCCCGGCAGCGAGCGCCCGCTCACCAAGCCGGCCCACTTCCACCGCTTCATCGGCCATCGCGCCCGCGTTCGCACGCGGGATGCGCGCGACGGCCACACGTCGTACACCGGCGAGCTCGTCGGCGCCACCGACGCGGAGGTGACGATCGCTGCGGAGACCGGCGTCGTCTCGATCCCGTATGACGCCATCGCCCGGTCCAACCTCGTCCCAGGAGAGTAAAGGCATGTCGAAGGAGATCCTGGATGCCGTCAGAGGCCTCGCGGCCGAGAAGAACATCTCGAGCGAGAAGCTGATGGTCGCCCTCGAGGACGCGCTCCTGTCGGCGTACAAGAAGACGCCGGGTGCGGCGCCCTACGCCCAGGTCGAGATGGATCGCGAGCTCGGCGACTTCACGGTGTGGGAGCTGAAGATCCCGCCGGAGCTCGAGGAGCAGCTGATCAAGGAGCAGGAGGAGGCGCTCGAGGCCGAGGCGGAAGCCGGGGCCGAGGGGGCGATCGCGCACGTCGATCCCGAGACCGGCGAGGTGCGCGAGGCGCCCGAGCCGGAGCTCGACCTCGAGAAGCTCAAGGAGTACGAGGACCAGATCGAACGCGTCGACGTGACGCCCGAGGACTTCGGCCGCATCGCCGCGCAGACGGCGAAGCAGGTGATCCTCCAGCGCATCCGCGAAGCGGAGCGGGACATGATGTTCGAGGAGTACCGCGACCGCGTCGGCGAGCTGATCACCGGCATCGTCCAGCAGTCCGACTCGCGCTACACGCTCGTGCAGCTGCGCGAGCGCGTCGAGGCGCTGCTGCCCAAGTCCGAGCAGGTCGAAGGCGAGCGCTACGACCACTCCCAGCGCATCAAGGCCGTCATCAAGGACGTCTCCGCCTCGACGAAGGGGCCGTCGATCATCGTCTCGCGCCGCGACCCGGAGCTGATCAAGTCGCTGTTCGAGCTCGAGGTCCCGGAGATCGCCGACGGCCTCGTGGAGATCACGAACGTCGCGCGCGAGCCCGGCTACCGCTCGAAGATCGCGGTCGTCTCGCACGTCGACGGCGTCGACCCGGTCGGCGCCTGCGTCGGCCCGCGCGGATCGCGCGTGCGGATGGTCGTCTCCGAGCTGCGCGGCGAGAAGATCGACATCATCCCCTACAACGACGAGCCCGCCCGCTTCGTCGCGAAGGCGCTCTCGCCCGCGCGCGTGCGCGAGGTGCTCGTCGACGACGAAGCCAAGCAGGCGACCGTGATCGTCCCCGACGACCAGCTCTCGCTCGCGATCGGCCGCGAAGGCCAGAACGCGCGTCTCGCCGCGCGCCTCACCGGCTGGCGCATCGACATCCGCTCGGAGACGGAGTTCGCCAAGGAGGAGGCCGAGCACGGCTACGAAGAGGAAGACGTGCAGGGACGCTGCGCGGCGATCCTCTCCAATGGCCGTCGCTGCCCGAACGCGGCGCTGCCGGGCTCGCGCTACTGCGGCCTCGACACGCACCAGGCGCTGAACGACATCGAGGGCGACGAGGTCGCCGCGCTGGCGGGCGGCGGCGAGGAGCCGACGTCGGTCAACGGCGAAGCTGCGCCCGAGCCGGCGGCGATCGAGGAGCCGGTGCCCGTCGAGCAGCCCGCGACGGCTGACGAGGCCGCCGTGAACGTACAATCGAGCGACGAATGAGCAGAAAGCGCGTCAACGACATCGCCAAGGAGCAGGGGATCTCGGCGAAGGACCTGCTGCTGAAGCTGCAGGCCGCCGGGATCGACGCCGCGGCGCCGTCGGCGACCGTCGACGAGGAGAGCGCGCTGCGCGCCCTCAACGGCGTTGGCGGTGGCGGCGAGGCGAAGCCGGCTGCCAAGGGCGATGACGCCGCGCAGAAGCAGCGTCCCACGCGCGACTCGCTGCAGGGCGAGCGCACGCCCGGCGCCGCCGCGGCCGGCGGCCGCCGACGCGTCGTGATCGACTCGCAGGCCTCGCGCCGCGGGACGGGCGGGCCCGGGTCCGGTCCCGCGCCGAACCAGCCGCCGCGGCGCCAGCGTCGCGGGCGCCGCCGTCGCGGCACCTACGAGGAGCCGGCGCCGCTGGAGACGCGCGCGCCGAGCGGGCCCGCGCACGTGCGCGTCAACTCCGGCTCGACCGTCAAGGACATCTCGGAGTACTTCGACGTCCCGATCCCGGAGATCATCAAGAAGCTGATGTCGCTCGGCGAGATGGCGACGCTGACGCAGACGCTCTCCGACGACGCGATCGAGCTGCTCGCGACCGAATTCGGCAAGACCGCCGAGATCGTGCACGCCGCCGACGACGTCGACGCCGAGCCGGTCTACGAGGACGAGGACGACACGCTCGTCGAGCGCCCGCCGGTCGTCACGATCATGGGCCACGTCGACCACGGCAAGACCTCGCTGCTGGACGCGATCCGCGACACCGAGGTGACCGCGGGCGAGGCCGGCGGCATCACGCAGCACATCGGCGCCTATCAGGTCCATCACAGCGACAAGGTCGTGACATTCCTCGACACGCCCGGCCACGAGGCGTTCACCGCGATGCGCGCCCGCGGCGCGAAGGTGACCGACATCGCCGTGATCGTCGTCGCCGCCGACGACGGCGTGAAGCCGCAGACACAGGAGGCGGTCGACCACGCGAAAGCGGCGGAGGTGCCGATCCTCGTCGCCGTCAACAAGATCGACAAGGAGGGCGCGCAGCCCGACCGCGTCCGCACCGAGATGACGCAGCTGGGCCTCCAGCCCGTCGAGTGGGGCGGCGAGGTCGAGTTCGTCGACGTCTCGGCGAAGACCAAGCAGGGGCTCGACAACCTGCTCGACACGATCCTCGTGATGTCCGAGGTCGAGGAGCTGCGCGCGAACGCCGGCGCCGAGGCCTCCGGCGTCGTGATCGAGTCCAAGCTCGACCCGGGCCGCGGCGCCGTCGCGACGCTGCTGATCCAGCGCGGGACGCTGCACGTCGGCGACGCGCTCGTCGCCGGTCCGCACTGGGGCCGCGTGCGCGCGATGAACGACTTCCTCGGCAAGCGCGTCAAGCAGGCCGAGCCTGGCGAGCCGGTCGAGATCCTCGGCTTCGACAGCGTCCCGGAGGCGGGAGAGTTCGTACGCGTCGTCGAGAACGACCGCAAGGCGCGCCAGCTCGCGGGCGAGCGCGCGAACCGGCTCAAGACCGAGCAGCTCGCGCGCCGCTCGGGCAAGCGGATCTCGCTCGAGGACATCTTCAAGAGCGAGCTGCAGGAGCTCAACCTCGTGCTGAAGGCCGACGTCGCCGGCTCGCTGGAGGCGATCGAGGACGAGATCGCGAAGCTGCCGCAGTCGGAGATCTCGGTCAACGTGATCCACCGCGGCGTCGGCGGCGTCAACGAGTCCGACGTGATGCTCGCGGCGGCCTCCGACGCGGTCGTGCTCGCCTTCAACGTGCGACCGGTCGGCGACGCGCGCCAGGTGGCGGACCGCGAGGGCGTGGAGATCCGCTCCTACGCGGTCATCTACCGCGCGATCGAGGAGCTGCGCGCCGCGATGGAGGGCATGCTCGAGCCCGAGGAGGTCGAGGACCAGACCGCGACGGTCGAGGTCCGCCAGATCTTCCGCGCCTCGAAGATCGGTGTGATCGCCGGCTCCTACATCACCGACGGCAAGCTCACGCGCGGCGCGAAGGTGCGCCTCGTGCGCGACGGCACGGTCGTCTACGACGGCGAGGTCGCAAGCCTCAAGCGCTTCAACGAGGACGTGCGCGAGGTCGCCTCCGGGTTCGAGTGCGGCATCGTGCTGAAGGACTTCGCCGACGTCAAGGAGGGCGACATGCTCGAGGCCTACGCCACACGGAAGGTCGAGCGCGAGCTCGCCTGACGTGCGCATGCGGCGCGTCGCCGCTCGCCCTGCGGGTCTTTAGTAATGAAGATGTCGGGCAACGGACATGCTGCGCGAGGATTAGGATGAGCGGCGGCAACCGCATGCGTCGCGTCGACGAGGCGGTCCGTGCCGTGCTCAGCGATGCCATCACGCAGGACATCAAGGATCCGCGCGTCGGGTTCGTGACCGTGACCGCCGTCAAGACAAGCCCAGACCTGCGCCACGCGCGCGTCTACGTCAGCGTCCTCGGCGACGACGAGGAGCGCGAGGACTCGCTCGTGGGCCTGCGCTCCGCGCACGGCTACCTGCAGCGCCGCGTCGCCGGCGAGCTGCGCATCAAGCACACGCCGACGCTCGAGTTCGTCTACGACGAGACGGTCGAGCGGGGCATGCGGATCAACGAGCTGCTCGAGGACGAGCCCGAGCTCGGGCGGGCCGGCGATGAGTGAGAACGGCTACGGCGCCGCGCGCGACCAGGTGCTCGCCGAGCTGCGCGACGCGGACAAGTTCCTGCTCGTCACGCACGAGCACGTCGACGGCGACGCGCTCGGCTCGCTCGTCGCGATGAACGCGGTGCTGCTCGCGCTCGGCAAGGACTCGGTCATGTTCATGGACGAGGGCGAGCTGCCGCTGCCCTACGAGTACCGCTTCTTCGCGCTCGACCGGCTCGTGAGCGTCGCCCCCGACGACGTCGCGGAGCGGACCGTCGTCTTCCTCGACTGCGGCAACATCGACCGCAACCCGGCGGACGCGCTCAAGCTCGAGGGCGCGCGCATCCTCAACCTCGACCACCACCACGACAACACCCGCTTCGGCACGGTCAACCACGTCGTGCCGGAAGCCTCGTGCACTGCGGAGATCGTGTGGGACCTGATGCACGGCCTCGGCGTGCCGCCGACGGTGCCGATCGCCGAGGCGCTCTACGTCGGGCTCGTCACCGACACCGGCAAGTTCATGTACGAGAACACCGGCACGCGCGCGCACGAGATGGCAGCCGACCTGATCGAGGCAGGCGTCGACGTCCACGACGTCTACCGCCGCATCTACGAGGGAATCCCGTACGGCAAGCTCGCCTTGCTCGCGCGCGGGCTCACGCGCGTCGAGCGCTTCGACGAGGGGCGCCTCACGCTCACCCGCCTGAGCGCGGAGGACTACCGCGACACCGGCGCGCAGGAGAACTACTCCGAGGGCGTGATCGACCACCTGCGCTCGGTCGAGGGGACAGCCGTCGCCGGGCTCGTGCGCGACCGCATCGGCGGCGAGGAGGGGCTGCGCAAGGTCTCGCTGCGCGCCAGCGACGACCGCGTCGACGTCTCCGCGATCGCCCGCGCGCAGGGCGGCGGCGGCCATCGCCAGGCGGCCGGCTTCTCGACGACGCTGGCGTGGGAGGAGCTCGTCGAGTTCCTGCGCGCCGAAGTCGCTGCTCAGCTCTAGGGCAGCCGCGCCGTGGACGGCGTCATCCTCTTCGACAAGCCCGCCGGCATCACGTCGCATGACGTCGTCGCCCAGACGCGGCGGCGGCTGGGGCGGGTGGCGAAGGTGGGCCATGCCGGCACGCTCGATCCGTTCGCGACCGGCCTGCTGCTCGTGCTCGTCGGCCGTGCGACGCGCGCGCAGCGCTTCCTGATGGCGCTGCCGAAGTCCTACGAGACGGTCGCGCGCTTCGGCGCGACCTCGAGCACCGGCGATCCCGAGGGCGAGATCGTCGAGACGGGCGTCGTGCCCGCGGGCGAGCTGGAGCTGCCGACGGGCACGCTGCGCCAGCGCCCGCCCGCCTACTCGGCCGTCAAGGTCGACGGTACGCGGGCCTACAAGCTCGCCCGCCGCGGCGAGCCGGTCGAGCTGCCCGAGCGCGAGGTGACCGTCTACGCCTTCGAGGAGCGCGCGCGCGACGGCGCGCGCCGCACGTTCGCGATCCGCTGCTCCGCGGGCACGTACGTGCGCTCGCTGATCGCCGACCTCGGCGACGCCTACTGCGAGCAGCTGCGGCGCACCGCGATCGGCCCGTTCGCCGTCGCCGACGCCGATCCGGAGCGGATCGTCCCGCTCGCCGACGCGCTCGCGTTCCTGCCCGAGCGGCGGCTGCAGGGGGAGGAGGCGCGGCGGGCGGCCCACGGGGTCGCGGTGCCTGCCGCGGGCGCCGAGCAGGGGCCCGTACGCCTCACCGACGCGGGCGGCGTGATCGCGATCGCCGAGCCGCGCAGCGGGCCCGACGGCACCGCGCTGCTGAAGCCCGTCGTCGGCTTCCGCGGCTGAGGCTAGGGGTGGCGGAGCCGGCCATGTGGCCGGCGAAGCCGGGCCCCCGTGGCGATACCCTTCCGCGCCATGCATGTGACGATGCTGCCCGACGTCGAGCCGCGCCCGCGACGCGTGGCGGTCGGCGAGTTCGACGGCGTCCACCTCGGCCACCGCGCCGTGATCGCGGGCAACGACACGGTCCTGACGTTCGAACCGCATCCGCTCGCGGTGATCAGGCCGGAGGTCGCGCCGAAGCTGCTGACGAGCCTCGAACGCAAGGCGCAGCTGCTTGACGGCCTCGGCGTCGAGGAGCTGGTCGTGATCCCGTTCGACGCCGCCTTCTCGCAGCGCAGCGCGCAGGAGTTCCTCGACGACGTGCTCGTCGGGTGCCTCCAGGCCACGCACGTCTCCGTCGGGGAGAACTTCCGCTTCGGCCATCGCGCCGGCGGCGACACTGCGCTGCTGCGTGCTGACGAGCGCTTCCAGACGCGCGTCGTCCCGCTCGTCGAGGTCGAGGGCGAGGTCGTCTCCTCCTCGCACGTGCGCGGGCTCGTGCTCGCCGGCGAGGTCGACCAGGCGGCCGTGTTCCTCGGCTCGCCGTTCGCGATGCGCGGCGAGGTCGTCACGGGCGACCGCCGCGGGCGCGAGCTGGGCTTTCCGACGGCGAACCTCGTGCCCGACCAGTCGCTGATCCAGCCCGGCCACGGCATCTACGCGGCGCGCGCGACGTTCGACGAGACGGAGCGCTGCGCGGCGGTGAACGTGGGCGTGCGGCCCACCTTCAAGACCGACCTCGTCGTGCTCGTCGAGGCCTACCTGCTGGATTGGGACGGCGACCTCTACGGTCGCGAGCTGACGATCGAGTTCCTGAGCCGTCTGCGCGGCGAGCGGCGCTTCGAGTCCGCCGCGGCGCTGGTGGAGCAGATGCACCGCGACGTCAGCGATGCGCGGTCGGTCTGCGCGGCGCATTCTGCTACGGTTCCCCGCCGATGAGCACCCTCACGAGCGAGCGCAAGCAGGAGCTGGTCTCCAAGTTCGGCAAGGGCGATCAGGACACCGGCTCGGCCGAGGTCCAGATCGCGATGCTGACGCAGCGCATCAACGATCTGACCGAGCATCTGCGCGAGCACAAGAAGGACCACCACTCGCGCCGCGGCCTGCTGATGCTCGTCGGCCGCCGCCGCCGCTTCCTCAACTACATGGAGCGCAAGGACCTCGACGGGTACCGCGCGCTCATCAAGGAGCTCGGACTCCGCAAGTGAGCATCATCGGCGCGGGGGAGCCGGTGCCGCAGTTCTCGCTCGCGCGCGAGGATGGCAGCCGCATGACGCAGGACGACCTCGCCGGTCAGACGGCGGTGCTCGTCTTCTACCCCTTCGCGTTCAGCCCCGTCTGCACCGACCAGCTCAACCTCTACGAGGAGGTGCTGGACCAGTTCACCGCCCAGGGCGCCACGCTCTACGGCGTCTCGTGCGACTCGACCTGGGCGCAGAAGGCGTTCAAGGACAAGCTCGGCGTCACGATCGCGCAGCTCTCCGACTTCGAGCCCAAGGGCGAGGCGTGCCGCGCCTTCGGCGTCTACCACCGCGGTGGCTTCCCGCAGCGCGCGATCGTGATCGTCGCTCCCGACGGCGTCGTGAAATGGAGCTACCAGGCTTCCTCGCCGGCCGAGCTGCCGGGCGCGAACCTGATCTTCGACGCGCTGGCGTGAGCCTCGGCAGCGCGCCGCTGCCGGGGATTGCCGCTGACGATCATGTGGCGGGCTCGGCGGAGCCTCGCGCGATCGTCTACGCCGACTATGAGTGCCCGTTTTGCGCCGTCCTGCATGAACGGCTGGCATCGAGGGGGGTGGGCTGGGCGTTCCGGCACTTTCCCGTGAAGTCGAAGCATCCTCGGGCATGGGCCGCGGCGTGCGCGGCGGAGGCGGCCGGCCTGCAGGGCCGCTTCTGGGAGCTGCACGATCTGCTCTACGGCGACCAAGCGCGGCTGGAGGACCCGCATCTGTGGGAGCGGGCTCAGCGCTTGGGGCTCGACCTGGATCGCTTCGAGCACGATCGCCGCTCGGATGCGGTTCAGGCCCGCGTCCGCCGCGACTTCGAGAGCGGCATCCGCGCCGGCGTCGCGACCACGCCGACCGTCTTCATCGACGGCGTCGCCCATCCCGGCGTCCCGGACGACTCCATCCTGGACCGACTCTGAGATGCGTGGCGACTTTAGGTCGTGTGGGGACCTAAAGTCGCCACGCATCCGCCGCTCGCGCACACTACGCCTGTGATTTGCGGCGGAATCGCTACGATGAGCGGGTTCGGATACCGAAAAGACACGAGATGCACTCCGCCGACCGACGGGCGGAGACGAGAAGGGACTACATATGTCTGACCCCGTGACACGGGTCTCCGTGGAGATCGCCGGCAAGGAGATCTCCTTCGAGACGGGCAAGATGGCCAAGCAGGCCTCCGGCGCCGTCGTCGTATCGGCAGGCGAGACGATGGTGCTCTCGACCGCCACCGCAGGAAACCTCCGCGACGTCGACTTCCTCCCGCTGACGGTGGACATCGAGGAGCGCATGTACGCCGCGGGCAAGATCCCCGGCTCGTTCTTCAAGCGCGAGGGGCGCGCCGGCGAGAAGGGCACGCTCACGGCACGCCTGATCGACCGGCCGATCCGTCCGCTGTTCCCGAAGGGCTGGCGGCGTGAGACGCAGCTGGTCTCGATCCCGCTGTCGGTCGACCACGTGAACCCGTACGACATCCTCGCGATGAACGGCGCATCCGCCGCGCTGATGGTGTCGGACATCCCGTTCCCGACGCCGGTCGGCGCGGTCCGCATCGGCAAGATCGACGGCAACTTCGTCGTCAACCCCGACGAGACGGACCTGCTGGAGAACACCGACCTCGACCTCGTCGTCGCGGGTACGGACGAGGCGATCCTGATGGTCGAGGCCGGCGCGAACGAGATCCCCGAGGCGGAGATCCTCGACGCGCTCGACATCGCGCACAGCGCGATCAAGAAGCTGTGCGACGCGCAGCGCGAGCTGCAGCAGAAGGCCGGAAAGCCGAAGAGCGAGGTCGAGGTCCCGCAGGTCGACGAGAAGCTCTTCAAGCAGATCGAGAAGTCGCACGGCAAGGCGCTCGACAAGGCGACGTCCGTCCAGGACAAGCTCGAGCGCCAGGACGCGACGAAGGCCGTCGAGGCCGAGGTGCTCGAGAAGTACGCGCCCGACGCGGACGACGCCGAGCAGCGCGCCGAGGCCCAGCGGGCGTTCGACAAGCTCGAGAAGACGCTGATCCGCGAGCGGATCGCGATCAAGAAGGTGCGTCCCGACGGTCGCTCCGCCGACGAGATCCGGCCGATCTCGATCGACGTCTCCGTCGCGCCGCGCACGCACGGCTCCGCGCTCTTCACGCGCGGCCAGACGCAGGCCTTCTCGGTCGCCGCGCTCGGCACCACGCGCGAGGAGATGCGGCTCGACACGCTCGGGCTCGAGACCTCCAAGCGCTACTTCCACCACTACAACTTCCCGCCGTTCTCGGTCGGGGAGGCGGGCTTCATGCGCGGCCCCAAGCGCCGTGACATCGGCCACGGCGCGCTCGCCGAGCGCGCGCTGGTCCCGATGATCCCGGACCAGGAGACGTTCCCGTACACGATCCGCGTCGTGTCCGACATCCTCGAGTCCAACGGCTCGTCCTCGATGGCCTCGGTCTGCGGCTCGACGCTG
>Ga0134121_10001891_pt1 | contig 18973 bp, 18 predicted proteins | sample KB301_FD_96463 | JGI IMG/M metagenome (GOLD analysis project Ga0134121, IMG submission 96463) | Terrestrial soil microbial communities without Nitrogen fertilizer from Kellogg Biological Station, Michigan, USA - KB3-0-1 | ecosystem: Environmental > Terrestrial > Soil > Unclassified ... | reverse complement strand
GAGCCTCGCCGGGCCCAGCACGCTCGATCCCGCCTCCTGGATTAGCCCCAGATCGACGAACGGGGTGCGGAAGCTCGCCGCCGGCGTCGCGTAGACCAGATCGCAGTGCAGCAGCATGGTCGTGCCGATGCCGATCGCGACGCCGGCGACCGCGGCGACCAGCGGCTTGTCGAACGTGGCGAGCGCGCGGAGGAAGCCGCCCGACGCGGTGAGATCGCCGCCGCCTTGCGCCGCGCGCATGAAGTCCGGGATGTCGTTGCCGGCCGTGAAGCAGTCGCGTGAGCCGGTGAGCACCACGGCGCGAACCGCGGGGTCGCCCGCGGCGGCCTCGAGCCCGGCGCGCAGGGCGGCGTACATCTCGAGCGTGATCGCGTTCTTCTTGTCGGGCCGATCGAAGCGGATCGTGGTGATGCGCTCGGCGGTGGTGACCTGGAGCTGCGTGGATTGCGTCATGACAAGCCTTTCGATCGGAAGGTAACGCAGCTGCCCGCAGGTTCCGCTGGCGTGCAGGCCGAGAGTGCTTAGCTTGGTTCTGTGTTCAGCGAAGACTACGTCATCCGCATGATCGAGCAACTCGGCGCCTTCGTCACCCACATCGCGGGGCTCAACGAGAAGGGTGCGCATGACCAGGCGCTGGACGCGGCGGACCAGGCATGGGGCAAGCTCATCGACGCCCCGCGCGCGCTGATCGATGCGGTCGATACGCCGACCTTGGCCGGGATGCTGCGCGACCCGGCGAAGATCCGGGCCGCGGCGCTGCTGCTCTACGAAGAAGGCCGCGCGCTGGCGGGCAACGGCGATCCGCTGCATGCCCAGGTTCGCTATCGCCGCGCCCTCGAGCTGATGCTCGAGCTGCGCACGATCGATCCGAGCAAGCCGCTCCCACAGGACGAAGCAGCGTGCCGGAAGCTCGCGAGCCTCGTGCCAGCCAGCATGCTCGATCGTCGCTATCAGGGCTATCAGGGCCATCAGGCGCACGCCGCGCCCGGCTGATCGTCAGGCGACGATCACCTCGCTGCGCCCGCCGCCGCGCTGCACGACCCGGACGTGCGCGCCGACGCGCTCGACCAGCGCCGGCACGTGCGAGATCACGCCGACCTGGCGGCCGGTGGCCTGCAGCGCGTCGAGCACCGAGAGCGCGCTGTCGAGCGTCGCGGGATCGAGCGTGCCGAACCCCTCGTCGATCAGCAGCGTCCGCACGCGGACGTCGTGCGCGGACATCGACGACAGGCCGAGCGCGAGCGCGAGCGAGACCAGGAAGCTCTCGCCGCCCGACAGGCTCTGGACCGAGCGGACCTCGGAGCCGAGGTCGCGATCGATCACCTGGAGCTCCAGATCGTGGCGCGGTACGCGCTCGAGCTGATAGCGCGGGGCGAGCTCCTCGAGGTGAGCGTTGGCGACGGCGAGCAGGCTGTCAAGCGTAAGGCTCTGCGCGAAGCTGCGAAACAGCTTGCCGTCGTGTGAGCCGATCACGTCGCCGAGGATGCGATCGATCTCGGCGCTGGCTTCTGCGGCCGCGACATCGGCGAGCTGGGCGGCCCGGCGAGCCCGGGCGGCGGCGTCGGCGGCCAGCGTGGCGGCGAGCTCGGCGGCCCGGCGCTCGGCGGCAACGACCGCGGCAGCGAGCGCATCCACGTCGGCGGCCTCGGCGGCGAGCCGAGCGGTGTGATGGTCCGCGGTGGGCCTGGCGCCGAACAGGTCGCCGGCCGGATCGAGCGTCGCATCGCGGACCGGGCGGGCGGCGGCGTGCTCGGCGACATGGCGCTCGCGCTCGGTCACGACCGCCCGCGTCCGCTCGACCTTGCGATCGAGCGCGGCGAGCCGCTCGGCCAGCACATCGACGCGCGACGGATCCGCCGACAACAGCCGCCGGAGCTCGTCGGCGCCAAACCCGGCCGCGCCGCGCGCCGCATCGAGCCGCGCATTGGCGTCCGCAAGCTCACGGTACAGCTCGTCGCGCCGGGTTTCGGCTGCGCCACGCCGGGCCGTGTGCTCGGCGACCGCCCGATCGACGTCGCGCGCCTCGCGCTCGATCGCGGCCGCGGCGGCTGACAGCGCGGCGTCGGCGTGCGCGATCCGCTCGGCTCGCTCGCGGAACGCCTGCGCGACGGCGGCCATCGCGATCCGCACGATCGCGAGCGGCGAGCTCGAGAGATCGTCCGGCACGCGGCGCAGCGGCGCGCTCGCGGCAAGCCGTGCGACGAGCGCGACCTCGAGCGTCGGGTCGGCGGCGACCGAGCCCCGCGCGCCCCCGCCACGACCACGGCGCGGCGTGTCGTCGGCCGGCAACGCCGCCATCCACCGCGCCATCGCCGCCGCGAGCTCGCGCGCGAGCGTGGCGTGATGCTCGAACCGGCTGGCGCGCTCGCCGCGAGCCCGGCCGATCGTCGCGTCGAGCTCCGCGCGGCGCCGGTCGAGCTCGCCGAGCTTGCCCGCCAGCTGATCGACCGCGACCTGGCACAGCTGGACCTCGGCCTGGGCATCTTGCGCGGCCTTGGTCGCGGCCTCGGTCTGGCTGCGCGTCATGCGCGCGTCCTCGAGCTTCTTCTTGGCCTGCGCCTGGCGATCGGCCGCGAGCGCCTCGGCCGCCGGCAAGCCAGGATCGTCCACGAGCAAGAGCTCCCCCAGCGCCCCGAGCTGGTCGCGCCACACGGTGATCGCCGACCCGGTGCCGGCAACCGCCGCCGCGCGATCCCGCGTTAGCCGTGCACGCTCGCGCGCGTCGTGCTGATCGCGCGCGGTGATCGCGGCGACCTGGGTCGCGATCGCGTCGAGCTCGGCCTGCGTCGTGGCGAGCCGGCCCTCGGCGCTCGCGATCACGTCGTCGAGCGCGCCGCGCGTACGCCAGGGATGCTCGGTCGCGCCGCACAACGGGCACGGATCTCCGTCGATGAGCTCGGCCCGTGCGTGCTCGTACCCCGCGGCGCGCCGTAACTCCTCGACGACCCGCGCTTGCTCGGCGCGGAGCGCGTACGCGAGGCGGTGCGCCTCGGCCAGCGTGCGCCGCTCTGCCGCACCCCCGGCCACCCGCGCAGTGATCTCGGCGAGCCCGCGATCGATCTCCTCGAGGGCGCCAAGCGCCGCGCGGGCCGCGGCGGCGATCGCGACCAGGCGCTCGACCTCGCCGAGCCGGGTGCGCGCTTCGTCCTCGAGGCGGCGCGCAGCATCGAGCGTGAGCCCGCGCTTCTGCGAATAGCTCGCCGCCTTACGCTTGGCCTCCTCGTGCTTGTGCGCCGCTGCCTGCACCTCGCCGGCGAGCACCTTGTGCGCGCGCTCGAGCTTACCCTTGGACTCGGTGTGCTCGCCGAGCGCGCGATCGAGCGCCGCGATCGCATCGCCCAGCGCGCCGTGCTGCGCGAACCGGGCCTCGAGCTCGGGCCACGCCGCGATCTCGGGTGCGAGCGCGGCGCGCGCCGCGAGCCACGCCGCGTCGTCCGCGGCCGTGCGCGCCGCCGGCTCCCCCTGATCCGCCGTCGCGCTGCGCTCGACGATGCCCGCCGCGATGCGTGCCGCGCGCACCGGCTCGTGCATCGCCGCGATCCGCGCCCGCCGCTCCGCGATCGCCGCGAGATCGTGCGCCGCATGCGCCGCCGCATCTTCGACGGACGTAACTTCGGCCGCGGCCGCCAGGGCTCCACGCTCGAGCCGCGCCGCCTCGTCCCACACCGGCCGCAGCAGTTCGGCCCGCCGCCGCAGCGCCAGCTCGGCGCGATCGGCCTCCGCCGCGACCAGCGCTGCCCGTGCCGCGGCGTGCTCCGCGCCAGCCTCGGCCAGATCGCGCGTGCGCCGCTGGGCCTCGGCGATCCAGCGGGCCGCCTCCACCGCCGCGGCGTGGCGCCGGCGGGCCACGGCAGCCGCGGCCGAAGCGTTTTCGAGCTCGGCCCGGATCGCCTGCTCGGCCGGCTCGTCCATCACCGCGATCGCGAGCGCCGCGGCCCGGCCGTCGCGCAGCCGCTGCTCGGCGAGCGCCGCCTTGACGTGCGCCGCGACCGACAGCCGCGAGTAGATCTGCGTGCCGGTCATGCGCTCGAGCAGCTCGCTGCGATCCTTGCCGTCGGCGCGCAGGAACGCCGCGAACTCGCCCTGCGCGAGCAGCGCCGAGCGCCGGAATTGATCGAACGACAGCCCGAGCCGCGCGTGGATCGCCCGGAGCGTCTCGGTCTTCGTCCCGCCGAACCGCTCGCCGCCCTCGATCGCGGTCAGCGTCAGCTGCTCGTCCTGCAGCGTGCCGTCGCTCTGGCCGCGCGCCCGCCGGACCGACCAGCGCGCGCGATATTGCCGCGCATCACCGCTCTCGAAGTCGACCTCGGCCCAGCCCTGCGACGTACCGCGCCGGAGCAACGTCCGCACGTCCTGCGCGCCGAGCAGCGCCTTGTCGTCGGCGCCGCGCCCGACCTTGACCGTGCTGTGGTTGGTCAGCCGCGGCGTGCGATCGAACAACGCGACGCACAGCGCGTCGAGCAGCGTGCTCTTGCCGGCGCCGGTGTTGCCGACGATCGCGAACACCCCGGCGCCGCCGAGCGCCCCGTGCGACAGATCGATCTCGAACTCGCCCGCGAGGCTCGCGAGGTTGCAGCCGCGGATCGCCAGGATCTTCACGACGCCGTGTCCTCGCGATCTCCGTTCACCTCGGCGAGCAAGCGCTCGAACCCCGCCAGCACCGCGTCCGCCGGCGGCTCCGCGTGATCGCGCCCCCACAGCCGCACGAACACGTCGCGCGGATCGAGCTCGGCCAGCCGGCGCTGGGCGACGCGATCATCGAGCGCCCCACCGTCGCCGGTGAGCTCGACCCCGAGCCGCACCAGCCGCGGCCGCTTGCCGTCGAGCGCCGCCTCGATCAACGCGCGCAGCTTGGGCTCGGGCCGGTCGAGCGCAACCACGATCTCGAGGTACGGCCGCGCCGGGTCGCCGGGCACCAGGAGCGGCAGCCGGCCGAGCTCCGCGAGCACCTCGGCCAGCGGCGCCGCACCACGCCTCGGCACCCGCACGATCTCCACCACGAGCGGCACCGCGAGCGAGCGCAGGTCGTGGATCCGGCCCGCCCGAAACTCGATCGCGACGACCTGGTTCTTGTAGTCGGCCTCGTCGAGCGCCAGCGGCAGCGGCGCGCCGGCATAGCGAATCGACGCGCGGCCGACCCGCTGCGCGCGGTGGATATGCCCCAGCGCGACGTAGTCGATGTCGTCGGGAAACAGCCGCAACGGCGCCGATTCCTGGCCGCCGATCGACACCCGGCGCTCGCTCAGGTACTCCGTATCGGCGCCCGCCACGTACAGGTGCCCGGTCACGATGAGCGCCTGATCTGCCCGCCGGCGCGCCCGCGCCGCCTCGATCACCTCGCCGTAGATCGCGTTCAGCGGCTCGGCCACGTCGCCCGGCACGTCGACCGGCCGCAGGAACGGCACCGCCGCGACCAGCCCGCGCCCGCCCGCCACCGGGATCAGGATGCGCGTCAGATCGAGCTCGCCGTCGATGTGCCGCGGCAGCCCGCCGACGACGTGCACGCCGAGCTCGCGCAGCACCGACGACGACGCGCCGAGCCGCGCCGGTGAATCATGGTTGCCAGCGATCGCGATGATGTCCATCGCCGGCCGCGCCCGCCGCACCGCCGCGAGGAACTCGAACCACATCCGCTCCGCGCTCGCCGGCGGCGTCGCGCTGTCGAACACGTCGCCCGTGATCACCAGCACGTCGGCCGCCTCACGCACGCAGGTCTCGAGCAGCCACGCCAGGAACGCGGCGTGCTCGTACTCGCGCGTGACCTCCCCCCGGAGCGTGTGCCCCAGGTGCCAGTCCGATGTGTGGACGAGCCTCATCCGGATTGGACCATCGCAGAGGGGTCTGACCATCCATTCCCAAGCGATCCCCGCTGCCTAGGGAAGGCATCTGCAACCTACCTGCACGTGCTGCCCACCGGGATCTGTACCTCGGCACGACCAAGCCCAGGAAAATCGATCCCCTACCGGCCCGTTAGATCCCCACCGGCCTCAGTCGGCCTTGCCCTGGACCTCGCGGAGGAACGCCTCCTCGCTCGGGTTCAGCGGGCGGCCCTTGAGCCGCTCGAGCTCATCGCGCGACAGCCCGCCGACCTTCTGGCGGTGTCGCGCCATCGCCAGGTGTGCGCGCGCGATCGACGCGATGACGTCCTCGAACGCCTCGAAGTGCACCGGCGTGCGCTCGGGGTGAGCGCGCAAGAGCTCGGTGATCCGCAGCTCGTGGCGCTTGACGATCTCGTCGAGCGGCGTCACCAGCGGCAGCCGCTCGATACGCGCTTCGGGCGGCGGCTCGAGCCGATCCACGCCGTGCGTGTTGCTGGTGACCAGGAACACGCCCTGGATCTCGCTGACCAGCTCGATCACCCGCAGGTGCCGGGGGTAGAGCTGGACGAGCTGCAGCATCGACAGCACGATGCCGCGCGGGTGCAGGTGATAGACGCTCGCGCGGATCATGCTGCCGGCGTCGACGAACAGCCGGAGGAACGTGCGGTTCTGCGGGTAGATCCGGGTCAGCGTCAGATCTTCGACGTCGGCGACCCAGCGGTACGACCGGCGCTCGAACGCGCCGCGCGCCCGGTCGTAGAACTCCAGATCGGCCTCGGGAAACGCCGCAGGTGAGACCCGCGTGAGCTCGTGCGGCTCGCCGTACACCGCGTCGAGCCGCGCCCGCAGGGCCGCACCGCCGAACGCACGCGGTCGCCGCATGCCGAGCGCGACCGCGACGACCAGCCAGAGACCCATCATGAGGAAGAACACTTCCACGCCTGCATTGTGCCACGCAGCGCGTGGCCTGGCTGGGGCCATCACCTGGATGATGTCGTCGCCGCGCGTAGCCCGGGCCCGCCCCGAGATGACGTTATCGTCGACGCGGCGGAGATCGTGCCGTACCTGCCTACCGTGCGGTTACTTACTTGCGCGCGGTGAGGAACGGCTCGGGCTCGGCGCGCACGTGCTCGGCGACCGCCGCGTCGATGTCGACCTCGGCGAAGTACTGCTTGTTGATCTTGCTAAACCCCGGCAGTCCCTGCTTGTCGCCGTCGAGCCGATCGGCGAAATCGACGAACGCCTCCTTGAGATCGGCGGACGTCTGGTGCGCGCCCTGGTAGATCTCGATCAGCTGCGTGTACGCCTTGCCGAGCGCATCGCCGCCGCCCTCGTTGATCAAGCGATGCAGCTCGAGGTCGACCCCGAACTCGACGCCGAGCCGCTGGAGCGCGTGGCTCAACAGCTCGTTCGCGACACCGTCGATCAGATCCGATGCGAACCACGCATCGAACGCGTTCGGGCAGCTCGCGTTGAAGAAGTACTGCGCGAAGCCACCGTTGCGCACCTGGTTATCGAGCTCGAACATGAACGCGACGTCGCGATGCGCTTCGTCGGCCTCCTTGTTGCTCTCCATCCCGGCGGTCCGCTTGCGCAGCAACGCCCCCAGCTTGTCATCCGGCAACTTCAGTTCGGCACGGCTCAGCATTCACGACCGACTATAACGTCACTTGAACGTCGCTTGGCGGCCCCCGTGATCATCTTGTCGAAATGGTCGCCGGACGGCAGCCAGGAGCTCGTCCTGGCCTCGCACCTACGGCGCTTTCGCCGGCATCGCGATCGGCCGGAGGTGGTCGCACAGCGTGTCGGGATCGATCGCGGTCCCGATGCTACCGGCCGCGCGGAAACACGCCGCCCCAGGCCCTAGCTTGTCGGTGCTGCCTTCGGGATCCTTGTTGTACGCGTCGAGCGCCGGCTGGCACTGCTTCACGGCGGCCTGATCGACCTTGGGCAACGCGGCCTGGATCGCCTTCACGATCGCCTCGATGTCGGGCTTCGCCAGCGTCTCCTTGTAGGGACCCGCGCTCGCCTCGAGCGCCGCCAGCATGATCACGAGCACGATCCGCTTCATCGCTGACAACGCTACCCGAAAACCACCACCACCGGACCGTCCGCTAAAACCACGGTACTTTCGCCGCGCTAGACCCAAGGCAGGCCAGCGCAACCCGTCGACCAGCAACCCTCGTTGGATGTCCTCGAGTACCGCGTCAGAACGCCGCCGAAGACCACCGTGCGCCCGGAGCAAGATGCGCAAGAAACGCGGGATCCGTGACCTTGATCCGGTAGCGACGCGCCGGCATCTTCGACGGATCCTTCCAGAGCTTGTGGTAGGCATCGTCGAATCGCTCACGCTCCTCGTCGGTCAGCTGCCCGATGTCACCCAGGCCCAGCTGATCCGCAACACGGCGCTCGGCGGTCGCCTCGTCGAGGACCGTGGCCGTCTTGTCGGCCGCGACGATCTCGTCGATGAACCTGTCGACGTTGGCGTCCACCCAGGCCTCGTCGAGCACTTGCTTGGAGTCGCATGCCGTACCGAGCGGAGAGCGTGGCCGATACTTGAAATCGCCATCGAGATCCCAGGCTTGCTCGTGCAGGAGCCTGAGCGCAAATGCGCGTGACTCGGGAAATTCGCCCGCATCGGGGTGTGCCTGGCGCACCTCGACGGTCACCCAGTCTCGTCCCTTCTCGAGGACCTCGATGTTCCAGAGTCCCGCCATCAGCGCTTGTTCTCGACCCAGAAGTTGACGTTCTTCTGATTGTTCTCGTCGATAATGATGATGTACTCGCAGTGGAACCCGAGCGTCAGCTTGTCCCACACCGACTTGTCGGGGTCATTGGCATCTCCCGTCAGACCGGTCGGTCCCGTGGTGTTGTAAAGTGCCGTCACCTTGTAGCCGAGCAACGAGCCGCCGAGCTCAGCCGCCGCCTTCAGGACCTTCTCGACGTTGTTGTGGTGCTCGGAGTTGGCCGCCTTCGTGATCGGCGTGAGGTTGCGCTTCTCGCCGGGACCGCCGAGGTTGTGGTTGAGCAAATGCCTCCGCACCCAGTAGTTGTTGGGCTTGGGAGCCGCCGCCGCCCACCAACTCGGCCAGGTCCCGCTCTTGGGCTCGGTGCCATCGGGATCGAAGCTGTTCGTGTTGAGCCATGAGAGCGACCGTTTTTGGATGACAGTCCTCGTACTTTCGGTTGCGATTGGCTGTGTCTCCACACAACCGCAACTGTCCAAGTTCGCCCGCCCGTCGTTAACGTCTGGGTACGTCGGGGCGCTCTCGACAAAGGATACCTTCGTTGGATTCGGCTTCGGCGTGTGTGATGAGAACGAGCGTGACTATGTATTCGCCCTCGGCGAGGGCGCCGGACAGCAGGTCTCGCGATCAGCCGATGATCCGCAGCGCCTCGAGAGCGACCGCGGCCAGCGAGAACGCGATGCGGGCGCAGATCGGCGCGACCACGTTGCCGCTGGCGGCGACGTAGATCCAGCCGAGGCCGGCTCCGAACACCCCGGCGCCAGCGCGCACCGCGAGGTCGCCCGGCGTGACGAGCGCCTCGGCGACCGCCCCCACGACCACCGGCAAGATCGGCGGCCCCGGCGACAGCTCGCGCACGCGCTCGACGATCCAGCCGCGCAGCGCGAGCTCGCTGGCGATCGCCATCGCGATCACGACCAGCGCGACGAGGACCAGCTGCGGGGCGTTGCCGCGCACGATGGGAAACGCCGACCACTCGACGGCGCGCCCGCTCATCAGCTCGACGAACGGCGCCCCGGCGACCACCGCGATCGCCAGCGCGACGAGCCCCGCCGCGGCCCCCACCGCCATGGTCCAGCCGTCGGCGCGCATCAGCTGCCCCCAGTCGCGCCGCCGCACCCAGCGGGACGCGGTCGCCACGACGAGCAGCGGCAACGTCACGGGAACGGCCTCGGGCAACGGCACGATTGCCAGCACGACGACCGCCGCCACCTCGAACGGCACGAGGCCGCGTAGCTCGCGAGGCTGCCGGGCGCCCGCCGGGTCGGACGGGAGATCCGCGGGAGGCTCGCCAGGCGCCAGCATCGGGTATCCTACGATAGCAAGCGCGGGCGGTAACCGGCGTCGACGACGTCGCCAGCACAGATCATTCGTCGGTCCGCCCGATGCAACCAGCGCCGGCCGTCACCCCGAGCGGTAGGGCGCGTGCTGGTAGTACTTCGGGCGCGTATCGAGCCGCACGTGCAGCCACGGTACGCCCATCCCGGCCGTACTCACCCAGGGCGGTGCGGCCCCCGGCCAGCGCGCGATCGCATCTCCGACCGCCTGGAACAGCGCGTCGACCTGGCTCTCAGGCGCGGTGCGCAGGAAGGCGGCGAAGTGCGGATAGCTGCCCGTCGCCGACGGCGCGATCAGCGTCGCGTCACCTCCGAGGCTGTTGAACGTGTTGATCGGCGCGTGCAGGTGCTCGGCAAACGCGCTCGGATCTGCCACGCTCTTCGCGAGCCTGGGCGCCTCGAGGACCACGCACTCGAACGGGATACGCGGTTGCATTCCCAGAACCACGCTTCGTACGGAACCACGCGCAGGCTATCGGCAAACGCGGGACTCTCGCGCAACGCGACGATCACCTCCAACCACGCTTAGTTCAGCGCAATACGGATCATCAACTCGATGATAGCTGCTGCGCATCGAGCGCCACAACCTTGCCCCCGACGTCGTACAGCGGCTCGCCCATGACGAGCATCGTCCTGCCCAGCAGTTCGAAGCTTTGTGCCGGGCCAGCTCGAGCGACCGTACAGGTTCCGTTCGCGCCGGGCTGCTACTGGGTCGAACCGCCATGGCAGAGGTTCCTGTGGATCGCCGCGAACGAGCTGCCGCTCCTCGACGAGTTGGTCCCGTTCCTCTTGGCCCGCTCCGGTCAGAAGCTGGATGAGTTCTGCCACTGGGTGGCGCCGCGCCGGCCGCTCGAATGGGTTCTGACCATGCTAGACTAGACTATCTGCCGATGTCGATGCTGACACATGAGGAGTTGCTCTGGCGGTTCGGCAAGGCCGAGGATCCCGTGATCGAGGCCCGGCGGCAGCGCCTCCTCGACTTCCTCCTGGAAACCAGCCCCCAGAAGAAGCAGCAGCTCCAGCAGGAAGGTCAGCAGGAAGGTCGGCTGACCGCGACACGCGCCTCCCTGCGCCTAGTGCTCGCGCGCCGGCAGCTCACCCCGAGCCCCGACGACGACGCGCGCATCGACGCGTGCACCGACCTCGAGACCTTGGAGCGCTGGCTCGACCGAGCCATCAACGCAACAAGCGTCTCGGACGTGCTGCGATAGCACGCCCCCGGGCGTACCGCGGTAGGCAGCGAGCACGCCGATAGCAAGCGCGGGAGGTACCGGCGTTGACGATCACCTTCGACCACACCCTGTTCTGCACAATACAGATCACCGGGCTAATGATAGCTGCCGCGCGCCCTGCACCACAACCGATCGAAGATCCGGATCCTCGGAGAGCCAAGCTGGTACACTGTCGTCGATGGCCGCGCCCAAGCCACAGCTGCCCTGGCCGAGCGGAACCGGCGGGGCTCCGGCCGTCGAGCAACGGGTCATCACGCACGGGGTTTCGTGGACGCACTACGAGGCACACCTCGCGATGCGCGGCGAGAAATCCGTGCCCCGCATCGCCTACCTGAGAGGAACGCTCGAGCTGACGCGCCTGTCGCGCGATCACGAACGGCTCAGCTCGTTGATCGGCAGCCTGATCGAAGTCTATGCCGAGGAGCGCCACATCCAGGTCGCCCCGCATCGCAGCTGGACCTTGAAGCACCCCGAAGACGCTGGGGCCGAGCCGGACGAGTGCTACCTGTTCGGCGCAGATGAGACGAAGGATCGCCCCGATCTGGTGATCGAGGTCGTGTGGACCAGCGGCGGGCTCGACAAGCTCGAGATCTACCGAGCGCTCGAGATCGCCGAGACCTGGGTCTGGATCGACGCTCGCATCGAGGTGCACGCGCTGCGCGCGGAGGGCTACGAGCGCGTCGCCCGGAGTCGCTGGCTGCCCGAGCTCGATCCGGCGCTGCTGTGCTCGTTCCTGGATCGCCCCACCGCCAGCGCGAGGCGAGAGTTTCGCGCGGCGCTGCGCCAGAAGCCCTGAGCGCGTCGTGCCATCGCGACGCCGCCGGCGTACGGCGGTGCATGCCCCGGCGATCAGAGTGGATCGCGACGCACGCCTGTGCGTTGATCCCCACCATGTCGCGATCTTGGCGCTTGGCGCTCGCTCTCGTGGTCGCCTGCGATGCGCAGGCCGACACTGCCAAGCCAGGCGCCGACACTGCCAAGCCAGGCGCCGACACTGCCAAGCCAGGCGCGCCGCCTGCGAAGCGCCGGTTTCCGCTCGTCGACAAGCAGCACCGGGAGGCGGCCGCAGCAGAGATCACGAAGACGTTTCCAGCCGAGTGGCATCCGGTAGCCACCGCGGACTTCGCCGGCATGCCGAAGGAAGTGACGCTCGAGCTCCCCGCGAAGGTCGCGACCGACGACCGCATCCCGCGCGCGCTCGCGATCGTCCGCGATCACGCGACGACGCTCGGAGTGCTCGCCCCACGCGAACTCCATTACATGCTCGACAGCGACATGATCCGGATCGGCGCCGGGGAGCGCTGGAGCGGTCAGATCGTCGCGAGCTTCGAAGGCCGCAAGCTGACGCTCTACGGCCACCTGTGGCCGATCGTCGTGGAGCGCCTGACGGTGCCACCCGAGGCCGAGAAGCTGGTATCGCCATTTTACGGCGTTGCCGGCGAGTACCTCAGCAGGTGCCTGGACTGCGGACACAAGGACTCGCGCTTCGTGCTCGACAAGCACTCGTTCTCGTTCATCGCTGGAATGGCGCTGATGTGCACTCCGGAGGGCATCGTGTCGCGCGCCGCGATCTCGATCGAGCGGCACTATCGGCCGGGCTCGCGGATCGAGGGCATCGAGAAGCTGCCCGACTTCGTCGACGCACACACGCTCGCGCCGCTGCGCGCACCCGAGCTGGGGATCTACATTCCCGGCGACGGCGCGTATGTCGCGGGCACGGCCACGTTCGGTCCACGCGTTGGGTACGACTTCGCCGGTTGCTTCGAGTGATGTGACGCGGCCCCGGGGGAGCTCGAGGCTGGCCCGGGAGCTTGAGGCCAATCTCGGGAAGCTCGAGGTTCGCTAGAACTGCGTACGGCTTCGCGCCGCGCGCAGGGTTTGCGCGAACGGCGTAACGGGACACCTCGCCCGTGCACGGGATGATTTGCGCAAACCCTGCGCGCGAGCTGGCGATCGATCGTGTCGTCGGTGCGTCGTCGTCGCGTCGTCGTCACCAAAACGCTGATCCGATGCACTCCTGCCATTCCGTAACGCGCGTGGCCAGCCCGTGATCACGCAGACCGGCAATCTTCTCGTTCGCTGTCACACCGCTTGCAGTGGGCCGGACCGTGGTCAGGTCCAAGACCCGACTGAATGGACACCTTGGGCAATTCCGACACGGGGAACATCATGCGAGAGCTCTACCAGCATCTAGTGATCGGCGCGTTCAGCCTTGGCATGGCCAGCCTCTTCGCCTGCAGCGGAGGTACGGGATCGAACGCGCTGGTCGAGACCAGCGTGGAGCCCCCGGGCGCGAATTGCCCCAATGGTGGGATCAAGATCGAGACGGGGACCGACGCCAACGGCAACCGCGCGCTCGACCCCTCCGAGGTGAACTCGACCACCACGTCGTATGTGTGCAATGGCACCGGCGAGAATTCGCTCATCAAGACGAGCGCCGAGCTGGCCGGCCCCAACTGCCCGTTCGGCGGAACGAAGATCGAGACCGGTCTCGACGCGGACAATAGCGGCACGCTCGACGCCGCCGAGGTCAACCCGGCCGCGACGAACTACGTCTGTACCTTCGGGCCGAGCGGCACGATCTCGCCGAGTACGGGCATCGTCGTCGCGATCAAGCCGAACGGCGTGAGCACACAGACCACCGGCCCGATCACCGTGCGGTTCACGATGAAGGACGACCGGGGCTTCCCGATCGACCTCCGCGGCACCTACTCGCAGAACACGGCGATCCAGCCGCGCTTCGCGATCGGCTACTTCACGAAGGCCCCGGTCACCGGCATCGTCTCCCCGCTGACGATGTACACGAAGTCAACCAGCGCGGCGGTGCCCGCCGGGCAGCCGACCAGCTACAACCCGGGCGCCGCTGGTAATGGCACGCTCGTCGAGAATGGCCTCGGCGCTGGCGACTACACGTACACGTTCCCGACCACGGCCACCCCGAACGGCCCAACGGCGGTCGCCTATGATCCGGCCAAGCTAGGCGAGACGCACGTCGTCTGGATCCAGGTGTCACGCCAGACCGATCTGGTCTTCACGCTCAACGCCAACACGTTCTACGCGGCCAATCAGCCCTACTACTACATTCCGAACGGCACCGGCACGCCGCTCAAGCGTGAGGTGGTCGCCCAGGCGAAGTGCGATGGCTGCCACGCCAAGTTCAAGGCCGAGACCACGGCGTCGACCGCCTTCCACGGCGGCGGGCGCGTCGACTCGGGCATGTGCAACGTGTGTCATAATCCCGGTCGCACGACGAACCCGCAGGCTGACTCGGCGAGCTTCATCCACCGCATCCACAACGGCGAGAACGTGGCGACGGCGAACCTGTTCCACGGGATCGCGGCGACGTATCCCCAGGACATTCGTAATTGCGACGGCTGCCACGCAGGCGCGGCGCAAGGCGCGCAGGCGGTCACCAATCCGTCGAGCATCGCGTGCAAGGGTTGTCACGACTACGTCTCGTTCACCAGCTCGGCCCCTGCCGTGTGCCAGATCTTCGGCAGGCTCGTGCGCGGTGCCGATGGCAAGCCGGTGCCGTGCAACCACGCCGGCGGTCCCCAGCCCGAGTCTTCCTGCGCCACCTGCCACGGGCCGGGCGGTGGCTTTGCAACGGCGAACTACCACAAGCCGATCGCGCCCCCTGATCCGAACAACGCATGGCTCGTCCCCGGCGGCAACGCCAACACGAACGCGTCGTATGTCGCCGCGGGCGGCTACGTTCCGCCGGGCGCCTCGGTCATCACGTACGACGTGAAGAGCGTCGACGCGGTGCTCGACACCACCGTCACCCCGAACGTCAGGCGCCCGCAGATCACGTTCAAGCTGAAGAACGGCGGCACCGACGTGGTGTTCCAGACCTACGCGCCGAACGCGACGCCACCGGTGACCGATCTCATGCCGAACTTCGTCGGCTCGCCCAGCGTCTACTTCGCGTTCGCGGTGCCCCAGGACGGCATCCAGTACCCCGCGGACTTCAACGCCTCGGCGAGCGGCTACATCAGGAAGATCTGGGACGGCAGCGCGACCGGCACCGGCGCCGGCACGATCACTGGCCCCAACGAAAACGGCTACTATACGATCAAGCTCACCGGGGTCCAGGTCCCCGCCGCGGTCGCGGCAGACGTTGCGCTCGGCAAGAGCCCGATGCTGACCGGCGGGGTCGGCTACACCTACGCGCTGTCGAGCACGCCGTTCGCGCCGCCCGTGCTGGTGAACACACCGCCGCTGGTGCAGACCAACCTGTCAGACTACCTGTGGGTTCCGCGTGGCGACGGCACGGCCCAGGGCGGCCTGAGCGTCCCGGCGCCGGACGTCTGGAAGGTGGCGACGGGCTACACCGGTCGCCGCGCCATCGTGGATAACGCCAAGTGCAACAACTGCCACGGCACGCTGGGCGTCACGCCGACCTTCCACGCCGGGCAGCGCAACGACGGGCCGACCTGCTCGTTCTGCCACAACCCGAACCGCACCAACTCCGGCTGGTCCGCGGGCTCGAAGTACTTCATCCACGCCATCCACGGCGGCCGCCAGCGCACGGTGAACTACACCTGGCACGCCGCCAGCGCCGGCCCCGGCTACGATGAAGTGGAGTTCCCGGGCACGCTCAATACCTGCACGACGTGCCACCTCCCGAACACGTATGACTTCACGAACGCGACCAACCTGGACGCCGTTTCCCGCATGGAGCTCACCACGGTCGCCACCGGTAAATACGATACCAACCCGATGACGAACTCCAGCTATTACACGGTGTCGCCGTACGTCACCGCGGATAACACCACGGACTACGGCGCCGGCTTCTCGTACAACGCCGGCAGCGGCGTGACCACCCAGGCGGCCGGCACCACGCTGGTGCTCTCCCCGGTCACCGGCGCCTGCGCCTCGTGCCACGACTCGACGGCTGCCGTCAATCACATGAAGGCCAACGGCGGTCAGTTCTACGCCCCACGATCGACGGTGCTCAGCCTGGGTGCGGCGCAGGAGCAGTGCATGCTCTGCCACGGCCCCGGCCGGTCTGCGGCGATCGGGGTGGTCCACCAGTACTAGGACCTCGTCGCAGTGGTTTGTGCCCTGACCGCGGAGCCAGCGCGCGTGTTCGCGGCCTTCCGGGAGCCACGAACCGGTCAACATCACTGCGGCGCGATACGAGAGATCTGGGCGCGGCTTCGGAGTATCGTCGCCGCGTGCTGTCCCGGCGCATGGCGTGGCTGGTCGCGATCGTTGCCACGCTCACGATGACCGTGAGCTACGCCGACCGTTTGACCCTGTCGGTGCTCGCACCGACGGTGACCAAGGAGCTCGACATCTCCGACGAGGCCTACGGCTGGCTCGGATCGGCATTCGCGGTGGCGTACCTGTTCGGGACGCCGCTGGCGGGCTGGTGGATCGACCGCGCCGGCGCTCGCCGCGGGCTCGTTGCGTCGGTGCTGGCGTGGTCCGCCGTGGCCGCGCTCCACGCGGTCGTGCCGGGGTTCTGGATGTTGTTCGCGCTCCGCCTCGCGCTGGGCATCACCGAGGGACCCGGGTTTCCGGGGGCCTCGCAGACCGTGCAGCGGATCCTGCCGCCGCGCGACCGCGAGCGTGGGTTTGGCGTCCTGTTCACCGGCTCGTCGTTCGGCGCCATGCTCATCCCGCCGCTCGCGACCCTGGTGTTTCGTCATGCCGGCTGGCGGGTCGCGTTCCTCGTCACCGCCGCTGCCGGGCTCGTGTGGATCCCGCTGTGGATCCTGGTGACGCGCTCGCGCGCGGTGCGCGCCGAGCTCGACCTCCACGTCGTCACAAAGGTGAGCCAGGCCGAGACGCGCCCGCCATTTCGCGATCTGGTGTCGCATCCGATCGTGATCCGCGCGCTGCTCGCCATCTTCGCGGTTGCGCCGATGTTTGGCTTCCCGCAGAACTGGGGCGCGAAGTACCTGGTCCGCACGTTCGCGATGAAGCAAGGCGACGTCGGCCACTACCTGTGGCTCCCGCCACTCGTGCTCGACACCGCCGCGATCCTGTTCGGCGATCTGGCGTCGCGCCAGCGCCGCGCCGAAGGCGTCCCACCCCTCGCGCTGTTCGCGATCGCAGCCGCGCTGACCTCGACCATCGCGCTGCTTCCCTTGGTCGACACACCGTGGCAATCGATGCTCGTCATCGGTGTCGCCACGGCGGGCAGCGGCGCGGTCTATGCGCTCGTCACCTCGGATCTGCTCGCCCGCATGCCTCCCGGGAGCGTATCGTTTGCCGGCGGCATCCTCGCCGGAGCGCAGTCGGTGTCGCTGTTCATCGTCAATCCGCTGATCGGTCGCGCGGTCGACCGGCTCGGCAACTACGACGCGGTCGGGATCAGCCTCGGCCTGTGGGTGATCCCGGGCTGCGTGATCTGGCTGCTGTGGCGCCCGCCGGTTCGCTTCGTCGCGCGCGTATAGTCGCGACATGGTGACCGAGATCGAGATCGACCGCTGGTACGCGTCGAAGCAACACCCACTCGAGCCCCTGATCCGCCGCATCGTCGAGATCATCCGCGGCGCCGAGCCTCGGATCGCCGCGTACGTGAAGTACGGCAACCTGTGCATGGGCCATGTCGGCGATCTCGTTTCGTTCGTGCAGATCGCAGAGAAGAAGCGGCTGAACCTGATGTTCCACCGCGGTGCGGCGCTCGGCGAGTTCCCCGGCTTCGAGGGCGACGGCCACAGCGCGCGCTTCCTCCGGTTCACGAGCCAGGGCGACGTCGACGCGAGCGCCGGCGTGCTCCGCCAGATCGCGGTCGCCTGGTGCGAGCTCATGGCCGCCGAGGGCGCCGGCACGAAGCCGGCGAAGCAACCGGCCGCCAAGCAGCCCGCAAAGGCTAGCCAGCCCGCGAAGGCTAGCCAGCCCGCAAAGGCCAAGCAGGCACATGCCAAGCAGACACACGCCAAGCCCGCAAAGGCCAAGCAGCCCGCAAAGGCCAGGCAGCCCAAGCAAGCGCCGGTCCCGGCGGCAAAGCCCAAGAAGCGTTAGCACGAGGCCCAAGCGCAGCCGCTGCATCCCACATCGGGCGTATCATCGCGAGATGACGCCAGCAGTCGCGCGTTGTCACTTGCTCGCCGAGGTACTTTCCGCTGATGGGATCATGCAAGAATCCGAGCGGCAGCTCCTCGAGGCGGCGATGACCCGCGGCGGCCTGTCCGCCGCCGAGCGCGACGCGGTCCGTCATTTCGAGGGTGCCGCGGGCGCGACCGAGGCCCTCGCGGCGCTCCCCGAAGCCGAGCGGCAGGCCGTGGTCGACGGGCTGGTCGAGGCGGCGATCGCCGACGGCAAGCTGACACCGAATGAAACCGCGACGGTAAAGCGCCTCGCCGAGAAGCTCGGCCTGTAGAAGCGGCATGGGGCATCAGTTGGGGCCCTTGAGCAGGCGCTATCCGGGGTACACTCCTGGAGAGCGGCTGCTGCCGGAATTAATGTGCCCATGACCCTCGACAACGTCACGCGCTCGATGCTCGAGTCCCTGCCGTTCGGGGTGATCGTCCTCGAGCGCGACGGCGCCGAGGGCGAGGGCCGGATCGCGTTCGCCAACCAGCATGCGATCGCACTGCTCGGGCGCGAGCTGGCGGGTCGCCCGCTCGCCGAGGCACTTCCCGGCGACGCCAAGGCTGAGCGTGCCGCGCGCTTCCTCGAATCGATCATCGAGAACCTGCCGGCGATGGTGTTCGTCAAGCGCGCCGAGGATCTCCGGTACGTGCGCTTCAATCGCGCCGGCGAGGAGCTGCTCGGCAGTCCGCGCACCGAGCTCCTGGGCCGCAACGACTACGACTTCTTCCCCGAGGACCAGGCCAGCTTCTTCATCGAGAAAGATCGCAAGGTGCTCGCGCAGGGCCACG
>Ga0134121_10001890_pt1 | contig 18985 bp, 11 predicted proteins | sample KB301_FD_96463 | JGI IMG/M metagenome (GOLD analysis project Ga0134121, IMG submission 96463) | Terrestrial soil microbial communities without Nitrogen fertilizer from Kellogg Biological Station, Michigan, USA - KB3-0-1 | ecosystem: Environmental > Terrestrial > Soil > Unclassified ... | reverse complement strand
GTCGAGCCGGATTGATGCGATCAGCGTTTGCGGCGCCGCATGATAAGATACCCGTTCGGTTGACACGCGGATTCCCGGTCCGCGTCCTACCTTTATATATGTCGGGGCGTGGCTCAGCCTGGTAGAGCACTCGGTTCGGGACCGAGGGGTCGGAGGTTCAAATCCTCTCGCCCCGACCAATCACCTTCAATCGCTACGGCCCTCGATTGACCCTATGGTCGGTCGAGGGCTTTTTTTGTTGGGCGATTCTGAACGGTACCGCAACACGCGACCGCTCATCCTCGGAGGAGTCGAGATACACAGCGATCCGCCTCGAGACGAGGCGGATCGCCGCGAAGGCTCACCCGACGACGGTGCGGACCGGTTTTCGCGTCGACGCGTCCCTGGCGACGCCAGTCAGGCGGACCGGTTCGGCGTCGAACTTGTTGATCTCGATGATCTCGATCGATTTGTTGAACACCACCTTGCTGGCGTCGGCGAGCTTGCCGACGCCGTTTCCGTCGCGGTCGAACCGGATCTCGAGGACGTCCACTCCGTGCGCCGTGCCGCGGGCGCTGTCCCTTGGAAACTCTCCAATCGGCAGATGGTCCTGGCTGGCGACGACGATCCGCCGGCCTGCGGGCGTGTTGACCTCGCGGGCGAAATCGATGATCCAGGAGCGGCGGCCGAGCGCGCGCTCGCCGGTCGCCTGGATACCGGGCGTCAGCACGGCGCCGGCATGGACGCGCACGTTCTCGAGCAGTGCCAGCACCGCGGCGGGACCGTTCTTGCTCATGATCGGCTTCCGCACGCTGTCGAATTCCTCCTGCGTCGACCATCGGGCGATGACGATGTCGATCGGGCCGGCGTAGGTGCCCGATGCATCGAGCGATCGGCCGACGAGATGCTCCACCGGTTGCGGAATCTCGGCGATGATCGGATGCGGTGCGAGTACGACACCCGCGGCCAGTGCGACGCACGCTCTGACCAGAACGGAACGAAACGTGATCGGCTTCATGGTTGTCACCCCTCCAGACGGTTTCAAATCGGCGTTGATGCGACTCTCGGGAAGCTGACTCATTGGTGCGTCAACCGGCGCGGCAGCGTCGCCTCTTCGAGGAAATCCAGCTGCGCCTGCAGCAGGTGATGCTTCATCGTGACCGTGTCTCCCAATTCGAGATACGGCTCGTCGGTTTGGTCATAGGCCGTCCACTTCGGCAGCTTGCCGTTCGGATCGCCGCTGATGGCGAAGTTCGACCAGTAGCTCGACATCCGATCCGCGAGCTCGACGTCGGCGCCGGTCAGGGGCCACTCGCGACTGCGCAGCGTCCCGAACACGTACGGGATCTCCGACGCGTGGTACGCGCGCCAGGTCTCCGCGTGCGGGCTCGGCGGCACGTGCGTGAAGTGATAGAGAAACGCCTTCTGGCCTGCGGCGGTGACCGTGCGCGCCCACCGGCGCATCTGCATCGTGAACGTCTGGTCCCGCCGGACGGCCAGCAGCGTCTCGGGGATCTCGGCTTCGCGCGTGACCGGATAGGCGATGTCGAAGGTCCGCAGATGTCCAGGGAACTGCACGGCCATCTGTTTGCGGAATTCGTCGAGCGTGGTCGGGAAGCTCGACGCGTCCGACAGCGTCGTCATCTCGTTCGCGTTCGACCCGACGAGCACCGGGACACTGTTGTGTTTCTTGTGTCCGAAGGTCGCCGGCACGTCCTCTGGCAACACGTACCCGTCGGTATTCACGCCGGTGCGAAACGACTCCAATCCGAGCAGCTCTCGCGCGGGGACCGCGCGAAGGGCTGCGAGCGTGTCGACGTGGACCTCCGTCGCCACTGCCGCACCGTGCCGTTCAGCCGTGGCCAGCGCCGGGCTCCCGGCGAACTGTCCGCCGCTCTCGCCAATCGCGCGATGGAACAATCCTTTCGCGAGCGGCGTCGCCTGCAGGACGTTGACGCTCCACGCTCCGGCTGATTCCCCGAAGATCGTCACGCGCGACGGATCGCCGCCGAACGCGGCGATGTTCTTCTGCACCCATTTCAGCGCCGCCACGTGATCGAGGATCGCGTAGTTGCCCGACGAGTGATTCGGCGACTCCCTCGTCAGGCTCCGATGAGCGAGAAACCCGAACACGCCGAGACGGTAATTGGTCGTGACCACGACGACGCCTTTCCTCGCGAGCGTCGAGCCGTCGTCGCTCGGCGTCGAGCTGGAGCCGCGCGTCCAGTCTCCGCCGTGAAACCACACCATCACCGCCCGCGTGTCGCCCTTCGACTGCGCTCGGCGCGAACCGGCCGCAGCGGCTGTCCACACGTTCAAGTACAGGCAGTCTTCGCTCATCGGCTGCGGCGCCGAGGTGTAGGGTGAGCCTTCGGGATAGGGCTCCTGCATGCATTGCGGGCCGAACGCGTCGGCATTCCTCACGCCCGGCCATGCCGCGGCCGGTTGCGGCGCTTTCCAACGCAATGCGCCGACCGGCGGCGCCGCAAACGGAATCCCCTTGAACACACGCACGCCGTTCACTGATGTGCCGCGGAGCCGTCCGCCGTCGACCATCACCACGTCTGGCGCCGCGGCGCCAAGCAGCGACGAGGAGGCGATCAACGCCGCGATCACGAGTATTCGTTTCATCATTGGTCCTTGCCGTCGCGCACCCGGCGCGAACGTCTGCGCGGATGAATACAAGGAGGCCGGACGCACCGCGTGCGTCCGGCCCGAAGACTACGACGTCAATCGTCTACGGCTGCCGGACTTCGACAACCGCGAAGTTCCATCGGTCAGTACCCGTGCCGGTGGCGCTGAGCGTGGTCGGCACGCCGGCGAGCGGCACTGGAGCGCTGAGCCGCTCGGTCCAGTAGGTGTCGGTGATCGCCGTGATCGACGACTGATTGACCAGGGTTTGACCCGCGCCGACCGTGATGGTCCGCGGATTGTCCCAATCAGTGCCCACGCCGAAGACGAGCGAGTTGGCGCGTGTCGTGGTGATCGACGCGGTCGGATCACCCGCAACGCCCGCCGCCTTGCTCGCAATGGCCGTTGCCGCACCCGCCAGCGAGTTCGCCGCGCCCGTGAAGCCGACCACGGTCATCGATGCGGTGGCGGAGAACCTGATCGCCGCGGTCGCCGTCATCGACGCGTGCGCCGTCGGCGCGAAGGCATACCACACCTCCGCGGTGCCCGCCTGCGCGTTGGCCTGCGCAGCCCGGGTCCACGTCAGCGCCGGCAAGCTGGCGTTGTTGTTCATGCTGTTGACGTTCTGCCGCGAGCCGGCCGGGGTCGCCGGCGTCGTCGACGGACCGTCAGCCGAGATGAACGCCACGAGTAGCGTGTTCGCCGCGACCGCGAATGCCGGACTCGTGATGGTCGTGTTCGGACTGGTCGAGTTCCGCGAGACGAACGTCGCGATGGTCGGCGCCGTGCCCGTCGAGACGACCAGCGCGACCGCGCTTCCGGCCGCCGCGCTCGAGCCGCCCGTCGGGGTCTGGCTGATGACCACACCGGCCGCAACCGTCGGGCTCGGCTGCGTGGTGATCGCGCCAACCACCAGGCCGGCGCCCGTCAGCGACGTCGTCGCCGCGGTTTGCGTCTGACCGACGACGTTCGGCACCGTGACCGGCGGTCGTCCGCTGGACACGACCAGGTTCATCGCCGTGCCGACATCGACCGTCAGGCCATCCGCCGGATTCTGGCTGATGACGATCCCGGCAGGCACCGTGTTGCTGCTCTGCTGGGTGATCGTGCCGATCACCAGCCCGTTCTCGAGGATGATGTTCAGCGCGGTCCCCGGAGTAAACGTCTGGCCCAGCGGCACGCCGACGAGCAGTGGCGTGATCGTGCCGAGCGAGATCGTGAGGTCGACCGGCGAGTTCGCCGGCAGCGTGAAGCCGGGTTCCGGACTCGAGTCGACCACGGTGCCGGTGTGGAACGTCGGGCTGTTCACACTGGTCACCACGCCGAGCCGCAGCCCGGCCTGGAGGATCGCCGTGGTCGCCGCGGCCTGCGTCAGCCCCTTGACCGCCGGCACCGTGTCGAGCGGCTTGGGCACCGGAATCGTGACGTCGGCGAACTGGATCTGCTCGATGTTCCGCAGCAGGTCGGTGCCTTCGTCGAGGTGGACGCCCTTGATCTTCGCCGGGTCGTGGAAGACCTGGATGATGCCGTTCGGCAGCACGTTGACGTCGTACTCCTCACGGTTGAAGTTGTAGACCGCGGTATCGCAGTTGAGCGGCAGGACGGCGCCGCAATCGGGCGGAAGCGGCGGCGGCGTCACGATCGAGCGGATGATCGAGATGTTGCCGGGATTCAGCCGCTGCGGATCGGCGAAGACGTCGTCGACCAGGTCGCGCGGATCGTCGACCAGTTTGATCGTGCCGTCGTTCAGCACCCCGCGAAGCTGCACGTTCAACCACACGTCGCCGTCGATCAGGTCGTCCCCGCGCTTGCCTTCGATCGTGTCGCTGCCCTTGCCGCCGAGCAGGATGTCGCCGCCCATGAAGCCGACGCCTTTGACCAGCCTCCCATTGGCGCTGATTGGCGGCGCGTTCAGGTCGATGTTGAAGCCGTTCGGTCCGAGCAGTTCGGCGAGCCCGGCGATCTTGAGCGCGCCCGATCCGCCGCGGAAGTTGACCTGGTTCGGGACGTTCTTCGCGACGACCGCTGCCGGCGCGCTTCCGGTCACGAGCTCCATCCCCGGGATGAGGCATTCGATCGGGAGCAGCTCGACGGCCGGATCGCAGAGGCGGTTGTTCGAGCCCGCGATGTGATCGTCGAGATCCCACCCCGAGGCGCCGTCGACGTAACGGTAGCGATTGCGGAGGTCGTTGAAGTTCAACGGCACGTTGGGGTTCGCGAGCAGGCTCAGCTCGATGAACTCGGGCTTTATCCAGCCGCGGAGCGTGATCCAGTCGAACCCGAAGTCGCCGAAGAACTTGTTGGTGCCTTCCGACATCAGCATGATGTCGTTGCCGCCTTCGCCGAAGTGGTTGTCCTGGCCGGGGCCGCCGCCGAGCACGTCGTCGCCGCCCACCGGATCGAGGCCGGCGAGCAGGTCGAAGAGGTTGCCGTTGTCGCCGAAGATGCCGCCGTCGTGGCCGTCGCCGTCGTAGATCCAGTCGTCGCCCGGCCCGCCGAGGATCGCTTCCGCGCGCATCGCGCCGTCGACGATGACGTCGTCGCCCGGACCGGCGAAGTACTCGACGCCGTCGTCGCCGCCGACCATGAAGTCGTTGCCGTCGCCACCCAGCGCGAGGTCGGCGCCGAAACCGGGTCCGGTGGAGAGCGCGTCGTCGCCCGGCCCGCCCTTCAGGACGTCGTCGCCGTTGCCGCCGAAGAGGATATCGTCGCCGTCGCCACCGATGAGCGTGTCGTTGCCGTCGCCGCCTGACAGCCGGTCGTTGCCGGCGTTGCCGTACAGCGTGTCGTCACCGATGTCGGCCAGGAAGCGATCGTCGCCCGGGCCGCCGACGAACAGGATGTTCTTCCCGGTGTGCAACGGATCGAAGAACTGCCTGGTTCCGTCGGGCAACGTCTGGAGCACGGGGCTGTTCGGGTTGGTCGGGTCGAGGACGCCATCAACCGAGGACGGATTGAAGATGAAATCCGCCGTCCTGAAGATCACGGACATCGCGTCGGTCGCCACCGTGTTGCGGCGCACGAGTTCAGCGAAGGAGTTGCCTTCGAGCGAGAACCGGAAGTTCAGGCCGTCGGTGCGCTGCAGATAGTAGAAGCGGTCGCCGTTCTGCAGGTCTTCGAGCTGTTTCTCGAAGATGTAGTTGAACGTCGAGCCGAGCAGGCCGCCGAACGGGTTCGGACGCTCGGCGAGGCCGCCCACCCAGAAGTCGATGTTCTCGAGGCCGCAACTGGCGTCGGGACACCCGGCGGCAGCCGCTTGCGCCGGCGTGGCCGCGAACATGAAGCTCTGGTTCGCCAGCAGCAGGTTGGCGCCCGCTCGCCGGTCGGCGATGCTTGTCTTGCTCGCCACCAGCGGATGCGTCGCGTACGCAGCGATGAAGTTGACGAGCGACTCGTGGTGCCGCAGGCCCTGGCCGAAGTCGAACCAGTCCTGGTACGGGGTGAGCGCCGAGCTCTTCGTCTGCCCGAACAACTGCCGCCGGGCGTTATTCAGCGACGGAATGCCTTCGCTGCGTCCGCGCGCGATGTTGATCGCCGGCAGGTCGAGCGGCAGGCCGACGAGGCTGTTGCGAACCGACGAGGTGACGAACTCGTCGAGCTCGTTGCCGACCTGTTTCACCAATCCGTTGATCAGCGAGCCGGCCGCCTGCGGCGCCGTCAACGACCCGTTCGTGACTCCGTTGGTCGGCGCCGGGTCGCCCGGTGCGAGGTTGTACGACTCCGGGTTGAGGAACGCGTTGAACAGGCGGATCGGGACGGTGGTGGTCGTGCCGTCCGGTTTCGTGATCTCGCGGTGGAGGATCTCGGGCAGCATCGAGTGGCCGAGGCGATAGACGGTGTGCGCGAATTCCGCGGTGATCGCCGGGTCGATCGAGGTGAGGCTGCCAAGGAACGGGTTGATCAGCGGCTGGATGGTCCGCGCGAACTCTTCGAACACGAGATGCTGATACTCCATCTCGGTGCCGAAGCGCGCCGCCTGGAACAGACGCTCGCCGTAGCCCCATCCGGACCCCGCGTGCACGGCGTGCCACCCGTCGATGTCCGCCTGGGTCAGCCCGAACGAGTTCCTGCCGCTCGTGGGATCGACCGGCAGGTTGATGTTGTGATCGAATTCCGACACGAAGCGGTTGTGCTCGGCGTGGAAGATGTTGTGGATCGTCGTCAGGCCGATGTTCTCGTTGCCGCGGCCGTCACCGGTGATGAAGTGGGCGTTGAGCAGTTCATCGTCGTAGGTGCCGGGCTGCTGGCACGAGGGGACCTGGCGGAAGTCGCAGATCGTGTTGTCGCTGTCTGGAGGCAGCGGATTGCTGTTGGCGTCGACCGGTACCGCGTTGTGCGCGATGTCGTTGAGGAACGCGTGGCCGGTCCGGAACGCGTCGGCCGGCACGAGCACGCCCCTGCCGCCGTTGGCCGTCGGGTCGCCCTCGACGAGGATCGGCGTCGTCGGTGTCGGGCCGGGGCGCACCAGCTGTGGGAAGCCGTGCAGGCCCGGCTTGAAGTGGCCGTACGGGTCGGTGACGATCAGCGGCACGTCGAGGACGTCGGTGTCGACGAGCTGGATGCCGAGCTTCTGCGCGGCCTGCGCTTTCACCTGTGCCCAGTTGCCGATGTTGCAGATCAGGTCGCCGGTGATGCCGGTGCCGCGGTCGCCGCAGTGATCGCCGTCGAGCACTTTGCCGTCCGGCAGCGGCCTGCCGCCCACCATCACGTACTGGCGGAGGAACACCTGGTGCGCCGGGTGCGACGTGTAGGTCTGGTTCTGGTCCACCCAGGGCGTCGTCTGGTTGATCGATTCCTTGACGTCGTCTGCGGTGCCGAGGATCCCGTCAGGACCCGGCTGCAGCGCGCCGCGCGTCATCACCATGAAATTGGTCGGGCTTCCGGGCACGAAGAGCGGGTCGTCGGGTTGCAGCGGCATGATCACCGAGCCGCCGGACTTGGGAACCAGGTCGAGGCCGTGGTCGAAGAACTGGCCGAAGAAGGTGAACATCAGGTTGAACGGCGCTGACAACCCGAAGTCGGGGGTGATGTTCGGGATGAACAGCGAGTTGGTCGGATCAGCCGGATCGGCAGGGGCTGCAGGCTGGCAGACAAAGCCGCCGGAACCGCAGGGATGGTCGTGCGCCGCCTGCGCGGCCGGGTTGTTCGTCGACTGGTCGACGATCAGGTTGCTGATCATGCGCGGTTGCGCGTCGAACACGTTGCCGGCGTTCTGTTTGTACGACGTCGGCTGCTTGGTGACCGGATCCGGATCCGCGTCACGGAAGTTCGGCACCAGCATGCGCGGGAACAGCCGGTCCGCGGCGCCGAACAGGTGCTGATCGGGCGACGGCACGAGGTTGTTGAACGAGCCGTCTACGGTCCTGAGACCGGATGGCAGCTGCGGGTCGGGCGTGATCCTGCCGGTGGTGCCGATCCCCGCACCGACACCCTGCAGGACGCCTCCCGCGGCGTGATCTTGCGCGACCAGGATCTGGGCGTAGATGAACCGCAGGTCGTCGGCGTTGACGATGAATCCCTGTCCGACGGGGGCGGTCTGCGCCTGCACCGTCTGCGGCAGGAACGCCGGCCCGACGCCGGAGAAGAACATCGCGACGACCATGATGAACGGCCATCGCCTGTTCGCACCGAGCTTTCTCATTGACATTCGATCCTCCTGATTGCGATTCCGATCTCTTCGCACGACCTACTCACTCCGGCGTGGCTCTGCATCTCCTCCTCGTCATGGATGGCTCCGCCGACAAGTCGGCGGCGAGCGCCTCCACGTGTGGCGGTGAACTGTTGACGTTGAAGCACGCGGTGAGCGTAGGCGTGCGTCTGGGGACGGAACATTCCTCTTCGGAGGAACGAGTCGCTAAAAAGATCGTTAGATAGGTGAGATAAGAAACATCATGAACGAGCACTGCTTACAAAGACGAGCAGTTAGTAACTAGCCATATCTCATATGTCGGATAAGTCGATGTGCCGTTGTGTTGTCCTTATGACGTATGTCTTTGTTGTTTAATCTCGTCATGGATATCTTGTGGGCATGTCAACAGTGCATATTCATCACGTACCTGACTCATTGCGATCTGCTTAAAGAATCGCTGTGTGCGTACAACACAGACGCAAACGATAGATAAGCAAATCATCGGTGGCACGCACAAACGGCCAGCTCTTTACTACTTGCTCACGCCGGACTTGCAGTTTACTTGGGGCGACGGCGCGGAATCCCTGGCCGCAGTCGAGCAACGCGGCGCAAATGGCGCGACACCGTGCCAGCTCTCAACGAGCGGTCCCCGCTACAACTTGCTGCTGCACAGACGATGACTTCACAATGACGGCGCTATGGCCTCATTGTGGATGAGTCATATTCACCGAACGTTTGTCTGCGCGAATCGTTGCTGAACAGAAAATGAGATGTAGCGATTGATGTAACGCGATATCAGGTCACACTTACTAAGTGCGGCCTCGGCAACACGTGACGTGGCGTGAGCAGATCGCCTCTCACCCAGCAATGCGTCTCTCACTCGGCGCCTACCTCATCAGCACAAGCAATGCGCAATGTCCACGAATAGCGGACAAAAATTAGGATGCGGGAAGATTTTGACGGCGGCCGCCGGCCAGCCTCATGACAGAGCAGGTGGACAAACTCCGTGTGTCCACACACCTGCGGCACAGCGGCCTCATCGGAATGGTGATTGCACAATCCCGTGATACGAGGCGAGCGGACAGCGTGACGGACTATTCGCCAGCGTGCGACTGCGACTCGGCTGGCACGTTGGGCAGCAGCAAACTCCGAGCATCGACCGCACAACGACAATGCAGCAACATTCTGACGATCCGCTTCTGAAACAGCTCGGCGCGAGGATCCGCATGATCCGCACGGAGCTCCACCTGACACAGCAGGAGTGCGCCGCAATGTGTCAGATCAGCCGCAGCCACATGTGCCACCTTGAGCGTGGGTTCAATAACGCCAGCGTGCTGCATCTGGCGAAGGTCGCGCACGGTCTCGGTATCGAGCTCGTCGATCTGTTCAAGCCATGACGCGAGTGTCGGCGAGACGGGTCACATGGCACGGTGGTCGATGGCAGACCGTGCCGCCACTCAGATAGAGGCGGCAACCGCGGGCGCTCGCGTGTGGCCGGCAGCGCTCACGCGGGCACCTGTCGCATCGCGTTACCGTCGCTGCTGCCCGCAGTACATGTCGTTGGGGTCGCAGCCCTCGACCTCAACCTGAACCGTCGTGTGCGTGATGCCGAACCGATGCTCGATGTCATGCACGACGGCGCGCAGAACCTGTTGCCCTTCTCTGATGCTCTGTTCTGCGACGAGGACGTGGCAGCTGCACGCGATGACGCCCGGGCCGACCATCCAGACGTGGAGATCGTGAACGTCGAGGACCCCGCGGACGCCTTTGATCGTGGTGATCACGCCTGGCATGTCGATTCCAGTTGGTGTGCCTTCGAGCAACACGGTCGTGCTCTCCCGCAGAACGCCGTAGCTGCTGTAGAGAATCAGGCCGGCGATGAGCAGCGAGACGACGGGGTCGGCCACCAGGGAGTGCGTTCGCATCACGAGCACACCCGCGATGACGACGCCGAGCGCTGAGACCGCGTCGCCCAGCATGTGCAGGTACGCGCTGCGGATGTTGAGGTCGTGCTTCGAGCCTTCATGCAACCACACGCCGATCAGGACGTTCACGAGAATGGCGGCGGCGGCGACGCCAATCATCACCGTGCCATTGGCGGCTTCAGGCTGCTGGAGTCGCGCGATCGCCTCCCAGGCGATCACGATCGCAATCACCACCAGGGACACGGCATTCACGAGCGCCGCAAAGACGCCGACACGGTGATAGCCGAATGTCATCCCATGATGGGATGGCTTGTCCGCCATCCGGATCGCGTACCAACTGAATCCGAGTGCCGCCGCATCCGCCAGGTTGTGGCCGGCGTCCGAGAGGAGCGCGAGGCTGTGTGAGAACCAGCCGGCCAGCGCCTCCGCGACGACGAAGAGGGCGGTGAGCGCGACGGCGGTCCCCATCATGCGGCTCGACGCATTGGACGGGACATGCGCGCCGTGCGCGTGAGGGTGGTGGTGGTGAGTCATCGGCGGGACGCCGCGCCGTCAGCTGCGAACTTCGCCGCCGCCGGGAGCGGCGACCGGCCGAACAGGCCATCGATCCGAATCGAGTAGCCGACGCCGACGTAATGATCCGGCGCGTCGTGGCTAAGGCCGAAACCGAGATGGAAATCGAGTTGCTGGCGGCGCGTCACGTGCCAGGCGCCGCCAACGTCGGCGATGTTGGACGCGCGATCACGCGCCGCATAGTCTCCGATGTATTCGACGAAGAGATCGCCTGTCGAGCCGAACTCCCGCTCGAGGGTCAGCGTCGGCTCGACAATGGCCGCGTGGTCACCGTGATTGAGCAGCCAGGTCACGGTGAACATGCCGTTGACCGACCAATCCTCCGCAATGTCGAGTGACCATGGAAACTGGATGTACGGCGTATAGAAGGGGCCGCTGTCTCCCGAGTGGCCGACCGGGACTCCGAAGCCGGCGACCGCCGACAGGCTGAACGAGGGTCGTTCGGCAAACAGCTGCCGTTTGACCGAGGTGGTGAGGTTCGACAGTTGCGAGGCGTGGAGCCCGTTCAGGGCGACAAAGTAGTTGGGCAGATCCACCAGCACCTCGGTGCACGGAGCGACACCCAGCCTGGCCCGCGTCTCGGACGCATCGAAGATCTGCGACTCCTGACGGGTCGACCAATTCGCGCCGTTCTCGACCTGGAGGCTGCCGTACGGAACGACCAGGCTCGAATTGGTGGTGTCCGGCCGGTCGGTCGCGATGACATCGGTGCGACCGGGACAGTCGCTCGCCCACGCGTGACGGGGAGAGCAGAGGAGTGCGATGAGCGCGCATGCCGCGACGGCGGACCGACGGTGGCCAGACGCGCGAACGGACCGTCTCACGCGTTCCAGATCATACACTCGCCGCGCGCGTCGACTGAGCAGCTGTGCCGACACGTGCGTCGCAAGGCGCCCGAGGCTTTATAAACAAACTGTTGTCGAACGCGCTCACGGGCACCCCGGTTGGCAGTACGATGACCGTCAGCGCCGCTGGATCGGCGGCCGTCATGGCGAAGGGTGGATAGCAGATGAGGGTCCGGCTGGTTGTGCTCCTGATCGCGATGCCTGTCGCCATCGTGCACGGCGCGTTCACTCGCCCGGCGGTCGGCAGGAGCGGCCAGCGTCCGTTCCGCAGCGGCGTTGACGTCATCTCGATGAGCGTCACCGTGACCGATGGAACACGTCGCTACGTGACCGATCTCGATCGCGACGACTTCCAGATCCTCGAAGACGGCCGGCCGCAGCACGTGACGTTCTTTCAGAAGAACAGCCTGCCGCTCGCGCTGGCGCTGCTCGTCGACACCAGCGCCAGCATGGAGTTGAACCTCGCGACCGCACAGGAAGCCGCGGTCGGATTCGTGCGGGAGCTGGGCCCGAAGGACATCGCCTCGGTCGTCGATTTCGACACCCGCGTGCAGGTGCTCCAGGAGTTCACGGGCGACCATGATGCGCTCGAGCGTGCGATCCGGCAGACGACCGCCGGCGGGTCGACGGCGCTCTACAACGCGGTCTACATCGCCTTGAAAGACCTGAACAAAACGATCCGCGGTGGGCCGCTCGATGAATCCCGCCGCCGCGCGATTGTGATTCTCTCTGACGGCGAGGACACGACGAGCCTCGTGCCATTCGAAGACGTGCTCGATCTGGCGGCGCGTTCGGATACGGCGATCTATGCGATCGGTCTACGCGGCCCGGAGCTGGCTGGCCCGAAGAAGATCACCGATGCGGACTTCGTGCTCCGCCGCTTCGCCCAGCAGACCGGCGGCCGCGCCTTCTTCGCGTCGAGCGCCAAGGAGTTGAGCGGCGTCTACCACGAGATCAGAATGGAACTCGCCAATCAGTATTTTCTCGCCTACGAGTCCAGCAACGGGCAGCGGGACGGTCAGTTCCGTCGCATCGCGGTCCGCGTTGAACGGACCGGCGCCGTGGCCCGCGCGCGACCGGGCTACTACGCGCCGACGCGGTAGCGCAGGCCTGCAGGCGTGCCGCTCGCAGCCTGAAGGGCTGCGCTACCGTCATGCTGAGAATCCAATCAGTGAACTACCGCCGGCTGGCTTTGCTCTTCGCCGCGCCGCGCTTCGCCGCGGCGGCACCCGCACCGACCAGTTCCGCCTCCTCGGCATCCGCCGGATGCGCCGCGTCGGCAGCCGTCTGATTGATGCCGCCTTCGGCGAGCGACGTCAACTTCTTGTCCGCCGCCTTCTCCTCGTCGAGCGTCTCGCGGAGCAGTGTCACGGCTTCGGTGTGCCCCATGGCTTCTGCCCAGGCGATCAACGTGCCGTAGGCGGCCATTTCGTAGTGCTCGGCGCGCTGGCCGGCGGCAATCAGGCATGCGTCCATCGTCGTCTCGTCGAAATCCTCTTCCATCGTCGACTTGCCTTCTTCGATGATGCCGGCGATGCCGTCGCAATGCTTGCCGCGGACTTTCTCGTCCAGACTCTCGAAGACCTGCTCGAGGCGCTCAATCTGCCCCTGCGTCTCTTCGAGGTGGGTCTCGAACGCGTCTCGCAACTCAGGATTCGTGGCCGCCTTCGCCAGTTTCGCGAGCGCCTTGGTGAGCTGTTTCTCGGCGTCGTAGGTATCGCGCAGCTCGTCGATAAACGCATCGTGGAGCGTTCCCGCTTCAGCCATGTGTAGTTCTCCTTGTTTCGTGTCGTGAGGACTGTGTGCCCTCATCGTGCCTTGGCCAAGTGCAGCACTTTGCGTACCAGGACGCCTCGTGTCGCCGCTCCGCCTGCATGTGATCGCAAGCAGGTTCAGCGGCGTGTCGAGACGCATGCAGCGATCGCTGACACGGAGCGTACATAGATGAGAGCATCGGTGCCGGTCACGTTCCGCGGACCGTTGGTTATCGCTGACGCGAGTCGGCGGTGGAGAAGCTGCCGTCGCCTGCTTCGCGCGTCGGCTCGGCGATGCAGGCCAGCAACCGGTCGAGAGGCCAGCAATTCACGATGCGGTCGAGGGAGATGCAGCCGCGACAGGCGCGTTGACGAGCTGACCAGACGGACGACGCATCGCGTCGTATCGCCGAGCACGTCACGTACCAGCCGGCAGGGTCCAGTCGAGAACGCGTCAGACTCGCGCGTCAGGCGAGCGCCGAGGCTCGGCCAGCATGGCGACGATCTCGACGATTTCGGATGGGACGATCGGCTTGGTCACGTGTCTCGTGAAGCCGGCAGCGATCGCCTTGGCGCTGTCGCCGCTGGTCGCATACGCGGTCAGCGCCACTGCCGGTATCTGGCCGCCTTCGCTCTCCGGAAGACTGCGCACCTGCCGGATCAGGGCGTGACCATCGACGCCGGGCATGCCGACGTCGCTGACGAGCACATCGGGGACGCTTCTCTTCAGCACGCGCAGCGCGGCAGCGGCCGACTGCACGGCAGTCACCTTGGCGCCCCGCTCCTCGAGGACGAGCGCCAGCACTTCCCGCGCGTCCGGTTCGTCGTCCACGACCAGGACCGAAATGCCGTCGAGGGAGACGTGCGAGACCGCGGTCGAGTCGCGCGACACCGACCGCTGTTCGATCTGCGGAACCGCCTCCGCGGCCGGCGGCCGGACCGGCAGCGTCACCACGAACGTCGCTCCCTTGCCGATCCCGTCGCTCGCCACGGTGATCGTTCCGCCGTGCAGCTCGATCAGGTGTCGGACGATCGCCATCCCCAGCCCGAGCCCGCCGTGCGGACGCGCCATCGTGCTGTCGGCCTGCCTGAACCGATCGAACACGTGCGGCAGGAAGTCCGCGTCGATACCCTGACCGTCGTCCGCGACGACGATCCGCAGGTCCTCGGCCGTGAGCTCGAGCCCGACGTGGACATGACCGCCCTTCGGCGTGAACTTGATCGCATTCGACAGGAGATTCCACATCACCTGCTGCAGGCGGTCCTGATCGGCGAGCAGGCTGCCGACGCCGTTCCATTCCGTCTCGAGCGAGATCCCCTTGGCGTCGGCGGCGGGCTGCAGCGTTTCGAGCGTCTTCTCGATGACCTCCCGCATGTCGACGGCGCCGATGTACAGCTGCATCTTGCCGCTGATGATGCGCGAGACGTCGAGGATGTCGGCGACGAGCTGGGTCTGCGCCTGCGCGTTGTTCTTGATCACGCGCGTCGCGCGCAGGATGGTGGCCTCGTCACGCTTGCCGACTTCGAGCATGTGCGTCCAGCCGAGGATGGCGTTGAGCGGCGTCCGGAGTTCGTGCGACAGCGTGCCGAGGAACTCGTCCTTCATCCGGTTCATCGCCTCGGCGGCGACACGCGCCGCCTGTTCCCGCTCGAACAGCGCCGCACGCTCGTCCTCGGCGCGCCGGCGCTCGGCGATCTCCGCCTGCAGGGCGCGATTGGCGGCGTTCAGGTCGCGCGTGCGCTCGACGACGCGTTGCTCCATCTCCGACCGGGAGCGCATCAGCGCCGCGGTCTGCGTCTTGAGGAGCGCCTGGGCGCTGTAGAGCTCGACGAACACGTTGACTTTCGAGAGCAGCACCTCCGGCACGAACGGCTTGAACAGGTAATCGACCGCGCCGACGGCGTAGCCCTTGAACACGTGCGCGTCCGCCTTGTTGTTCGCCGTCAGGAAGATGATCGGTGTCAGCCGCGAGCGCTCGCGGCCGCGGATCAGGGTGGCGGTCTCGTAGCCGTCGAGGCCCGGCATCGCGACGTCCATCAGGACGACCGCGAAATCCTGCGCGAGCAGCGCTTTCAGCGCCTCGCGGCCCGACTGCGCGCGGACGATCCGGTGGCCGGTGACCTGGAGGATCGCCTCGAGCGCGAGCAGGTTCTCGGGATAATCGTCGACGATCAGGATCCGGACGTCGCTCATCGTGCTCGACCTGCAGTCCGGGCGGCGGCGAGCGCGCCGATCACGCGGCCGAGGTCCGACGGCGCCAGCACGTGATTCACGTCAGTGGCCCCCAGCGCGGCCTGCGGCATGATCGCACACTCGGCGGTCAGCGGATCCTGCACCAGCGCGCATCCGCCGCGCCGGCGGATCGCCTTGAGACCGTTGCTGCCGTCTGCGCTGGCGCCGGTGAGCACCACGCCAATCACTTTGTCCTGGTAGACCTGCGCCGCGCTCTCGAACAGCACGTCGATCGACGGACGGGCCCAGAGCACCGGCGGATCGGTGGACAGGGCGAACAGGTCCCGCGATTCGACGAGCAGATGGTAATCGGCCGGCGCGATGTAGACGTGGTTCGGCTCGATCGGCACCTTGTCCTCGGCGTCGCGCACCGACAGCGCGGTCGATCGCTGCCAGATCGCCGCGAGGTCGTCGTCCGGCACCGGCGCCCGATGTTGGGCCACGGCGATCGGCACGGCGAAATCCTCCGGCAGATGGCTCAGCAAGGTTGCGACCGCGTGCAGGCCGCCGAGCGATGCGCCGATTACGACGAACTCGTACGCCATCAGGCCACGCGTCTGAAGAGTTTCTCGCCAGCCTCGAGCGGCTCGTAGCGATGCTCGCTCGCAGCAAACCGGATCGACTCGTGCGATCCGAGACCCAGCAGCCCGAACATCGCCAGGCTTCGCGCGAACAGGTCGTGTACGCGATCCTGCAACGGACGCGTGAAATAAATCATCACATTCCGGCACAGAATGACGTTGAATTCGTTGAAGGGACCGTCGGACGCCAGATTGTGCTGGGAGAAGACGACGCGCTCGCGCAGCGACGGTCGAAACATGACGTGGTCGTAGGCCGCGGTGTAGTAGGAGGAGAACTCGCGGGTGCCGCCCGAGGCGAGATAGTTCGCCGTGTAGCGCTGCATCAGCTCGAGGGAATAGATGCCCTCGCGCGCCCGGTCCAGCACCGACTCGTTCATGTCGGTCGCGTAAATCCGACAGCGATCGTACAGCCCCTCCTCCTGCAACAGAATCGCGAGCGAGTAGACCTCTTCGCCGGTCGAGCAGCCGGCCTGCCAGATGCGGATGAACGGGTAGGTGCGCAGAAACGGCACCGCCAGCCGCCGCAGCGTGAGGAAGAATCGCGGATCGCGAAACATCGCGCTGACGTGCACGGACAGCCCGAGCAGGAGCCGTTTCAGGCACGACACGTCGTGCAGCATCCGGTCCTGAAGCGCCGACACCGTCGCGAGGCCTTCGCCGGCGACGGCGGTGCGGATGCGCCGGCGTAGCGACGACCGGGCGTAGCCGCGGAAGTCGAACCCGTACTGCCGGAACAGGCCCTCGAGCAGCAGGTCGATTTCGAGTTCTTCGGTCGCGTCGACGTTCTGGCTATTCATCGTCTACCTGTACAGCCACACGCGAAGCAGCGAGATCAACTGTTCCGTGTCGACCGGCTTGGTGATGTAGTCCGACGCGCCGGCCTCGATGCACTTCTCGCGGTCGCCCTTCATCGCCTTGGCGGTGACCGCGATGATCGGCAGGTTCTTGTATTTCCGCATCTGACGGATCGCGCGCATCGCCTCGAAGCCGTCCATCTCCGGCATCATCACGTCCATCAGCACGCCATCCACGCCGGCGGTGTTCTTGAGCATCTCGATGCCGTCCCGGCCGTTCTCGGCGTACACCACCTCGACTTCGTACTGCTCGAGAATGCTCGTCAAGGCGAAGATGTTCCGGATGTCGTCGTCGACGACCAGCATCTTCTTGCCGGCGAGGGCCGGATCCTTGTGGTGGAGGCGCTCGAGCATCTTGCGCTTGGGCTCGGGCAGGTTGCCTTCGACCCGGTGCAGGAACAACGCGGTCTCGTCGAGGAGACGATCGAGCGACTTGACGTCCTTGATGATGATCGTCTCCGCGACCCGGCGCAGCTCGGTCTCCTGCTTCTTCGTCAGATCCTTGCCGGTGTAGACGATCACCGGAATCTGGGACAAGGCAGCGCTCTCGCGCATCGTCTCGAGCAGCGTGAACCCGCTGATATCGCTCAATCCCAGGTCCAGCACCACGCAATCGAACGACTGCGCTTCCATCGCTGCCAGCGCGTCGGTCCCGGTCGCGACCGCGGTCGTATGAACGTCGCCGTTCCCGATCAGCTCCACGATGCTGTTGCGTTCGACGTCGTTGTCTTCGACGACCAGCAGGCTCTTCACCTTCCGCTCGATGAACCCGGTGATCGTGTTCAGCGCCGCTTCGAGCGCGTCGGTCGTGACCGGCTTGCTGAGATGCGCGATCGCGCCGAGTTTCAGTCCTCTGAGCACTTCGTCGGTCACCGAAATGATGTGCACCGGGATGTGACGCGTCGCCGGGTCGTGCTTGAGTCGGTCGAGGACGCTCCAGCCGTCCAGCTCGGGCAAATCGATATCCAGCGTGATCGCATCCGGCTTCATCTGCCGTGCCATCGCCAGGCCGACGTCGCCGCGGACGGCGACGATGCCCTTGAAACCCTTCTCCCGGGCGGCGTCGAGCAGAATTGGCGCGAAATTCAGGTCGTTCTCGACGATCAGCAGGACCCGATCGCCGTCGGCGATGGTGTCGCGATCGTCGGGCACCGCGCTGCCAATCGTCGAAAGATCGATCGGCTCGAGCGGTTCTGAGACACTGCTCGGTTCACGCCGCGGCCGGCTCGTCCGGGCTTGCTGGGCTGCCTCGTCGAGGACGTGCCTCGCCGCCCGGTCGTAGGTGCTCGGCAGGTAGAGCACGAACGTGCTGCCGGCGCCGGGCGCGCTGGTCAGCTTGATCTCGCCGCCGAGGAGCCTGGCGATTTCGCGGCTGATCGACAGCCCGAGACCGGTGCCGCCGAAGCGGCGGCTGGTCGTGCCGTCCGCCTGCTGGAACGCTTCGAAGATGATCCGGTGCTTGTCGGCGGGGATGCCGATGCCGGTGTCCGACACCCGGAACGCGACGACGTGTTCCGCCCGCTTCAACAACTCCTGATCGCCGCTCCATCCCGACGTGGCCGGTTCGATCGACAGGCGAACGCTGCCGGCCTCGGTGAACTTCAGCGCGTTCGAGATCAGGTTCTTCAGCACCTGCTGCAGGCGCTTGGTGTCCGTCTCGATCGACTGCGGCATGTCGGAGGCGACGCTGACGTCGAACGCCAGGCCTTTGTCGACGGCGATCTGCCGGAACGTGCGATCCACGTAGCCCTGCACCTGGTCGAGGGGCACGGCCCGGACGTCGACGTCCATGGTGCCCGACTCGATCTTCGAGAGGTCCAGGATCTCGTTGATCAACTCGAGGAGGTCGGAGCCCGATGAGAAGATCGTCCGCGCGAACTCGGTCTGCTTGTCGGTGAGGTTGCCGTCGGCGTTCTGCGACAGGATCTTCGAGAGGATCAGCAGGCTGTTCAGCGGCGTCCGCAGCTCGTGCGACATGTTG
>Ga0134121_10001888_pt1 | contig 19020 bp, 9 predicted proteins | sample KB301_FD_96463 | JGI IMG/M metagenome (GOLD analysis project Ga0134121, IMG submission 96463) | Terrestrial soil microbial communities without Nitrogen fertilizer from Kellogg Biological Station, Michigan, USA - KB3-0-1 | ecosystem: Environmental > Terrestrial > Soil > Unclassified ... | reverse complement strand
GTGCCGGCGGCGTCGGTGATCCGCAGCAGGGCGCCCGAGGCGGGCTGGGTGAGGATCTGGACGCCCAGGGCAGCCAGCACGCCACCCGAGGCGAGCTGGCCGGTGACCAGCACCTCGGGACCCGCCTCCACCTTCCTGAGCTGCCGGACGGCGTTCCTGACGCCGGTGGCGGCGAGGTCGGCCCATGGGGTTGTGTCGTAGCCGCCGGCCACCAGCAGGTCTCCAGTATCCTCCTCGCCGCGCAGGGCGGCCCCGAACGTGCCCGCCGCCACCGTGTCCACGTGCTGGGAGTCCCAGCGGTAGTCGAAGGCGGGGGCGCCGTTGACCGGCGCATGGACGACCGCCCTGAGCACGGAGACGACGTCGCTGCGCGATGCCGCCCCGGCAGCCAGCAGCTCGCCACCCACGATCCACAGGTCGCCGTCCGGATCTTCCACGCTCGCGGCGCCTGCACTGGCCGTGGTGGCATCGACGTGCCAGGACGTCAGAGCATTGCGCCCGGAGGCGCCCGAGGCGGTAGAGTCGTCGGTCGAGACGGCACCAGACGGAGTGCCGGGGTCTGGGGTCGGGATGGCGGCCGACTCGACGAACCCATCCAGCTCCACGACGTCCCTTGGGAAGACACCGTGCGGTGTCGCAGTCGTTACAGTGGTCGCGGCCGGGGTCATCGTCACGGCACCCGACAGTACGACGGGGGGCTGCAGGTACGCCGCACCCTTCGCTTGGCGCCTGACGGCAGTTGTCGTGGCGGGGATGCTGACGCGGGCGACGCCGTCGTGCTGGTCGACCACCACGCTGCCCACGGCGTCCGTGGTGCGCCGTCGCGCCGGCCTGAAGACCTTGACGGAGGACTCCAGAGACTGCGCGATCGAGGATTGGGCCGAAGCGTCGGGGTTCGCGACCACGACCCACTGCTCGACCGCGGTGCCGACGTAGGCGTAGTGGACGGAGAGGATCGGCCACCAGCCGCGATTCTGGGGCAGGAACTCAGCGCCGCGGACGACGACATAGTCCCCGGCAATGACCCGGGACATGTTGATCGAGGCGTCGGAGTCGGCGGAATACTGGGCGGTCCCGTCAGCGAGCGGGGTGACGGTCCAGGCCGGCAGCGGCGCCGATCCAGGGAGTGGCAGGACGTCGGACGGGAACCGCAGCACGGTGTTGGCGTCGCCGCCGGTCACGCGCACCGAGGACGCGAGGCCGCGACCGCCGCTGTAGACCCTGACCCTCCCGGCACCGGTGTCCGGGTCTCGCACCGCGACAGCCCTGGCGGACTCGCCGGCCTCATCGAGGACGCGGTTGATGGCGGCGGCCACCTCGTCTGCGGTGGCGCGGCGCATCGTGTCGTACTCGGCCCGCCTGACGATCAGGCGGACGCTCGCCAGCTCGTCGATGAGGATGTCGAGGACCATACCCTCGGCCAGCACGAACGGCTCAGCCAGCGACGTCTCGGCGAAGGCGGTCACGGCGTCGCGCCCGTAGAACGCCTCCAGCATCCGCAGGAACGCCGGCTGCGTCAGCTTGTTGTTCACGACGCTCAGTACCAGCTCCCTGAATGCCGGGTCGGACATGCCGACGTCGACGAACTTCGGCACGCCCTGGTCGGCGGCCCGGGTCTCCAGGTACTTGCCCGAGGCGGACGGGATGAACAGTTGGTCGAACACCAGATCCGCCTGTCGGCGCACGACGGCGAACCCGGTGGCTAGGCCGTGGACCAGGGCCTGCCACGTTCGCTTCCGCCGGTACGCGGGGTGCAGGAGGCGCAGCAGCTCGGTCTCGTCGGTTGAGATCGCGGCACCGCCTGACAGGACGCCGCTCTCGGCCTCGCGGATGGCGAAGACGATGCTGTTCGGCCCGGTCAGTGGGACCAGGCCGACTGCCTGGACGGTCCCGGCCACGGTCAGGGTGTAGGTGCCGACGGGCAGGGTCGACGCCAGGTGTATGTCGATCACCTCCGCATCGTCGGAGGCTGCGGAGGCCGCCAGGAGGGCCGGTACGGTGGCGTCCGATGAGGTCAGGGAGTAGTTGGCGAGGACGGCGGGCTGCGCGCCGGGCCCGCCGACTGTGGATGGAACGGCGGTGTACCGGACACGGAGGACCACCTCTGACTGTAGCCGCACCGAGTCGAGACGGAAGTCGCCGACCCCGGTGATGGGACCCGAAGAGGCCCCGAGCCCCATGGTGAGGGGCAGCGTCGAGAAGAGTGCCGGGTCTCCGGCGGACCCGTAGCCGAGCGTGACTAGGAGGTTGGTGGCCACGAGTACGCGGAAGGTTCGGCCTTGACGGCGCCTAGGACTGTGTTATGTTGTCGACAGCCTAGTGGCTGGTACCGACAGTGGAAACCGGGCTGCGCAATCGGAACCGGGAGTCGGTACCGCCACGAAGGCCCTTTTGATCTGCGACTAGACCGGCGTCCGCTTCATCGGGTTGAAGATCGTGTCGAGCCCGGCGATGTCGGCGAGGGCGAACCGGACCAGCACCGTGGTGCCGTCAGCGGCGTAGATCAGCAGGCGGTTGGCGTCGGGTCCGGTCGACATGATCTGCGCCTTGCCGAACAGGAACTGCCGGATGTCCGGGATCTGGTCGGTATTGTAGTCCTCGGGCCGGATGAACCGGGAGTAGAAGGCGGGCTGGTGGCCCGTCGACAGCACGTAGCAGGTGCCGTGCCCCGACGGCGGCACGGTCGGGGTGAACTTGTAGAGACCGCCGCCGATGTCGACGATGGTGGGCTGCGGGGTGATCGCCACACCCGCCTCTGTGACGTACGTCAGGAACGACATGCCTCCGGCCACCCCCGGGAGCGGCGTGCCGGTGTTGTCGTATACGGTGAAGACTTCGGGTGTCGGGCTGGCCATCTACTTCGACTCCTTCGTAGCCGTGCGGGCGGCCCAACGCACCGCGGCGCGCTGCACCTCAGGCGAGATCGCCAGGAAGCCTGACGCCAGGCAGGTGGCGCACATCGCGGTCAGCTTGACCCACAGCGGCGGGTGGTCCATGCCCATCGCGGTCGACTGCAGCGATATCGAGGCCGCCGCGAGCACGGCACCGCAGAACGTGGTGATCCTACTGCGCCGGTGACCCATCTCCCCGGCAAGGTTGCGGCGGCACCCCACTCTGCCAGCGCTGCTTCCAGCCAGGCGATCGCTGCCGGGAAGGTGCGCACTGGTGCTGGGGCCATCATCGGGGGCCCGACAGCCCCCAGGCGATCAGCGCGTACGCGGCGGCCACGATTAGCGCCGGAGAGACCGCCACGAGGAATGCGGTGACCCTAGACCGTCTCGGACCGAGCGCTATCGATAGGTCTGCCGCCTCGCGGGCCGAAAGGATGCCGGCAGCAAAATCGCGCTGGATCTCACCTTGCGTCATTTGACAGCCTATTGTACCATGACGCCCTACCGCACGCGAGCCTGCTGACCTTGGCCCGGGTTACCCCCAGCGCCCGGCCCGCGGCCACCGTTACCGCCGGGCCCGCCCGAGCGTCCGCCTGGACCTTGAGCCGCGATGGCCGCGCGCACCCGCGCGAGCTTGGCATCCTCGGCAGCGACACGGGAATCATCCAAGCGCAGCAGCTCTCCCGTCGCGGAGTCGAGGCCGTAGAAGATCGATATGCTCGGCGCTCCGTGCGCGGTTGCAATCGATTGGACAATGTTTATGGGAGTGACCCAAGTTTGGGCTGGCGTCACGTCAGGACTAGCGATCGCAGCCGCATAGTCGGCCAACTCCGAACTGGTCGCCGTGATGGCCGTGAAGTGCAAGCCGCCCTGATCGCGAGCGACGCGACCACCGGCACCGCCGATGCCGGCGCCCGCCGCCCCTCCTCTGCCGCCGAGTCCAGTTCCACCCGCGCCGCCCGCTGCTCCGCCTCGGCCTCCCAAGCCACCCGATCCTGCTGCGCCTGCGGCTCCACCACCGCGACCGCCAGCTCCGTCAGCGGGAGTCGATCCTCCGCCGACTAGTGCGAGCACGACGACCAACGCTGGAAGCCAAGTCCTCACGATCGGTTCCTCCAGATCCAGCGCGACCAAGACAACGGCTGCGGGTAATGGAAGATCGTCGCCAACCCCTGCCCGAAGAATCCGGAGACGTCGGGCGTCCCGCTCGACGGTGGAGTATCTGTTTCTATGGTCGCCGCAACGATGGCGCAAAGATTCCCGGTCGTATTGAGGAACGTCACCGTCAGAGTCTGCGACGCGCTCGCGGCTGCCCACGTGTAGTGCGCGTTGCAGGGGTCATTCGTGCCGTACGTGCACGTGTGCGTGACATCGCTGGCAGACGAATCAGAAAGATGCGCGGTGAAATCAGCCGTTCCGGTAAAAAATCCCTGCCCGAATACGGTTCCAGTCTTGGTGTGCGTGTCGGCCGGCAAGACCACTTGCCATCCGGTGCCAGTGCCGTCCAAGGTGACCGTCACGGCGGCCGTGCTACCCGTGGCGTTCGGCGTGCCGTCGCTCCAATCGAACGCCACGGCGCCGCCCGCCGTAGTCTGGTCGGTCCCCCCGACCTGGGTAACCGTCATGCCGGAACCTGTTGACTTGGTGTCGGTGCTGCTCGCGATGAAATGGACCCAATCGAGCGCGCCAGTGGTCGTGAGGTGAACGTCAGACGTCGACTGGTCGTAGGTGCCAGAGAGCGTTGCCGCGCTGACGACCATCGAAGGCGCGAGCGCGAGGCACGCGATCAGGACTGCCGCCGTGAGTCGCTTGATGGTGCTCATTGGGTGAACGCCGAGCAGTAGTAGTGGGTGGAATCAGCCTCGTAACATGCGATCACGTTGACGGCGTTCGCTGTGGTCGTGAACGTCGGGGTCGTCCCGCCAGTCCACTTCACACTCGACGGCAGCGTGATCGTTCTTCCGCCGGTCCCATCCTCGACCAACCTAAGGACGACGTTGTTGGACCGCGACGGCGCCGTGAACGTATAAGTCGCGTTCGCGGTCAGCGTCGATTTGTTGAGCCGGTGCGTGCTGAAATCGATCGTCGGCGTGGCGCCGCTGTTGCCGGCGTCGAACTCCCCGATCGGGTCGGGCATCGCGTAGAAGTAGCCGACCTCGCGCCAGTTCCCCGAGCCCTCGGATACGACGATTTCCATGTCCCCCGTGGCCGTCGTCCTGTTGGCCGCCGTGAGCAAGATCAACGACGTCGAGTTGTGGGTCAGCGTCAGCGCCCCGGTGTACTCGATGATGTGGACGACGCCCGCAGTCTCCGTCGAAAACGCGGTGATGGTCGTCGTGCCGGTGACGTGGATGAAATCGCCGCCCACCAAGCTGGTCGTCGAAGCCGACGCGACGTCTGACGACTTGGTCATCAAACCCGTAAGAGCTGCCGCCGCGGTCGTCTGCCCGGTACCACCACGCGCGATCGCCAGCGTGCCGGTGCTGTCCGAGATCGCCCCGGTGTTGCCGATCGTCGAGATCCCGAGGTTCGTCCGAGCCGTGGACGCGCTCGCCAAGTCGCTCAAGTTGTTCGAGGCGAGCAGGAAACCGGCCCCTTGCGGGAAGTACGCCGCCTCCCTCCAATTGCCTGACCCTTCGGACACCAGCATCTGCATGTCACCAGCCGCCGTGGTGCGATTCGCTGCCGTCAATAGGATCAGGCTCGTCGAGTTATGCGTGACAGTGAGGGCGCCGGTATACTCGACGACCCGCCACACACCAGCCGCGGCCGTGCCGAATGCCGTGATGGTGGTGGTCCCCGTGACGTGGACGAAGTGCCCGGTGGCCGTCGCGAGGTTCGTGGTGCTCGCACTCGCGATGTCGGCGCCCTTGACCGTGAGCGCGTCAAACGCGGCGGCAGCCGTCGTCTGTCCCGTGCCGCCGTGGGTCAGCAGTAGCGTTCCGGTGCCATCCGTCAGCGCGCCAGACGCGCCCATCGTAGAGACGGTCTGGTCTCCAGTATTGGTCCCGCTCACCGTCGCATTCGCCGAGGCGTGCAAGGTGAACCCATCGTCGATGGTTAGCGTCGCTGACGTCGTCGGGGCCGTTAGCGTGAGCCGGTTGACTGACGTCGCTGTCGCCGCTCCCAACGTCGGCGTCACGAGGGTCGGGGAGTTGCTCAGGACCACATTGGTCGTCCCTGTCGAAGTCGTCGTGCCCGTACCACCGCGAGCCACGGCGAGTGTACCCGTGCTGTCGGCGATCGCTCCCGTATTTCCGATCGTGGAGATTCCGAGGTTCGTCCGCGACGTCGACGCCGACGCGACGTCGGACAAATTGTTGGCCGCGAGCAGCACCGTGGACGGCACCGCGAGCGGCGTCCCATCGGCGCGGGTGTACCAATTCACTCTGAAGTTTCCGGAACCTCGACTCTCGATCTGGCAGATGTCCCCGACGGCCGTGGTGATGTTCGCGCCCGTGGGCAGGATCAGGCTGGTCGAATTCTGCGTGAGCGTCCGGACCGTGTTGAACCGGATCGTGGCCTGGCGCCCGGTGGCGTCGTTCGTGAAGGCGAAGGCGGTGATGGCCGTGGTCGAGGTGATCAGGTTGAACGAGCGCCCGTCCCCCATTGTGATGGTCGCACCGCCGCTGTTGTCGGTGCCGTTCGAGAACAACGCGGCGACGTTGGCCGGCGTCGTGACTACCGACGTGCTAGACCCCGCAATGGTCTGCGCGTTCGTCGCGGTCGACACCTGCCCGATCGGGAGCGTGCCCGTCGTGATGTCCGAGGCTGACCCGGACGTCGCCACTGTGGCCAATCCGGACACGTCCGACGCGGCGCCGCTGCTGGCGACCGCCGCGAGCCCGAGGAGAGTTTTTTCTTGCGAGGCTGTGCAATCTTCGGGGACTCCTGTCCCGGCCGTCGTGCGGCACTTGGTTGTACCGTTGGCCATATTTGCCAACTTCGCGTTCGTTACCGTCGTGGACGGGATTTGCGTCCCGGTGATGGTGCCGGCCAGATCCGTAAAGTTCACGCCCCCGGTATGAACCGTACCGTCATCGTCGATCGATATGACGTACTGGCTCGTGCTCGATGCCAACGTCTGGACGCCGTGGTTAATGACAGCACTCGCGTTCTTGCACGCCCAGTTGAGCGATGTTGAATCAATATAGCAGCGCGCCAATCCTGCACTCGGGGTGCCGGGAGCCGCGATCGCAGTGAAGATGTCGTAGGACGCGAAAGTGGGGTTGGTACCACCCACCACCAGGCCACTGCCGGTCTCGTTCGTCAGGACACCGAAGAGCTGTGCCGACGTGGTCGCCGCGAACTGCGACAGCGGGTTCGTCGTCAGGGCGTCGCCCCCGCCCGGCAGCGTCTGGAAGGTGGGCGCCGCCCCAGCACCGTTGCTCAACAGCGCCTGACCGGTCGTCCCCGTCGCCACCGCGGCCGGCTGCCCAGAAGCGTCGTACGTGATGAGGTTCCCCGCCGTCCCGGTCGCCAGCTTCGAGATCGCGACGGAGTTCGCCCCGATCCGCCCGGCGGGGAGTGTGCCGGTCCCGAGGTCTGACGCCGAACCCGATGTGGCCACCGCGGCGAACCCGGTGAGGTCGGCGGCATCGGGCTGCGCCCGAGTGACGGTGCCGTCGTCCGCGGTCCCGGTCAGGAACTGGTGCGAGACCGCCGCGGATGTCTGGACGCCGTGGTTAACCACGCCGGTCGATCGCTTGCACGCCCAGTTGTGGGACGTTGAGTCAACGTAGCACGACCCGAACCCGGCCGAGGGGGAGGACGGTGCCGCGATCTCAGTGTGCAGGTTGAACCCGCCGAAGGTAGGGTTCGTGGCGCCGAGGACGAGGCCGCTCCCGGTCTCGTCCGAGATCACTCCGAAAAACTGAGACGAGGTGGTCGCCGCGAACTGCGACAGTGGGTTGGTGGTGAGCGCGTTACCGCCACCAGCAAGGGTTTGGAACGTGGGAGCCGCACCGGCACCGTTGGACAGCAGTGCCTGGCCCGTGGTGCCGGGGCCCACGGAGGTAGGGTTCCCGCTCGCATCGTAGGCTAGAACCCGACCGGCCACGCCCGTGGCGAGCTGGTTCAGGGCAACCGTGCCTGAGACGTCAGAGAACGCGATCGCCAGCGCCGACTTCTGTGCCGCGGCCGAAGCCGCGGTCAAGAGCGCCCGTCCGGCGCTAGTCGAGTCGCTGATCGCCGCGGATGGCACGCTGATGGTGGTACTAGAACAGGAGGTCGCTACACCATTCGTGAGCGTGCAGACCATCACCGCCGAGGCAGACCCGAACGTCCCGGTGGCGGAACTGGTCACCAGCTTTGCGGGGGTGAGGACGCCGTCCGCGAAGGCCCCGAGGGCGAGCTGCCCGAAACCGAGCGCGGTACCGCTGAGCCTGAGCACGTGACCGTCGGTCGCGGCGACCAGCGATACGGGGGTACCAGTGGTGTTAGCGCTGCGCCCCTTGACGCTGAGGCCGGGCATCGTCGCGAGGCTGGTGTCGGCTACGGGAGCAGAGAGACCGCCACCCGTCGCCTGGCTCACCGTGGCGGCATCCGTAGGTGCGACGCCGGGCGTCAAGTGCGTGATCTTGCCGTTGACGGCGAAGTCGGCGGCCCCCGCAGGGGCGGCTAGGGTCAGGACGGTGAGGAGCGCGGCGACTGTTCTGGTTCGCATCGCCCGAGAAGGTTCGGAGCCCTTACGAGATGGCAAGCCCGTATCGGGCACCGAGGTAGTGTCGGATCTGGAACAAGTCACCCGCCGACACGGTGCCGTCACAGCAGACGATCTCCGAGATGTCACCACCCCAACCGGAAGGTGTCGCGGAATCATGGATCTGGTATCCGGCAGTGCCGGTATCAGAGCTTGGACCGGCGGTTGGCCCGCCGAGCGACGATGTCGTGCGGGACGAGCCGTTGAGCTTTACCGTAAGAAGGTGCGTGCTATTGCCGTCCCACCCCGTCTCGTACACCGCAGACTGCACGAAAGTCTCGGCAGGGATGGCCTCATTGGTTCCGGCATTCACACCGTCGGTGTAGACGCTCGTCCCGACATCCCACGCTATGCTGAAGTTCGGCGTCCCGACACGGTACACAAACACGTTGACGAACGAGACGCCGCCCTGTTGGTTCGAGAACACGATGAACGTGGTGCGCGCTGCGCCAGAGGCGACGATGTTCGAGGAGCCCGAGAGTACGGTCGGCCCAACAAACCGGATGGTGGGCAGGCTATTCAGGCCTGACGCCACGAAGGTCGGCTTGTTCGTTGCCTCTGTGGCGTGGTTTGCGTTTGTGGTCTGGTCATTCCAGGCCGATACCAGGCCGGCACTCTGCGTCACGCCCAGATCGGCTCGCAGCCACAGCTTGACGCCAGCACCGATGTCCGTGGGGCGGAAATCCCTACGCGACGCCCCGAGCACCAGGAAAGGCGAGGAGTTCATGCTACGTGAACGGCGCCCACGACGCCAACTGGAACAGTGTAGTCGTGGCATCCCACACGAAGGCGGCGACGATGCGCGTGCCCGAAGAGACCGTGAGCAGGGTCGTGGCTGCCGAGTCCTGGATCACGTAGTTGGACCCCTGAGACTCCACGCGGACCTGGATCGCGCGCTTCCCCGCGGCACCAGTGTCTCCTAGGGTGAGGGTGCGCGCAGTCGTGAGCGTGCTGGCTGGCAGCCGGTAGTCGGTGCCGCCGCCGACAGCGATCGTCGCGTTCGCGTCTGTCAGGTTGGTGCCGGGCACCAGGATTACACCGCCGAGCAGCGCCGCCTGTGCGGCGGCGGTCGCGGCTGTGAGCATCGCTCGCCCTGACGCGGTGGAGTCCGAGATATCCGCAGAGGCGGGCGCCGCCAGGCTGACGACACCGTCAGCATCTATGCCCGTGGCGAACTCGTGAGTGACAGGTGCCGTTGTTTGCACGCCGTGCTTGACAACCCCAGCATCGTCCTTCACGAAGAGGTTCTTCGATACCGTGTCGACCCCCACGGACGCCATGCCCGCTCCTGGGGTGCCCGGAATCGCGGAGACGGCGAAGGTGGCAGGCAGCGGCGACCCGGCAATCTTGATCCAGTCGCTCGCGCCCGTACCGATGTTGACCGCCTTGTACCAGGCCGTCCCAGAATCGCCCTGCACATACTGCCCCAGGAAGTCTGCGTCGGCCGTGGGGGCGCCGCTGACCGCGTATACCTGCCGGGGTGACGTGTCAGTGACCGTGGTCGTCCCGTCTTGGGCGCCGTCGTTGACCCAAATCTCTAGCTCGACTACGAAGTAAGTCGTGGCCACAAACGAGCCGTTCGTGATGATCTCAACGGTCTGCGTATCAGATACGTAGTTCTGGATACTCTGGTTCAAGATGGTAGGGTTAACCAGTTCTGCCCACCCCCCAGAAATCAGTGACGTGTGGTCGTCATTACCAGGATCTGACGACACCGGTCCAGAAACCCGAAAACTAGTGACACCCGTAACGGCCGATGAGTAGACCCTACACTGGCGAACGAGACCGTGGATTGGAATCGGGAACGTCTTGGTGGCGCTGGCGGTGAGGCGGTTGCAGAATACGGTGCAGCGCCTCTTTTGTGAGTACAGGCTGCCGCGAAACACTACCGAGTCGGAGATCTGGGAGCCGGAGATGTTCATCGGCTGGAACTGCAGCCCTGGGAACACACCGGCGGTGTAGGCGCGGCTGACCCCCAGACGCAAGTTCTTGACGCGGAGGTTCCCGGCACTGTTCGCCTCACCACCACCGTCAATTACTAGTGTGTCAACTTCGACAAGACCACTACTGAACGGTGTGTTCCCGAAACCGGTGTTGATCGGCAGTGCTGCCGGGATGGCCGGCGTGTTGAAAATGATGCGCGTCGTCCCGGTGAACTTGGTATTCCGGCACTGCGCCTCCTGATCTAAGACCCCGACGGCAGCATCGTGCGAGTCGAGTTGGAGATCGCTGACGGTCGTGTCGCGACAGGTGTCGAGCACCAACCACCAGCCGTAATTGGCAAACGGGTCTGATGCAGGGTTACCAGCGTCGGTATTGATGCCCTTTATAACCCGAGCGATCGGCTGCGTGATCTTGACCCCGAAGCACCCAAAGAACGTGGCGAAGGCGACGTTGTGCTCTGAGTACGGGCGGTTGATGACCATGTTGCGCGTCCACTGCCCACCCAATCCAGAATCTCTCTGCCGGCAGTTATCGTATAGAATGTTGTCCTGAAACGCGGTGATCTTGAACAAGTCGTGCTGGTTCCCGAACCGCAAGCCATTGATATTATAGGCTGGCAGCGGGAAGGGTGGGGTCTCCAGAACGCGACCGTCGACGGTGATGTTGCCGGCATTGCCGGTCGTCGGAGTGATGACCGTGATGTGCGTGATGAAGTAGCTGTGTGCGACACCCGAGGCGTCGGTGGGGTCAGCACCGATGCGCACCAGTATCGGATCTCCCACTGTCAGGTTGCGGATGTCGGTGACCCCCAAAAACTGCTGGGCGCCCGCATACAAAGTCTGAGTGAACGTGCGGGGACCGTACGGTACGGCGGCCAGTGGATCGGTCGCTCCTGCCCCCGTTGCTCCAGACTCGACCGTGATGTTGGCACCGATGCCGGTCGTGAACGCCGTCGACGGGCTGTCACCTACGAACTCGACATCGTAGTGCCGCCACGGGTACCCCTCAACGCGGGGCATGATGTTGTAGGAGGAGGCCGTCAGGTTGAACTTCAGCCCAAGAGCCCCTCGCATGCCGTAGTACCCGGCGGCGTAGAGGGTTGCCGCCAGGGTCGTCAGGGCGGCACCAACGTGCGTTGCACCGGTGGAATCAATACTGCAGCACGCCAGCGGGAAGATCTTGTCGACCGGCTTACGAAACTTGAACCGCCCGGTGGCGACCGTCGTGATCTTGATGGTGAGGGCGCCGTCGTCAGTCGCGGTGTCGGCGGGACTCCAGTCGTAGACCGCCGCCCCACCATCGCCAGCCGAGGCGTACCCATTGGTCTGCCATACCGACCAGTTCGGCGGTGCCGCGGCGAGCGCCCGGAGCGCCCCCACCGACTGCGCCGAGTTCGCGAGCGTCGCCCCGAAGCGGGAGTCGTTCCCGGCAGCCGCCTCCGTCGCGCCGGTGCCGAGCGTCCGGAGGCCGGGCGTCGCCGCGGGCGGGTTGATCGGTGCCGGGGAGAGGACAGGCTGCTGCGCCACGCCGGGAAAGGTTGCGTGCCGGAGCTTGACACCGCGGTCGTGGAGTGCTATCAATCCTGGCATGGACAAGCTCTCGACGAACCTGCAGGACCGCGGCGACCACTACCACCTGACGATCCCTCAGAGCGCCGACGTGTGGCGCTGGGCCCTGCTCTCTCTGCGAGCTGGTCCCACCGACCTGACGCTGCACCTGTCGGGACTGGAGGTCGCCCGGGTCACCCTCCCCGCGGACGCCACTTGCGCCGGGGCCCAGGCGCGGTACTCCGGCGCGACGCACGAACTCACCGTGCGCATCCCGAAGCGTCGCGCAGAAATCAGCATCCCGATCGTGCGCGAGGATTAAACCCACCAACACCCAGGGAGTTACAGATGAAATTGACCAAGGCAGAAGTGGCCGAACTGATCGAGCATCGGGTGGCGGTCAAACTCCGAGAGATCCTTGACCCGCTGGTGGAGAGTGGCGAGATCATCCTCTCCAATACTCAAACCACTTTCAGACACGGCCCGCAGATCGGGCTGGCCGGTGTGCCGACGCACGATACGCCCTACGGCCGCCTCATCGGTACGGTAGCATGGAAACTCAATGGTGGCAAACTCTCACACCACATTCCTTTTATCGGGATCGGTAACGGCATAGTCTCGATCGGGATCGGTCACGGCATAGTCTCGAAACGACTCGGTTTCAGCACCAGAGATGACACATATCGTCTCGAATTGGGGTTCGAGAACGCCCTCTTTTTTGATACAGGCAACCTCATGGTCAGGATCGGGCGCGCCCTCGCCATCCACTACGGCCTGAACTGACGAACCCGTGCCGAAGACATGCCCGCGGTGCGGCCAGGAGCTGGACTGCTGGGACACCCCGCCGACGTGCCTGCACCTGCCGGGCTGCGAAGTCCGAGTGTGCTGGCGGTGCCCGTGGATGGCGTGGGACGGACCGTGCGCCGCGGAGGCGACTCGCGACAACCCGCCAACCCAGCACCTGCGGATCGTCAAGGACCACGGGCCCGGACTACACCCCGGCGAAGACGACCCTGACGTCGTTGCGCAGGTCGATGACCCGGAGCCGCTCGCCGGCCGGGACGGCTACGACGTCGTGGCCGGCATCGAACTGGGGAGCAACGACGGCGGCGGCGGTCACGTTGGGCACGGTGAGGGCGGCGGCGACCAGCTCGCCCAAGGCCAAGCCGCTCTTCCCGGACCCATTGACCGCGGTCGCGACGGCGCTCCTAACGCGGTCAGCCACGACCTCGCTGGGGTTACCGGAGACCCGGACCGACAGCGTGCAGGTGAATCGACGCACGACAACGGTGTCGGTGACGATGCCGGCCCCGGCGGCGCCGAACCCGGGGTAGCGGACCTCGTCCCGACGGTCACCGTAGACGACCCGGTTGGCCTCGCCGACGAGACCGCGACCGTAGCGGTAGCCGTCGACCCCTGACGCAACCCCGGTCGGCCACTCCGGCTTGTCGAGCACCCTCATGACCGATCCAAGGGATGCCGAGACCCTGTCGGCGCCGACGGATGTGTCGAGCTGGACGTCAGCGAAGGCGCCGTCAGCCTGGTTCGGCGAGACCGTGGTCACCCGCTTGTAGAGGCGGGATGCTGCCCCCTCCCTCAGGACGGTGGCGGTGCCGGTGACCCCGGTGAACGCCGTCGGGGCGCCGCTGCTCGTGTCGAGGGTGAGGGTAGGAGTCGCGTCGGTGTACTGCTCGGCACCAGACAGGCCCACACCTACGATCCGCCAGTCCCGCCGGTTCGCCTGACCGAGGTTGTCGGCGCCGATGGAGAGGACATCACCCGGCGCCACGGAGTTCGCGGTGACCAGCTTGAAGCGGCAGGTCGCGATCTCCTCGACCGCGGCGGCGTTCTCGATCCAGAACACGATGTCGTCGTCGGACGAGGTGGCCCTGATGACCCGGAACACGCCGGAGTTCCCCGCCGCGGGAGCCGGGAAGTCGCCGGCCGCCCCGGAGTCCGCCCCAATCCACACCCTGTAGTCCTCGGCCCCGGCGGCGAACGGCACCAGCGGCTCCGCGGAGTTCGCCCACCGACTCACCCTGACGGCTACGAAGCGCTGGAACGGCGTGAACTGCACCCGCAGGCCACCGATGAGAGACAAGGAAGAATCGTACACCGCGTTGAACGGTGACAAGCCCAGCGTGACAGTACCGTCCGGAGCGACGGTCACCACGGTACTGAGGGGGTCCCACGTCAGGGCGCGTTGGGCGGGAGCGGCGTTCTGCACGACGACCCACGCCCCGCCGGGGATGCCGGCCGCCTCGCCCTTGCGCGCCGAGACGAGCATCGACTGGCCGCGGTTGGTGACCGGCACGATCCTTCCAGCGCCCACCACGGCCGCAGTGACGGCCGACCCCGTCCCGCCCTGCACCTCCACCGACCCGGCGGTCCCGGCCACCCTGCTGGTGACCTGGACGGAGCGCCCCTTGCCGGCCGCCACCACCTCGGCCGCAGTCCAGAGTCCGGTCACGGCGGGGGTGTTGTACCACTGCACCAGCCGGCGCGTCGTGACTGGGCAGAGGCGGACGTCCTCGTGGACCCAGTCGGCCCCGCTGAGAAGCTCCGCGGCGGCGCCGCGCTTCAGCACGAGGGACACGTCGTCGCCGGGAAGGGCAGCGGGGATCGTCGTCGCCACCGCATTGAGGCCGTCCTTGAGGCGGTACCCGACCGCAAGGGCGCCGTTGCTGAGCTGGTCCCAAGACGCCATGGTGACCGTCGTGGCCCCGGTACCGTCACCCACCAGGGTCGCCGTGACCGGCACCGTGGAGTCCGGCAGGGCTGCGGCGGCGTTGACGGCGGCGACGATGGCAGCCGCGGTGCCAGTGGGGGCGCCGAAAATACTGACCGCCGTGCTCTGGTAGAACAGCGGCGTCGTCTGGAACCCGGCGCCCAGGACGTCGAGCGTCCTGACGAGCAGGTACTGCCGACCGGCAGCGAGGATCCGGCCGGCACCGGTCGTCCACTGCGCCGCGATGGTGGGGCCGGAAGCGGCGAAGATGTCGCCGGCCACCGTAGCAGGGTCGAAGGTGGCCTCACCCGCCGAGTCGGCCGAGACGGTGCCGGGGTTCGAGGTGGGCGACAGGGCGGAAGTACCGTCGTGGAGTTGCCCAGCCGGCACCGACACGGTCTGCTGGCCCGTGCTTGTGTTGAACGAGCCGACCGCCGAGACCGCGAAGGCGCCGGAGCGGAGGAGCCCCGAGGGGGCGGCCACCTCCAGCCAGAGCACGTCGCCGATCGCGATACCGTGGGACTGCGGGCCGTGCGACACCGTCCCGTCGTTCGGCACCTGCAGAGTGAGTACGGTCACGGCGCCGGACGAGGCCCGCTGTGCAGACACGACGCTGTAACCGGCGATGACGTAGGTGTCGCCGACCCGGGACGGTGGGCCCGGCGCGACGAAGTTGTTGCGAGCGAAGCCGATCCTGGTGGAGTCGTGGAACCGCGAGCCCGCCCGCGGCGCTCCGGAACCGACCGACACGCTGACCAAGAGCAGAGTCTCGTTCGCGGCTCCCAGGTCCGGGGCGGCGGACTGGTCGGTCTGCACGGTGACGACCCCCGCCAGCTGGTTCGGCGTCGCCGGGTAGGCGTACCGTACTAGGGCCGCCTCGCCCTCGGCGCCGTGCCTGTAGTACCGCCACAGGATCGCCCGACCAGCATCGGCAGAGTGCGAGACGGCGCGCGCCCGCATCAGGACGGCAAAGTCGTCCCAGTCGTAGTCCGTACCAAAAGTGTTCGAGAGCGGCACGACCCCGGCGTCGGCGTCGCGCACGGTGATGGTGGTAGCGTAGACGTTGGACGTCGGTCGCACCCGGCGGGCGCCGGGTATCACGAACCGCTTGGTATCGGTGTCGCCGTCCACCACGATCGACACGGTGTCGTCTGCCGAGGCCGCGAAGGCGGACGCGGCGACCAGGGGAGCGTCGGGGCCCGGGGCACTCTCGAAGCCGTCACGGATACCGATCACGACCCGGTTGGTGTCGGCCACGACCGTGCCGGCGTACGGCGCCTCGCCAGCAGCTTGGCCGAGAGTCCTGGCATTGCGGTCAAGGTCCCCGCTGACCCAACTGTCGGCCCAGCTCTCAGCGTTCAACCCCCCGGATGGTCGGCGGAGCGCCGCCAGGCTGTGGACCAGCGGGGGAGACCCACTCACGGCATCGATCGTGACGGACGAGACCGAGCTGTCCAGGCAGGGGTAGGTGCGGAAGGCGTGGGGGGTACCGACGTCCGAGGCCGCCCGCACCGAGGCGAACCCCGTCGGCTGGCTGGGCGCGTACCCGAGGGGAACCCCGAGGTCGGCGTGGTCTACCGCCACGACGGCGACGTCGCCCTCCCCCTGGGTGTTGGTGCGAATCCGGAGCGACGACGTCCTGTACTGTTCGGCGGTCCCGCCGGGTACCGAGAGTGCGGCGGCCAGCGTCTCGGCAGTGTACCTGTCTCCGGCAGGCACCGTGGAGTGCCTCACGGTGGACGACGACCGCACGATTGTCAGGCCGCGGACCGGCAGCGTGGAGGCGCCGGTCATGGCGCTCGGGACCGTGCCCGAGGTCGACGCCCCGACCACGGGGGTGGCGAACGCGGACAGCCCGGTCAGCACGCTCTCGGTGCCGCCCGTCAGGACGAACGTGCTGCCCACCACGACCGCCGCCGCTGCCGCCCGCCCCCGCGTCGTCGCGTCGATGAGGTCGCAGGCGTACGCCGACCAGGACGTGCCATCGAATTTTCGCCCCGCAGAACGGATGCCGGACCCCACACCGAACGTTGCCAGTCCCTGCCCCTGCGGGGCGTAGACCGCCCCGCCGAAGGCGACCATCGCGTGTGCCGAGTCGATCCAGCGGAAGAAACCGCCCTGGACAACCGTGTCAGACGACCACGAGTCTGTGTTCACGGTGTAGACGGAGTAGGTGTTCCACCGCGCCGACTGGGCGACGTCGGGGCCGCCACCGAGCACAACCACGCCCTGGGTAGAGAACGAGGCGGCGCTGAAGTGGGCCCGCGCCGATGGCATCGATGCGATGGACGACCACCCGGAAGTACCGTTGTAGACCTCCGCCAAAGACAGCGCGGTGTTGCTGGAGGTGTAGCCGCCCATGACCAGCACGTGGCCGGCCAGAATACCGGCGCTCCCGGCACCGGCCGGCAGCAGTACGGCGACGTGCCCCCGCCTGCCGGTGCCGAGGGTGTGGGGATTGATGAAGGTGTTCGTGCCGGGGTCGAACTCCTGCGAGGAGTTGTGGCCGGTTCCCTGCCCGCCCACTACCAGGACGCGGGCGCCGGCATAGAGCGTGGCGGTATGCTCTGAGCGCGGCGCCGACATCACCGGCCCCGGAGACCAAGTGCCGGCCGACCATATCTCCGTGGTCGCGACCGGGATACCCGCGGTGTTCATGCCGCCGCACACCAGGACCCGGCCGTCGGGGAGCAGGGTGGCCGTATGGTGGGCGCGGGGGGTCGCCATCGGGGCGCTGTCCACCCACGCCGACGTTGCGGGGTCGAAGATCTCGACGCGGTCGGTCACCCCGACACCAACGAAGGAGTGGTCGGGATCCATCGCGCCGCCGCCGGTGTAACCACCGCACACCATGACACGACCGTCAGCGAGCGTCGTCGAGGCGTGGTGGAACCGGGGGACCCTGGCGGTGGGAGACTCCACGATCAGGCTGTGGGAGTCGGTCGGGCCGGATGTGCTGGTGGACGTACCGACGACTCGCCACGCCCGCCGCCACGCCGCGGGCGCCCCGGGGTCCCACACTACGGCGGTGTCGCCCGGCAGCACCCGCGCGAACGGGTCCGCAGAGCCGGTCGGCACCGCGACGGTCAGCGCCACCTGCGGTTCGGCGTGGGTGGCAGCCACGACGGACGCCGTCACTGTCATGGCGGGGGTGACACCGTGCGGGACCTCGATGCTGCCGCCATCGATCGCCGACCACACCGTCGTGTCGGCGGCGGCGTTCCGCACGCCGATCGGCGTGCCGACGTACCCCCGCGGGGCCTCCGAGCCCAGGGTGAGCCGGTCGTTGCGGGCCAGTGCAGTCTCCAGTACGATCTGGCCGGGACCGCGGTCGAGGCTGTAGTCTCGGGGGGAGCCAACGGACACGCCGGCCGACAGGATGCCGGCGGACACCAGCGTGCCGCCGGTGATGGCGAGCGAGGCCCCAGCGGTGCGACCGCGGTTGGAGGACGCCACCACGGCGTCGCCGTCGGCCGAGAAGTCTACACCTGGAACCAGGGCGTCGAGCACGGTGACCCACGCATCAACAGAGTTGGGCCCGACGCCGGTGAACGCCGTGCCGGCGTCGACGAACTGCTGGTCGGTCACGGTGTAGGTGGCCGCGGGAGTGCCGTCCACGGACAAGGTCACGGTCTGGGAGCCGGACACCGGGCCCCAGGTGGAGAACTGGCGCCCGCGCAGGGAGGCGATGGTGCCGTCCTTGGACAGCAGTCGGTCGTTGAGGTACAGCGACGCGGTACGGGCGTCGGCGATCGGGAACTCGAACACCGGCCCGGCATCCCTCTCGCCGTTGGGTGGGACGGCCGGCTGAACGTCGTCGTTGGTCTCGGAGCGGGCGAAGACGGTGACGAGCGTGCCCTGACCGGCGGTGCGCGCCGACCACAGCAGGTCGGGGTCAGAATTGACGGACGACACTACGTCGTACGCTGAGGCCGCTGCGATGGACGGGAACTCCGAGGCGTCGAAGACGTGCGTGCTCTGGACACCGCCGACGCGGAAGCTCAGGGCGGAGGCGTCCACCAAGGGATAAGGACCGGGATTGATGGAAGTGAGCGTCGCCCGCTGCACCGGTCGCCTGGTGACCTGGAAGTCGCGCTCGCCGCCGGCCGCGGAGTCCGCGAGCACTTCTACTCCGACGCCGGCCTCGACCGGCTCGTAGGCGGTGCCATCATCCACGTACAGCACGGCGGGGCGCCCGGGGCGGCGGAC
>Ga0134121_10001886_pt1 | contig 19037 bp, 13 predicted proteins | sample KB301_FD_96463 | JGI IMG/M metagenome (GOLD analysis project Ga0134121, IMG submission 96463) | Terrestrial soil microbial communities without Nitrogen fertilizer from Kellogg Biological Station, Michigan, USA - KB3-0-1 | ecosystem: Environmental > Terrestrial > Soil > Unclassified ... | reverse complement strand
CTTCGAGCCAGTCGCGCCAGCCGAACGCCCGCGGATCCTGGCTCTCGATCTCGCGGAACCGCTGCACGAATTCCTGCGCGAGCACCTGCTGGCGGATCTTCGGGCCGTCGAGAATGCGCGTAACCGCTGCGAGCACCTGCCGCGGATTCACCGGCTTGAGCAGGTACTCGCGGACATCGGCGCCGATCGCCTCACGCAGCGTTGCGTCCTCTTCGCTCTTGGTGACCATCACCACGGGCAACGTCGGGGCGAACTCCTTGAGCTCCCGCACGACGGCGAGCCCACGCGTCCCGGGCATCTGCTCGTCCAGCAGCAGCAGATCGAACGGCCGCCGCCGCAGCAGATCGAGGGCGTCGGCGGCGTTTGTCGCCATCTCGACCTCGAACCCGCGTTCACGAAGGAACAGACGGTGCGGCTCCAGCATCTCCGCCTCGTCATCCACCCAGAGCACCGAGCGCATGCTGGAAATATCGCCCGATGTCTCCAGTGTTGGCGCTTGGCACTTGGCGCTTGGCGCTTGGCACTTGGCGCTTGGCGCTGGGCGCTTGGCGCTGGGCGCTTGCGCTCGTCCTCTCGTCCTCTCGTTCTCTCGTTCTCCCGTTCTCCCGCTCTCCCGTTTGCCCGTTCTTGCGCTCGTTCGCCCTTTCTCTCTGCTATCCTTAGCCCGTGCGATCCACCCCGCTTCCCTACGCGCTGGCGCAGGCGGAATTCCGGTTTCCCGCGCTGACCGCGGTCGCGGCCCGGCTGCCGCTCGGCTCCGGCCGGGAGAGTGCGGTCGCGGCGCTCCTTGCTGCGCGGCTCGCCACATCGTTCGTCACGGGGGTTGCCCTCACCCCGGCGCAGCGCGCGGAGCGCGGCGCGGCCGCCAGCCACTGGCTGGGATCGACCTGTCCGGACGCCCGCATGCGGGCGGCGTGCATCTCCGTGGCCGACGCAGCCGGGTCGGGAGACGCCGCGCAGGCTGGGCGCGCCCTCGCCCGCGTGCAAGAGCTGCTGGCGCCGATCGTTTCGGCCGACGCGCGGGCTGAGCTCGCGGAGCTCGTCGCAGCCCTGACGGCGTAACGTCGCCGACAGTTTGCCGCGCCACCGGCGGCGTCCTATCTTGGCGCCGATGCGGCGGACGGACATTTCTCCCCTCTCGCGCCTGATGCAGCGCGTGGACGCGGTCGCCGACGGAGCGCCGACGCTCGACACCATCGCGACCGGGTTTCCCAGCGTCGACCGCATACTTGGCGGCGGTCTGCGCAAGGGCGACCTGATCGTCCTCGGCGGCGAAGTCGGGAGCGGCAAGTCGGCGCTCGCGCTCGCCATTGCCATTCGCATTGCTCAGGACGGCGCCCCGGTCGCGTTCTACTCCGGCGAGATGACCGTTGACCGGCTCCTCGAACGTGCCCTCGCCGTGGAAGGGCGCGTAAAAGTGGACGACATTCGTCACGGTGCCCTCGACGACACGAAGCGCGCGTCGATTGGCGCGGCGGCCATCAAGCTCCGGGACAACACGCCACAGTTCGCGACGCTGCGCGCCGGGGGTGTGGCCGCGCTCAAGGACGACATCCGGCGCAGTGTGACGCCACCGTCAGTCGTGCTTGTCGACGCGTTGCCCGCGCTGGTTCAAAACGCGCGCTCACTCGACGAGGAGCTGGCCGATTGCGTCCGGCAGCTCAAGGCTCTCGCGCTGGAGCTGGACGTTGCGATCTTGGTCACATCGCCCGTCCCGGCGCTCGATCCGTCACGCCGCGACCGGCGCCCCTCGCTCGATGACTTCGGAGCGCTCGGAAGCGTCAAACTGCATGCGGACGTTGTGCTTGCGATCTTCCGGGAGGAGATGTATGACCCCGGTCACGGCATCGAGGGCGCAACGGAGCTACTTGTCAGGAAGAACCGTAACGGTGCGACGGGCTACGTCGACCTGTACTTTTACCAGAAGTGGATGCGGTTCGAGGATATGCTCGACCCGGACCGCTAAGTCGCCTTGAGGAGGCCGATCGAAATGCGAATCACGAGATCCGTCACCGTGCTGATGCTCGTCCTGCTCGCGGTCGCGCGAGCGGGCGCGCAGGTGACGCCACAAGCGCTCGCGAAACTCGAGGCCGATCACAAGGCCAAGCCGGGTGACGCGAGAGTCTCACGCGCGCTCGGTATCGCGCTGTTCAAGCTGCACCGCTACACCGACGCTGAACGCGCGCTGACGGAAGCCAGCGTCGCGGATCCGAAAGACGGTCTCACGGCGCTCTATCTCGGCATGAGCTGCGAGGAGCAGAACAAGCTTCCCGCGGCGCGTGCGGCGTACACCAGGTACCTCGCGACGGGCAAGACGAAGCCGGCGAAGGATGACGTGGTGCGACGACTTGCCGCGCTGTCGCAGAAGGAGCTCGCGGTCGACGCGAAGGCTCGCGTAGCCGACGAGCAGCGGCTCGCAGGACAGCCGGGCGATCCGAAGACCATCGCCGTGCTCCCTGTGCGTGTGACCGCCACCGGGGCCGACACGCAGTACGTGGTGCTCGGCCGCGGACTCGCCGATCTCATGATCACCGATTTCGGCAAGGTCGCCCCACAGATCACGCTCCTCGAGCGTGATCATGTGCAGTCGATTCTCGACGAAATCGCCCTCGGCCGGACCAACCAGGTCGATCAGACCACTGCTGTGCGCAGCGGCCGCCTGCTCCAGGCGAATCGCCTCGTCACCGGTACGCTCAGCATTCCAAACGTGAACAACGCCGTGTTCGCGACGAGCGTCGTTACGGTCTCGACTTCGCAACCGGCCGCTGGCGGAAGTCAAACGGGGGCGCTGGCACGCATCTTCGATTACGAAAAGACGGTCGTGCTTGCGACGCTCACCACGCTCGGCATTCGCCCCACGCCGGAGCAGACGGCAGCGATTCAGGGCAATCGTCCCACGAACAATCTCACCGCGTTCCTCGCGTACAGCCGCGGTCTTGCGGCGTCCGACGCGGGGCGCCTCGACGAGGCGGCGCAGTTCTTCGACAACGCGCACTCAATCGACCCCGGCTTCGCCGCGGCCGCGATGCGCGCCGCAAACGCGCGGGCGAGCTCGGCCGGCGCGGGCATAACGACCGCGCAGATTGAGACCAAACTCAAGGGGAGCAGCGAAGGCCAGACCGTTTCGGCTGCCGAACACGGCACGGTCTCGTCACAGAGCTCTTCCTCGCTCGGAACGACGATCCAGAACGCGCTCGCGGATGTGAACCCGTCGGCCGCGGACGCGATCGGACGGTCCTCGACGTCGGCGTCCAACCGTGATCCGGCGTCATCCACGACCGCGAAGGACCAGGCGACGGTGAAAACCGGCACGCTCACCATCGTCATCAAGCGCCCGTGAGGAATCTTTCGATGCGGAAATCCATGGCAGTGCTCGCCGCGCTCACGATGACGGCAGCCGGGCTGGCGGCGCAGGATGCGCCGGGGATCGGACTGCGGCTTGCGCCGCAGTACATGAGCTACTCGATCGGCTCGGGCAGCAAGGTCAAGATCAACGAGCTGGCGATCCCGGTCGCATTCATGTATACGCTGAACTCGCAGTTCTCAGTGGATGTCGCAAGCGCCTTTGCGAACGCGACCGTCGACGACGGCACCACGAAAAGCACGATCAGCGGTCTCACCGATGCGCAGGTCCGGCTCAACTACTCCGCTGGCGCGGGCGTGGTGATCACGGCCGGCCTGAACATTCCGAGCGGACAGTACAAGGTGGCCGAAGACAAGATCGCGGCCGCGGGCGAGATCGGGAACGATTTCCTCGCGTTCCCCGTCTCGAGCTTCGGCAACGGATTCGCCGGCACCGGTGGCGTCGCGCTCGCACGCACCGCGGGAAGCTGGAACCTCGGACTCGGCGCGAGCTTCCGTCACTCGGTGGAATTCGACGCCTTCGAGACGGACAACACGACGTTCCGTTTTACGCCGGGTGACGAGATCCGGGTGCGCCTGGGCGGCGACCACGAGCTCAGCAACAGCGGACGCATGATGGTCGGCGTGGTTTTCTCCAGCTTCGGGAAGGACAAGGCGCAGGAAACCACCTACTCGACGGGGAGCCGCATCATCGGACAGGCTGCGTTCGACGTGCCGGTGAGCGGACACCAGCTGTACATCGGCGGATGGCTGCTGCATCACGCGTCGGGCGAGCGCCTTGGCGGCACGGCGCCCGCGGAGAACATCGAGAATGTGCTCGCCGCGCTCGGGTTGCACGCGGGGACGCTTTTCGTTGAACCGAGCGTCGAGCTGAGGTTTCGCCAGGCCGATGGAGCCGACGGCAGCTCGATCGTCTACGGCGGCCTGCGCACCAAGCTCAACGCGGGCTCGCTCGAGATCTCGCCCAGCGTGGCGTACGGCAAGGGCTCGATCGAGGGCACGGATATCAGCAGCATCAAGGGCGGAATCACGATCCGGTACGCCAAGTAGAGCAACAAGGCCTTCGGGTTATATTCCCCGCATGGCTGGCCACAGTAAATGGAAGCAGATCAAGCATTACAAGGCGGCGACCGACGCCAAGCGCGGTGCGCTGTTCACCAAACTCATCCGGGAAATCACCGTCGCCGCCCGCTCCGGCGGCGGTGATCCGAACGGAAACGCCCGGCTACGCACCGCCGTCGAGAACGCTCGCGCCGCGTCGATGCCCAAGGAGAACATCGAGCGCGCCATCAAGAAGGGCACCGGCGAGCTCGAGGGCGTCGATTATCAGGAGCTGCTCTACGAGGGATACGGGCCCGGCGGCGTGGCGCTCATGATCCAGACGCTCACCGACAATCCCACGCGCACCGTCGCCGACGTGCGGTTCAAGCTCTCCCGAGGCGGCGGAACGCTCGGCAACGCGAATTCCGTCTCGTGGATGTTCGACCGGAAGGGACAGATCGTGTTCGACGCAGCGGGGAAGGACGAAGACACGGTCATGGAAGCCGCGCTCGACGCGGGCGCCGAGGACGTGGTGCGGGAAGACCAGAGCTTCGTGGTCACGACCGACCCCGCGTCGATGCATGCGGTGAAGCAAGCCATGGCGGCGAAAGGCATGAACGCCACCGAAGCGTCGATCGGCTGGATTCCCAAAAACACCGTCTCGGTCGAAGGCGAAGCAGCCGAGAAGCTGCTCAAGCTTCTCGAAGAGCTCGACGATATGGAGGACGTGCAGAAGGTCGACGCGAACTTCGACATGGACCTCTCGAAGTTCGCTGCGACGTGAGACTCGACCGGTGATCGTGCTGGGCATCGATCCCGGGACCGCGATCACCGGTTATGGCGTCGTCACCGGCGACGCACGCAAACAAGTGCTGCTCGAATGCGGTGTGATTCGCACCGACGCCCGCGCGCCGCTCGCCGAGCGACTCGCGGTCATTTTCGACGGCGTGTCCGAGATCGTGTGCCGGCATTCGCCGGAGCGTCTCGCGGTGGAGCGCGCGTTCTACAGCCGAAACGTCCACACCACGCTCGTGCTCGGGCACGCGCGCGGCGTGATCCTGCTCGCCGGCGCGCGTGCAGGGCTGGCGATCGACGAGTTCGAGCCGGCGTTGATCAAGAAAACGGTGGTGGGTGTGGGCGGCGCGACCAAGGAGCAGGTGCAGTTCATGACCGCGCGTTTGCTTCGTCTCAAGACTGCGCCGTCGCCCGCGGACGCCGCCGACGGCGTCGCGGCCGCCCTCACCGCGTTATTGAGAGCGTCGTGATTTCGCAGGTGCGCGGCACGCTCACGCATCGCGGGCTCGACCGCGTGGAAGTGCTGACATCGGCGGGCGTCGCCTACGAAATCCAGATTCCGCTGAGCGTCCTCGAGAAACTGCCGCGCGATAACGAGCAGGTGGCGCTGCACACCGCGCTCGTCGTGCGCGAGGACGCGTGGATGCTGTTCGGTTTCACCGCACCCTCGGACCGCGAGCTCTTCAAGCTCCTGATGACCGCGAGCGGGGTCGGGCCGAGCCTGGCGCTGAGCCTGCTCTCGTCGCTGTCGCCGCACCGCCTCGTGACCTCGATTCGCGGACGCGACGTCGCGACGCTTCAGCGCGTGCCGCGCGTCGGCAAGAAGACCGCGGAGAGGCTGTGCATCGAGCTCGGGGACAAGCTCAAGGCCTGGGACGGTGCGGACGCCGTGGCGCACGACGGCGCGCCGGGGTCCGCCGACGCCGTGCGGGCGCTCGTTTCGCTCGGCTACGGCGATGCGGAAGCCGAACGGGCCGTGCGCGCCGTGATCGAGCAGGCCGGCAGCGCGGGTCCCGCTGAAGTCATCAAGCGCGCGCTCGCGTCGCTGCAGGGGCGGTAGATTTCACGCGATGACGCGCGCCGAGATCACGACGCCGGAAGTGCTGCCCGAAGAGTCCGCGGTGGAGCTGTCGTTGCGGCCGCGCCGCCTCGTGGAATTCATCGGCCAGCGCCGAGTTCGCGAGAGTCTCGATATCGCGATTCGCGCGGCCATGGGGCGCGGCGAACCGCTCGATCACCTGCTTTTCCACGGTCCGCCCGGCCTCGGCAAGACCACGCTCGCAGAGCTCATCGCCCGCGAAATGGGCGCGAACCTTCACACGACGTCCGGCCCGGCACTCGAAAAACCCGGCGACCTCGTGGGACCGCTCACCAACCTCCGCGCGGGCGATGTGCTCTTCATCGATGAGATCCACCGTCTGCGGCCGATCATCGAGGAGTTCCTCTACCCGGCAATGGAGGACTATAAGATCGACATTCGGCTGTCCGACGGTCCCAAGGCACAGACGATCACGATGGCGGTCGAGCGCTTCACGCTGATCGGTGCAACCACACGATCCGGATTGCTCACCTCGCCGCTGCGCGCGCGGTTCGGCCTCACGCTGAGGCTCGACTTCTATCCGGTGGAGGAAGTGGAAGAGGTCGTGCGGCGCACAGCCGACGTGCTCGGCGTGACGATCGATGCGAAGGCCACGCACGAAATCGCACGCCGGTCACGCGGCACGCCGCGCATGGCCAACCGGTACCTGCGGCGCGTGCGCGATTATGCGCAGGTCCGTGCCAACGGCCACATCACGCACGAGGTGGCATCCGAGGCGCTCAGGCTTTTCGAGGTGGACGAATTCGGACTCGATGAATTGGATGTGAGAATTCTGCGAACAATCATCGAAAAATTCGAAGGCGGTCCCGTGGGAATTCAGGCGCTCGCGGCAACCATTGGCGAGGACGCGGATACGCTCGAGGAAGCGTACGAGCCGTTTCTCGTACAGTCGGGACTCGTGCTACGGACCGCGCGGGGCCGCGCGGCGACACCCGCGGCCTACCGCCACCTCGGATTTCAGCCCCCCTCCCCCACTGGCGAACAACCCCGACTCTTCTGAGTATTGGGGAAGTCGGACAACGAGGCTGGCGTGCAGGCATCGCGCAGACGGGTCGAGATCCTTTGGGCACTCCTGATCGTTTGTGCGACCGCCCGTCGTCTCCCGGCGCAAGCGCCCGCAGGAGCTGACAAGCTCACGCCCGCCGCCGTCGCAGAATCGCTCGCGGTGCTGAAGCGCCTCGACAGCGTGGTGCGCAGGAATCCGAACGACGGCGACGCGTGGTATCGCATGGGCATGATCGCGTGGGCGCTCGCGGAGCGCGATCATGCGAAGCCGCCGGTCAAGGACCTCGACTGGACCATGCTCGCGCATCTCGCAGACACGTCACTCAGAATCGCCGCGCAGGTGCGCAAGGATTACCCGCAGTACGGCTTGATGGCAGGACGTTTCCTGCTGACAACCGGCGTTTCGATCACGCGCGCAGGGTCCTACGGAATTTTCAACGACGCGCTCGAGAACGCGCGCAAGGGCTCCGATCCAACGACCTACGCCGAAGTCGCCGTCGAGACCGGACGCGTCTACTGGCGGCGGTACGACACGTTCGCCAACCGGTGGTCCACCATCAGCGGACGACCGTGTCTGCCCACGCAGGTCCTGAACGGACGCTATTTCCAGCCCACGAAGGCCGACAGCAATCCCGTGCTCGCGAGCGGCGCGCGGATCGCACTCGGTGAAATGCTTCCCGCCGCGCAGCCGCTGCCGTTCGACGTCTCGGGCGAGGCGGATTATCTCAAAGCCGAAGAACTGTTCAAGGAAGCGTTTCACGCGCAGCCGTCACTCGAACGCGCGTATCGCCAGCTCGCGATGCTGTTCGTGGAACGAAACCGCTGGACCGAGCTCATCGATCTCGCGCGCGCCCGAATTCAGGCCGCGCCGTGGGATGCCTGGGCGTGGCTGACGCTCGGGCTCGGCCAGCATCGCACCGGACACAGCCTGCTCGCGGCCGCCGCATTCGACAGCGGACTCACCATTCTGCCCGCCGAGGAGCGGAAGCGACTCGACAAACTGGAGCGCATCCTTCCGCTCGGGGATTCGAGCCGCTATGCCGGCGCCGACGACGCGACGCGGCTCGCGATGCAGCGACTGTACTGGCTCTCCGCCGACCCGCTCTGGTCCCAGGCCGCCGCAAAACCGCGCATCGAGTTTCTGGCGCGCGTGACGTACTCCGAGCTGCGCTGGACAGTCGAGGAACTGAACGTGCGCGGCGCGGATACCGATCGCGGCGAGATTCACATCCGCTTCGGTCCGCCTGATCTCATCGCCTTGTTCGACCCGCCGCCCGACGTGTGCACGGTGTGGGCGTACAACTCGGGCTTCCTGTTTCAGTTCACGGGGCAACCAACGTTTGCGACCGCCAAGCACGGACAGGAAGAAGTTGCGGCGGCGATGATCGAGGCGAGCCCGGCTCGCTGGGACAATCTCCCGCTCCCGAAGATTGATTCAATGCATGTGCAGGCCGCGCGTTTCCGGGCCACCCGGGATTCTGTCGACGTGTTCCTGGCCATGCGTCCGCCGGCCGACACGATTATCAAGTCGTCCGACGTTGCGAGCCCGGTGCGTGCGGACTACTGGCTCCTCGCCGGCGGCACGGTGGCCGTGTCGCATGACTCCATCGTCCCGGCGCCGCAAGACGTCGCCACGTTCACGCATCGTGTTGCGCGCGGGAACTACGTCTACCGGGTGGAGGCGAGCGCCGATGGTGCGCGGGTTGCCGGGCGCGCGTCCGCGGTCGTCGTCGCCGGGCCGGACAGCACAGGGTTCACGACCTCCGGCTTCGGCATGAGCGACGTGGTCATCGCGCGTGCCATGGAAGACCAGCCGGCTTCAGCCCGCCGTTGGACGGACCTCACGTTCACTCCGGTCATCGGCGCCGCGCCGCGAAGCGCGCGCGTCGACCTCGTCTGGGAGAGCTATGCGCTCGAACCGAAAGCCAACGCGGTCAATTACACCGTGACCGTGAGCCTCGACAAGGAACAATCGCTCGCGGGCAAGATTGCCGCGCGTATTGTCGGATCGGTCAGCGGACGCCTGGTCGGTGATCCGACCGACGACCACCTCTCGCTCAAGTTCGACCGCACGGCGCCGAGCGCGCCGGTCCTGCTCGACCACATCACACTCGCGCTGGGCACAACGCCGCCGGGCACCTACAGGATGACGGTCGCGGTACTCGACAACGTGACTGGCAAGGCCACCTCACGCGTGACGAGGCTAGTGATTCAATGAGAAACATCTTGCTCGCGGGATGCGCGCTCGTGCTGCTCGCGTCGCACGGGGAGGCGCGCGCGCAACGTCCGGCCGGGGCGGATACAATGTCGGCGGCCGCCGTTGCGGAGTCCCTCAAGGTGCTGAATACGCTCAGAAAACAGCTCAGGAAAGACAACAACAACGCCGCGCTCTGGTATCATCGCGGCATGCTGGCGTGGGCCCTGTACGACCGGGACCGCTCAAAGCCGCTGGGCGGGCTCAGCCAGCTCGATTGGACCATGCTGGGCCGCGAAGCCGACAGCGCGATTCGCATCGCCGCCAACCTGGAACCGGACAACCCGCGGTATCGCCTCACGCAGGGACAGTATTACCTGGGCACGGGATGGATTCCGGTGCGCATCCAGGCGTACCACGTGTTCGACGTGGCCCTCACGGCTGCCCGCTCGCTCGGCGACTCGACGCTCCTGTCCGAAGCGCTCATCGAGAAAGGGCGCGTGCACTGGCGCCGGTACGATCCCTCCGATTTCGGGTACGTGCCGTCCGATGTTCGGCTCGCCGCGCGTCTCCTCGCGACGGACACGAATTACAGCAGCCAGGTGCTCGCCCAGGAGGCTGGGATCTTCGATCCGAAGGAACCGGTGACCCGCGAAACGCTGCGTCTCGCGCGCAGCCAGCTCATGCGCGAGTTCCAGCGGAGTGACGGGGGCTTCTCCAACGAAGCGGACTACACCCGCGCGGAATCGTACTTCCGCGAAGCGTATGCGGTGCAGCCCACCAGCGCGCGGGCGTACCAGCAGCTCGCGATGTTGCTGTCCGACCGGCAGCGCTGGACGGAGCTTGCGACGCTCGCGCGCGGACGCCTCGGTCGGGAGCCCGGCAACGCGTGGGCCTGGATGACACTCGGTCTTTCCGCACACCGCATGGGAGACGAGAAGTGGGCCCTCGCGGCGTTCGACAGCGGATTTGCGCGGCTGAATCCGCTCGAACGGAAGCGCCTGGACAACATGGAGCGCGTGCTTCGGCCATCGGATTCCTCCGCCTGGCGCAGCAAGACCGATGCGGAGCGCGCGAGCTACTCCCGATCCTACTGGGAATGGTCGTCGCCGCTCTGGTCACGGGTCGAGACGAGCCCGCGAGCGGAGTTTCTTGCGCGCGTCACGTATTCGGAATTGCGCTGGACCGTCGACGAGCTGGGGAAGCGCGGCGCCGACTCCGATCGTGGCAACGTGTACATCCGGTACGGACCGCCGGACGCGCGTGTGGCCGAAGGCGGATCCGAGACGTGGTGGTACGATTACGCCCGGCTCACGTGGCATTTCCGAGGCATGCCCACGTTCGCCACGGCGTACTTCGGCGATCCCGACTACGCGCTCGACCTGATGGATTCGCTCCCGGCGCGTTGGGACAACATTGCGCACGAGAAAGTCGATTCCCTGCCCGTGCGCGTGACGCGCTTCCGCGCCACGGCCGACTCGACCGACGTCGTGTTCGCTTCGCTGCCTCCCGTCGATGCGATTCGCAAAGCGGCCGCCGTCGACGGCGATGTGCGCCAGGATTTCTGGCTCTTCGACGGCGCGTCGCTGCGGCCGGTGCATGACTCCGCCGCAACACGCGCGAACAACCCGCGCTCGATCATCAAGCGACTGACGAAAGGCGATTACGCGTACCGCTTCGAAGCGTCCGCCGACGGATCGCTCTTTGCCGCGCGCGCCATGTCCTCGGTGACGACGGCACCGGATTCATCCGGATTCGCGACGACCGGCTTCGGCATGAGCGACGTCCTCGTGGCCAGCCGTGCGGCGCCGCGCACCGCGGCGCGCCGATGGACCGATTTTGATTTCGACGTCAGTGCCGGGAGCGTTGCACAAGGCTCCAACATTGCGCTCATCTGGGAGAACTACGACCTCGGCCAGAGCGATGGCGGCGTGTCGTACGAGGTCACGCTCACCATCGAGCGAAAGTATCAGATGTTACTCAACAAGGTCCGCGCGCGCGTCATTGCGGCGTGGGCCGCGATGGTCGGATCCGAGCAGACGAGCGATCGGGTGGTGTTCCACTATGACCGCGGCGCGCCGTACGCGAGCGTCGTCCCGGATTACATCACGCTCATTCTCGAGGATCTGCCGGCCGGCAACTACGACCTCTCGGTGGACATCACGGACAAGGTCACGGGCAAGACCGCCGGGCGCACCATGAAGCTGACGATTCGTGACTAGGCTGGCAGGAGCGCTGGCACTTGCGGCCGTGATGTTTGCAAGCGCTCATGCCGCGAACGCGCAGATGGCGCCGCAGCGTCCCGACGCGTTTCTGAAACGCACGACGCCGCGCGATACGATCTCCGCTCGCGCGACGGCGGAATCGCTTTCGGTTCTCCGGAGACTCGATCAGCGTGTGCGAGCGGAGCCGCGAGATGCGGATGCTTGGTTTCATCGAGGCGAAGTGGCGTCCACCGTTGCGCGACTCAGCACCTCGCGCGCGCTGATAGCCGGCCCCACGCGCAATGAGCTCGACGCCACGGCGTACAACAGCCTTCGCAGGGCGGTCGTCATTGACTCGACGAACGCGCGCTACTGGTACGGACTCGCGACGTATTACGGCGAGACGGGCAGTCGCACCTTGCCCGATTCGGCGCTGGAGCATGTGATCACGCTCAGCAGGAGCAGCGGCGACACGGACCTGCTCGTGACCGCGCTCCTCGATCTCGGTCAGACGCGTTACGCGCGCTGGTTTCGCAACGACCATTCCGTGGAGCAGGTGCCGTCGCGCGCGTTCCCGGCCGATGGAGCGACGTCCGCCTTCGAACACGTACGGCTGAACGTCGCGCGTGCCGCGGGCAAGGACTCCGTGAAGGACGTCCCCGAGATGCTGAAGAGCGCCATCACCGCGATCGTACACGGGGCGCCCGTGACGCCGGAGCGGTACGAGCGCACATTCGACCGCCAGCGCATCACGGCGCTGTACGAAGAGGCGTTCGCCCTGGACACCGCCAGCCGCCGGGCGTTCGACAAGCTCACCTCACTCTACACGGTCAGCGCGGACTGGTCGCGTCTCGCATTCGCCGCCGCCGAGCAGACGCGGCGCGATTCGTCCGATGCGTGGGCGTGGATGGCGCTCGGCCTGGCGCGCCAGCGGCTGCGCGCGCCGCGCGAGGCGCGCGAGGCGTTCGCGCACGGGCTCGCGCACCTGTCCGCCGGCGAGCGCGCGCGACTCGACCGTGTGGACCGCGTCATGACCTGGTGGGATTCCGCCCGGATGGCGCCGCTGGATTCCGCGTCGAAGGCGCGGCGTGCGGAAGCAGTCTGGCGCTTCGGCGATCCGCTCTGGTCTGTCGAAGAGGGCAAGCCCCGCGACGAGTTCCTCGCACGCCTTACGTATGCCGAACTTCGCTGGCCCTATCCGGAGTGGCAGGACACCACGGCCACGGTGCTGCCGGCGAAAGGCGCGGACACACAGCGCGGCGATCTCTACATCCGTTACGGGCCACCGAACCAGATTCGCGGCGGGTCGTTCTGGCTGTACGATGCGGGTCTGGCGTTCCTTCCGGGTGACAGCGCGCGCGCCATCCGGAGGCGCTTCGGCGTGGAATACGCGGATGCCACCGAGCGCGTCGAGGACTGGCAGCCGGCGCGCTGGGACAACGTCACACTCACGCGCATTGACTCGATGCCCACGCAGATCGCGCGGTTTCGCGGCGGAACGGACTCGGTCGACGTGTTCGTGGCAGCACGCGCGCCGTCCGACACGCTGCACGACGCGCTCGGTGCGCCAATCTCGCCGGCGGCGCACTACTGGCTCGTCGACGCGACGACGTTCGCACCGTTGAGCGGATCGGCCGCCGTGAGCGCGGGCCACGACCTCACGTGGACGAGGCGCGTGGCAGCGGGCACTTATCATTACCGCACCGAGATCACCGCGCCGGGGGCCGATCGCGCCGGGCGTACGACGGGAATGGTCGTCGCCATGCACGACACGGCAACCGGCTTCTCCACGGCCGGATTCGGCATCAGTGATCCGCTCTTCGCCACGCATGTGCACGAAGGCGCGGTTCCTCGCCGGTGGTCCGACGTGGAGCTCACTCCGCTCATCGGAGAGATCGAACAGGGCGGCGCTGTCGCGATCGTGTGGGAGAACTATGAGCTGGGGAACGACGCCGGGTCAGTGTCCTATTCCGTGAAGCTCACGCTCGAACGGAAGTGGAAGCAGTTTCTGAACCGCGTTCGTGCCCGCGTGATCAGTGCCTTTGCAGCGATGATGGGAAGCGAGCAGACGGCGGACCGCGTGATCTTCCACTACGACCGCAGCGCGCCGTTCGCGAGCGTCGTCACGGACCTGATCACGTTGCAACTGGAAGATACGCCGGCCGGGAACTACGATGTCACGCTGGAGGTCACAGATAACGTGACGGGAAAGACCACCGCGCGGACAACTCGGGTCGTGATTCATGACTAAGGGGAAACCGGCAACGGGCAACAGGGTTGCTGCGATCGCTGCTCTCGCCTTGCTCATGCACCGTCCCGCCGGGGCGCAGCGCCCGGCCGGTGCGGACACGATCTCCGTGCAGGCGGTCGCAGAATCCCTCGCGGTACTCGACCGTCTCGCGGAGCAGATCAGGCACGACGGCCGCAACGCGGCGCTGTGGTTCAGACAGGGCATGATCGCGTGGGCGCTCTACGACCGCGACCGCGCGGGCACGGGCGTCGACCGCGTGGACTGGACGCGTATCGGCCGCCTCGCGGACACGTCACTGCGAATCGCGAAGGCACTCGAGCCCAACAATGCCAGGTACATCCTCGGTGCCGGCCAGTACTTTCTCGGCACCGGGCTCCTCACGATGCGGGCGCAGTCCTATACGATGTTTGGGGATGCGCTCGCCATCGCGCGCGGCACGAATGACGCGCTGACGCATGCCGAGGCCGCGCTCGAGGTAGGGCGCGTGTACTGGCGGCGTTACGACGCGGTCGCGAACGCGGGATATTCAACGTCGGACGCCGCCGAAGTTCGCATTCTCGCGCAAACGCTCGCGAAGGACACGGCAAACCACTCCAAGTCGTACGATCCCGAGCGCGCGTCGAAGAGTCACCCATACACGCGGCGCACCGTCGTCGCAGCGCGGCGGTCACTCGACCGCACCGCGAAAAAGCCCGTGACCGGTTTTCTCGGCGAAGCCGATTACCTGGAAGCCGAGCACTACATGCACGAAGCGTACGACGCAATGCCGTCCTACACGCGCGCCTATCGCCAGCTCGGCATGCTGTTCGCCGATCGCGCGCGATGGACGGAGCTCGAGGCGCTCGCGCGCGATCATCTCGAAGCGGCTCCCGGCGACGCGTGGTCGTGGCTGGTGCTCGGCCTCGCCGTGTATCGCACCGGCGCGACGGAAGAGGCGCGTGCGGCGTTCGACAAGGGGCTCGCACTCCTGAACGGCGGTGAGCGTGCCCGGCTCGATCACCTGGAGCGCGTGCTCCGGCCTTCCGACACGCTGACGTCGGCTGACTGGACCCCGGCAGAGCGCGCCGCCCGCAGCGACCGGTACTGGCGTGACGCGGACCCCATGTGGTCGCTCCCGGAGGTGGACCCGCGCACGGAATTCCTTGCGCGCATTGCGTACGCCGAGCTGCGATGGTCGGTCGATGAGCTCGCCAAGCGCGGCACCGATTCGGATCGTGGTGGCGTGTACGTGCGATATGGACCACCCGACAGGATCGCAGCTGCCGATGCAAAGCTGGACTGGACCTACGACTACGCGCACCTGCAGTTCCGGTTCACGAGCGCCCCCACGTTCGGCACGGCGTATTTCGCCGACTACGGGCGCGCACACCACGTGATCGATTCACTCCCGGCGACGTGGGACAACACCAACCTCCTCCAGATCGATTCGATCCCGACGCAGGTGGCACGCTTCCGCGCGGGCGATTCTGTCGACGTGTATTTCGCGGGCCGGCCGCCGGTGGAAAGCATTCGCCGTGCGACCGACGTGGCCGGCGCTGTGCGCGCGGATTTCTGGCTGCTGGACGGCGCGCGCGCCATCCGGATGCACGATTCGTCGAGTGTGGGGCAGCCCGGAGTGCGGGGATCCGCGCGTCGCGTCGCGCCCACCTCGTTTGCGTTCCGCACCGAAGCCAGCGGCGAGGGCTCACTCGCTGCGGGACGCGCGAGTGGCGACGTCATTCTCGGCGATTCGGCGGAAGGATTTCCGCTGCACGGCTTTGGCGTGAGCGATGTTGTGCTCGCATCGCGCGTGTCGGCCGGCACCGCGGCTGCACGCTGGAAGGACGTCGACTTTACGCCATTCGCCGGGCCCCTTCCGCACGGCGGCGAAGTGTCGCTCGTGTGGGAGAACTACGACCTCGAGCAGCGGGACGGCACGGCGTCATACGGCGTGTCCGTCGCGATTCTTCGCGAGCGTTCGCGCGCGGGCCGCATCGCGGCGCAGCTCGTTGGCGCGCTGGCGGGAGCCGCAAAGCGTGAAGCCTCGCTTGACCGCGTGCAGATGTCCGTTGAGCGGTCCGTTTCGCACCGCGCAACTCTCCCGGACGCCCTCACGCTCTCGCTGGGACCGACCCCGCCGGGCACGTACCTGCTGAGCCTCACGATCACCGACCGTGTGAGCGGCCGCGCCGCCACGCGCAGCGTGCGGATCGTCATCGGCGATCAATAACGGCATGACGCACGCGCCGGGGACGCGGACCTCCGATTACGACTTTCCGCTCCCCGAATCCCTCATCGCGCAACATCCGCTCGACCGCCGCGACGCGAGCCGTCTGATGGTCGTCGAGCGCGCATCTGGCCGCATTTCACACACGACGTTTCGTCACATCGCAGATCTGGCTGACCGTGGTGACGCCCTCGTGCTCAACACGTCGCGCGTGATCAAGGCGCGGCTCCTTGGCGCGCGCGCGAGCGGCGCACCCGCGGAGATTCTCCTGCTGTCGCGCAACTCCGGGGGCAGCTGGGACGCGCTCGTGAAACCGGGAGCGAAAATGCGACCGGGCCACCGAGTCCGGCTCGCGGACGAGGCGTCGGTGATCGTCGGAGCCGTACGCGATGCCGGCGTGCGCGAAGTAACGATCGACGCGCGGCTTCCCGATGACGAGGTCATCGAGCGCTTCGGCCACGTGCCGCTCCCGCCGTATATCACTCGCGCCGACGCCGCGGACGACGCGGAGCGATACCAGACCGTGTATGCGCGCGAACGCGGATCGGTCGCCGCACCGACCGCCGGACTGCATTTCACCCCGGCGTTACTCGAGTCGCTCGCGTCGAAGGGGGTGGAGCGCATCGACGTCACGCTGCATGTGGGTGCGGGCACGTTCCGGCCGGTAGAGCATGACGATCCCGCGCAGCATGTCATGCATCACGAGTCGTTCACGATGGCGGGCGAGGCGGCCGCGAAACTCAATGCCGTGCGAACTGCCAAGGGGAACGTCTGGGCCGTCGGCACGACGTCACTGCGCGTGCTCGAGTCCGTCGTCGACGCCGGCGGACACTTCCACGACGGCTCCGGCACCACGGGCATTTTCATTCGTCCGCCGCACGTGGTGAAGGGTGCCGACCGGCTCATCACGAACTTTCACCTGCCCCGGTCCACGCTCCTGATGCTCGTCGCGGCATTCGCCGGGTTCGAACTCACGAAGCGCGCGTATGAGGTGGCAGTCGCCGAGGGGTACCGGTTCTACTCGTATGGTGACGCCATGTGCATCATCTGACCGCGAACTGAAGTAACGAAGACCCGGTGGGCGGCGTATATGCTCTCATGCGTCGCATACTGATTCTGATTGCTGTTTGCACGTTCTCCGCGTCCGGCAGCGCACAGGCTCCCCGCGGTTCCGATACACTCTCGCCGGGCGCGATCAACGATTCGCTGAAGATTCTCCAGGATCTCGACGCGAAGGTCCGCGCCAACAAGCAGGATGCCGCCGCGTGGAGCCGGCGCGGCCTTGTCGCGTGGTCGCTCGCCGAGCGCGCCCGCGTCGGCAATGCACCCAAGACCCTCGATGAGACGCGGTTGGGCCGGCTCGCCGACACATCGCTGCGCATCGCTGCCCAGATCGATTCGAAAAACCCGTACTACCGAATGGCGGTCGGCCGCTTCCTCATCTGGTCGGGCGTGCCGACGGCGCGTTTCGCGGCTGGCGGTTTTTTCGAGGCAGCGCTCGACGCGGCGCGCAAGACTGACGATCCCAACGTTCACGCCGAGAGTGCGATCGAATTTGGACGTGTGGCATGGCGACGGTACGATGCGCTGAGCAATCGGCGGATCGAGACGACGCCGGGAAGCGCCGTGCGCTCCATCCGCACCGCGCTCAATCCATCGTCACCCGGCGTCGACGCCGTCCAGCAACCGCTCAAGGCCGTGCGCGAGATCATCGAATCGGGCTCGATGGCCCTGCCGGCGGATCTCAACGGGGCGCACTACTACGAAGAGGCGAGCAAGCTCTTTCGCGAGGCCTACGACGCCGCACCGACCAATGCGCGCACGTTCAGGCACGTCGCGATGACCATCGCGGACAAGAATCGCTGGACCGAGCTCGAGGAGTTCGCGCGCAAGCACACCGCGAGCGTGCCCTGGGATCCGATCGGGTGGATGGCGCTCGGACTGGCGCTGCAGCGCGAGGGGCGGAGCGTTCCGAGCGCGGCCGCGTTCGACAGCGCTATGTCCGTCATCGATCCGCACGAGCGCACCCGCCTCGACCGCCTGGAGCGCGTGCTGCCGAGCGGTGACTCCGCCCGTCAGGCAAAGCGCACGCCCGCGGAGCAGGCTGCGTACGGCCGGCTCTACTGGCTGCTCGCTGACCCGCTGTGGGGGCAGCCGGGGAATGAATCGCGCGTGGAGTATTTCGCGCGCGTGACGTTCGCCGAGCTGCGCTGGACGGTCGACGAGCTCAACGTGCGCGGCGCGGACACGGACCGCGGCGACATCTACATCCGGTACGGTCCGCCGGACATTGTCGCGTCGTTCGGGCCTGCGGTCTCCGACGGCAACGTCGATGCGATGGCCGTCTCGACGACGTGGATCTACCAGAGCGGGCTCGCGTTCGTCTTTCAGGGCCAGGCCACGTTCGCAACCGCACATACGGCGCGTTCGGACGTCGACATCGTGCAGGCGATGACCCAGATGCAGCCGATCCGCTGGGATAACGTGGCCGCACCGAAGATCGACTCGATGCCGGCCCAAGTCGTTCGCTTTCGCGGCGGCAAGGATTCGGTGGACGTGTTCCTCGCGTCCGATCCGCCCGTCGACAGCATCCGTGCCGCGATGGCGAGCGGCGTCGTTCCCATCCACGCGGACGCCTGGCTCGTCGGCGCGAGCTCGTATCACGATTCCACCGGTGTCGAAAGCGGCGGCGTGAAGACGTTTTCCCGGCGCGTTGCGCCCGGATCGTATTTGTACCGCCTCGAAGCGAGCGCGCCCGCCGTGCACCGCGGCGCGCGCAGCTCGGGCGTGCTCGACGCGTCCGACAACCCGGCAACGGGTATCCCGATGCACGGATTCGGCGCAAGCGATCTCCTGCTCGCACTGAAAGCGGAGCCGCG
>Ga0134121_10001883_pt1 | contig 19062 bp, 16 predicted proteins | sample KB301_FD_96463 | JGI IMG/M metagenome (GOLD analysis project Ga0134121, IMG submission 96463) | Terrestrial soil microbial communities without Nitrogen fertilizer from Kellogg Biological Station, Michigan, USA - KB3-0-1 | ecosystem: Environmental > Terrestrial > Soil > Unclassified ... | reverse complement strand
CTCCGGAGCGTCATGTTTACAGTCGAAAGCGTCGACGACACTGTCGCTCGCCTGCGCGCCAACGGCGCCGAGCTCGTCGGCGAGGTGGCCCAGTACGAGGACATGTACAAACTCTGCTACATGCGAGGCCCTGCGGGCATCATCGTCGCGCTGGCCGAGGAGCTCTTCTGAAGCGTTCACCGCCTTCGGAGAAACCGGTGGCACCCTAGGCGGCGTGGGGGATCGGACCGGAACCCCCGTTGTCAGACGAATCCTACAAAGTCCTTCTCTGAACCTTACGCCAAGTCGCGGTTGGCGCCGATAGTGGCCGCGAGAGCCGGCTCCTAAAGTGGCAATAACGAAACGCCACAAAGGAGACGGTCATGAAAACTACGCAAATCAAAGGTTCCATTCTCTTCGCCATCCTGCTGCTGGTGACCGCCGCCTTAGCGTCGGCAACCACCTATGTCGGCGTGTCCGACTCCAATCTCGTGGATCAGGCGGGCGCCATTGCCCGTGTCCAAGTCGTCGCTGTCGAGCAGGGTCCGGCCTCCGGGCAGCCGAGCACGGACTATCTGGTTGAGGTCGAGGCATTGATCAAGGGTCATCTTCCCGGTTCTACGATCACCGTCCGGGTACCGGGCGGAGTGGCAGCGAACGGCCTGGCGCTGAAGATCTGGGGCGCTCCGGTGTTCCAGCCGGGCGACGAGCCCCTGCTCTTCCTCTCGACGGCGCGCGACGGCAGCTTCCATATCCTCCACCTGATGCTGGGAGCCTTCCATGCCCGGCGAGCCGACAAGTCGGAGTTTGCCGTTCGCGATCTGACCGAAGCCCATCGTTTGCAGGACGCCTCGGGCGCGGACTCCAGCGACGAGCCGGGCGTGCGGGATCTCGAGCGCTTCTCGGCGTGGATCGCCGATCGGGGCCTCGGCATCCGGCGGCCCGCCGATTACTGGCGCCAGGCGCCGAGCGCAGGCCTCGAACCCATCCGGGAGAAGTACTCCGAGACCCTGGGCACCGACGGCCATCCCATCCGCTGGTTCAGCTTCGACCAAGGCGGCCAGGTCCCCTGGAAAGTCGATCCCACCGGCCAGCCGGGACTCCAATTCTCGCAGGTCGTGGATGCGCTCCAGTCAGCGCTGCACTCCTGGACCGACGACCCGACGAGTACCATTCAATACATTTACGGTGGCACCGGTGGCGGTACGGGCGGCCTGGTCCGCAACGACGGCGCCAACACGGTTCTGTTCAACGACCCGGGCAATGCCAACCTGCCGCAGGTCTACTCCTGCACCTCCGGCGGCGTCCTGGGCATCGGCGGCGTCTACTTCGATCCCACCGCGACGCGCACCTATCGCGGCCTGGCCTACCACGCCGCCGTCGAGGGCGACGTAGTGATCAACGACGGCACCGAGTGCTTCTTCACCAATAACCCTTCCGGTCTTGCGGAAGTTTTTGCCCATGAGTTGGGGCACACCCTCGGGTTCGGCCATTCCGCGGACCCGCAGGCCGTGATGAAGGCGACGGCACACAACGACGGGCGGGGAGCGCAGCTCGGCGACGACGACCGCGTGGCGGCCTCGGTGGTCTACGGCGACGGCAGCTATCAGCCGGCCCCTCCGCCTCCCGGTCCGACTCCTCCTCCCACGCCGCCTCCCGCCGCCGGTGCGATGACGCTTGCGGCGAGCGTCGCCAAGACGGCAGTGACCCTGGCCTGGACGAATGTGCCGGCAGGCATCGCGCAGATTCGGATCGAGAATCAGCAAGGCAAGAATTTCGTTCCCATGCAGACCCTGCCGGCGGCGCCGAGCACTGGTTCGATAACGGGCTTGGGCCGGAACAAAACCTATGTCTTCCGCATCGCCGCCATGACCGGCGACGGCAAGGTGGCCTGCTACAGCAATGTGCTCCGTCTCCGCACCCTGAAATAGCCTGGCAACCACGGGCGCGTGGCTTTGGAGGTCTGACGGCCGGCTCGTCCCAAGAGCCGGCCCCTTTTTATTTCGCGGCTTCCGAGGCGATGCTCAAGGTCTCCCGTAAGGCGGCGAACCTGGAATAATTCTCCGCGAAGACGTCGAAGATGGCGGGATCGAACTGGCTGTTCCGTCCCTCGCGCATGGTGTCGAAGGCCTCCTGGTTCGACAGGGCCGGCCGGTACGGCCGATCCGAGGTGAGCGCGTCGAAAACGTCCACGAGAGCGCAGATCCGCCCCCAGAGATGAATGGCCTCGCCGGCCAGACCGAGGGGATAGCCGCCGCCGTCCCAGCGTTCGTGGTGACTGAGGGCGATGATCTCTCCGGCTTGCAGCAGCGGCGACCGCGAGCCGGCAAGTATGCGGGCGCCGATCAGCGTATGGCTGTTCATGAGCGTTCGTTCCTCGGCCGTCAGCGCTCCCGGTTTGAGCAGGATGGCGTCGGGAATGCCGAGCTTTCCCACGTCGTGCATGGGAACGGCATGGCGCAGAAGCTCGACGTCGGCGGGGGACAGGCGGAGCAGCTCGGCCAGCACGACGGCGTAACGGCTGAGGCGCTGGATGTGCTCCGCCGTGGCGAGGTCCTTGTACTCGGCCGCGACGACCAGGCGCTGGATGGTATCGAGGTGAGCCTCGTAGAGCTCGTCCTTGGCTTCCGAGGCCGCGGCGAGGGCCTGCCTGAGGGATTCGGTTCTGCGGGCGACCCTCTCTTCGAGCCGGGCGTGGGAGCTTTTCAGCGCGTCGGTCGCCTCCTTGAGCCGGAGCTGCGAGGCAAGCCGCACCTGGAGCTCGGTCTTCTCGACCGGCTTGGCAATGAAATCGCTGGCGCCCGCCGCGACCGCGCGCAACCGGTCGTCCCGGCCGTCCAGGGCCGTCACCATGATGATCGGCAGATCGAACAAGCCGGCCTGCTCCCGGATGCGCCGCGCCACCTCGAAGCCGTCGATGCCCGGCATCATGACGTCGAGAAGGATCGCATCGATTCCCAGTGGCACCTTGGCCAGGGCGTCGTGCCCGTCGCGAGCCGTCTCCACCTCATAGCCCAGCGACTCCAGGATGCTGGCCAGCAGCAGGCGGTTCTGCTCGAGGTCGTCCACCACCAGGATTCGCCGTGGGCTGAGCATGCCTCTCCTTTACAGGTGTTATAAGATTCTATCCCGATGTTTTGCTTTGCCAGATTCTCGCGCGGATGCCGGCGCTCGACGAAGGGGTGGCGGCATGGCTGAATCGGCAAGCTCGGGAGAGCCCGGCGCGAGCGGGCGAGAGGAGGCGTTCGCCAAGCTCGCGGGGGGCTTGAGCCATGAGCTGACCAACGTGCTCTCCGCCAGCCTGATGTTGGTCGACCTTCTGAGCGCGGATCGTACCCTGGAGCCGCGGGACCAGGCGCTCCTCGCCGCCGTTGGGGAGTCCTCGCGGCGGGGGGTGGGACTCGTCCGCCAGTTGCTCTGGCTGGCCCGCGGCAGCGAGGAGGAGGCGACGGTGTTCCAGCCGCGCCACCTCCTTGTCGACGTTGGCAAGATGGTTCAAGCCACCGTTCCGCCGGCGGTCGCCGTAGCCAGCGACTTTCCTCCCGACCTCTGGCTGCTTCGCGGCGATCCGTTCGAGATTTACCGCGCCCTTCTCGCTCTCTGTCACGCCGCGAGCAGCCAACTCGCCAGCGGCGGCAAGCTGGACCTCGGGGCGCGGAACCAGTGGACGGACGAGGTCGCCGCGGCCCTGCGACCGGGCCTGGCTCCGGGGCCGCATCTGGTCGTAGAGGTCGCGTCGAGCGGCAGGGGAGGAGAGTTTCCCGCCTCGGCCGCGTCCCTCTTCGCTGCCTGCGGCGCGTTTTCGGAAATCGAGACTTCCGCCGAGGGCCCCGCCGAGGTCCAGATGCTTCGTCTCTTTCTGCCGGCTCTGTCCCCGGCTGCCGAGGGCTCGCCGGCCGGGGAGAAGCTCGCGGCGGCAGGCGGTGGCGAGCTCGTCCTGGTCGTCGAGGGCGATGCCGCCGTCCGCCAGGCGATGACCGCTGTCCTCGAGCGGCATTCCTATTGCCCGGTCGCCGCCGCTGACGGCGCGGAAGCCGTGGCCCTTTTCGTTCAGAGCGCCCCGGCGGCGGCGGTCGTGGCGGCGGGACTGACCTTTCTCGACGCTCCCGGAGTCGTGCGGGCCGTCCGGCGATTGCGGGAGGGAGCCCCGGTGGTGGCCACCGGTACCGAGGAGGAGCTGGCCGCCTGGCCGCAGGACCTCGCCGTCCGTCCCGACGCCCTTCTCGCCAAGCCCTTCAGCGCGGCGGACCTGCTCGCGGCCCTCCACCGGATTCTCAGTCCGTAAGCCCTTCCCCGACCGCGTAGCGGATGATCTCGCTATTGTTGCGCAGGTTCATCTTCTCCAGGATTCGGTGGCGATAGGTGCTGATCGTCTTGACGCTGAGGTTGAGCTCGGCCGCGATCTCGCTCACCGTCTTTCCCGAGGCGATGCGCCGCATCACCGCCAGCTCGCGGGCCGAGAGGGCGTCGTGGGCCGGCCGGTCGGCCCCCTCGCCGAGGTTGAGGGCCAGGCGTTCCGCGAGATTGGGGCTTATGTACTTGCCGCCCATTTGAATCCGGCGAAGGGCCTGGATCAACTGCTCCGGCGCGGCGTCCTTGGTCATGTAGCCGTCCGCCCCCTGGGTGAGGCAGCGGACGGCGAAGCTGTCCTCCGGATGCACGGTGAGCATGAGCACCCGCACCTTGGGATTCAGCCGCTTGAGATCCTTCGCGGTCTCGAGGCCGTCCCCGCCGGGCATCGACACGTCGAGCAGGACGATGTCCGGGCGGCTCTTGCGCGCCATCTCCAGCGTTTCGGGGCCGGTGGCAGCCTCGGCCACGACCTGGACGTCGCTGCCCTCGAGGATTCTCTTCAGCCCCTCTCGGATGATGGCATGATCGTCGGCGACGAGTACTTTGATCATGGTTGCCTGCCGAAATATCTCATCTCAATCACCTTAGCACTAAACGGATAGGTCGTTCCAAGAGTCGTCCGCTCGAAGAACCGCTCTCCGTTTCGTCGTTCCTGGCGGGGATCGGCGCTTGGAATCGTCGTGCCGCCGATAGCGGTGGGCGGCCGGCGGACATAGCCTGAGCCGGGGCGCCGAAACGGTCGCTTGGAGGTAGTTGACACTAGATCATAGTCCAGGGTTGAAGATTGTTCTTGGAGATTGCAGCGTTGTCTTCAAGCGGATCGACCATGAATTCACCCTCCCTCGACGATCTTCCGGAAGCCGTCATCGTCATTAGCCCGGCTGGCGAGATCCGGTTCTGGAATCGCGGCGCCGAGACCATCTTCCGCCTCGCCCGCGAATCAGCCGTGGGGCGCGACGTGGTCGAGACGATCGTCGCTCCCGAGAACCTCGAGGAGGTTCGCGGCAAGCTTCAAGGCGCGATGGCCGCCGGCGAGGCAACCTTCGAGTGCGTTGGCCGGCGGGGAGACGCCTCGCGCGTGCACGTCGACGTGTCGCTCAAGGTCACTGCCAACGAAGGCTTTCCTACCCAAGTCGTCCTCTGCGTCCGGGACGTGACGCAGAAGAACATTCGCCGCCAGGCGGCCGAGCTGGACCTCCGATTCCGCGGGCTTCTCGAGGCGGTCCCCGACGCCAAGGTCATCGTCAATCAAGAGGGCTATATTCTGCTCGTCAACGCCCAGACAGAGCGACTTTTCGGCTACTCCCGGACGGAGCTGGTGGGGCGCGAGGTGGAGCTCCTCGTGCCGCGCCGGTTCCATGCCAAGCATCCTGCCCACCGCATGGGCTACACGGCGGATCCGCGCCACCGGCCGATGGGAGCGGGAATGGAGCTCTTCGGCCTGCGCAAAGACGGTACCGAGTTCCCGGTCGAGATCAGCCTCAGCTCGCTGAAAACCGACGAAGGCGTGCTGGTCTTCAGCGCCATCCGCGACATCTCCGAGCAGAAGCGCCTGAAGGAAGAGCTCTCCCGCCAGTACCGCAGCCTGCAGGAGGCCAACCGGCTGAAAAGCGAGTTCCTGGCCAACATGTCCCACGAGCTGCGCACGCCGCTCAACGCCATCATCGGCTTCAGCGAGCTGATGCACGACGGCAAGGTGGGAGAGGTTTCGGCCGAGCACCGGGAGTACCTGGGCGACATCCTGGTCAGCTCGCGGCACCTGCTGCAACTGATCAACGACGTCCTCGATCTCGCCAAGGTGGAAGCCGGCAAGATCGAGCTCCATCCGGAGTCCATGGACCTGTCCCAGGTGATCGGCGAGGTGCGGGACATTCTGCGCGCTCTCGCCGCCCAGAAGCGAATCACGATCGAGGTCGACGTCGACCCGGAGGTGGCCGCCATCGTGGCCGATGCCTCCAGGCTCAAGCAGGTTCTCTACAACTACCTCTCCAACGCCCTGAAGTTCTCGCCGGACGGCGGACAGGTTTTCGTGCGCGCCAGTCCGCAAGGAGAGCGGGAGCTTCGCATCGAGGTCGAGGACGTGGGGATCGGCATCAAGCCTGAAGATCTGGAGCGCCTGTTCGTCGAGTTCCAGCAACTCGACGCCAGCAAGGCCAAGAAGTATGCCGGTACCGGGTTGGGTCTCGCGCTCACCAAGCGCATCGTCGAGGCGCAGCACGGCCGGGTGGGCGTCGAGAGCACGCCCGGCAAGGGGAGCGTCTTCTACGCAATCTTGCCGCGGCACGCCTTGGCGGTGGGGCGCGAGGAGCTTCTCGCTTCCCTGGAGCCTGCCGCCGTTCCCCACGACAGCCGCGGCACCATCCTGGTGGTGGACGACGACGACGCCACCCTGAAGCTGGCGGAGACGACCCTCCGCGGATTGGGTTATCGCCCGATCTGCCATGCCAGCGGCGCCGCGGCCCTCGAAGCGGCCGCCAAGGACCCGCCGGCCGTCGTGGTGCTCGACCTGCTCATGGCCGGGATGAATGGCTTCGAGTTCTTGCGTCAGTTCCGTTCCACCGCCCAGGGCCGGCGCACCCCCGTCATCGTCTGGACGGTGAAGGACGTCAGCCCGGGCGAGCGCGAGGTGTTGCGAGCTTCGTCGCGGGCGATCGTGGCGAAGGGCGAGGGACCGGCGGCCCTGATCGCGGAGCTGGAGTCCATCCTGCCGCCCTTCGACCACGGCAGCCCGCGCGAGGCTCGACATGGCGGGTGAGTCGATCCTCATCGTCGACGACAACGTCGTGAACCTCAAGCTCGCCCGGGTCCTGCTCTCCTCCCAGGGCTACGACGTACGCACCGCAACCGACGCCGAAGAGACGCTGGCGATATTGCGGAATTTCACGCCGCGGCTGATCTTGATGGACATCCAGCTCCCCGGCATGGACGGGCTGGAGCTGACGCGGCGGCTGAAGGCCGATCCCAAAATGCACGGCGTGATCATCCTGGCGCTCACGGCCTACGCCATGAAGGGAGACGAGGAGAAGGCGCTCGCCGCCGGCTGCGACGGCTATGTCGCCAAGCCGATCGACACCCGCCGCTTTCCGGAGCTGGTCGCCGAGCTGCTCGAGAGACCGCGATGAAAGTCCTCGTGGTCGACGACATCGCGGTCAATCGCAAGCTCTTCCGCGTCATGCTCGCCACCGCCGGGCACGAGGCGGTAGAGGCTGCCGACGGCGTCGAGGCCCTGGAGATGCTACGCGGCGGCGGCTTCGACGCCGTCATCTCGGATGTCCTCATGCCGCGCATGGACGGCTATCGCCTGTGCTTCGAGATCCGCCAGAGCCCGGAGTTGCGGGAGCTGCCGATCATCATTTGCAGCTCCACCCACCTGTCGGATTCCGACCAGTCCCTGGCCTTGAACGCCGGAGCGGACACCTTTTTCCGCAAGCCCGCCGCCGCGGAGGTAATCCTGGCCGCCCTGACGCAGCTCACCTCCGGCCCGCGGACGCCGATCGCACCTCTCCAGCAGCACCTCGGCATCCTCAAGGAGTACAACGAAGAGCTCGTCGGCATGCTGGAGGATAGAAACCGGGAGCTGGAGGCCATCCACAACCGGCTTGCCGCCGACTTCATCGAGCGCCGGCGGGACCTGGAGGCGCTGCGCGAGAGCGAGGAACGGTATCGCACGCTGTTCGATTTGATGCCTCTGCCCATGTTTCTTTTCGACCCTGAGTCGTTTGCGATCCTGGCGGTGAACATCGCGGCGGTGGAGCATTACGGCTACACCCATGACGAGCTCCTGACCATGACCCTCAAGGACATCCGCCCGCCGGAGGACCTGCCGGCGCTCGAAGCCGCCGATTGGACGGGGAGCGGGCGCGCCAACGTCGGCTTCCGGCGGCACCGGAAAAAGGATGGCAGCGTCATCGAGGTCGAGATCTACACCCACCGGGTCCTCCTCGAGGGCAGGCTGCGCCGGCTCTCCGTCGTCCGTGACGTGACGGACCAGCGGCGTCTCGAAGAGCAATTTCGCCAGGCGCAGAAGATGGAGGCCATCGGCAGGCTGACGAGCGGCATTGCGCACGACTTCAATAACCTCTTGACCCCGATCCTGGGCTACAGCGACGATCTCGCGCGGCAGATCGGGGAATTGAATCCGCTCCATCTGGAAGTGGTGGAGATCCGGAAAGCCGGCGAGCGCGCCGCGGCGCTGACTCGCCGGCTCCTCGCTTTCAGCCGGCAGCAGGTGCTGTCGCCCAAGGTCCTCGACCTGAACGCCATCGTGAGGGACATGGAGAAGCTGCTTCGCCGGGTGATCGGCGAGGACCTCGAGCTGATGGCCGTGCTCGATCCCGGCCTCGGCCGCATCAAAGCGGATCCGGGGCAGATCGAGCAGGTGATCATGAACCTGGCCGTCAATGCGCGAGACGCGATGCCGGCGGGCGGCAGGTTGACCATCGAAACCCGCAACGTCGAGCTCGACGAAGCTTTCGCCGGCGAGCACATCGACGTCCATCCCGGACCGCACGCGATGCTGGCCGTCAGCGATACGGGCAGCGGCATGGACGCCACGACGAAGTCCCGGATCTTCGAGCCTTTCTTCACCACCAAGGAGCCGGGCAAGGGAACCGGCCTCGGTTTGTCGACGATCTACGGCATCGTCAAACAGAGCGGCGGCACCATCTGGCTCTACAGCGAGCTGGGTCACGGGACGAGCTTCAAGATCTACCTGCCGCGGGTCGAGGAGGAGGCGCTCGCGACGGCGGCGCCCGAAGCCCAGACGGGCCTCGAAGGTCGCGAGACGGTCCTCGTCGCCGAGGACGACGACGCGGTCCGCTTGCTGACGCGGTTCGCGCTCGAACGCTACGGCTACAGCGTGCTGGCGACCAGCGGCGGCGCGGAAGCCCTGCAAATTGCCGCCAGTCACCCGGGGCGTATCGACATCCTGTTGACCGACATGCTGATGGCGGGCATGAGCGGGCTCGATCTGGCGATAAAGATCAGGGCCCTGCTGCCCGGAATCAAAGTCCTCTTCATGTCGGGCTACTCAGAGAGCGTCATGGCCGGGAGCGGGGATCTGCCGGGTCAGGCGGAGCTTCTCGAAAAACCTTTCACGGCCGAGGCCCTGGCGCGCAAGCTTCGCCAGGTTCTCAGCCGGTAAGCCGGATTCCGGATCGCCTCCTTGCGCCACGCCCTTTCGTCACGATAGGTGCTAATTCAGGCTGACTCCCGCAGATTCACTCCTGGAAGCCGTGATTCAGCCTACCAGCTGCTGTCCGACCCTATTTTCCCGTGATCGCCGTTTTCCCCGCGAGATACAGCCCGGGATGTCCTGATACAGACTTTCAGCTCCTGAAACATTGTTCGACCAGGAAAAACAATGTTTCACGCCGTGCTCCATTGTTTTTCCGGCTTTTTCAATCTCCGGCGCCAAATTGGCATGAAAAACGGGGTTGAACAATGTTTCAGGGCAAACGAGGTTGAAAAAGGCGGTGAAACAATGAATCAGCAGGTCTGCGCGAATTTCACCCTTTTTTAGCTCGGCGAGAGGGCGTATCCGGGAACGAAGGCCAAGGTAGTGGCGGTATTGACAAACACAACGGCCGTCTCTACCCTCCGCGCTGTCGTTCAACGGAAGGCGGAAGGGTACCAGGATTCATTCACGATAGGCAAATGTCTCACGCTCACACAGGAGGCGCTGCTGTGAAGCTCTACGTGATGACTACCGGCATTCTCTTTGGTCTTCTCACGATTGCGCATATCTTGAGGATGATCACCGAGGGGGGAGGCCTGGCAACCGATCCGTGGTACGTCCTGATCACTGTGGTTGCCGCCGCCCTCTGTCTCTGGGCGTGGCGCGTACTCCGGCGCCCAGACTTATCCCTGTAGGAGCTCGCCTCTCTTCACCTTCATCTGCCGGGGAACTTCCTTAATCGCAGAGAATGACGGTACACTGCGCTACGTGCCGAACGACAGCGAGGCGCTGCAGCAGTTGCTGCAGGCCGATACCCGCGGGGACAGCGGAGGCGGGCTACCCGTCGCCTCTTTGCTGGTCCCGGGCCTGACGGTCCTCGCCCATCCCGACGCTCAGCGAGTGGGGGACAGGGTGCTCCTTGCGGGCCTGCCGGCCGGGCGTGAGGAGCCCGTTTCCCGCCGCGAGCCACGGTTCTCCGCGCCAGGGAGCGGCGTTCTGCGCCCCCTGGCCGATCCTTTCGTCAGCCGGCGGCCCCTGAGGCTGACCCCCGGCCCCGAGCCGGGGTCCATCGTCCTCGACTGCCGGGAGGCCGGCACGGCGGTGACAGCCGGCAGCCAACCCATCGCGGGGGAGCGTGTCTTTTCGGCTGCCGAGATCGAGCGGGGCGTGGTTCTCCTCCTGGCCCAACGTGTCGCTCTCCTTCTCTCGCTGCTCGAGCCGGTGGGGCAGGCCGATCAGCCGTCGTTCGGCCTGGTGGGCGAGAGTGCCGCGATGCAACAGCTCCGGCGGGAGATCCGGCGCGTCGCGACGCTCGACGTCGCGGTGTTGTTGCGCGGCGAGACCGGCACCGGCAAGGAGCTGGTGGCCCAGGCGCTGCACGAGGCGAGCCCCCGGCGATCGCGTCCCTTCTTTGCGGTGAACATGGGAGCGGTACCGGCCACCCTGGCGGCGGCCGAGCTGTTCGGCGCCGCCCGCGGCGCTTACACGGGAGCGGAGCGCAAGCGCGACGGCTACTTCCAGCGGGCGGACGGCGGCACGCTGTTCCTCGACGAGGTGGGGGAGACGTCGCCGGAAGTCCAGGTCCTCCTCCTGCGCGCCCTGGAGACGCAGGAGATCCAGCCGGTGGGCAGCGAGGAGACGCGCCGCGTGGACGTGCGCCTCGTCGCCGCCACCGATTCCGACCTCGAACGGGCGGTGCAGGCGGGGCGGTTCCGCGCTCCTCTCGTCCATCGGCTCGCCGGCTATGAGATCCGGGTGCCTCCCTTGCGCCAGCGCCGGGACGACTTCGGCCGGCTCCTCTTCCACTTCCTTCGAGAAGAGCTCGCCGGCCACGGGGACGACGGCCGTCTCGCGACACCGCCGGAAGGGCGCCCGTGGCTCCCCGCCGGCCTGGTGGCCCGCCTCGCCGAGCTCGATTGGCCGGGCAACGTGCGCCAGCTCAGAAACGCCGCGCGCCAGCTCGTCATCGCCGGCCGCGACGCCGGCGAGCCCGGCATGTGGCTCCAGGCCGAGCGGCTCTTCCAGGAGGCGGCCCGAACGGTGGCGGCGGACGACGAGCCGACGCACAATGAGCGCTCGGCACCTCCGGCCCGCGAGTCGCGCAAGCGCTATCGACCTGCCGAGGAAGTCACCGAGGACGAGCTGATCGCCGCCCTGCGCGCCCACCGCTGGCGCATCCAGCGGGCGGCGGCCGAGCTCGGCATCTCCCGCGGCTCGCTCTACGACCGGATCGAGAAGAGCTCGCAAATCCGCAAGGCCGTCGATCTCTCGCGGGAGGAAATTGAGGAATGCCGGGAGCGGTGCGGCGGCGATCTCGACGCCATGGTCGCGGTGTTCGAAGTCTCCAAGCGGGGGCTTCAGCGCCGCATGACGCAACTCGGGATGGGCTGACCCGGACTGTCATGGCGACGCTGCCTCATATGATCGGCCCCTACACGCTCGAAAAGCGGCTGGGGGCCGGCGGGATGGGCGAGGTGTACCAGGCCTACGACCGCCGCCTGGATCGCCGCGTGGCCGTCAAGCTCATCCGTTCCGAGCACACCGAGAAACCGGTGGCCCGCGAGCGCTTTCGCCGTGAGGCCCGGGCGGCGGCGGCGCTCTCCCATCCGTCGATCGTCCAGATCCACGACATCGTCGAGACCGGCGAGAGCGACGCCATCGTCATGGAGCTCATCGAGGGCGAGCCCCTGGCCCGCCGGATCGACCGCGGCCCGCTGCCGGTGAGCGAAGCGGTGCGGATCGGGCGGGAGATCGCCGAGGGCCTGGCGGCCGCGCATGCCAAGGGGCTCATTCATCGCGATCTGAAGCCTGAAAACGTGATGATCACCGCCGAGGGGAGGGCCAAGATCCTCGACTTCGGTCTCGCCAAGCGGCTGGAAGGAGAGGTCTCCCTGACCGAGGATCATCGCGTGCTGGGGACCTTCCGCTCCATGTCCCCCGAACAGGCCCAGGGCCTGCCCCTCGACGCCCGCTCCGACCTCTTCTCCTTCGGTCTGCTCCTGTACGAGATGCTGAGCGGGAGGTCGCCCTTCGAGGGCAGCTCGACTCTGGAGACGCTGACGCGGCTTTGCACCCACCGGCAGACGCCGCTGCGGGAGCTCGGCACCGGGGTGCCGGCGGGGCTCTCCGATCTGGTGGACAGACTCCTGGAAAAGGAACCGGCCCGCCGGCCCGGGAGCCCGCGAGAGGTGGCTTCGGTGCTCGCGAAGTTTGAAACCGGGAACACGGAAGCCGCCGCGACTTTGCGTGACGCGGCGATGCCGCAGACCGCCGTTCAGTCCTCCTCGCGAAGCTACACGATCGCGCCGCCGGTTCTGCGGTGGGCGATCGTGGCCCTGTTGCTCGCCGTTCTCGCGGTGGCCCTGCTCTGGCGGCAGGCGCGGCCGAGTGCGGCGGCCGGCCGCAAACCGGCGTCGCCGATGCGGGTCGTCGTGCAGGCGCCGGAGCTCGGTGCCGGCGCTGGCGAGGCTTCCCAGCTTCTCGCCTCCAGCCTGCGGATCTCGGTCCTGCGGTCGCTGCTGGCGTTCAAGGGGATCTCGCCCGCAGAAGCAGGCGACGTTTCCGGCTCTCCCTCCCAGGTCGCGCGCGCCCTCGCCGTCCAGGAGGTCCTGGTTTCGCGGCTGGACTGCGTCCGGGGTAGCTGCCAGATCTCCCTCCAGCGCGTGCGGGGGAGCGACGGCCAAACCCTTTGGAGCAGCCGCAGCTTCAGCGTCGACGCGGACCATCCCTACCTGGTGGAGGAAGCGGTCCAGGGGTACCTCGCCGACGCCTACTCCGGATTTCCGCGCCGCCCTGGTGCCGCACCCCTGGAGGTCCGTCCCGCCGACTACGAGCAGTACCTGCGTCTGCGACGTACCTTCGAGGACAAGCGCGCGGGCGAGACCCTGTCGGTGGACGCGCTGATCTCCCGACTGGGGGCCCTGCGGGCGAGCTCGCCCCGCTTCGTCGACGCCTACGTCTACGAGTCCGAGGTGCGGCAGCAGCGCTACAAAACCAGTCAGGATCCGGCGGACCTCGACCGCGCTGGCGATCTCCTGCGGCAGGCCCAGCAGATCGCCCCCACCGACCCCCGCCCTCTGACCGGCCAGTTCGGCGTCGCGATGCTCCGCGGCCAGTGGGATCGCGCCGAGGAGGCGCTCGCCGGGCTCGAGCGGCTCCAGCCCGGGGATCCTGGCATCCTGGTCCGCCGCGCCCGGCTGCTCGAAAAGCGGGGAGAGAGCGAAAAGGCCCTGGCGCTGATGCGCGAGGGTGTGAGCCGGTATCCGTCCTGGCGCAACCTGTTCCAAGCCGCCCAGATGGAGTCCTCCAACGGCCACTTCGACGCCGCCAGGCGCGACGCCGAGCAGCTCCTCGCCAACTATCCGGAGAGCTACGAAGGGCTCACCAAGCTGGCGGAGATCGAATTCCTGCACGGCGACCTGCACCGCGCCGTCGCCCTCTACTCCCGCCTGGTCGAGCGTTATCCCCGCGCCGGAGAGCTCGCGAATCTTGGGATGGCCCAGATGTATCTGGGCAGCTACCGCGAGGCGGAGACGACCTTCCGGAAGGCTCTCGCCCTGGATTCCGGGGACGTCTTCAACCTCCTCAACCTTGCCGATACGGTGACCCTCGCCGGGAGGCCTGAGGAGGGAATGACCCTCTATTGCGAGGTCGTGCTCCGAGCGCGTCTGGACGCCGCCGATTGGCAGGTTCTCTCGGCGCGGGCCCAGGCGCAGGCGCATCTGAAGGACAGCGCGGGAGCAATCGAGGCGGTCCAGAAGATGCTCCGCATCGGTCCCGAGGGAGCGCAGATCGCCTATGAGGTGAGCCTGACCTACACCCTGCTCGAAGATTACAAGGCGGCTCTCTACAACGCTCGCAACGCCCTCAAGCAGGGGATCGCGCCCAGGCTGTTCGCCTTGCCGTGGTTCGATCCCCTGCGTTCGAATCCCTCCTTTGCCGCCGAGCTACGATCGCGCCCCGCTTCCTAGGTGCCGGTGCCGTCGCCGATGGTGGCGTTGACGAGGATGGGGTCGGGGGAGGTAACTAGAATAGTCTTGTCTCCCGAAGTGACATTGATGCGAAATCGAAAGCTGGCAAATCCCGGTACTGAGATGATGTCTTGTGGGGGGGCCGGGATGCTGAGAGTTACTTGATTAGGGGCGGGTATCTCCGGATCTTCAATCCACGGCGGAGCACCCCCGTCGAAACTGAGGGGCTGCTGATCAAAGATAGCCGAATCACCCAAATTGAATGTGAGAGAGAGGGGCGCTATGGGAAGGACTACTATGCTGAGGCTTGCCAATTCAAACGCTGAGTCGATGTTGAAAATGCCACTGCTCCGATCATATAGAACGTTAGAGGTAAACGCTGTTGGCTGGCCGGGTACGATCGCGACGTTCGTGACCACAAATAGAGAGGGCGAATCCATGACGACGGCGCTGCTGTCCGTGTTGAGGTTGACGTTGAGCGCCAGGACCCAAGGACGGAGGAAGTGCGTCGGCAAGGTATTTACAGTGATAGTTACTTTCTTGCGATCATCGGAGGGCGTAAAGCTTAGCTGCGGGTGAGCTTGGTCCAGGATCCCGGGTAAAATCATCGTGGTGGGCTGTTGGGCAAGAATTGCGTTGCTAATCGTCACCTCGATCGTCGTGTTGACCTCAACGACGGGGATGACGGCGTTGTCGAAGGTGAGTTGGGATGTAGTCGTGTTGTACGTTAAAGTGACTGGTATTGTGGGTGGCATTTTGGTTTCCTTTCATCAAAGATAAACCCCATGAGGTGAGCCTGACCCCTGCGTTCGAAACCCTCCCTTGCCGGCGAGCTACGATTGCGACCCGCTTCCTAGGTGCCGTCGCCGATGGTGGCGTTGACGAGGATGGGGTCGGGGGAGAGGACCGTGATCGTCGACTCACCCGTAGTGATTTCGATCGCGAACCGAAGGCCGATCGCCTGGCCCCCACCGGACGAGGAGATCGTCAGCGTCATGTTCTGCAGGTTCGTCGTCGACCGGCTGGCGCTGGCCCAATCCGGTGCGCTCCCGCTGCTCCAGACGATAGGCGATTCCGCGAAGGTGATCGAAGTGCCGTCAGGCACGGGACCAGTGACGAAGAGATCCACGGAAAAGGCTGCGCTGGCGTCGGGTAGGCCGGCGTTGATCAGGGGGACAGGCAGAGTTCCCATGGTTGTGCTGGGCGGCAGGATGAAATCGCCGGTGCTCGCGTCATATTGGAGCTCATCACTCTCGGGCTCCGTACCGACGGGTTTGGTCAGAAAGATGGTTTGAGACCTGATGCCTTGGGTGCCGGTAGTGTTGTCGTCGACGACGAGTCTGAAGGCCCACGGGGCAAGGATATGCTCCGGCTGCGGCACCGTGAACGAGGTGGAGGTGTCTCCTGGCAAAGGTGTCGGGGGGCCGCCGGCTGGCGGCAGGAGCCACTCGATCCTGTGGCCGGAGAAAGTCGCGCCGACGAGCGTAATCGAGATCTGCTGGGTGCTCTCTGTGATCAGAATCAAATTGGCAACAGGGTTGTTGTTCTCGTCGAAGAGAGAGAACTCGTTCGTAAATGTGGTCGGGTCCAAGTTGAGCTCGGCCGTGAAGCTCGGGGGTGCGGGGGTGATATCTACTTCTTCTGCTTGATCCGACGGGACTCTGGCCAACATGAGATCTCCTTTTGAGAAAGACGGGGCAATTAGGGTTGCCAAGTATATTTCTTTCTTCCCGGAGCAAGCCCGGTGCCAGGGTTTTCCCCTGGGGAGCCCCGCTGCCGGCGACGACAGCGACGTTCAGGAGAAGGGGCTCGACATAGTCTCCGACACTCTCCGACACAGCTCGACATAATCCCCACATTCCCGTTAGGGGCCGCTCCTTCTTCATCAGATTGGCTTAGCCTTTGCGTACTGGCCCTGCGATCAGTCGATCCAAAGAGAAACGCAGCCAAAACCTTTTCCAAGGGAGACCGCAATGGCCAACGAGTTGCAGCACATCAAGGACAGCCAGGTTCACGAGTCCATCTTCGACTCCACCACTCACAGATTTGCCTGGGGCCCCCTCGAGATCAACTTCTCCATCGACTTAAACCCACCGCAGGTTACCTTCACCGTCTACCTCGCCAAGGTCAAGATCGGCAGTGGGACGATCAATGCCCAGAATCCGTGCGTCAAGGTGGGTGGCGGTGCGGCTGGGTTCAAGGCTGAGGTCGAGCTATGCGTCGACGCCGCCAAGAAGCAGGTGACCTATGACGTCACCGTCTGCGCGCCGATCGTCGGTTGCCGGAGCAAGAAGGGCATCCTCTTCTCCTGGTAGCTCCGCGTTCCTGAGCATGGGGCCGGCGACCGGCGCTGGTATAGTTTCTGGCTGATGAGCGCCCCCAGGCCCTCCGCCTATGCCGCCGCCGGCGTCGACATCGACGCCCAGGAGAAGGGGCTCGCCCGCGTCAAGAGGCTGGCGAAGTCCACGTTCACGTCTGGCGTCCTATCGGAGATCGGCAGCTTTGGCGGGCTGTTCCGTCCGGACCTCGCAGGCATGACCGAGCCGGTCCTTGTCGCCTCGGCAGACGGCGTGGGGACCAAGCTGGTGGTCGCCAAGATGGCGGGGGATTACTCCTCGGTGGGCCGCGACCTCGTCAACCACTGCGTCAACGACATCCTGGTGCAGGGCGCCGAGCCCCTCTTCTTCATGGATTACCTGGGGGCCGGAGTGCTGGAGCCGGAGAAGATGGTCGAGCTGGTCTCCGGCGTGGCCGAAGGCTGCCGGGAGAACGGCTGCGCCCTCCTCGGCGGCGAGACGGCCGAGATGCCGGGCTTTTATCAGCCGGGCGACTACGAGCTCGTGGGCTTCATCGTCGGCCTCGTCGACCGGCCGAAGGTGCTGGACGGCTCCAAGGTGCGGGCCGGCGACGTGCTGGTCGGCCTCCCTTCGTCGGGTCTCCACACCAACGGCTACTCCCTCGCCCGCAAGATCGTCTTCGAGCAGGAGGCTCTCGGCATCGCCGACCCGGCGCCATGGGAGAAAAAGAAGACGGTAGGCCAGGTCCTGCTGGCGCCTCACCTGTCCTATCTGAAGTCGATCCAACCTCTCCTCGGCAACGCGGCTCTCCACGGCATGGCCCACGTCACCGGCGGCGGCATTACGGACAACCTGCCGCGCATCCTCCCCGCGGACACCCACGCCGTCATTCGGATTGGGAGCTGGCCGGTGCCCGAGCTCTTCCACTTCCTGCAGGAAAAGGGGAACGTGGAGCTGGAGGAGATGCTCCGCGTCTTCAACCTGGGGGTGGGCATGATCCTGGCGGTGGATCCGGCCGGCCTTGCCGAGGTCCTCAGCCTTCTACGCTCCTTGGGTCAGAAGAGTTGGCTCATCGGCACCCTCCAGAAGGGGGGAGCCGGCGTCGTCTACGACCTCGGCCCCGAGTCCCCCGAGGCTCCTGCCGCCGACTGATGTTTTCCCCTTCCAAGGAATCCAAAATCGAAAATCGAAAATCCAAAATCGGCCTCCCCGCCCGCCTCGCCATCCTCCTCTCCGGCCGGGGCAGCAACTTCCTGGCGATCCAGGCAGCCATTCAGCGCGGCGAGGTGCCGGCCGAGATCGTCCTTGTGGTGAGTAACGTCCTGGACGCGCCGGGCCTCGCGAGGGCCCGGGAGTTGGGCCTGGAGGCGATGGCGATTCCCCACCTGGGGGTTCGGCGCCGGGAGCACGAGCAGAGAGTCGTGGCAGCACTGCGGCAGGCGAGGGCGGAGTGGATCTGCCTCGCCGGCTACATGCGCCTGCTCTCGCCGGAGCTCGTGGCCGCGTTTCCGCGGCGGATCGTCAACATCCATCCCAGCCTGCTGCCGGCTTTCCCCGGGCTGGACGCGCAAGGCCAGGCGCTGGCGCATGGCGTCAAGGTCTCCGGTTGCACCGTTCATCTGGTGGACGAGGGGCTGGACAGCGGGCCGATCGTCGTCCAGCGGACCGTGCCCGTGCTGGACGGGGACAGCGTTGAGCCCCTGGCAGCGCGCATCCTCGAGCAGGAGCATCAGGCCTACCCCGAGGCGCTGCGGAGGCTGCTCACCGAGCCCTGGAGGGTGGAGGGGCGGAGGCTCCTCTTGGGTCGCCGATCGACCCGCCAGGAGGGGGATAGACAGACCGCGGGCGAAGCTGTATAGTCGGCGACGCACTAGAGGGAGACCCCGCCGTCCCAGCAAGGTTCGGTCCGGATCGCCCGGTTGAAAATCCCCGAACGACAACGCGAAGCGAGCGCTGTGGCCCACCGGGAATGAACGGTGGCGTTGGCACGTTTCGGCGTCTTGCGCATTCACAGTCTGGAGCGTGGAAGCGGCGGGGATGGGACGAAGGCGGGGCGAAGTGGAGACAAGGGGTTGACAAGCGCACCTGCCTCCCCTACTCTTCGCCTCCCTTGAAACGAGGGGCGCGACACGGCCGGCCCGGCAGGGTCGGCCGAGAAGCAAGCCGGTTCTTTGAAAACTAGATAGAGAGAGAAGAGTTGAAGTCAGCGGCCCAGCTCTGTTCTTGGTGCTTGCTTTCGGGTGAGCACGGGAGTGGAGCTGATTCCGAACAAAAGCTGACGGTGCTG
>Ga0134121_10001881_pt1 | contig 19068 bp, 12 predicted proteins | sample KB301_FD_96463 | JGI IMG/M metagenome (GOLD analysis project Ga0134121, IMG submission 96463) | Terrestrial soil microbial communities without Nitrogen fertilizer from Kellogg Biological Station, Michigan, USA - KB3-0-1 | ecosystem: Environmental > Terrestrial > Soil > Unclassified ... | reverse complement strand
TGTCGTGGACCTGTTACAAACAACTCGGCGTCCAGGAAACCAAGGATGTCGAGATCGCCCTGAAATGGCTGATCGAAATCTATCCCTTTGTGGACGCCAAGCGCATCGGCATCAGCGGCCACAGCTATGGCGGCTTCATGGCAGCTTACGCCTTGACCCACTCCAAGATGTTCGCCGCCGGCATTGCTGGCGCTGCGCCCACCGACTGGAAAAACTACAACTCGATTTATACCGACCGCTACATGATGACGCCACAGGATAACCCCAACGGCTATGAAGCCGGCTCCGTGGTCGCCGCCGCGAAAAACTTGCACGGGCGGTTGCTGATCCTGCATGGCATGATGGATGACAACGTTCACATGACCAGCTCGATTCAGCTCATGGATGCGCTGCAAAAGGCAAACCTTGACTTTGATGTGATGCTCTATCCACTTGCCCGGCACGGCATCGGCGGGGCGCATTATCAGCGGTTGCAGACGGATTTTATGAAGAAGTGGTTGCAGCCGTGATGAAGTGGGCGGTAGGGTGGGTGGAGTCTTCGGAACCCTCCTATTAAACTGTTGGGTTCCTCCACCCACCCTACAGCGCCAGCAAGCAATGCGGCGCTACGGCATAGCGACTTCGGTTGGCGACCTACGACCATTGATATTTGGGACATTGCAACCGATTGTCGTTCGCTAAGACCCTCACCGCCGACTCTTCGCCACCTTCCTTTCCTCCTTGTCAAACTTCGGCAACCGCCCCGCGTTGACGTCTTTCTCCCACTCATCCAGCAGTGGCCACGCCACCGCGCAGGTGCCGAAATCGGCCAAATACTGATACTGCGTCAAACGGTCGATTGCCTTTTTCAAAATCTTGTTGTCCTTGCGAAACACCGGCCCATGGCTCGGCAGCAGAAACTCGGCATCATCGTCTCGGATTCGATTCAGCGACTGCAGAAACTCCGGAATGCTGGAGCCGTGGTGAGCATCAATGACGCCGACGCAACTGTCCTTGTAAATGTTGTCGCCACTGAACAGCAGGTTGCCCATTTTGAGGCTGATCTGCCCTGCGGTGTGGCCGGGCGTGTGCCAGACGCTCAGCTTGCGGTCGCCGACTTCAAGAACGTCGCCTTCATTGATGACACGATCCACTTTACACGGCGGCATCGGAATCTTGAAATTCTGCGCCTTGATGGTGGCGTACGTCATGATCTCGTCACCGGTTTCCATCGGCTCGACCGAGAGTGGATGAGCCACCACCTGTGTTTTGAGCAACTCACGGGCACGGGCCAAACCCTGAATGTGATCGGCGTCCGCATGCGTGGCGACGATCATCTTGCACGCCGACAGGCTGAAATCCATTTGGCGAATGAGGTCGATGATCTCGTCCACGGCATCGAGGTAACCGATGTCGATGAGCAGCCATTCGCTGCCGCCGTCGATGAGGTACAGATTGACACCGAGCCGGCGGCCGGCCTGGTAATTCATTTCGATGACGTGGGGAAACAGGTATTGGCGCGGGAGCATGGTATGGAGCTTTCAGCTCTCAGCTTTCAGCAAACAGCCAGCAGAAGGGCGTTGACGACGCCAGGTAATCTTAAGGTTAGCTTGGGCGGGCAGCAAGCCGCGTCGTCAGAACAAAAGGCCGCTGCTACAATGCTCACTGTCGTTTTGTGAAAATCGAATGCCGAAACTGCAGACTGATAGCTGAAAGCTGTTAGCTGACAGCTCAATGTTGAGAGCTTTGACCATGCTGAAACTCCGCCTTCCTGATGGATCGATCCGTGAAGTTGCTCCCGGCACCACCAGCCGGCAGATTGCCGAGGGTATCGGCAAACGCCTGGCCAAGGACGCGCTGGCCGCCGAATTTGATGGCCGCATTGTCGATTTGAATCGCGAGTTGCCCCCCGACGACGGCGAACATCCCGCGGCGGCAGACGTGACCATGGTCGAACACAAGTTTCGCATTTTGACGGAAAAGGACCCCGAGGCGTTGGGTGTACTGCGCCACAGCTGTGCCCACGTCATGGCCCGCGCCGTCATGCGGCTGTTTCCCAATGTGCAGCTTGCCTTCGGGCCGACCATCGAAAACGGCTACTATTATGACGTAGAATCGGAGCCGCCGATCCGCGAAGAGGATTTCCCGCGCATCGAAGAGGAGATGAAGAAGATTGTCGCTCAGGCGGAGCCATTTGAACGCTTTGAGCGGCCTACTCCCGAAGCGCGAGGTTTGGTCGACGATCTAAAACAAGCCTTCAAAGTTGAACACATCGACGAGGAATTGAAGCAGTATCCGTCCCTCAGTTTTTATCGTCAGGGTGAATTTATCGATCTCTGTCGCGGCCCGCACATTCCGCACGCGGGTCGCATTGGCGCTTTCAAGGTAATGAACATCGCCGGCGCCTATTGGAAAAACGACGCGTCGCGCAAGCAGCTTCAGCGGCTTTACGGCACCGCGTTCTTTTCGCAGAAGGAATTGGACGCCTATCTCAAGCAAATTGAGGAAGCCAAGAAACGCGATCATCGCGTCATCGGCAAGCAGCTCAAGCTATTCACGATTAGCCCGCTGGTCGGCAGCGGCTTGATTCTGTGGATGCCCAAGGGCGCCACCGTTCGCGGCATTTTGGAGAATTTCATCAAGGAAGAGTTGGTCAAACGCGGTTATCAGCCGGTGTACACGCCGCACATTGGGCGGTTGGAACTTTATCGCACCAGCGGCCACTTTCCCTATTACCGTGACGCCCAGTTTCCCCCAATGTATTTCCGGCCAGCGGCCGGCGCGTTGGATTTGGCCCAGTGGCGCTTGGGGGCAGGCGAGCTCGACGAAAAAAAAGAACAGGCCATGCGAGAATACATGGACCTTTCCAAGTTCCATGTACCCGGCTATCTGGAGGCCAAAACCAATGAGGATCGCCTGGAAGCGGTCCACCGCCAAGTGCTGAATCTGCTGCTTTATTTGCACGTGGAGTTGCCGGAGTACCACAAGGCGACCAACGCCGCCGATCGCGCCAAGGCATTGCTGAATTGGCTGGGCGATCAGGAAGGCTACCTGCTCAAGCCGATGAACTGCCCGCATCACATCCAGATCTACAAGGCGGACCAGCGCAGCTATCGCGATCTGCCTGTGCGGCTGGCGGAATTTGGAACGGTCTATCGCTTCGAGCAAACCGGTGAACTATCGGGCATGACGCGTGTCCGCGGTTTCACCCAGGACGATGCGCACTTATTCTGCACCGAAGACCAGGTCGGCGCCGAGTTCGGCGGCTGCATTGATTTCACGCGGTTTTTCTTAAACACCCTCGGATTGACTGATTATCGCGTCCGTCTCGGTTTCCGCGATCCGACCAGCGACAAATACGTTGGCTCGGCGCAAGCCTGGGACAAAGCGCAGGAAGCGATCCAGCGGGTGGCGGCGTCGATGAATTTGCCGCAGCTGCACATCGAGCCGGGCGAGGCCGCGTTTTACGGGCCGAAGGTCGATTTCATCGTCAAGGACTGCATCGGCCGCGATTGGCAGCTCGGCACCGTGCAGCTCGATTACAATTTGCCGGAGCGCTTCGGCCTGGAATACATTGGCCCCGACAACACGCCGCACCGGCCGGTGATGATCCACCGCGCCCCGCTCGGCTCGATGGAACGCTTCATGGGCATTCTGATCGAGCATTTCGCCGGCGCCTTTCCGTTATGGCTGGCGCCCGAGCACGCACGCGTGCTGACGGTGAGCGAAAAGTTCAACGACTATGCGTCCAAAATCGAAGGCGAGTTGAAGGCCAAAGGCTTCCGCGTCACCGCCGATTTGCGGCCGGAGAAGATCGGCTACAAAATCCGCGAGGCCCAATTGGAAAAGATCCCTTACATGTTGGTCGTCGGCGACAAGGAACAACAGGCGGGAACCGTTGCAGTACGGCAGCGCAGCCAGGGCGACCTTGGTGTGATGCCGATTGCCGAATTGGCAAACAAGTTGGAGGCGGAAGTGCGGGAAAAGAGACTGTCATGATCCTGGCCAATGCATTTCACCTTTCTTCATCCCGGTTGATTGGTTAAAGTGCGTGCAATAATTCCCGACGAGGAGGCCATGCCATGCCCACTGAACTGCCGCGAGCCTTGGTGGAGGTCAAGTATTACCAGGCCGCTCAGGAGTATTTGCGCAGTCTTCCGCCGGAGCATTTCATGGAGCCGACGTCTCAAGCCACACAGCGCAAAATAACACTCGAGAGCCTTGACCTGGTCGCAGCGCAACGCTCTGACTTTCACCTGTTCAACGAATTGCTCGTCCAATATCCGCGGCCGCGGCAAAAACGGCCCGGCCAAGTCGTTCCCGACAACATGGTGGTGATCCACGACGGCCACATAGACGCCGAGGGAAGTTATGACGTGCCGTTGCAGCCCGCCCGGCCGTATTGGATGCTGGAATATGTCTCCAAGAGCAACGAACGCAAGGACTATGAAGACAACATGGTGAAATATGAGCGTGAGTTGAAGGTGCCGTACTATCTGCTGTTTTATCCCGATCATCAAGAGCTTTCGCTCTACCGCCACACCGGCAGGAAGTTTGTCAGCGTAAAGCCTAATGAGCAGGGACGTCTAGCGCTGGCCGAACTCAAACTTGAGATGGCAATCGTGGATAATTGGGTGCGATTCTGGCATTGCGGCGAACTGTTGCCATTGCCTGCGCAGTTGCGGCGCGAGCGCGACCAAGCCCGTCAGGAATTGCTTGCAAGTCAACAAGAAATCGCTCGACTTCGAGCCGCACTGGATCAGCTGCGGCCCAAAATCTGAGGGTGAAAACTACTCTCCACCCATCGGCAACGGCCGCCCGCGCACCGTCTTGCGGGCCTCACGCCGAAAGATACAGCTCACCAACGCAATCACAAGGAACAACAAGAACAGGTAAAACGCCAACGGCTGATCCATATCGCGGTAGCCGCGAACCATTTTCACGTAGATCCGCTCAGGGAACGATTGCACATCGTCAACCGTGTTCTTGAGGTCTTGCGAATCGCCCAGCACCGGTTTGAGGTCGGGCGTGTTGTTTTTGACAAAGTCGGTGATTCGCTTGGCCCGCGGTTCTTCGACCTTTTTCTCGTCCTTTTTCTCTTCTTTTTTCTCATCCTTGGCGTCCTTGGCGTCTTTTTTTTCGTCCTTGGTTTCTTTTTTTTCCTCGATTGCCTGGACCAAAGGCTTGTCCTTGGCGTACTCGTCCGATGGCTTGGGCACGTATTTGTGGGTGCCGTCCATTTCGAGGCCGGGTTCATAGCCGATGGGCGAATAAACCAGATAATGCAAAATCAGCCAGGGCAAGAAAAACGCCAGGAATAGCCACACCCAGCTGGAACTTTGGGTGCAGACCTTGCTGGGCAGCCGAATTTCCTGGATTTTGTGGCCGTCCCGCAGAACTTCGAGCCGTTCGCCGCGCAAGCCGTTATACGCGATGGGAGTGACGTAAAACGTGACTTTCTCCCTTGCATTGCTGGCATCAAACTCCTGCTCGGCCGGGACCACCTGGGCGCCGGCCGCCACCATGCGGAGCGTAACAACGCCAACCCCGTCGCCGCCGCCACTGCAAGTGACGAACACGGGATAGACCTTGTTGGGCCGCATCCGTTTCCAGTAGCGTACCGATAATTGCGGCGCGGCCGTGGAACGGCCTGAACGAGCCTGTTGTGGTGCGGACTTGGCGCGGTTAGACGTTTCAGCCATGGCGGTCATCTCTTAGAGGGAGAAGCTAACCGCTTGAGTTTATCAAGGACGCAAGCCGTAACCAATGGAAAACCTAGGGGTTCTGGGCAAGAATAACCGGCCGTCGCGTGTAGAATGACGACTTTGAAGGCTTTGCGGGCGGGTTTGTCGAGCCGAGTTGCATAAGCAACCGGGTGATGTGTGGCGAGCCGAATTGCGTAAGCAACCGGGTGATGTTGTTAGGTGACAAAGTGACAGCCCCCGAATTCAGTCAACCATTTTGGCTCCTGCTTTTGCCGGTCGTGCCAATTTTGATCGCGTGGTGGCTGCGCCGTAAACCGCTGACGCTGCGCTTTCCGGACACCAGCGTAGTAGCCGCGATCAACACGCCGCGCGGAGCAATCTCACGCTGCTGTGGCGCCATTGGCCGCGGACTAGCTTGGAGCGTCGCGGTGATCGCCCTGGCAGGGCCGCGTTGGCCTGACCCTGGTTCGCGTGTACCCACCGAAGGCATTGCCATTTTGCTTGTCTTCGACGTAAGCAATAGCATGAACGAGCCGGATTTCATGTGGGACGGCAAGCCAACCACGCGCTTGACGGCGATGAAGCGAGCATTTCGGACGTTTGTGGCCGGCGGCGCTGGACCCCAGGGAGAAGAACTGTCGCCGCGGCCCAACGACATGATTGGCCTGGTGACTTTCACGCGCCGTCCCAAAAGTTCCTGTCCGCTCACGCTCAGCCACGATGCACTCTTGCAAATGCTCGACCGCGAGGAGACGAACAAGGGCGGCCATGACTTCGACACAAACGTCGGCGATGCCATCGCTTGGGGCGTGCATCGTTTGAACACTTCCCCCTTCAAACACAAGGTCATGATTATCGCGACCGACGGCGAGCAGAGTGCGATACCCGAAGCGTTGCGGCCGCGTCAGGGCGCCCAGTTCGCAGGCCACTTTGGCATCCCGATCATGGTGATCGATCCGGGCAGCGATGCCCCGCTCAAAGGCGACACTCCCGCCGACAAGTTCGCCGCTGAGAATCGCCGCAATGCCACAAAGTCGATGCAAGAAGTCGCCAAGATGACCGGCGGCCAGTATTACGCGACCAGCGATAGCAAAGGTCTGTTTGAGGCGTTGGTCAATCTGGGCGGCGAATTGGACCGCATCGAGCGGGAGAAAATTGAGACGTTTCGTTATCGCCGCTATTGGGAAGGATATGCTTGGTTTGGCGGCGCGGCGTTAATCTTAATGTTTACGGTGATGGGCCTGGAATTAACGCTCTGGCGACGCTTGCCTTAACCAAGTGGGACGGCCTTCCCAGGCCGTCCCACGTTGCGGCTTTGCCGCATTGAGTGGCACACGATGATTTTCTTTACCGAATGGCTGGCTCATCCGCAAGCGCTCTGGCTGTTGCTCGGCCTGCCTATGCTGGCTGGTCTTGCGCTATGGGCGCGGTTCGCGCGCCATCGCGGCTGGCGGCTCTTCGGCGGCGTGCGACCCTCGCCCACTCGTCGCTGGCTGCACGGCTTACTTGTAGCCGGCGGTCTTATGCTAGTCGGCGTCGCCGCAGCCGGACCACATTGGGGCCGCGACCAAGCGGCCATTGCCGGCACAGCCCGCGATCTGGTCGTCGTCCTGGATGTTAGCCGCAGCATGCTCGCCGAGACGCCGAGCCGGCAGCTGCGTGCCCAGCGTGTGCTTGCCGACCTGGCCACCACTCTCAAACAGCGCGGCGGTCATCGCATCGCCCTGGTGGCCAGCGCCGCCAAAGCCCAGTTGATCGTGCCATTGACCAACGACTACGATTTGTTCCTGGAAGCCGTCTTGCGCCAGGATGCCGCTAACTTGCCGACCGAACTGCGTCCCGGTAAGGACGGTCCATTCTCCGGCACCCGTCTCGGTCAAGGCCTGCGCGAAGCGGTGGAAGCCCACGTTGCTGATCCCCTTTATCGCGGCTCGCAAGTGATTCTGCTCATTTCCGACGGCGACGACCCGGCCGGCGACGGCGAATGGAAGGACGGCGCCGCTGCCGCACACAAGGCTGCCATGCCGGTCTACGTCATCGGCGTCGGCGATCCCACCAAACCCACCAAGATTCGCCTCGTCGACAAGTTGTTGGCCTTTGGCGATCAGCCCGTCGAGACTATCTTGAATGAAGAAGTGCTAAAGGAGATCGCCCAGCGAACCGATGGCGTGTATTTCCCGGTTCGCACGCAAAACGTGGTGCCCGGCACCCTGTTTTCCTCCATCCTGGAGGCTGCGTCAGCCCGGCCGCGCGAGTCGATTTTGACCGACGATTTTCACCAGCGCTTCCGCTGGTTTTTGGCGCCGGGCTTACTGTTACTCGGAGCAAGCCTGGTCGTCAGTGATGGCAGGAGAGCCGCCAAACGTTCAACAGAGCAAACGATGTCTGACAACAACCTACTCAGTGGAATGTCGCTGCGGCCGGCACCGTTGGCCGCGGCAGCAGCCTTGGCGATGCTTGCTGTCTTATTGGTTGGAGCCACGCCCGCGGAAGTTGATGATCTCATTCGCCTGGGCACCGACGCTTTCCAGAAAAAAGACTACCCCTTGGCCTTGAAGTTCTTCGAGCAAGCCGAGGAGCGCGCCGAAGATCCCGGACTCATCGCCTTCAACAAGGGCGTTACGCTATTTCGCCTGGGCCGGCTTCGCGAGGCGGAGCTGTGTTATCTGCGCTGTCTCCAGGACCGCGCGGCGCCCGCCGACCGCAGACTCAAAGCCCTTTACGATCTTGGCACCGTACTGCTCCAGCGCGGTTGGGAGTCCAAGGACCTCGACGCCCTATTGCGTGCCCAGGTGTCCTTCAAGCTGTGTTATAAGGAGAGTAACGCCAATAAGCTTTTGCGCGATGACGCCGAGCACAACATCGAGTTGGCCCATTTGCTCTGGCAGAAGGTTCGCGCCGACATCAAGGCGGCCAACGGCAACAAAGATCCGGAAAATCCGCCCAAATCCGACAGCATCAAACCAACCACGGACCCGCTCATTGGCTCCGAGCCAGGCCCGCTCGATCCACTTCAAGGTTCCGGCGCCAAACCCCAACCCGGCGACAAAAAGGCGGCTCCGACGGATCAAGTAATGCCTGGTGCGGGCAACATCAAGACGCTGCCCGACACGGCGGAACTCGAACCACTCGACGCCGCCGATGCCCGCGAATTGCTGGCCCGCGTGATCCGGCGGATCGAGGGTGAGCAAACGCGTCCGGCGGGGTTGGGGGATGAAATCCCAGGCGTCAAGGATTGGTGAGCGGCGAATACCACCATGATGAAACCCTGTGTCTTGCTAATGTCTCTGCTTCTGAACGGCGGCGATGTCACCATTCCTCTCCTCAATCGGCCTGCCAATTTCAGTGGCGCCGCCGGCGTTTACCGCATTGAAGTCCACGCCACTCCGACAGACGTTCGCGTCGAGGATCCGATCACACTGACCGTCAAAATCGTTTCGCTGCAACCCGGTCCGTGGCAGCACCGGCCGCAGCGCGACAAACTGCAGTTGTTCCCGTCCGAAATGAAACGCGATTTTTTTATTGAGCCTTTGCCGGAGGACGACCGCTTCGTGGCCGCCGAAAAAACCTGGGAATTTTACTGGCGGCTGGCGCCCAAGCACGCCGGCGTCAAGCAGATTCCGTCACTGGAGTTTGTCTATTACCACACTATGGGCAGTCCTGACTTCAAAGCGGCCACCAGCGCAAGCATCTCTTTGGATGTCAAGCCGCGGCCGTCCATTGGATTGACCGCGCCGGCCGGCAGTCGCGCCAAGTTTCAACATATCGTGGAAGATGATGCACTGTTGACAAAGAGTCCCTCCCCCAGAATGCGGATAGTGACCTCGATCGGCGGCCTGGTTTTGCCGCCGTTTTGTTGCGTGGTAGGCTATGTCCTATGGCGGCGACTTTTTCCCGATGCCGCCAGGCGCTTGTGGTTGCATCAGGGCCGGGCGCTGCGTCTGGCATTAAACCGATTGCATAAACTCGGATCGTCGGCGACCACTCCGGAGTTTCGACAGGTCGTAGAGGATTACCTGCGATTGCATGTGGAGTTGCCGGCGGGCGGGCCGACGGCGGCTGAATTGAAACAAGAACTGCTGGAACGCGGCTTGCCGGCGGAGGTGGCAAGTCAAGCGGAAGCGTTTTTCAATTGCTGTGACGCCGCCATGTTTGCGCCGTCAAAATCAATGGCCACTTCAAACCTCAAGGCCGATGCGGAAATGCTGCTGCAACACCTGGAGAAGGACTTATGCGTCTTGTCGTCGCGCTAACCGCGGTGCTGCTTTGTGTTGACCAGGCCGCCGCTTCGGACAAGCCAGGGCCAGATGGAGCTGAAGCGCTTTTCCGCAAGGGGATCAACGCTGGCGAGGATAGCGTCAAAGCTCGCCTGGCATTTCGCCAAGCTGCGGCCGAGTACCAGAAATACATCGACTCCGGTTATCAACACCCTGACCTTTTCCTCAACGCCGGCAACGCCCATATGCTAGGCGACGAGTTGCCGCAAGCGATTGTCGCTTACCGCCGCGGGTTGCAGGTTCATCCCTTGCACAAGCAGCTGTGGGAAAACCTGGAAGCCGCACGCGACCTGGTGGGCTATTCAGAAGGCGCGGCCAAGCAGCGCCCCAGCGGTGACGATTGGCCGCCGTTGTTGCCGCGGCCTTCGCCAGCGTTCCTTTTGCGATCTGCAATGATTCTGTACGGCATGGCCTGGCTCGCGGTCGCCGGCTGGTTAGTCGTTCGCCGTCGCTCGTTGATAATTGTTGCAGTCGCGTTATTCCTCGCGGCTTCATTGGCCGGCGTCTGGTGGGGTTTTCTCGAACATCGCATCGCCGAGCATACGCGGCAGCCGCTGGTTGTCGTCACGGTCAATGGTTTCCCGATGCGGCGCGGCAATGGCAGCATGTATCCGCGTCATCCCGAGTTGCCGCTCGTCAATCGCGGCATGGAGGCCCGACTGTTGAGCGAGCGCGGCGGCTGGGTCCAGGTGCAGTTTCCCGGCGGTGAGATCGGCTGGCTGCCCCGCAACGCTGTGCTCGTGGATTAAGCTCCCATCGCTAAGCCGCAAGCGGCCGTCTACAATGAGAGGCAACACTTATTCCCGTCCCCCACACGGAAGGACCACCGGTGTCGACCGACCGCATCGCCGAATACCTGACGCAATTCTCCCAGGCCCGCACGCAGATGATCGAGCAGCTGCGGCGAGCCATCGTGGGCCAGACCGATGTCATCGAACAGATCATGGCCGCCATCTTCACGCGCGGCCACTGTCTGCTCGTCGGCGTTCCCGGCCTGGCCAAGACGCTCATGGTCAGCTCGATCAGCCAAATTTTGGACGTGGCTTTCAAACGTATCCAGTTCACGCCCGACTTGATGCCGTCGGACATCACCGGCACCACCATCCTCGACGAAACCGAGCCGGGCAAACGCGCTTTCCGCTTTGTCCGTGGCCCGATCTTCACCAATATCTTGCTGGCCGACGAGATTAACCGCACGCCTCCCAAGACGCAGGCCGCCCTGCTCCAGGCGATGCAAGAGCGCCAGGTGTCGGCCGGCCAGGAAACTTACAACCTGCCCGATCCGTTTTTCGTCATCGCCACGCAAAATCCGATTGAGCAGGAAGGCACTTACCCTTTGCCCGAGGCCCAGCTCGACCGCTTCATGTTCAACATCAAGGTTGATTATCCCAGTTACGACGAGGAGAAACGCATCATCGAACTGGCCACCAAGGAAGAGGCCACGGAGATCACCAAGGTGCTAAGCGCTCGCGCCATCATCAACATGCAGAAGCTGGTCCGCAGCGTGCCGGTCGGCGATTTCGTCCGCGAGTATGCGTTGCGGCTGGTCCGCGCCACCCGGCCGCACGACAGCGAGTCCCCCGCCTTCGTCAAACGCATGGTCGATTGGGGCGCAGGCCCGCGGGCCGGCATTTTCCTCATCCAGGGCGCCAAGGCGATGGCCGCGATGGATGGCCGTTTCAGCGTTGCCGTGGACGACATCAAGAAAGTCGCCATCCCCGTATTGCGGCATCGCGTCAGCACCAATTTTCAAGCCCAGGCCGAGGGCAAGACGAGCGAGGATGTGATTCAGCAATTGTTGAAAGAAATCGCGGAGCCGGAGCCGGCGAAGTATGAGAAGAGGAAGAAGGCGTGAGTTTGCGCCTCAGGCCTACAGCGATGAGCAAAACTGATTAATTCGTCCGAATTGCAAAGATTTCCTCAACCGGTTCTTTACGGAATGAAAATCGCATCCTGTCGTAAACGACAAACGAGGCCAGTGATTTAGGGATGTTGCCATGAAGCTGCCACTTTGTTTGCACGGTGTTTTTGCGCTTGATTTGGTCTGCGTGCTTTTGTTATCCGCCGGCTGCCAACAAAATCAAGCCGCCAATCTTCAAGAGCTGCAAGGCGCCTGCGCTGAAGGCAAAGAAAAGGCGGTAGCGCAAATCTTGGAGGCTAATCCCGCGCTCATCAATTCCGCCGGGGCTGACGGCATAACCGCTTTGCACGTTGCCGCGAGGGAAGGAAAAACGCAGATCGTAGCGCTGTTATTATCGAAAGGAGCAAACCTTGATGCCAAAGAAACAAAAGAGGGATACACTCCTTTGCACGTTTCCATAGACCGCAATCATGACGACGTATCTGAGCTGCTAATCAAGGGAAAAAGTGATATTTCAATTCAAACAACCTACGGCCTGACTGCACTTCACATGGCGTCCTATGAAGGATCTGAAAAGATAGTGAAGTTGTTGATCGACGCCAAAGCGAGTGTCAACACCAAATCAACGAATGGGGGAACTCCACTGCATTTTGCGGCATCAAACGGCAAAAAGGAAATCACCACCCTGCTTTTGGCAAATGGCGCTAACATCGATGAGCTGGACAAGGCTGGAAAAACACCAATCACCTGGGCAATCGGGCGATGGCAATTGGACGTGGCGCGATGGCTAGCAAAAAAAGGCGCCAACCAAGACATTATGATTGCGTCGGCTGTCGGCAATCTTGATCTCGTCAAGGCTCTGCTGGCAAAAAACAAAGAGATTGCGTTCACTGAGAATGAGGTCAAATGCACTCCACTCCACTATGCAAGCCTCGCCGGAGAAGCTGAGATTTGCCGAATATTGTTGGCAAGTGGAGCCAAAGTTGACGCAGAGACGACAAATCGAAAAACGCCGCTTCACTATTGCTGTGAGATGGGACACACGCCAGTTTTGCAACTTTTGGTGTTAAATGGTGCAGACCCTAACAAAGCAGATTATCTTGGCGAAACTCCCTTGCACAAAGCTGTCTGGAAGGACAAAGTGGAAATCGTGGAAGCTCTGTTAAAAGGCGGCGCCGATCCGAATAGGACTCAGCAAGAAGGCGAAACGCCGCTCCATTTTGGTGCCCACAAGGGCCAACTGATGATTGTTAAAGTGCTTTTGAAGAATGGTGCAAACCCCAACTGCAGAACGCTCAAGGGAACACCTCCGATTCATTTTGCTGTAACTTATGGGAAGGAAAATGCCGGCGCTCTAGTTGCCCTGTTGGTGGAAAGTGGCGCAGAGATTAATGCGACTAACGAATTTGGCGATACATGCCTCAAGCTTGCACAGAGCAACGAACAACTAACTGCATTGTTAAAGCAATTGGGCGCGACGAAATAGTAAGATAGAACGGTTTCGGCTCGAATGCCCTGGCGACCGGCACCTTTACCTACGACTGCAGGGTGGCAGGGGCTGGAATAAAGGCTGAATCTTCAAAGCAAAAGTGACCAAGCCCCGGCCGGGCCTCGGTGAATGCTCAAACGTTTATCCACATTCAGCCGGGGCTTGGGTCAGGCAATGATTCGCCCGCGTCTTGCTTGCCAGCCCCGGCCACCCTGTCGCCTTCACTTTGGCCAACCCTTAACCCCATCCGCCGCCTTGTTCAGCATTTTCTGAATATCCTCATACGCCAATCCCGAAGGGTCCGTCCGCTGGTTGAACAGCGCCGCGATATTGACGCCGTCTTTGCGTTGCACCACCATCGTCCACGTGCCCGGCAAACTGCCGAAGAAACTGTAGGCAGCCGACTCGCCGTCCTTGCGCGGCTGGCCGTTCATCCAGTAGGCTTGCAGAAACCGCACTGAATCGGGCGCCGAGGCGATGAGGCCGCCGTGGGAGTCCATCGCTTCCAGGCAAAAGGTGCCGTCTGGCGCGGGCACGTCGATTTTGCTGGTGGGCGCCATCACATTGCGGCCAAAGCCTGGATCGAAATAAATCGGTTCCTTGGCATTTCGGCTGTTGGGCAGCGTGTGGCCCAGCTGGATGCTTGTCAAGCCGAGCGGTTTGGTTACGTCACTGTGCAGATAGTCGATGTACTTCTTGCCGCTCGCCTTCTCGATGACGCGGCCCAGGACGCAATAGCCGAAGTTGGAATAGACCGATTTGCTGTCGGGATCGAATTGCAGCGGTTGGCCGGCCATGTAATGGATGATGTCGTCGGCCGTGGGCGGGCCGGGTTTGCCCAGGGCCTTGGCGATGGCGAGCGACTTGAACATCGGGTCGCCGGCCTTGTCGCGGTCCCAGCCGCCCTTGTGCTGAATTAGATTTTGGACGGTGATGTCCAGCAGCCGCTTGTCCATCTTCTGCCCCGGCGGCGGCTGGATGCCGAGATAGACGAATGCCTTGGTCGTCAGAGAGACCTTGCCCTCGCGGATCAGTTTGAGGAGGGCCGCCAGGGTGATCGGTTTGGTAACGCTGGCGATGCGCATCGGCGTCTGCGGGCCGCACAGGGTGTTGTGACTCGGATCGAGAAAGCCATAGCCGTGGGACAGGACTATTTTGCCGTTTTTCATCACCGCAAGCGTTCCAGCAGGGATACTGCGGTCTTGCATGAACTTGCGCATCGCGGCATCCACGGCGGCCAGCTCAGGCACGGCGTCGCCCTGGATCGGCGGCGGGCCTTTGGCGATTGGCGGCGCCGGCTTGATGAAAACGCAGGCGAAGCGAACATCGCCTTGCGACGGATAGCCGCAGATCTGCGCCGGCCGATAGCCCTGGCTGGTCCATTTGTCGAATTCCTTCTGATACTGGGCCGTTGTCAAGTCATGCCGGGCCATGTAAGGCGTGTTTTTGTCCCGAATGAACACCGCCGCGAAACGGACGCCATTGGCGGTCGGATAGGCGGTGACACAGGTAGGCCGGTAACTCTGGGCGGTGAATTCGTCAAACGTCTTCTGATATTGCTCGGCGGTCTGATCGTGCCGGGCCACGAAATCCTTCATGCCGTCGGCAACGAAGATGGCGGCAAGACGGTGCGTTTTGCCGAGCATGTAACCGGTGACGTGCAGCGGACGAAACGCTTTTTTGCTAAGGAAAGTAAACTTGTCCTGGTACTCCTGGGGTGTCAATTCGTGATAGGCTTCCCAGGCACCCTGGAAACTGTCCTTGACCCACAAGCCGGCGAAATTGACATTGTTGCCATTGGGGTAGCCGGTGATGCCGATGAGGCGATAACCGGCGGCCGCTTGCTTGTCGAATTCCTTCTGAAATCCCTGGCCCGTGAGACTATGGCGTGCGATCCATGCCGTGGTCGCATCGTCATTGGCAATAGCGGCGAATTGATGATTGCCGCCGACGTTGTAACCGGAAACGACGACGGGATGGAGTTTGTCCTTGCCGAGGCCGTCGACCCACTCCTGGTATTGTTTGTCAGTGGCATTATGGATCGCTTTGAAGCCCTGAGCCTGGACCGTGGCGGGCAGCAGGAAAATCGTGAAGGAGATTGCAAGAATGCGCGGGGACATGGCGGACTCCCGGGAATGAGTGCGTTGATGAATGTTGGTTCGATTGTTGGCGAATAGGTTGGCTCGCGTCTAGAGGGACCAAACGGCAGTTTTTCCTGTTGCGGCGATGCGCACATCGCTTACGATAGAGGATAATACAGCTTATTGACATAAACTGTGCCAGGAGTTGTTGGTCATGCCGGTGATGGTGCAATGTCCGAATCCGTCTTGCCGAAAGGCCTTTCAGGTGGACGAATCCCTGATCGGCTTCAGCGGCCGCTGCGCGGATTGCGGGCAGAAGATCACCGTGCAACCCTCCGGCGACTCGTCGCTGCAAGAGCCGGTCAAGTTGTGCGCCGCTAAGGTCACGGGAGGCGCGAAGAGCGAAGCCCAGGCCACGCCGTCCGCTTCGTTTGATGACGGACAACCGCTGAACGTCAATGCCGACGAGCCGGATCATGTGGGCCGCTTTCAGGTCCGGGCCGAACTGGGGTGCGGTGCGTTTGGGACCGTTTACCGTGCTTACGATCCGCAGCTGGATCGTGAGGTGGCGTTGAAAGTGCCGCGCCAGGGCGTGCTGGACAGCCCCAAGCGTATCGAGCGTTTCCTTCGTGAGGCTCGGGCTGCGGCCCAGCTCAGACATCCCAACATTGTGCCCATCTACGATGCCGGCCAGGACGGCGAACGTCATTTCATCGCGGCCGCCTTTGTCGCCGGCCAGCCACTGTCCGCCGCGATTGATGACAGCGGCCTCGATTGCCAGCGGGCCGCTAAAATCGTGCGCCAGCTTGCCGAGGCGGTCGGCTATGCCCACGAGCGTGGCATCATTCATCGCGACATCAAACCGGCCAATGTCATGCTCGACGACAAGGACCGGCCGCATTTGATGGACTTCGGTCTGGCCACGCGCACCCTGGAATCGGAAAAGCTGACGCAGGACGGCTCTGTGATGGGCACCCCCGCCTACATGGCGCCGGAGCAAGCCCAGGGCCAGCAAGGTGAGGCTCAACCTGCCAGCGATCAGTATAGTCTCGGCGTGCTGCTTTATGAATTGCTCACCGGCCGTGTGCCGTTCGCGGGGCCGGTTCAGGTGGTGATGTACAGCGCCGTCAACAGCAAGCCGCCCGCGCCGCGCGGCATCCGGGCTGACATTCCCGTTGCCCTGGAACGCATCTGTCTCAAGGCGATGGCGAAAAAGCCGCAGCTTCGATACGTGAGTTGCCAGGCGCTGGCCGACGATCTCGGCCGCTGGCTGGAAGGCGGCACCGCCCAGGCCCGCTCCGTGGGTAGTGCCGAACTGCTGCCAGTATTGAAACAGCGGCCACGGTTGGCACTGACTGCCGCCGCAATAGTGATTGTGCTGATTGGCGCCTTGGCTTTGTGGTCGGGTGGCGTGTTGCAGCCGGCAAATAAAAGCGACCATGTTGTGCGGGCGCCCGTGCAGCCATCAGAAACCGGTGGTACATCAAGCCCAACGCCGATGAATCTGCAGTTGCCCGAGAAAAAAACTCGCGTCAATGTACCGATCGTCCTGCCTGTCCGCGTGCTGGAAGGGCACCGCGGGAGGGTCGCCCACCTCGCGTTTTCGCCGGATGGCAAAAACCTGTTGTCAGGCAGTGATAGCGACCGTGTCAATAATGCCGTCAAGCCTGCCGTGGTTACGCGTGGTCCGGATGACACCATCCGCTATTGGGATTTGCAAAGCGGCAAGCACCTAAGAGTCCACGATTTCCCCTGGGGCGTCCGCGGAGTGGGTTTCGCCGGCGCCGGCGAACTGGCAGTGGCCAGTTCGCACCCCGACCAAGGTCCCAACAAAAAACCCACGGTTTTGGTGTGCAACCTCGCGACCGGCCAGCGTGTGGCTTCCTTTGAATTGCTATATTCCGGCATGACCCGCGGCATCGCCCTGACGCCCGACGGCAAGTCGATCGTCATTTGCCGATCCCAAAATGGCATCGAGTGGTGGGATGTGGCCAGCATGACGCAGACCGCGAGAATCGAGCTTGACAACTCCAAAAACTCTAAAGGCAGCATCACCAGCCAGGTGGCATTTACGCAAAACAGGGATCTCGTCCTGGGCGGATCGGCGGCCGGCGCGGTTCACTTGTGGGACACTCGCAGCGGCAAGCTGGTGCGGATTTTCCTTGGCCATAGCATGCGCGTCCGGGCAGTTGCCTTTTCTGGGGACGAAAAGCGTGTAGCCGCCGCCGCCGACGACGGCACCATCCGCGTCTGGAATGTGGACGGCGACCAAGCCATCCTGCGGCTCGAAGGCCACGAAAAAAGTGTGTACAGCATAGCCTTTTCGAACGACGGCCGTTGGCTGCTGAGCGGCGGCGAAGACCAAACGACACGCCTGTGGGACGCAAACACGGGAGCGGAAGTGTATCGCCTGGACGGCCATGTGGACATTGTTACCAGCGTGGCCTTCTCACCCAACAATCGCTTAGCGGCGGCCGGCAGCGAAGACGGTTCGATTCGTCTGTGGCAAATCGCCGAAAAGTGAAACCAAAACAACAAAGCGAACTGGAGAGGGGATATTACTCCCTCGAGTTCGCGTGCGCCAGGACCACAAGCCGAATAGTTTGTTGGAGACGTTCAGAACGGCATTTCTTCATCCCAATCCGGCTCGCCGGTCAGCTTGCGAACAAAGGCGTCAAGCTGCTGTTCAAGATCGTCGCATTTCACGGCAAGTTCAGCATGGTTTTCGCCAATCAAGGCCAGGCTATCACACAGCCGGCGAGCGACAGGCTCGATCAGATCGGGTTTTGATTGCTGAACAACGTCAGATAGATTGCCGAAGACGCGGTTCAGTTCGTCAATTAACCCTTGGTCGGCGGCGGCGTCCTTGAGGTCTTGCGTGAGTTCGGCCAGATGCGCCCCCAAGGCAAAAAGAACCATCTGGGGCGAATCGCCTAACGCCTCGGTGTTGACGTAGCTCCTTTGCCACACCACGTCAGGTTTAACTGCCTTGCGCTCGCGTTGTTCCTCATCGAACTTGCGGCTCCATTCCTCAAATCTACGCTGCTCCTCGTCCCATTCCTCGCGGGTGCGGTAGAACGAAAAAGCAAACTCGTTATCCATTCCTGAGCCGTCGAGGTTCCAGAACATGATCGAGCCATCCTCGGCCATCATCTGGCAGAGCGGACAGTCGCAATCGACAATGTGTTCCTTGCCCGAGCCGCCCTCGGGCAGCCTGAGCCGTTCGCGCTCAATTACCGCCGCCGGCGTCCGGCCGCTAAAATCTTCAAAGTTGGGCATTTGCAGCCACTCGTCACGCAGCTTTTCCAGCCGAGCAATCTCAGAGGGCGCCGTGGTGAGTTGACCGCTCGCCATGCGTTCCCAATGGTCCCAAAGCAGGAACCGCACCAAATCGTAATGGACCACGATTTCATGCGTTCCAAAGCCGCCGAAGCGATAGGCCGTCGAGTCCGACGACAGTACCGGGGGACATTGGCCAAGCAACGACCATTGCTCGGAGCGGTCCTGGAGTTGCCAACTGAGGTGGCTTCTGCGAGCCAGCAGCAGGTCGCGCGGCGATTGGCCGTTGAGATCGCCACGCGGCGTCATCAGCCATTGAGCATGGCTGGCCCTGATCGCCTTGGCAGCTGCCTCCTCGTCAACCGCAGTCTGCCCTGGTTCCAAAAAGGTTTGAGCG
>Ga0134121_10001880_pt1 | contig 19076 bp, 16 predicted proteins | sample KB301_FD_96463 | JGI IMG/M metagenome (GOLD analysis project Ga0134121, IMG submission 96463) | Terrestrial soil microbial communities without Nitrogen fertilizer from Kellogg Biological Station, Michigan, USA - KB3-0-1 | ecosystem: Environmental > Terrestrial > Soil > Unclassified ... | reverse complement strand
GGCTTCGACAAGGGCTTCAAGGAGAAGAACACCCGCGCGCCGATCGTGAACGAGGCGCAGTCGGGCGTGAAAGCCGGCCTGATGAACAACATGGGCACCGTCGCCATGGCGCGCACGTCCGACCCGAACTCGGCCACCGCGCAGTTCTTCATCAACGTCAACGACAACGACTTCCTCAACTGGGGCAACCCGCGCGGCGACGGCAGCGGCTACGCCGTGTTCGGCAAGGTGGTCTCCGGCCTCGAGATCGTGAACAAGATCGCCAAGCTGCCCACCGGGGCAGGCGGCCCGATGCCGCGCGACGTGCCGAAGCAGCAAGTGCTCATCGAGTCGGCCACGGTGGTCGGCACAAAGTAGTTGCGCAGCCTCTACATCTCCGATCTGCACCTCAGCGAGGAGCGGCCGGAGGCCAATGAGCGGTTTTTCCGCTTCGCAGAAGAGGACGCCAACGGCGCCGGCGCCCTCTACGTGCTCGGCGACCTCTTCGAGTACTGGATCGGCGACGAAGACGCCGGCTCTTCGTTCAATGCCGTCGTCATCGGCTTCTTCCGGCGCCTTGCGGACGCCGGAACGAGGCTCTACTTCATGCACGGCAACCGCGATTTCCTCGTCGGAGAGCGCTTCACCGTTGCCGCTGGAGCCAAGCTGCTCGCCGACCCGTCGGTCGTCGATGGCGTGCTGCTCATGCACGGCGACACGCTGTGCACCGACGACGCCGACTATCAGGCCTGGCGGCGCAAGGCACGCTCGGCGCAATTCCAGGCGGACTTCCTGGCGAAACCGCTCGACGAGCGGCGCGCCGTGGTCCGCGGGCTGCGCGAGAAGAGCAAAGAGGTGATCGGCGCGAAGCCTGCCGACATCATGGACGTCAACGTGGGCGCGGTGCGCGAAGCCTTCGGCCGGCACGGCGTGACGCGCCTCGTGCACGGGCATACGCACCGCCCGGGCGTGCATCGGCTGGAGGTCGACGGGCGGCGCTGCGAGCGCTGGGTGCTGCCCGACTGGTATGGCCGCGGCGGCTACCTGGAAATCACGGACGGCAAGGCGAAGCTCGTTCGCTGGTAGTGCTAGGCGGTCGTCGCCGCGCGCTCGTCGGAGAGCGGCAGGACGAGCGTAAACGTGCTGCCCTTGCCCGGCGTGCTGTCGAGGTGCAGTCCCCCGCCGAGGAGCCGCGCCAGCTCCCGGCTGATCGAGAGGCCGAGCCCGGTGCCCCCGTACTGGCGGCTCGTGCTGCCATCGGCCTGCTGGAAGGCCTCGAAGATGATTTTCTGCTTGTCCGGCGCAATGCCGATGCCCGTGTCGCTCACCGAGAAGGCCACGGCATCGCGCCCGCGCGGCGCGATGCGCAGCCGCACGCTGCCTCGCGGCGTGAACTTGAAAGCGTTGGCCACCAGGTTCTTCAGGATTTGCTTCAAGCGCGTCGCGTCGGTGCGGATGGCGGGCGGCAGCCCCGGCGCGATGTCGATGGAGAACTCGAGCTTCTTCTCGAGCGCAACCTGGCGGAACAGGCGCTCGAGCTCCTTCTTGATGTCCTCGAGCGGCGTCGGCCCGACGTTGAGCGCCGTCACCGCGCCAGACTCGATCTTGGCGAGATCGAGGAGATCGTTGATCAGCGCGAGCAGGTCCATGCCCGACGCGTAGATCGTCTGCGCGAAGCGCACCTGCTTCTCGTTCAGGTTCTGGCCGACGTTGTCGGCGAGCAGCTTGGCGAGGATCAGCAGGCTATTGAGCGGCGTGCGCAGCTCGTGCGACATGTTGGCGAGGAACTGCGACTTCGACTCGTTGGCGCGCTCCGCCTCGACCTTGGCGCGCACCATCTCGGCCTCGACCGCCTTTCTCTCCGTAAGGTCGCGCGTCACCTTTGCAAAACCCAATAGCGTGCCTTTTTCGTCGCGCACCGCCGAGAGCACCACGCTTGCCCAGAAAAGGGAGCCGTCCTTGCGCAGCCGCCAGCCCTCCTCGGCGACGCGGCCCTCGCGCGAGGCAACTTCGAGCTCCCACTGCGGCTTGCCCTTGGCGATCTCCTCGGGCGGATAGAACCTCGAAAAATGCTCGCCGATGATCTCGGCCGCCGTGTAGCCCTTGATGCGCTCCGCGCCGGGGTTCCAGCTCGCGATGTGGCCGCGCGGGTCGAGCATGAAGATGGCGTAGTCCACCACGCTCTCCACCATCAGGCGGAAGCGCCGCTCGCTCTCCGCGAGGAGCGCCGTGCGCTCGCGCACGCGCGTCTCGAGCTCCTCGCGCGCAGTCCCGAGCTGCGCGAGCACGGCGCAGAGCATGAGCCCGGTCACCACCACGGTGCTGACGAAAACGAGGAGCAGGAGGAGCGACTCGTTGCGCGGCAGCCCGGTAAAGGGGCCCGTCTCGGAGCGCAGCGTGTACCAGAGCGCCATGGCGCAGACCGCCGCGCTCGTGGTGGTCACCTCGCGCTGGCCGAAGCGGAAGGCCGCCCATACGATGAACGGCACGAGGACGAAAGTGCGGCCGAAGCCGGCGGTGAACACGATGTCGCCCGCGGCCATGAGCAGCGCCGCGAAGATGACCGCCTCGAGGAGCCTGGGCGCCGTCCAGGAAATGCCGCGCTCCGTCCAGGAGAGGACGAGCGGCGCGAAGATCAGCATGCCGCACATGTCGCCCTGCCACCAGGTCCACCAGTTGGAGCCGAGCTCGCCCGGCGGCAGCGGATGGATCGTGGCGAGCGGCAGCAGCGCGACCGTCGGCGCGATGACGGCGCCGGTCGCGACCAGGGCGACGAATACCACGACTTCGCGCACGCGCATGAAGCGCCGCGGCACGCCGAGCGCGCGGCGCACGAGCGTAGCGATGGCATAGGCCTGAAGGGTGCTCCCGGTCGCGATCACGCTCGCCGTGAGAAGCGAGCCTTCGACCGAGACGTTGGCGGCGATGCTGCCGAGCCAGATCGCCGGCCAGAGGCGCTCGCCCGACAGGAGGAGCGCGGCGAGCGCAATGCCGGAAGGCGGCCAGATCGGCGTCGCATAACCGGGCGGGATCGCCGCGAAGAGCGACACCTTCGCCGCGGCGAAATAGACGAGGGCTAGTAGAAGAACCTGGGCGGCCCGGAGCACCCCCTAGCTTAACCCGCGCTCCAGATCGGCCTTTAGATCGGCCAGCGCCTCCAGGCCGACGGCTACCCGTATGAGGCCGTCGGTGATCCCCGCAGCGGCACGGGCCTCGGGCGAGATGCGGCCGTGGGTGGTGCTCGCCGGATGGACGATGGTGGTCTTCACGTCGCCCAGATTGGCGGTAATCGACATCAGCTTCGTCGCGTCGATCACCCGCCACGCCGCAGCGCGGCCGCCTTTCGCCTCGAACGAGAGCACCGCGCCGCTTGCGCGCTGCTGGCGCTTCGCCAGCGCGTGCTGCGGATGCGATTCGAGTCCCGGATAGTGCACGCGCGCCACGGCGCGATGGCTCTCGAGCCAGCGCGCGAGCTCGAGCGCAGACGCCGACTGGGCCTTCATCCTGAGCTCGAGGGTCTCGAGGCCTTTCAACAGCACCCACGCGTTGAACGGCGAGAGCGCCGGGCCCGCCGTACGCAGAAAGGCAGTCATCGGATCGCCGACGAGCGATTTCGCGCCGGCAATAGCGCCGCCCATCACGCGGCCCTGGCCGTCGATGTACTTGGTCGCGGAGTGGATCGCGAAATCCGCGCCGAGCTCGAGCGGCCGCTGCAGGACCGGCGTGCAGAACACGTTATCGACCGCGAGCAGCGCCCCCGCCTTCTTCGCGATGGCGGCAAGCGCCGCGATATCGGAGACCTCGGTCATCGGGTTCGACGGCGTCTCGAGGAAGAAAAGGCGCGTGTTGGGCCGCACGGCGCGGCTCCATTCGTCGGTCCGGGTGGGCGAGACGTAGGTCGTCTGGATGCCGAAGCGGCCGAGGATGCTGTTGAAGAGCTGGATCGTCGCGCCGAACACGGCATTCGAGCACACGACGTGGTCGCCGCCCTTCAGGTGCACGAGCGCGGTGGCGAGGATCGCCGCCATGCCCGACGACGTCGCGACGCAGGATTCGGCGCCTTCGAGCGCGGCGAGCCGCTCCTGGAACATCGCCACGGTCGGGTTGGTGTAGCGCGTGTACACCATGCCCTCTTCGCCCGCGAAGCGGGCCGCCGCCTGGGCGGCGCTGTCGAACACGAAGCTCGACGTGAGATAGAGCGCCTCGGCGTGCTCCTGGAACTGGCTGCGCACCTGGCCGGCGCGCACGCCCAGCGTGGACAACTCGTAGTCTTTGGACATAAAAAAACCCGGGCCTCAAGTAGCAGCGGACCGGGTTCTATTGGAAACTGCGCCTCGGCACGCTTTAGCGGTATTTATTGCGCGCCCGCAAGCTGTGGCCCCTCAAATCGGCGCGAGGTGGGGAATATATCAGGCTGCCAGGTTCAAATCCAGTTGGGCGTGATCCTCGTCCAGCGAGTCGCGGTTGGCGTCGCGCGCCTGCTCGATCGCCGTCAGGTAGTCGGTAGTCACGTCGCCCGTCACATACACGCCATCGAAGCACGAGGTCTCGAAATGCGTGAGCCGCGGGTTCGCCCGGCGCACCGCGTCCTTCAGCTCCTCGAGGTCCTGGTAGATGAGCGCATCCGCCCCGATCTCACGGCACACCTCTTCCTCGCTGCGGTGCGCGGCGATCAGCTCGGCGCGCGTCGGCATGTCGATGCCGTAGACGTTCGGGAAGCGCACCGGCGGCGCGGCCGAGGCGAAGAACACCCGGCGCGCGCCCGACTCGCGCGCCATCTGCACGATCTCGCGGCTGGTGGTGCCCCGCACGATCGAATCGTCGACCAGCAGCACGTTCTTGCCGGCGAATTCCATCGCCATCGGGTTGAGCTTCTGGCGCACCGAGCGCTTGCGCACTGCGTGTCCCGGCATGATGAACGTGCGGCCGATATAGCGGTTCTTCACGAAGCCTTCGCGGTAAGGCACGCCGAGCGCGGTGGCGAGCTGAAGCCCGGAGGGCCGGCTCGAGTCCGGGATCGGGATGACCACGTCGATCTGCAGATCGGCGTACTGCCGGCGAATCTTCTCCGCGAGCTTCTCGCCCATGTTGAGGCGCGTCTCGTACACGGAAGCCCCGTCGATCAGGGAATCGGGCCGCGCGAGATACACGTACTCGAAGATGCAGGGATTCAGGCTCGAATGCGGCGCGCACTGCTGGCTGTAGAACCTGCCCTCCTCGTCGATGAACACCGCCTCGCCCGGCGCGATGTCGCGCAGCAGGCGAAAGCCGAGCGCGTCGATCGCCACCGATTCGGAAGCGACCATGTACTCGGTGCCGGCATCGGTCTCGTTGTAGCCGATCACCGCCGGCCGGATGCCAAAGGGGTCGCGGAACGCGAGCACGCCGTAGCCGGCGATCATCGCCACCACGGCGTACGCGCCCTTGAGTCGCCGGTGCACCTGGGCGACCGCCGTGAAAATCGTCTGCGGCTCGAGGCGCAGCCGGATCGAGGCTTTCTCCAGCTCGTGCGCCAGCACATTGACCAGCACCTCCGAGTCCGAGCCGGTATTGATGTGCCGCAGGTCGGTGCGGAACATCTCGTCTTTCAGCTGATCGGAGTTGGTGAGGTTGCCGTTGTGTCCGAGCACGATGCCGAACGGCGAATTCACGTAGAAGGGCTGCGCTTCGGCGGCCTTGAAGGCCGAGCCCGCGGTCGGGTAACGGCAGTGCGCGATGCCCATGTTGCCGCCGAGGTCACGCATGTTCCGCGTGCGGAACACGTCGCGCACCATGCCCGGCGCCTTGTGCATGTGGAGCATGTTGTGCTCGGCCGTGACGATGCCCGCGGCGTCCTGCCCGCGATGCTGCAGGAGCAGCAGCCCGTCGTACAGCAGCTGGTTTACCGGCGATTGCGCAACGATGCCGAGGATGCCGCACATGGGAGGATTTCCCCTGTGGTTAAGGGCTAATTATATTTCAACCGCGCCGCGAGGGCCGGCGGCAGCCATGGCTTGAGCGTCGTCACCGCGGCAGCGAGCTGATTGCCCGAGATCGAGTCCTTCCACAGCGCGCTCCTCGGCACGCTGGTGAATCCGGCGATGATGGCCGCGACGAGCACGACGATCAGCGCGCGCAGCAGGCCAAACAGCGCGCCGAACACGCGATCGACGCTGCCAAGGCCCGCGGCATGCATCACCTTGTGCAGCCAGATCGAGGCGAGTGTCGTGGCGATCACGGTCAGAAAGAAGATCACGATGAAGGCGAAGAGCGTCCGGTACTCGGGGCGCGAGATCGACGACGGCAGCTGGTCGCCGAGCGGCGCGGCGAAAAGGTTCGCCGCGAGGAAGGCGAGCACCCAGCCGACGAGCGACATCACCTCGCGCACCAGGCCGCGGTAGACACCCCAGGCAATCGAGAGCACGAACAGCGCCAGCACGGCGTAATCGAGCCAGGTCATCCCGATTTCGTCGTCACCGCGCCGGGCTTCAGCCCGAGTTCCTTCAGCTTCGCGAGCGCCCGATCGGCCGCCTCTCTGCTCGTGAACGGTCCCGCCAGCACGCGGGTGAGATTGCCGGGCATCGGCTCGGTGTAATACGGCAGGTTGGCGGCCGCGAGTCTGGCACGCACCGAGTCGGGCTTGGTGAATGCGCCCACCTGGATCACATACTCGCCCGGCCTGTTCTGCGCGATCGGCGCAACCGATTCCGGCCTGGCCGCTTCCTTCGCCGCTTCTTTCGGCGCGGCCTTGGGCGCTGCTTTGGGCGCGAACGGCGGCGCTTCGTTCTCTGCGGGGATCGTGACCGTGACCGGTGTCTGCGTGCTCTTCGGCTCGGGATCGAACACCATGGGAAGGATGACGACGGCGGCGAGCACCAGCGCTACCGCCCCGACCAGCCTTCTGCGTCCCCTGCGTTTCAGCGTTTCGACGTCTTGTTGTTCTTCAGCCATCCGATCACTTCGCCGACGGTCAGAAAGGAGCCGAACACGACGATCTTATCATTCTCGTGCGCGCAGCCGAGGGCCGCTGCGAATGCCGCCGCCGGGGAGGCGAAGCACTCGGCGCCCTGCAGGTGCCGCGCGAGATCTTGCGCGCTCGCGGCACGCGGCCCCGCGAGCGAAGCCACGTGCCAGCGCGTGATGCGCGGCGCGAGCGCGCGCAGTACGCCATCGATGTCCTTGTCGCGCAGCATGCCGCACACCGCGATGGTCTGCGGCGCATAGCCGGCGTTCGCGAGGTTGTCGGCCAGCACCTGCGCGGCCTGCGGGTTGTGCGCGACGTCGAGGATCACCTGCGGCCTTCCCGGCAGAACCTGGAAGCGCCCGGGCAGCGTCACCTCGGCTAGCCCGCGGCGGACGTCCTGCATCGCGAGCGGCAGCGTTTCGTGGAGTGCGTCGAGCGCGCACATCGCCGCCGCCGCATTGCGCAGCTGCGTGGCGCCGCGCAACGCGGGATGCGCCAGCCCGCCGCGCTTGCCGGACGGGCCCCAATAGGACCATTGGGTCTTCTCGTCGGCGTAGCCGAAGTGCTTGCCGATCAGCAGCTTCTCGCCGGGCGCCGCCAGCACCGACTGCGGCGGCTGCGGCTCGGCGATCACCGCGGGCCGGCCGGCCCGGAAAATGCCCGCCTTCTCCCGCCCGATCGATTCGCGATCCGGCCCCAGGTAATCGACGTGGTCGATGCCGACGCTCGTGAGCACTGCGCAATCGGCATCGACGACATTCACCGCATCGAGCCGCCCGCCCAGTCCGACCTCGAGCACCGCCACGTCCACCTTTTCGCGCGCGAAAAGCCAGAGCGCGGCGAGCGTGCCGTATTCGAAATAGGTGAGTCGTGTATCGCCGCGCGCGGATTCCACCGCGTCGAACGATTCGACCAGCGCGGCGTCGCTTGCCTCCATGCCCGCGATGCGCACGCGCTCGTTGTAGCTCTCGAGATGCGGCGACGTGTACAACGCCGTGCGATAGCCGCCGGCGCGCAGCATCGCCTCGAGCATCGCGCAGGTCGAACCCTTGCCGTTCGTGCCCGCGACCGTGATCACCGGCGCGCCGGGCGTCGGTCGCATGCGCTGAAGCACCGCGGCGACCCGGTCGAGCCCGAGCGCGATGGCCTGCGGATGCTGGCGCTCGATGAACTCGAGCCAGCTCGCGAGCGTCTTCACGCGATGCTTTCGCGGTGGATGCGGCGCACCGTGTCGATGGTATCGGCCTCTTCGGCGCGCTTGTCGGGACGGTAGCCCTTGACCCGGGCAAAGCGAAGCGCGAGCCCGCCGGGATACTGCGAGCTTTCCTGCAGGTCGTTGAAGGCGATTTCGACCACCAGCTCCGGGCGCACATGGACCACCCATTCATCCCGGGAGACCGCGCGTTTCTGCAATTCCTCGGTCTGCCAGGCGAGGAGCGCGTCGGTCATGCCCTTGAAGGTCTTGCCGAGCATCACGAACCCGCCGCTCGCCGGGTCGCGCGCGCCGAGGTGCAGATTCGAAAGCCAGCCGCGCCGGCGGCCGTGACCCCACTCCGCGGCGAGCACGACGAGGTCGAGCGTGCGGGCGCGCTTGACCTTGAGCCAGCCCGCGCCCCGCCGCCCCGCCTCGTAGGGCGCGTCAAGCGCCTTCGCCATCACGCCCTCGTGACCCGCGGCGAGCGCTTCCTGGTAGAACCGCTCCGCTTCGCGAGCGTCGGCGGTGATTACGGCGGGGGTGACCATCGTTTTCGGCAGCGCCGCGCTCAGCGCATCGCGACGCTCACGCGTCGGATGGTCGAAGAGCGTCGTTCCGTCGCGGTACAGGCAATCGAAAAAAAACACCGACAGGGCGACTTGCGCCCCGCGCGGATCCTGCTGGCTGCCGAAGCGGCTCATGGTCACCGGGAACGGACGCGGGCGGCCGTCGCTGCGCAGGGCAATGGCCTCGCCGTCGAGAATCAGTTTTGCCGACGAAACACTTCTGACTGCGGCGACGATCTCCGGCACTCGTACGGTAACGTCGTTCAGGTTGCGCGTGTACACGCGGACGTCGTCGCCGGACTTGTGCACCTGCACGCGCGCACCGTCGAGCTTCCATTCGACGAGTGCCGTGCCGAGCGCGGCGAGCGCCTCCTTCATGTCCTCGGCCGGCTGCGCGAGCATCGGCAGCACCGGCTGCATGAGCTGCAACGAGAATTGAGCGAGCGCGGATGCCCCGCCCGAGAGCGCTGCGGCGGCCACGGGCGCGATCGCGCCGGCGAACGCGACGGCGCGACGCACGTCGGCCGGGGGCAGCGATGCAGCCGCAGCCACGGCTTCCACCATGATTCCTTCGAGCGCGCCCTGGCGCAGCTCGCCGACGATGAGCCGCACGAGGAAATCCTGCTCGTCTGCCGTCGCTCGCCTGAAGAGCTCGCGCAGCAGCGCCGAACGTTGCGTGGCGGCGCCTTTGCCTTTGATGGTTTTCAGCTGCTGGAACATCGCGTCCACGGCGCGCAGCTCGAACGTAGCAGCGTGGGCCGCGCCCGCGCGCGCGGACTGCAGAGCGGCATAGCCCGCCGCCAGCTTGCCCTGCCGGATGTCGCCGCTCAGGTAAGGCAGCGCGATTTCGATCTCGTCGCGCTCGAGCGGCCGGAGGAAATCGGCGAGGCTGCGGATCTTGGCGTTGCGGCTCGCGGTTGCAGCGACCTGGTTCGAGACGCGAACCAGCTCGGCCAGTCGGGTCACGCCGTGGTCGTGGCGGCCGTGGCCTCGACGGGAAGCTTCAGCATCAGCGAGAGCAGAAGATGCAGCTTGTCGCGCATCTGGCGCCGGTCGACGATCATGTCGATCGCGCCCTTCTCGAGCAGGAACTCGGCGCGCTGGAAGCCTTCCGGCAGCTTCTGGCGCACGGTCTGCTCGATGACGCGCGGGCCGGCGAAGCCGATCAGCGCCTTCGGCTCGGCGAGCACGACGTCGCCGATCATGGCGAAGCTCGCCGACACGCCGCCCATGGTCGGATCGGTGAGCACGGTGATGAAGGGCAGCTTGCGCTCGGCGAGGTCGGTGAGCGAGGCAGTGGTCTTCGCCATCTGCACCAGCGAGAGCGCCCCTTCCTGCATGCGCGCGCCGCCCGAGGCGCAGACGCAGATGAACGGCAGCTTCTGCTCGATGGCAACTCTCACGCCGCGCACGAATCGCTCGCCGACGACCGAGCCCATCGAGCCGCCCATGAAATCGAACTCGAAGGCCGCGCAGACCAGGCCGAGCGACTTGATGGCCCCCTGCATGACGACGAGGGCATCACCCTCGGCCGTCGCCTCCTGCGCCTCGGCCACGCGCTCGGTATAGCGCTTCGAATCGCGGAACTTGAGCGGGTCGAGCGGCAGGACCTCGGAGCCGATCTCGAAGCGGCCGTCGGCATCGAGCAGCGCGTCAAGGCGCGGCCGCGCGCCGAGGCGCTCGTGGTGGCCGCACTTCGGGCAGACGTTCAGGTTCTTCTCGAGGTCGGTGCTGTAGAGCACTGCATCGCATGCCGGGCACTTGGTCCACAGACCTTCCGGCACGCTCTTGCGCGTGCTCGCCCCCGTGCGCTGGATCTTCGGCGGCAGCAGCTTCTGGAGCCAGCTCATGCGTCGAGTGCTTCCCTAATTGGTTTCAGGAACGCCTTCACCCGCGAAACAGCTTGATCAGAGGAGCCCGCCTCGATCTCCTGGATGATGCGGCTGCCGATGACTACCGCATCGGCGGTTTGTGCGATGCGGCGTGCGGACTCGGCATCGCGGATGCCGAAGCCTACTCCAATGGGAAGCTTCGTGGCGGCGCGGATCCTGGGGATGCGCGTGGCGACATCGGAAAGGTCGAGGTGCGAGGCGCCGGTCACGCCGCGTAGCGAGACGTAGTACAGGTAACCGCTGCCGCGGCGCGCGACTTCATGGATGCGCCGGTCGGTCGAGGTCGGCGCGAGCAGGAAAATCGGATCGATGTCGTGCGCCTTCGCCCCCTCGGCGAACTCGGCGCACTCCTCGGGCGGGTAGTCGACTACGATGACGCCGTCGACGCCGGCCGCTTTCGCCGCGTGCAGGAACCTGCCCGTGCCCATCGCTTCGATCGGGTTCGCGTAACCCATGAGGACGATCGGCGTCACGCCATCGGTGTCGCGGAATTCGCCGACCATGCGCAGGACATCGCCCAGCCCTACCCCGTGCTTCAGCGCGCGCTCGCCCGAGCGCTGGATCACCGGGCCATCGGCCATCGGATCCGAGAACGGCACGCCGAGCTCCAGGATGTCGCAGCCCGCTTCCACCAGGCCGCGCATCAGCGGCACGGTCAGCGAAGGATGCGGGTCGCCTGCGGTGATGTACGGAATGAGCGCCTTGCGCTTCGCCTTCGCAAGCGCCTGGAAGCGACCCTGGATGCGCGACATCAAAGCTTCTTCCCCGCGCGCGCGGCGACGGTGTGCATGTCCTTGTCGCCGCGGCCGGAGAGGTTGACGAGGAGGATGGCGTCTTTCGGCATCTGCGGCGCCATCTTCATCGCCTGCGCCACCGCGTGCGCAGACTCAAGCGCGGGAATGATGCCTTCCATGCGACAGAGCGCATGGAACGCGGCCAGCGCTTCGTCGTCGGTGACGGCGACGTATTCGGCACGGCCCTTGTCCTTGAGCCAGGCGTGCTCGGGGCCGACCCCCGGGTAGTCGAGACCGGCCGACACCGAATGCGTCTCGGTGATCTGCCCGTTCGCGTCCTGGAGGAGATAGGTGCGGTTGCCATGCAGCACGCCCGGGCGGCCGGCGCAGAGCGACGCGGCGTGCCGGCCACTCTCCAGTCCTTCGCCCGCGGCTTCCACGCCGACCAGGCGCACCTTTTCATGCGCGATGTACGGATAGAAGATGCCCATCGCGTTCGAGCCGCCGCCGACGCAGGCGATCACGGCATCGGGCTGGCGGCTCGCCATCTCCTGCATCTGCACGATGCACTCCTCGCCGATCACCGACTGGAAGTCGCGCACCATCATCGGATAGGGATGCGGGCCGGCGACGGTGCCGATAATGTAGAAGGTCGTGTCGACATTGGTCACCCAGTCGCGCATCGCCTCGTTGAGCGCATCCTTCAGCGTCTTCGAGCCTGACTCGACCGGGACGACCCTGGCGCCGAGCACGCCCATGCGATGCACGTTCGCGGCCTGCCGGCGCACGTCCTCCACGCCCATGTAGACGACGCATTCCATGCCGTAGCGCGCGGCGACCGTCGCGGTCGCGACGCCGTGCATGCCGGCGCCCGTCTCGGCAATGACGCGCGGCTTTTTCATGCGCCGCGCGAGCAGCGCCTGGCCGATGGTGTTGTTGATCTTGTGCGCACCGGTGTGGTTCAGGTCTTCGCGCTTGATGTAGATCTGCGCGCCGCCGCACTGGGCGGAAATGCGTCTCGCGTGATAGATCGGGCTCGGCCGCCCGACATAGTGCTTGAGCTCGTAGCGGAATTCCGCCTCGAATGCCGGGTCCTTGCGCGCGGCGGCATAGGCGTCGCGCAGCTCCTCCAGCGCCTGCGAGAGCGTCTCGGCGACGAATACGCCGCCGTACGGACCGAAGTGCCCCCGCTCGTCGGGCAGGTCATACATCCGCATGGCGGACCTCGGAGACGAAAGCGGCCATTTTAGCGGCGTCCTTGAGGCCCTTCGCCGACTCGACGCCGCTCGAGACATCGACGCCCCACGGCCGTACGGCGCGAATCGCGCTTGCGACATTGCCCCGGTCGAGCCCGCCCGACAGGATCAGCGGCCGCATGCGCTCCTTCGGCACAAGGGACCAGTCGAAGCTCTCGCCTACGCCGCCGTACTCGGGCACGTGGCTGTCGACGAGCCACGCCGCGGCGCGGCCATAGGGTTGGAGATACGCGAGCACATCGATGCCGGGCTTGATGCGGCAGGCCTTCACGAAAGGCAGGCCGAATTGCGCGCAGAACTCCGGCGGCTCGTCGCCATGGAATTGCAGCATCGACGGATGCACGCGGCCGATGACTTGCGCGATCTGCGCGGCATCGGCGTTGACAAAGAGCGCCACCGTCTGCACGAACGGCGGCAACGCGTCGCGGATCTCGACTGCGCGCTCGACCGAAAGGTACCGCGGGCTCGGCGGATAGAAGACGAGACCGATCGCGTCGGCGCCAGCGTCGGCCGCCGCGCGCGCGTCGCCGGTGCGCGTGATGCCGCAGATCTTAACGCGCGTCCTCATTGCGGAAGTCCCCATTTGGCTGCGTACTCGATTTTCTCGAGGCACAGGCCTTCCGGCCCAAAGGTCGGCGCCGCCCTGTTGCGATCGCGCGATGCGAGCACCTCGGCGATCCAGCCGGGGGGCCGGCGCGCGGCGCCGACGTAGACGAGGCTGCCGACGATATTGCGCACCATGTGGTGCAGGAACGCGTTGGCGCGGATGACGAAATCGATCTCGTCGTCGCGCTTCTCGATGTCGATGGAGTGGACGCTTCGCACGGCTGTTTTCGCCTGGCATTTTGCCGCGCGAAACGCTGAAAAATCATGCTCGCCGACGAGAGCGCGCGCCGCGTCCCGCATCGCGGCCACGTCGAGCGGCGCGTAGTACCAGCCGGCATGGCGTGCGGCGAGCGCGGGACGCACCGGCCGGTTGACCAGGCGATAGCGGTAGGTGCGCGCCGTCGCGCTGAACCGCGCGTGGAATTCGGCCGCGACCGGCCGCGACCAGAGCACGGCGATCGACTCGGGCAGGAACGCGTTCACACCGCGCACCCACGCCGTTTCCGGCCGCAGCGCCCGGGTATCGAAGTGCGCGACCTGCGAGGCGGCGTGCACGCCGCGATCGGTCCGGCCGGCGCCCGTCACGCAGACCGGCTCGCCTGCGATCGCGGCAAGCGCTTTTTCAAGCACGTCCTGGACGGCGCCGCCGCCGGGCTGGGTCTGCCAGCCGAGAAAGCGGCTGCCGTCATACTCCAGGCCGATCGCGATGCGCGAGATTGCGGGGCTAACCGAGCTTGGCGAGGAGCTGCTCGGCGCTGCCGCGCTGCGCGGCGTCGCCATCCTTCATCACTTCCTTCAGGAGCTCGCGCGCGCCGTCCTTGTCGCCCATCTCCTCGTAGGCCTTCGCCAGGTCGAGCTTGGTGGCGACTTCCTGCCACTTCGGATCGGAACTCGGCTTCGGCGCGGCCAACGTCGCTTCCGGCGGCGTGCCGAGATCCAGGCTGATCGCGGAGAGATCGAGGCTCGGTTCGGCTGCGGCCGGAGCCGACTCGCCCTTCTTGTCGCCGCCGAGATCGAGGTCGAAGTCGAGCCCACCGCTTGATTCCGCGGGCTTCGGCGCCGCGGCGGCGGGTTTCGGCGCTTCGGGCTTCTTCTCGTCCATGCCGAGATCGAGGTTAAAGTCCATCGCGCCGGCCGATTTTTCTTCTGTGCCCGAGGCCATGACCGTTTCGTCGGCCGGGCCGGCCTTCATCGTCTGCGTGGCGCCGAGCTCGATGTCGATGCCGGATTTGGTCGTGTCCTTCGCCTCGTCGAGCGAGAGGTCGGGTGCCGAGGCTTGCTGCTGCCCAGCGCCCCCAAGATCGAAATCGAGCGTCGGCGCACCGGCCGCTGCCGCGGGCGCTGCGGGAGCAGTCGGCTCGCCCCCACCCGTCGCGCCGGCATAGAGACCGTTCTGCGGGTCGATGCTCTTGCCGAGCGCCGCCGCCTTGTCCCATTCCGGGCCGGCGCCGTTGGTGATGTTCTTGAGTTTCAGCGCCGTCTGCTCGAATGCCTTCGGATCCTTGCGGTGCGCATAGATCTCGAGGAGCTTGGCGTGGACCGCGGACCGGTTCGCGTCCTTCTGCAGCGCCTCCTTGAGAATTTCTTCCGCTTGCGCGTCGCGTCCGTACGCCATATAGACGTCGGCTTCCGCGATCGGGTCGACCTCTTCGGCCTCCATGCCGGCCGGTGCCTGGCTTGCCTGCACCGAAACGGTGGTTGTGGTGCTCGCCGGTGGTGCAGTGGGCTCCGTAACCGACGCCGCGCCGGCTCCGGCGGCCGCCGCGCCTAGGACGCTGTCCTGAAACCTAGCTTGGGCCTTTTTTTTTCTGCGCCAGGTCCACCACCCGTAGATGAGGAGGAGCAGGACAAGGCCGCCCAGCAACGCGAGATACAGTGGGTTGTCGAGAAACTCGTCGAGGAGGCTCGGCTCGGGCGCAGCTTTCTTTGGCGCAGGCTTCGCCGCAGGTTTCGGTGCCTCGGCCGCCGGCTTCGGAGCTTCCGCAGCGGGTTTTGGCGCCTCCGCCGCAGGTTTCGGCGCCTCGGTAGCGGGCTTCGCCGGCGCAGGCGTCGGTGCCGGCGCGGCAGGTGCGGGCGTGGGCGCGGTTTTCGGCGCTTCTGCGGCCGGTTTCTGTGGCGCCGGTGCCGGCGTCACCGGTGCAGGCACCTGCGCTACCGGCGGAACCGGTGCGGGCTTCGCCGCGCCCTTCTTCTCCATCTCGGCGAGTTGCTGGTTCTTCAGCGCGAGGAGCTTTTGCAGATCCGAGACGTTTTTCTCGAGCTCCTGCTGACGCGATTGCGCATCCGACAGCGCGCGGTCGCGCGCCACGGCGTCGTCCTGTCGTGCAGCCTGCGCGCCCTGGGCGCCGGGCTTGACGGGTTCGGCCTTCGAAAGGCGGAGCTGATCGGTGGGCGCGGCAGGCTTCGCGGGCTCGGGCTTCGGTTCGATGCGGCCTGCGACCTCGCGCTGCCCGGCGCTCGCATCGGCCGGCGTGGCGACCGCCGCGAGGCGGTTGCGATATTCGTTGAACTGGTCGTTGTGCTGCTTCACCAGCTGTGTCGCCTCGTCGCGATCGATCGTGCCGAGGCTGTCGACATCCGGGATCACGAGGATCTTGCCGGTACGCACCAGGTTCACGTTGCCGCGGATGAAGGCGTCCTGGTTCGCGCGGAAGATCGCGATCAGCATCTGGTTCAGCGTCACGCCGGGCTTCAGATTCTGGCGTGCGATCTGGCCGAGCGTGTCGCCGCGTTTCACCTCGTAGCTGCTCGCCGCGGCAGCTGCCGGCTTCGCCGCTTCAGGCGCCCCGGCTGCGGGCGTCGCCGCCGCGGGCGTCGGCGCGGGCGTCGCAGCCGGCTCTGCCGCGGGCTGCGGCGCGAGCGGCGTGGCCTCGACCGGCTTTTGCTCCGCGGCCGGCGGGGGCGGCGTCGGGGCGGGCGTCTCCGCCATTGCCGGTGCGGGCGTCGGCGCCTGCGCGATCGCCTGCTGCCGCGTACGGTATTCGGGCGGGTCAAGAAGGAACGTGTATTCACGGACCAGGCGGCCGGAACTCCACGAGAGCTCGATCAGGAGATCGAGGAACGGCTCGTTCACCGGCTGCGCAGTCGTCACGCGCAGGAAAGGTCGCTTGTCGCGGCGCTCGAGATTGATGCGAAGGCTGTTCAGCGCCGGGTTGATATCGATGCCCGCCTGCTCGAACGCTTCAGGCGAGGCGAGGCGCGCGGTCAGCCCTTCTTCTTCGCCCGCTTGCAGAGAAACTATTTCGATTTCGGCGAGCAGCGGCTGGCCAAGCGAGGAAAGAACCGCGAGGCGGCCGAGCCCGGCCGCGTTCGCTAGGGAGGCGAATGCGAGCCATGCGACAGCGACGACGATGCTGATCGAACTGCGCACCACCACGATTTTTCCAACCCCCCGAATTTGTTCTGGTTAGTACCGGACCAAGAACCTTAACATCATGGCCTTACGGCTGCAAATTGAGAGATTTTCTCGGTTTTTTACTGACTCACGCCCCGGTCAAGGAGGATGCGCAGCATGCGCCGCAGGGGCTCGGCGGCCCCCCAAAGAAGCTGATCCCCTACCGTAAACGCGGTGAGATAGTCCTCTCCCATCGGCAGCTTCCGCAGCCGGCCCACGGGGACCGAAAGCTTGCCGCTCACGGCGGCGGGGGTGAGCTCGGAGAGCGACTCCTCGCGGCGATTCGGCACCACCTTCACCCACTCGTTGCCCTCCGCCAGCATGCCCTCCACCTCGCCCAGCGGAATGGGCCGGCGCAGCTTGATCGTAAGAGCCTGACTGTGGCAGCGCATCGCCCCGATCCGCACGCACACCCCATCCATGGGAATCGCGCTGCCGTTCGTCCGGCCCAGGATCTTGTTGCCCTCGGCTTGCGCCTTCCACTCCTCGCGGCTCTGCCCGTTGCCAAGGTCCTTGTCGATCCAGGGCAGCAGACTCCCGGCGAGCGGGTAGCCGATGTTCTGGCGCGGCAGCGTGCGCGAGCGGATCTGATCGCTCACCGCATGATCGATGTCGAGGATCGCCGAAGCCGGATCGTCGAGGAGCTGGTGGGCGCCTTCGCCAATCGTCGCCATCTGCGCCACGAGCTCGCGCATCGCGGCAGCGCCCTGTCCCGAGGCCGCCTGGTAGGTCATGCTCGTCAGCCACTCGATCTCGTCGCGCTGGAGCAAACCGCCCATCGCCATCAGCATCAGGCTCACGGTGCAGTTGCCGCCGATGTAGTCCTTGACGCCTTTCTGCAGCGCCGCATCGATGACCGGCCGGTTGACCGGATCCAGGACGATCACGGCGTCGTCGTTCATGCGCAGTGCGCTTGCCGCGTCGATCCAGTAGCCCTTCCAGCCGGCAGCGCGCAGCCTGGGATAGATGTCGTTCGTGTAGTCGCCGCCCTGGCAGGAGATGATCACCGGCAGGGCCTTGAGGCTCTCGATGCTCAGGGCATCGCCCACCGGCGGCGTGTCTCGGCCGATGGCCGGACCCTTGCCGCCCGCCTGCGAGGTGGAAAAGAACACCGGCTCGACGTGGTCGAAGTCGCGCTCCTCGCGCATGCGCTGCACGAGCACCGACCCCACCATCCCGCGCCAACCGACGATTCCGACTCTCGGCATTCCCATAGTCTATAGAGCGGCAACGACTGCGTCGCCCATCTCCTTCGTGCTCACTTTGCGCTTGCCCTCGGCGAAGATGTCGGCCGTGCGAAGCCCGGCCTTGAGCACCCTGCCCACCGCCTTTTCAACGCGCGTGGCCGCATCCGGCTGACGCAGCGAATACCGCAGCATCATCGCCGCCGAAAGAATCGTCGCGAGCGGGTTGGCAATTCCCTTGCCCGCGATATCGGGCGCCGTGCCGTGGATCGGCTCGTACAGACCCTTGCCGCGCTCGTCGAGCGACGCCGAGGGCAGCATGCCGATCGAGCCGGTGAGCATCGACGCCTCGTCGGAGAGGATGTCGCCGAAGAGGTTGCCGGTGAGGATCACGTCGAACTGCTTCGGATGCCGCACGAGCTGCATCGCGCAGTTGTCGACGTACATGTGCGAGAGCTCGAGGTCCGGGTGCGCTTTCGCCTCCGCGCTCACCACGTCGCGCCAGAGCTGCGAGGTCTCCAGCACGTTGGCCTTGTCGACCGAGCAGACCCGCTTTGACCGCTTGCGCGCGGCTTCGAAGGCCACGCGCGCGATGCGCCGGATCTCGCTCTCGCGATAGCGCATGGTGTCGAACCCTTCGCGCTCACCTTGCGTTTCACGGATGCCTTTCGGCTCCCCAAAGTAGATATCGCCGGTCAGCTCGCGCACGATCAGGATGTCGAGTCCTGCTACCACCTCGGCTTTCAGCGCCGATGCCGAGGCGAGCTCGGGATGCACTTGCGCCGGGCGAAGGTTGGCGAAGAGACCGAGCTCCTTGCGCAGCCCGAGGATCGCTTGCTCCGGGCGCTTCGCGCGCGGCAGCTGGTCGTAGCGCGGGTCGCCGACGGCGCCGAAGAGCATCGCATCGGCCGCCTTGGCGAGCGCGAGCGTCTTGGGCGGCAGCGGATCGCCCGAGGCTTCGTAGCCAGCGCCCCCGACGGGCGCGTGCTCGAACTCGAGCGCAAGGCCGAGCTTGCGCAGCACCTTCTCGGCCTCGCGAATGATCTCCGGCCCGATGCCGTCACCGGGTAGAACGGCGACTCTCATCCTAGAAGTACCAGGGATGCTGCGCTTTTCGCCGCGCCTCGAACGCGCGGATCTTGTCCGCGTGGCGCAGCGAGAGTCCAATCTCGTCGAGCCCGTTCAGCAAGCAGTACTTGCGGAACGGATCGATGTCGAAGTGCATGCTGAGCGATTGATTCGTGGTCGAGACGCTCTGCCGCTCGAGGTCGACCACCAGGCGGAAGCCCGGGAACGCATTGCATTCGTGGAACAGGCGATCGACCTC
>Ga0134121_10001878_pt1 | contig 19099 bp, 19 predicted proteins | sample KB301_FD_96463 | JGI IMG/M metagenome (GOLD analysis project Ga0134121, IMG submission 96463) | Terrestrial soil microbial communities without Nitrogen fertilizer from Kellogg Biological Station, Michigan, USA - KB3-0-1 | ecosystem: Environmental > Terrestrial > Soil > Unclassified ... | reverse complement strand
TGCGGTCCAGCACGCTCGTGTAGGGACGCTCGTCGTAGCCCGTGTAGATCTGGCGCGGGCGCGGAATCCACTCGCTCGTGTGTCACCGCGAAGCCGGCCTGGCGGAGCGTCCGCACCAGGAGCAACGCGTCGTTCTCCGAGTCCTCTACCAGAAGCAGCCGAAGGGGCGTGGGCAACGCGGCCCTCCTCTCTCAGAAACGTGCGCCGTACGAGCGAAAGCATACGCCGCGTTCAGCGAAGTGCAAGGTTGCGTGGGCGAACGCGCACGAGCCGTTCAGAAGTGATGCACCGTCGCCTTCCTGTGCAGTAACCATGAGCGCACGCGCCCGCCAAGAAAAAACGCGGTGCGAAAGCCATTCGCACCGCGTTCTTCTCGGGTCATGACCCGGTGGCTCAGACCTTCTTTGTGCGGTCCAGCACGCTCGTGTAGGGACGCTCGTCGTAGCCCGTGTAGATCTGGCGCGGGCGCGCGATCTTCTGCTCCTTGTCGAGCAGCATCTCCTCCCACTGCGCCGCCCATCCCGCCACGCGCGGAATCGCGAACAGCACCGTGAAGTAGTCCGTCGGGAACTTGAGCGCGCGGTAGATGAGGCCCGTATAGAAGTCCACGTTCGGGTACAGCTTGCGCTCGCGGAAATAGGAATCTTCGAGCGCGCGCCGCTCGAGCTCGAGCGCAATCTCGAGATCCTTGTCCATCCCGGTCACCTTGAACACGTCGTACGCGAGCTCCTTCACGATCTTTGCCCGCGGATCGTAGCTCTTGTACACGCGGTGGCCGAAGCCCATGAGGCGCGAGCCTTTCCCGCTCTTCACCTCGTCGACGAACGCGGGCACGTTCTTCACGTCGCCGATCTGGTTGATCATGCGGAGCACGGCTTCATTGGCCCCGCCGTGCAGCGGGCCATAGAGCGCGGCGATGCCCGCCGCGACCGCGGAGAAGGGATCGACCTGCGACGAGCCCACCGCGCGCACCGCATTCGTCGAGCAATTCTGCTCATGGTCCGCGTGGAGGATGAACAGGACGTCGATCGCGCGGGCAAAAATGGGATCGGCGACGTACTTCGTCTCCGACATCCGCGCGATCATCGACAGGAAGTTCTCGGAATACGAGAGATCGTTGTCGGGATAGACGTACGGCAGGCCCTTCACGTGCCGGTACGCGAACGCCGCGATCGTCGGCACCTTCGCGAGCAGACGAATGATGGAGATATCGCGCTGCTTGCGATCGTGAATGTCCTTCGCTTCGGGATAGAACGACGAGAGCGCCGCGACCGCGGCGCACAACATCGACATCGGGTGCGCGTCGTACCGGAATCCCTCGAGAAAGCGCTTGAGATTCTCGTGGATGTACGTGTGGTACGTGATGTCGTGAACGAACTGATCGTAGTCTGCCTGAGACGGCAGCTCTCCGTTCCGCAGCAGATACGCGACCTCGAGGAACGACGCTTTCTCCGCGAGCTGGTCGATGGGATATCCGCGATAACGCAGAATGCCCTTGTCGCCGTCGATGAACGTGATGGCGGAACGACACGACGCCGTGTTCATGAACGCCGGATCGTAGCCCATCACGCCGAAATCATCCGGCCCGGTCACGATCTGCTTGAGATCGAGCGTGCGAATCGTGCCGTCGGTGATCGGCAGCTTGTACTGCTTGCCGGTGCGTGAATCCGTGATGTCGAGGTGTCCCTCGCTCGGAGGCGGGGGGGGTGCTGCAGTCTTACCAGGAGTGGGCATAGGCGTTGTTGGGTGCGCGAAGATGTCCGCGAAAGTTAGTCTATCTGCGGCGGGGCATCGACTCGCCGTATGGTGTAAAGCCCGACCGGCGAACCACGATCCACCCGACGGCCAGCCCCGCGCACGCGATCAACGCGTTCGTAACGTCGAGGAAACGGTCCACGATCACGAGGTGCCCGGCCTCGATCCCCCAGGCGAGCAGAATGGCCGGCGCGAGGTGGGCGAGCAGCCCCCTCGTCCGCAGGGGCCACACCGCCAGCAGCGCGCCAAGCGGGACGTACAGCAGGAACTGCTGCGCGACGTGCACCGCACTGAAGACGTCGGCCCGCACGGCGAGCGACGCCAGGGGCATGAGCTGCTCCCGGTTGAACTGCCGGCTGATCGAGACAGCGTCGAAGCTCGGTACGAACGGACGAAGGCCCCAAACCACGAGCAGTGCCATGTACCCGAGGATCACGAGACGCGCCCGGTGCGGGCCGCGGATCGACCGCGTGAGTGCCGGGAGCGCCGCCCGGGCAAAAGCAGCCCCGGCGAGCACCGAAACCGCGTCCGTTGCCACGACCTCCCAACGGATGGGAAGACCGTAGAGTCCGTGCGACACGTGAAGCACCGTGGCGCCCACGAGGCCCATAACGCCGATCGCTGCCACCGCGGGCTTCGTAATCGCGCCGTGCTCTCCCACGAGCATCACGACGACAAAACCGCCGGCGAAATAGAGCGGCACATCCGACAACCGGATGGCCGTCAGCGCCAGTGGCAGAGACATCTGTATCGACATCCGGAGGAGGCCGAGGGGCCCGATGCCGAGCCCGCTCCGCTCCTTCGATTCGAACAGCGGCGTCAGCGCCTCGCAGGCAAGTGCGCCGAGATAGGCGGCGACGAGGATGTTGGTGGGAACGCCAAGATAGGACTTGGCGCCGCGACGACGCTCGACCGCCTCGATGATCGCGAGGATGGCCACGGCGCCCGCCAGCGTGCCGAGCGTGTTCGTGCAGACGTCGATCCAGCTCGCCGTTCGTACGGGCGAGAAACACTGAAGTCCTTCGACGGTCGCGCTCAGCAGGCATCCCGCGACCGTCGCGGCGCGAACGCTCGGCCGGCGCGACGTGGCGGTCACGATCCACACCACCCCCATGCCCGCGAAGAGCGCGATGTTGCGGATCCCGTCAATCGCGTCGCGCCACTCGAGCGACAGCGACACGGCGCGCCGCAAACGCTCCGCCGCCGCCGCGGGGTCCCACGTGAATTGCAGGTTGGCCAGCGTCGCCAGGAGGACGATGGCGATGTACGCGACGCGGGCACCAACAGAGAATGCCCGAGTGCCCGAATACCCGATTACCCGATTACCCGATTGGCGATTGGCGATTGGCGATTGGCGATTGTGCATTCGGGTATTCGGCAATCGGGTATTCGGGTATTCGGGCAATCGAGGAATGTATTAAGCTCTCGTCATGTCAGACGAACTGAGCCCTCTTTCCCGGCGCGCGCTACTCAAGTCCGCCGCCGCATCCAGCGCCGGTCTGGCGCTCGCCAAACTCGGTTTGAGCGCGGCGCCCGTCGCCCCGGACGCGCCCGCTCCGCCGCGCCTTGCCGCAACGATGGCCGGTGTGCCGTTCGAAAAACGCGACACGCTCCGCGTTGCCATCGTGGGTACCGGCCTTCGCGGCCGAAGCATGCTCGGCGAATGGCTCGGCGTCGACAACGTGAAGATCACCGCGCTCTGCGATGTCGTGCCCGACAAGGTCGAGCTGGCCAAACGCGCCATGCAGCGCGCGGGACATGCCTATGAGCCAGCCGTGTTCACGAACGGCGAGCGCGATTTCGAGCGGCTCGTCCAGCGCGACGACATCGACTTCGTGTACACGGCGACGCCGTGGCCGTGGCACGTGCCGGTGATGCTGGCCGCGATGGCGAACGGGAAGCACTGCGGCACTGAAGTGCCCGCGGCCACGACGATCGACGACTGCTGGAAGCTCGTCGACGCGTCGGAGAAGTCGCGGCGGCACTGCATGATCATGGAAAACTGCTGCTACAGCGAGAACGAGCTCATGGTGCTCACCATGACGCGCGCCGGTGTGTTCGGCGAGGTGCTCGCCGGCGGCGCGGCGTACAACCACGATCTCCGGTCGATTCTGTTCGAGAACAAGGACGAGGGCCTCTGGCGCCGCATTCCGCACACGCAGCGGAACGGCAACTTCTATCCCACGCACGGCCTCGGCCCGGTCGCGTCGTACATGGGCGTCAACCGCGGCGACCGGCTGGACTACATGGTGTCCATGAGCACGCCGGAGTTCGGCCTCACGGCGTGGCGCGCGGCGACGGAGCCAAAGGATTCGCCCAAGTGGAAGGAGAAGTACGTCGAGGGGGACGTGAACAAGTCGCTCATTCGCACCGTGAAGGGACGCATCATTCTCCTCGAGCACGACGTGGTGAATCCGCGTCCGTACAGCCGGATCAACAGCTTGCAGGGCACGAAGGGAATCTTCGAGGATTATCCGGCGCGCGTGTACATCGAGGGCGAGTCAAAGAGTGAGGCGTTCCAGCCCATCGACAAGTACAAGACGCAGTACCAGCACGGGATGTGGAAGACCTGGGGTGAGCGCGCCAAGACGGGCGGGCACGGGGGCATGGACTACATCCAGGCCGCCCGTACCGCGCAGTGCTTCCACGAAGGGCTGCCGCCGGACATCGACGTGTACGACGCGGCGGCCTGGAGCGCGCCGGGCCCGCTGTCCGAGCTCTCCGTCGCGAAGAAAGGACAGCCGATGGCTGTCCCGGATTTCACACGCGGCGAGTGGCAGAAGGCGCGGGCGTCATTTTGAACGCGAGAACCGACGATACGTTCGCCTTTACGTAGTGTTCGCCTTCACGTAGTTCGCCTTAACGCTGTTGCAGTTACGGCTGCTTCGGCGGCGGCGCCCCCGCCCGTGTGGCGCGCGGCTGCTTTGCGGCTCTCGCCGCCACCATCTGGTCGAACTCCGCCTGATCTATGTACGTGACGTCGATCCAGCAGTGTGCCATCTCGTCGACGGTGCGGTCTCCCCACCCGACCCATTGGCGCGGATCGGGGTTGTTCGGATTGTCGGCGGTGTTGTCGTGCCACGCCGTGAACACCAGCATGGTGCCCTTCGGCAGCAGCGGCGCCACGCTGTCGGCATAGACATAGTTCACGTGCCAGTTCCACTGGAAATTGTTGACCTGGCTGATCAGCTCCTTGCGGCCGTTCGGGTACACGACCTCGAGTGACATCGCCTTTCCGCGCATGTGCATGTGCGGCTGGAAATTCTCGATACGCGCATTGGCCTGAAGCACGTAGAAGTTTTGCGTCATCGTACGCGAGAACGGTGCGATGTCGAGATCCGATCCACGACTGACATCGAACAGCCGGAGCACGGTGCGGTGCGCCGGGACGACGCCCTTCGGATAGAAGTACACCGCGAGCTCAACCGCTTCGTCCTTGAACTCCTCGCCGATCGAGTGCGTGTGGATCTCCCAGCGAATCTTCGAGCCGGGGAGAAGAAGCTTTCCCGCGTCGCTCGGGAAGATCTGTCCCGTCTTGCCGACCGCCCATTCCATGAAGAGGCCCGCGTTGGACTGCGCGTCGTGCGCGTCATGCGCGAGTCCGGTCACGCCGTCCTCTTCCTGCTGCAACAGCGTCGCGAGCACGTGGTGCACGACCTTCTTCGCCATCGGGTGCACGGGCTTGATCTCGATCGCGCGCACCCAACGCGGCTCCGCGATGTTCACATCGGTCACGGGACGGAACCACTTGTCCTGCCCCGCCGCCGACACGGTGAAATTCTGGGAGCGAATGATGAGGTCGGGCGCGCCGTACGTGCTGGCGAGCTGCCACTGACTCGGATCGGGGAATTTGACCGGCGGCGGCAGGTCGCTCGGATTGCCGAGCGGAGCGCCCGCGTCGACCCAATTCACGATCTTCGCAATCTGGTCGTCGGTGAGGCCGCGATCGTTCTTGAACGCCTGAATCCCGACCGTGCGGTCGATGTGCCATGGCGGCATCCGGCGTTCGGACACGTTCTCGCGGATCTTGTCCATCACGTCCTTCGCGTCCTCGTACGTCAGCAGCGACATCGGCGCGATCGAATTCGGCTGATGGCACACCTGGCATTTCTGCTGGAAGATCGGCGCGATGTCCTTCGCGTACGTGACGGACGCGGCTCGCGGACCCGGCAGCGGCAGAATCTTGAGCTGGGTAACCGTTGCAGGATACGTGACAGAGCCCGAGCTCTGCGCGTGCAGTATAACGGGTGCGGCCAATAGCGCGGCGCGAAGGATGTTGGATCTCATCGTCTCGTCCTCTCGTGTTCTCGTCTTCTACGGATTCACGATCACCCGCACGAAACCGTTCGTCCAGCAACACTGCGCATGTCCCGCGCCGGCCACCGGTGAATCAGTCGCGCGTACGCGAAGTATGTACTCACCGGGCGCGCTGAACTTCGCCCACGTTTTCGCCGTGCCACCTGCAGCTGGTACACTCGCCGTCGGCGTCGAGAACTTCACGGCCCCAGGTCCCTGGTGCAGGAACCACACAAGCGACGTCTGCGGCCCCGCACCCGCGCGCCCGCCGCCGCCGCGACCGGCGCCCCCACGGCCCGCGCCTGCGGCCGCGGGAACCGCTGCCGCCAGGGCCGCTGCGGGCGACCTGCCGTCGTCCTTTTCCCAAACGGTGATTTGCAAAGAGTCCCGAATGGAGACCGGCGGAAGTGTCGCCGTGTAACCCGCCGGCCCACGGGCGACTGGTCCGTCCTCGGCGAATCGCAGCTCTGGCGGAGTGTTTCCCGAGCCGACCTCGCCCTCGAGCGCGTCGATCTGCCATTCCGCCCGCAGGGACCCCGGAATCGCATACTTCTCGCCGCGGACGGTGAGCGTCCATGTCACGGTCTTGGTGCCGAAATCCGCAGGGACTTTGACCGCGAACACACCCCAGTGCCTGCGCGTCTCGAAATGCGTTGGCTGCCCTTGGTTTGCGGGCCCCGGTGAGATGGCGTTCTCAGTGCCGATCGGAATGTCGATCGTCTCCTTGTCGTTCCGGTTGAAGTAGCCGAACGAGATGCTGAACGTGCCATCCTGGTTCTTGTACCACCCCTCGAACACGGGGAAAACGGCCTGGCCGGATTGCGTGACAGGAGCGAGCGGGCGCTGTGTCTGCGCGTCGAGACGTGGAGCGGCGAGAAGCAGCGGCGCGAGAAGCCCGAATCGGAGCAGAATTGAAAGTCGCATGCGCTTGCAAGTTCACGCCGCCCTGACGCCGTGGCAACCCTCGTGACGCTCCCATCGTGTGCGCGTTATCTATCGTCAGCGACTTCCAGGAGACCGCATGCGCACCGCGGGGATGCTCTTTGGCACGATCGCGGCAGCTGGCATTGTCAGCGCCGACGCGGTTCGCACGCCTCAGGACGAGGGGTGGACGGATCAGTTCGGCGTCGACCGGGCGGACTTCCGGTCGACTGGCCGTAACCCGTACTTCGTGCTCGAACCCGGGTATGCGCTCGTGCTGGAGCACGGCCAGCAGCGCCTGGTCGTGACGGTGCTCCCCGAGACCAAAGTGGTCGATGGCGTCGAAACGCGCATCGTGGAAGAACGCGAATCCGATGGTTCGAATCTGGTCGAAGTGTCCCGCAACTACTTCGCGATCAGCAGCCGGACCAACGCCGTCTTCTATTTCGGGGAAGACGTCGACGCCTACAAGAACGGCCGGATCGACAACCACGAGGGAAGCTGGCTGGCGGGTGTGAACGGGGCGCGATTCGGCCTCATGATGCCCGGCCTCCCCCTCCTCCGCGCCCGCTACTATCAGGAAATCGCGCCCAAGGTGGCCATGGACCGGGCCGAAGTGCTGAGCATGAACGGCACGTTCACGAGCGGCGCCGGCAAGTTCACGGGCGTGCTCCGGATCGAAGAAAGCACCCCCCTCGAGCACTTCTCGAAGGAAGCCAAGCTGTATGCTCCGGGGGTCGGGCTCGTGGAAGACGGCTCGCTGACGCTCGTCAGATATGGTATGAATGTCGCGGCCAGGTAATCAGGCCGCGGCCGCATTGCGGTCGTATTCCCAGACCCAGCCCATGCTCCGGATCGAACGCGCGGCACTCACCGACGTCGATGAGATTCAGCTCGTGCTTCGCGAAACGTGGCTCGACACGTATCGCGAGCATCTGGCGCAGGCCACGCTCGAGGAAGTCACCGAAGTGTGGCACGCGGCGGCGCTCATCGCAGCGCGTGTGCAGGACCCCGACATTTTTTTCGCGGTGGCGCGCGAGGAAAGCGGGCGCATGTGCGGCCTCGTCACGGCGGCGCTGCGGCCGCCCAACGATCTCTTCATCTACCGTCTCTACGTCCGCCCCGGCCATCAGAAGCAGGGCGTCGGCACCGCGTTACTCAGCGAAACTCTGTCGATGTTTCCGGGCGTCGCGCGCGTGATGCTGCAGGTCGTGGCGGAGAACGAGAAAGGCTTCGCGTTCTGGAAGAAGCATGGATTTCACGAGTATGGCGTGAAAGACGAGGTGGTCGCCGGCGAAGCGGTCCGTGTCACCGCCATGGAGCGGCTGCGCTGAGCGTCAGCCCTTGAATACGAAGTACACCGCCCCGCACATGCACAGCCCCGCCCACACGTAATTCAGCTTCACGGGCTCGCGCATGTACAGCCACGCGAACGGCACGAACACACTGAGCGTGATGACTTCCTGGATGATCTTGAGCTGGCCAAGGGAAATGTTGCCGGCGTGACCGATGCGATTCGCCGGCACCTGCAGGAGGTACTCGAACAGCGCGATTCCCCAGCTCACGAGCGCCGCGACGATCCAGGGTTTGTGGCTCAGGTTTTTGAGGTGCGCGTACCAGGCGAACGTCATGAACACGTTCGACATCACGAGCAGGATGATGGTCTTGATGATGGGAGGCATGCCGAATCGTCACCCCGTCAATCCGTCAATCGCGGCGTCCGTCAATTCATGAACGCGCTGCGCATCACGAACCACACGTTCGCGGGCCGCTCAGCGAGTCGCCGCATGTACCACGGGAACCACTTCTCGCCGTAGCTGATCAGGCATTTCACCGCGTGCCCCTCGGACGCGAGACGGCGCTGTTCCTGCATGCGAATGCCGTACAGCATGTGGATCTCGTATTTGTTCTTGTCGAGCTTGAGCTGCCCGGCGCGACCGATCAGGTGCTGAATGATGCTGAGGTCGTGCGTGCCGAAGATGGGCGTCGCCGCGCCGCGTGACGCCGCCTCGAGGAGGCGCTCGGCAACGGCGATGTAGTTGAGATCCACATCTTTCTTGGCCGGAAAGGCGATGTGCGGCGGCTCGGCGTACGCGCCCTTCACGAGCCGGATCATCGGCTTGAGATCCATGAGCCCGTCGACGTCCTGAGCCGTGCGGTGCAGGTACGCCTGGATCGCGAGGCCGATCGGTTCGTACTTGCTCCGTACTTTGCGGTAGAGATCGAGCGTGCGGTCGACGTACGGCGAATCCTCCATATCGATCCAGAGCTGGCTGCCGGACTCGACGGCCTTCGCCGCGAGCGTCTCGAGGTGCGCGAGACATCCGTCAAAGGACAGATCGATTCCGAGCTGCGTCGGCTTGACCGACACGACGACCGGCAGGCGCTCGCGCTTGATGATGTCGTAGGCCCCGAGGTAGTGGTCCCGGACCGCGTCGGCCTGCGACTCGCCCGTGAGCGCCTCCCCCAGGCGCGTGATCACGACGCCGATACGGGATGGGGCGAGCTCCTTCGCCGCCCCCAGTGCATCGCTCAGCTCCTCGCCGGGCATGAAGCGCTTGACGGCCCGGCGCGCGAATGGGCGGCGCATGAAGCGCTCGGCCAGCCACCGGCTGCGCGACGCGCGGAGAAGGACATTGCGTGCGATCGACATGCGCGAAATATGAGAGGGCTCTTGCCGCTGCCGCCATATCCCAGCACTTTGCCGGACATGCCCATGACACCAAGTACCGCGACCGAATCGATCGTGTGGTCGGGGTCGCCATCGCAGTGGCTCAACTTCGGTACCTTTCTTCTCTGCATCATCATCGCGGCCGCGATCGTGACCGGCGCGATCTACTGGGCGCAGCCAAAGCTGTACATCGCGCTGGTGCTGCCGGTGTTCGTGGCGTTCCGCGCGTTCGTGCGCGTGCGCTCGATGAAGATCGAAGTCACGACCGAACGCATCACGACGCAGGTGGGGATTTTCTCGCGGCGTCGCGAGGATCTCGAGCTGTACCGCGTCAAGGACTCGGTGCTGATCGAGCCGTTTTTGCTCCGGATCGTGCGGCGAGCCACGATTCAGCTCCGTTCATCGGACCGAACGACGCCGAACATGATGCTGCCCGCGATCGCCAACGCCGAAGCCCTGCGCCAGCAGATCCGGGCGAACGTCGAGCGCCTGCGTGCGCAGCGCGGCGTGCGCGAGATGGACATGGATGTCGAGCGCGATGGCTGACCGGGGTATGACCATGCAGGCATTCCCTGGAGGACGGCATGATCAGGAAGCTGGCAGCGGGCGGCTATCGCCTCTATTCACGCAAGAAGAATCCGAAGACCGGCAAGCGCAGGAACCTCGGCACGTTCAAGTCGCGCGCTGCAGCAGAGAAGCACGAACGCGCGGTGCAGTACTTCAAGCACCACTGAGTCTCGCGGGAACGACAACGCGAAGACGCGAAGGGCACGAAGGTCGCGAAGAACAACAACAACTGATTGCTGTGGGGGTGCTTCGCGGGCTTCGCGCCCTTCGCGCCTTCGCGTTGTCGTTCATGTTGTTGCCCTGCGCTGGAAGGACCGCGACTGCCCAGACCGAAAAGGACTGGATTAATCTCTTCAACGGCCGCGATATCAACGACTGGGTCGTGAAGATCGCGAAGCACGACGTCGGCGAGAATTACGGCAACACGTTCCGCGTCGTGAACGGCGTACTGACGGTGTCATACGACCAGTACGGCGGCACGTTCGGCAATCAGTTCGGCCACCTTTTTTACAAGCAGCCGTTCTCGTACTACCACCTCGTGGTCGAATACCGGTTCGTCGGAGATTGGCTGAAGGACACGCCGGAGTGGGCGTACCGGAACAGCGGCGCCATGCTCCACGGCCAGGACCCGAAGACGATGCTGCGCGACCAGGACTTCCCGATCTCGATCGAGTTCCAGCTCCTCGGAGGCCTGAGCGACGGGAAACCACGGCCCACGGGCAATATGTGTTCACCGGGCACAGAGGTGTTCATCAACGGCGCCATGGCCCGCTCACACTGCGTCAACTCCACATCGAAGACATACGACGGTGATCAATGGGTGCGCACCGAGGCAATCGTGCTCGGCGATTCGCTCATGAAATTCATCGTGAACGGCGACACGGTGCTGCGTCTTACCAAACCGCAGATCGGCGGTGGCAGCGTGAACGGCTTTGATCCCGCGGTCAAAGTGAACGGCAAGCCGCTCACGGAAGGCTGGATTTCGCTGCAGAGCGAGGGCTCTCCCGTCGAGTTCCGGCTGGTGAAACTGCTCAACCTGTCGGGGTGCATGGACAAGAGCTCGCCGAAATACCGGGCGTATTTCGTCAAGAGCGAGGCCTGCAAATAGCGATGCCGAAGCCCACCCGCCTGCAGACGTACGAAACCCCCGAGATCACGGTGACATTCGATCCCATGATCTGCCGCCACACGGGCGTGTGCTTGCGCGGGCTTCCGCTGGTCTTTGACGTGCGGCGAAAACGCTGGGTGGCCCCCGAGGCCGCGCCCGCGGCGGACGTGGCCGCGCAGGTGGCGCGTTGTCCGTCTGGTGCGCTGCGGGCCTTACTGAAGAACAGGGAATAGCGCAGGACGTTCTTACTTTCCCCAGGGTAGCGCGACCGAGTTTGCGGCGGCGTACTCGATCAGCTTCTCCAGGTCCGCGCGACCATCCGCCCCCATCTTCACGAGCACTTCGCGCCTCGTCAGCTGCGCGCCCGCGAGGGTCACCTTTCCTTCGAGTTTCGCATCGGCCATCTGCGTCACCGCGTCCTTTGCGTGCACGAAGGACTTTGCGAGCATGTCCGCGATGCGCGCACGGTCCACGATGGTCGTGTCCCCTCCCGGCGGGATGCGCACGTTCATCGCCGCGGCCACGCCGGCCGCGCTGGGCAGCGTGAGGTTCGTGCGTACCACGTGCATGAACGTTTCGCTCACCGATGGCGCGCCGGCTTGGGGCCGCCAGGACATCTTTTCCTTCGGGAACGCGTTCACGAGCGCGCCGAGCTTGTTGCCTGTATCGTCGAGCTGCGCGATCAGGTCTTTGCGAAAGTCCTGGGCTTCAAGACTACCGGCGAGAAACGCGAGCAGTGCAACGACACGCGGAACGGGAAACGGGAAGCGGGTCATGCCGCACCGGACCTTTAGTTACCGCCGCGTCCCCGACCGCCGGCCCCGCCCGCCGGATCCTTGATTTCGTAATTCACCGGCGGAATCGCGTCGGCCAGCCACGTCACGAAATAATCCCAGCGGCGACGCATCATGTAGTTGCTCGCCGCGCCGTAGCCGTGCTGGACGTTCGGGATCATGAGCAGATCGAAGGACTTGTTCGCCTTGATGAGCGCATCGACAACGAGCAGCGTGTTGTACGGCGGGACATTGTTGTCCATCGTGCCGTGCGCGAGCAACAGGTGACCCTTTAGGTTCTTGGCCTGAAGCTGGTTCGCCTCGAGATCGTAGTTGTCGGTGCCGTCGGGATTCTTCGTCAGCAAGCCCTGATAGCGCTCGCCCCAGTCGTCTTCGTATTCGCGCTGGTCGTGGTTGCCTGATTCCGAAATGCCGACCTTGAAGAAATCGGGAAAGCGGAACATCGCGTCAGCGGTAATGAATCCGCCGCCCGAATGTCCCCACATCGCAGCCCTGTCGATGTCGATGTACGGGAACTGCTTCGCGAGATCCTTCATGCCCGCGACCTGATCGGGCACCGTGTTATCGCGCCCCATGCGGCCGTAGTAGTAGTCGTGGAACGACTTCGAGCGGCCCGGCGTACCGCGCCCGTCAATCGAAACGACGACGAAACCGAGCTCGGCGAGTGCCTGCTTGTCGCCGCGCGCGGCGGTGAACGTGCGGCCACCCACGCTTCCGCTTTGCGGGCCGGGATACGCGTTGTTGATGATGCCGTACTTCTTCGACGGATCGAGGTTCGTGGGCACGAACATCATGCCGTAGAGATCCGTCTTGCCGTCTTCCGCTTTCACCTTGATCGCCTTCGGGGGCTTCCAGCCCGTGGCCATCAGTTTCGAGATGTCCGCTTTCTCGAGGGGCATCACGAGCTTGCCCATCGCGTCGCGCAGGCCCACGACGGGAGGCGTGTCGCACTTCGAGTACGTGTCGACGATGTACTTGCCGTCCGGCGAGATCTGATATGAGTGATCGCCGTCGTCGGGCGTGAGCGACACCTGATTCTTGCCATCGAGCCCGACGCGATAGAGATGCGAGAAGTACGGGTCCTGCCCGGCTTCCTTGCCGTTTGCCGCAAACCACAGCGTACGCGACGTGTCGTCGAGACGAACGATCGACGTGGCCGGGCCCGCGCCGTTCGTCACCTGATTCTTGAGCGCGCCGGTGTTGAGGTCGTGCAGATAGAGCTGGCCCCAGTCATCCTTCTGCGAATACCAGAGCACTTCGTTCGTTTTCCAGAGCACGCGCCAGCCGATGCGCGATTCATAGTGCGTCGGCACGGTTTCGTTCAGGACCTTTCGCACGGCGCCCGTCGACGCGTTCGCCACGTAGAGCGTCGATGACTTGTGATCGCGTGTGGTCGTCGCGAGCGCGAGCTGCGAACCGTCGGGACTCCAGTTGTAGTCCGCGACGGTGATGTTGTCGCCGATCGTACCGCGGTGCGGCTGCGGCGGGAGCTGGAGTCGCGTGACTTTCCCGGCGTCGACGTCGATGATGACGTGCGACAGCATGGCGATCGCGCTGTCGCCCGGCAGCGGATACTTCCACTGCTGAAGCGTGGGATGGCCGACCTTCGTCTGCACGAGATACATGTCGCCGACGTTGCGCTCATCCTGCTGCGCGGTCGCGATCTTCTTCGAGTCAGGCGACCACACGAGAATCGGATTGCCAGCGCCCGTGGTACCGGTGCCCGCCCAACCCGCGTTGTCGGTCGCGTACCCGAAATACTTCTGGCCGTCGGTCGTGAGCTGTTTGTCGGTACCGGCTGTGTTGTCGCGCACCCAGAGATTCCAGTCCTTGAGGTACGCGTTCTTGGTGCCGTCGGGCGATGCCACGCCGCCCGGACCACCTGCGCCGCCGCGGCCACCACCGCCACCTCGGCCACCGCGCCCGCCACGACCGCCGCCCGCATTCGGCGTAAGTGTCGCGCCATCACACGTCGTCACCGCCGGCGCCGCACCTGGACACGTCTGCCGCGTCTTCTTCGCGGGATCGACGACGACGACTTCCTGTCCGGTGAGCGTTGTGGTGTTGTACCAGAAACGCCCGTCGGGCAGCCAGTTTGCCGCAACCGTTCCGCCGACAACAAGACCGTTCAGGCTGGGCCCGAGCATCTTCACCGCGCGATCGTAATCCGCGGCGGTGTACTGGCGCCTGGCCTGTGCGTGCGCAATGAGCGGGAACGCGACGGTGACTGCCGCGAAGAAGCGTACGTGCTTGTTCATTTGATTCCTCGTAAGAAACTCGCGTACTACTGGCTACTGCTTGCGCCGCGGGGTCGGTGGAGGAGCGTTCTTGAGCGCCGCGCAGGACTCTGCAGTGCTGCATTGCGGTTGAAGCATCTGCGCACCACCCGCTCCACCCGCTCCGTCGACCAGTGATGTAGGCGCCACCGTGCCAAGCCGGACGTCATCCACGACCCATCCTCGGAATCCATTGTAGAGCTCGTCCACCGAGTCAAACAAGAAGACGATCTTGACGGTCTTGCCGCCGAGGTTGGCAGCAGGCGCCGTCCGCAGCACGAACACCGGTGCGGCATTCACTCCGCCCGACGTCGTCGGCACGGACTCAAGGACATCAGGATTCGACAATTCATCATTCAGCTGACCAAAGAGCAGGACCTGGTTTGTTCCAGCATCAAGGATCTCATACTGCATGAGATCGTGTCCGGTGATTTCCTGGGATTCAATTTCGAACCAGCTGCGGAAACTCAGGAACAACGAATTCTGGCCTGCCGGCACGACGATATTGGGCGACGTAAGCTGCCCCGTAATTCTGGCTGCCGACGTTCCTCCGTCACCGGAGAAGCACGTACCACCAGCGCCGAGATAGTTGCCGCTCGACAATGAGGCGAGCCAGCCGTAGCGCGTCCCTTGCGGCGCCGCTGGCGACCGTCCGGATGCATCACTGCCGGCAGCGCTTATACACGTCGGAAACGCGGTATTGGCGACATTTGCCACGCCGGCGTTTGTCGACGTCCCCGCGGGAGTCCAGGCGGCGTCGCCCGTTTCAAAACCATTTTGGAAAATGTTCTGGCCGGTTGCACCGCCCACGGTGACGGTGCGCGTTCCGAACAAGGTTGCGCTTACGCGCGCAGTGATCGTTGCCGTTCCGTTCGAGACCGCGGTCACCAAACCCGATGTTGCGTTCACCGTCGCCACACTGGCCGCGGAGGTTTCCCACGTGATCGTTGGCTGCGTGGTGAGGTTGTTCCCGTTCGCATCGCGCGCGACTGCTGTGAACTGTGTCGTGCCACCGATCGTCGCGATCGTCTGAGTGCCCGAGACAACCACAAGGGCGGCCGCCTGCTGCACTGTGAGCGTCGTCGTCCCGCTCACATTCTGCGACGAAGCGGTCGCCGTCACAGTCGTCGTGCCGTTGCCCACAGCGCGCATCAGACCGTTCCCCTGATGCGTTGCGACGGCGGTGTTCGAGCTGCTGAACGCGAACGTCATGGGCGTGATTGGGGCGCCCCGCGGATCGAGCGCCTGCGCAGTGAACTGCTGCTGGGCGCCGAAGCTCGTGAGGGTTGGGTTCGCGGGCGTCACGGTCACGGTCTGCACTTTCACGGTGATCGTCACGGTGACCGTATCGGAGTGCGAGCCGACCGTCGCAACGATGCGCGCCGTGCCCGGCAGCAAGCCGAGCACCACGCCGGCGTCGCTCACCGACGCCTTGTCCGGGTCGAGACTGGTCCAGAACACGACCGCGCCTGAGCCGGCGCCGCCCAGCGCGGCGTTCAGCGTTGTCGTGCTGCCTTCGATGATCGACGAGGTCAGCGGCGTCACCGAGACCGACGTTACGCCGAGGTTGGTTGCGGGTCCGCGAAACACAGGCACTTGAACGGGCGTTCCGCCGCCGATCTCGCCCACGGTCAGCAGGAACGGCCCGGCCTGCCCGCTCCACTCCACCGATTCCACGCCGTTCGTGAGATTGATCAGCTCGATCGTCACGATCACGGACACCTGCTCGTCGGGAACGGGAATCGGGAAGTCGAGCTGCCATTCGTCGTCGCTCGGATTCACCGTGCGCGTCGCCGTTTCAAGCACGCGCCCGGTGCCGACCACCGTGGCCGTCAAACGAATACGATTGATCTGGAGCGGCGCGCGCTCTGCCGCGACGCCCGTCGCGACGTACTTCGGCTCCAGATGAACCGCCGCGTACCGGCCCGGCGCGACCGAGTCGCGAGTTTCAGTACAGCTCAGCGCGGCGAGAGCCAGCACTGTGAACGCGAGCGAGCGAACGGCGGTTTTGGACACGGTAGCTGCGGTAACGGTGGCACAGACGGGCCCCGGAGGGGCACCTATCAAAGGTTGCGCTCATGACGGCGGCCTAACAAGGGCTAGCTGGCAGCTGGTAGGCGGTAGCTGGTAGGGCGTAGGGGTTGGAAGGGGAGTCCGTACCGCTTTCTACAGCCTATCAGCTACCAGCTATTCAGCTATAAACACGGGGTGACGTCCAGAAGACGCGGGCCTTGCATCTTCCTTCGCGACACTCCAATCCGAGGCGAAATCTCATGCATGAATGGACCGAGCAGGCTCAGAAGGAAGCCGAGCGCAAGGTGTTCCAACTCGCCGCGAACGATGCGGATTTCCGCGCGCTGGCCCTCCGCGACGGCCGCGCCGCCGTGCAGAAGGCGACGGGCAAGTCTCTTCCCCAAGGCTTCACGATCCGCTTCGTGGATCCGGCGGGCGCGCACCTGACGGCCGTGCTTCCCCCGGCAGCGTACGAGGAACAGGAGCTCGCCGAGCATGAGCTTGCGGCGGTCGCGGGCGGCAAGGGCGGCTCGCATCATCGCGGCGGTGGCGGCGCCACGGACGACAACGGCGGCCAGGAAGGCGGAGTCAACCCGGCGCAGTAGCGGCTCGGTAGCGGCCCGTAGCAAGCCGTGGCGCGCCAGTAGCGCCGGCAGCGCGAAGAGGTTCGTTTTGAGACGCGGGGTGGCGAGTGATCGCCGCCCCGCGTTTGTCATCATCACGGGGTGTGCGTGCTCGATTTCGGAAGCTTCCGCGTGCTGACGTTCGACTGCTACGGCACGCTCATCGACTGGGAAAACGGCATCTGGAACGCCGTCGGACCCGTGCTCGCCCAGCACGGCGTGCCGGCGTCGCGCGAGTCCGTGCTCGAGCTGTACGGCAGGCTCGAATCGCGGGCGGAGCACGGCGAGTATCAGAGCTACCGGACGATTCTCCGCCGGGTGATGCAGGATCTCGCCGCGGAGCTCGGGTTCACACCGCGCACGCACGATGTGGATTGCCTGGTGGACTCGATCGGGGACTGGCAGCCCTTTCCCGACACGGTGCCGGCGCTCGCGGCGCTCAAGGCGAGGTACAAGCTCGCCATCGTCTCGAACATCGACGACGAGTTCATTGCGCAGTCCGCGCGGGCGCTCCGCGTGGAGTTCGACTGGATCGTCACGGCGCAGCAGGTGGGCTCGTACAAGCCGTCGCTCAACAATTTCCGCACGGCCCTGGCGAGAATCGGAGAGCCCCAGTCGCGCGTGCTGCACGTGGCACAGAGCCTGTTCCACGACATTCAGCCGGCCAGGTCACTCGGCCTTTCGACGGTGTGGGTGAACCGCCGCCGGGGAAGAGCCGGATCGGGCGCAACGCCACCGTCCGACGCGAAGCCGGACTTCGAGGTTCCGGATCTTCTGTCACTCGTGGACGCCATGGGCTGATGCGAGATCTCGCGAGAATCGTTCGCGCGCTGCACAAGGCACACGGGAGCGCGGGCGACCCACCGGTGCGCGATCCCTTCCGGCTCATCCTGTGGGAGCAGGTGGCATACCTCGCGGACGACGGCACGCGGCTCGCGGCGTGGCGCATCCTGGAGAAGGACGCCGGAACGTCGCCGGATGAAATCATGGCCGCGCCGCTCGCGGCGATTCGTAACGCGACCCGCGCAGGCGGCAAGATTGCGTACGAGATGCGCGCCAAGCGCATCAAGTTCGTCGCCGAACGCGTCGCGAATCTCTGGGACGGCGATCTCACGCCGGTACTGGCGCTGCCGTTCGACCGGGCGCGGCGCGAGCTCATGAAGTATCCGTCGATCGGCAAGCCCGGCGCGGAACGGATTCTCGTCCTCGCCGGGGCGTACGCCCCGCTCGCGCTCGACAGCAACGGCCTGCGTGTGCTGCTGAGGCTGGGCTACGGCAAGGACCGCGGACGGTACGACAAGACGTACGACGACGTGCAGGCCGCGGCGGCGAAGGACTTGCCCGAGACGGTCACCGTGCGGCGCACGGCGCACCTCGTCCTCCGCGCGCACGGACAGACCATCTGCCGTCGCAGCACGCCGCTCTGCGCACAATGTGTGGTGCGCGCACTCTGCCCCGTCGGACGGGCGATCTAACCGCAACGCGGAGAAAGGAGGTTACGGAGGTTTCGTGGAGCACGACAACAACAACTGCATTCCACAGACGACACGGAACACACTGACAAACGCACGGACAACAGCAAAAGCTTTTGGGGGTTGTCCGTGGCTTTCTCCGCGTTGCGTTTACGAGACCTTTCCGGCCTGGATGTCCTTCGCCACGCGTTCGCACTCTTCGAGCACACGCAGCAGGTTGCCGCTCCAGATCTTCGCGATCTCCTGTTCCGTGTAGCCACGGCGGACAAGCTCGAGGGTGACGTTGAACGTTTCCGCGGCGCTATTCCATCCATCCACGCCGCCGCCACCATCCATGTCGGAGCTGATGCCGATGTGGTCGACACCGATGAGTTTCTTCGCGTAGTCGATGTGGTCCACGAAGTCGCCCACCGTCGCACGCGGTGTCGGCGGATACTTTGCGTTGATCGCCGCCTGCCTGGCGAGATAGTCCGCACGTTTCGCCTCGGGGAACGTCGCGAGAATTGAATCAAGGGCCGCGTTACCGCCCCCCCCCCCCCCCCCCCCCCCCCCCCCCCCCCCCCCCCCCCCCCCCCCCCCCCCCCCCCCCCCCCCCCCCCCCCC
>Ga0134121_10001877_pt1 | contig 19109 bp, 12 predicted proteins | sample KB301_FD_96463 | JGI IMG/M metagenome (GOLD analysis project Ga0134121, IMG submission 96463) | Terrestrial soil microbial communities without Nitrogen fertilizer from Kellogg Biological Station, Michigan, USA - KB3-0-1 | ecosystem: Environmental > Terrestrial > Soil > Unclassified ... | reverse complement strand
TGTTGGTTGGCAAAGGCGTCGTTTATGATACCGGCGGCCTGAGCCTGAAGCCTACTCCTAACAGTATGGACTATATGAAGTGCGACATGGGTGGTGCAGCAGCGGTTGCCTGCGCGATGTATTCCATTGCGAAAGCAAAGCTGCCCGTTCATGTGATTGCTTTGGTGCCTTCAACTGACAACCGACCTTCAGGAAATGCCTATGCTCCGGGGGACGTGATTACGATGATGAGCGGGCAGACCGTGGAAGTCCTGAACACCGATGCTGAAGGCCGGATGATTCTTGCCGATGCGCTTCACTACGCAAAACGGTACAAGCCGGAGCTCGTCATGGATTTTGCAACCCTCACCGGGGCGGCCTCTGCTGCCGTCGGATCTTATGGAATGGTGTGTATGGGAACGGCGGATGAGCAGACAAAAAAAAGGATGCGAGAATCAGGGAATAAGGTTTACGAACGCCTGGCGGAATTCCCGTTCTGGGACGAGTACGACGAGCTTATCAAAAGTGATGTTGCTGAGATGAAAAATATCGGCGGACCTGTTGCGGGCGCCATCACTGCAGGAAAATTTTTGCAGCGTTACATTGATTATCCCTGGATGCACTTTGATATTGCCGGACCTGCTTATACACATTCTGCATCTTCATACAGGGGTAAGGGCGGGACGGGTTACGGCGTAAGATTTCTCTTCGACTTTTTTCAACGTGCCTGATCAGGGGAGTTTGAGGACAAAAGCCGGCAGCCAAATGATGAATAATGAATTGTGAATATTGAATATCGAACTTTAGATAATTGCCAATCGGTAACGAAGGAATATGAGCAACGAACAGGAAGGACATATAAAAGTAGGAATAACATGTGGTGACATTAACGGCATCGGTCTGGAGGTGATCATGAAAACATTCCTCGACAACCGCATGCACCAGATCTGTACACCCGTAATTTATGCCGGGCAAAAACTTGTTTCATTGCAGCGGAAACTTCTTAATCTGAATGAATTCAATTACCAGACGATCCGCAACAGCAATGAAATTATACTCAGGAAAAACAATGTTGTAAGCTGCTGGGAAGATGAGGTCGCAGTGGAGTGGGGGCAGGCTACACAAACCTCCGGAAAGTATGCATTGAAGTCGCTGGAAGCTGCCGTCAGGGACCTGGCCGACAAAAAAATTGATGTGCTGGTCACTGCACCGATCAACAAACACAATATTCAGAGCAGCGAATTCCAGTTTAAAGGGCATACTGAATACCTGGCGGCGAAATTTGAAGCACCGAAATATTTAATGATGCTTGTAAGCGATTCGTTGCGCGTTGCAGTGGCGACAGGACATATACCCGTGCAGGAAGTTTCAAAGCACATGAATATGGATACAATTGTGTCCAGGATTAAGCAAATAAACCAATCCCTGAAAAGGGATTTCGGAATCCGCAAACCACGTGTGGCTGTGCTCGGGTTGAACCCGCACGCGGGCGACAATGGGCTGATCGGAAAGGAAGAGCAGGAGGTGATTGTTCCGGCGGTGAAAAAACTTTTTGATGAAGGGAATTTCGTTTATGGGCCTTACTCAGCAGATGGTTTTTTCGGTTCAGGCTCTTACAAAAAATTTGATGCTGTGTTGGCTATGTATCACGACCAGGGGCTGATTCCGTTTAAGTCCATCAGCTTTTCTTCCGGTGTAAATTTTACAGCCGGTCTTCCGGTGATCCGCACCTCGCCTGACCACGGAACCGCTTATGACATTGCGGGCAAAGGAACTGCTTCGGAAGAGTCCATCCGGGAAGCAATGTACGTGGCCATTGATATACTCCGCAGCCGGAAAGAATATGATGAGATCAATGCAAACCCCATGGTAGTTTCAAAGGCGGGAGGACGTGACCGCGACTACTAACTACACTTCGGTTGAAGCATCAGAGATCGAAATATAAGGCAAAAAAAATCCCCGCCATGTGACGGGGATTTTTTTTCAAAGAGTATTGTAGATTACACTTTCTTCACATTCACTGCGTTCAGGCCCTTCTTGCCTTCTGTCACCTCGAATTCTACTTTATCGTTCTCACGTACTTTTTCTATCAAGCCACTGTGATGAACGAATACTTCTTGTTGGTCATCGCCTACGATAAATCCGTAGCCTTTGGCCTCATTAAAGAATTTTACTGTACCGGTTTTCATTGAAATAAATTGTTTATGATTAGTCCGCAAACATAATAGATTCAACTATTCCGAACAAATTAAAGATAAAGCACATAGGCTGTTAATCTCCCCTCTCCGCCGGAAAGGGGTCAGAGGGCGAGACCTCATCCAAGCAGTTGCTTAACCATTTGCGAAACCACCTTATTATCTGCTTTTCCCGCAAAATGTTTGGACGCTACACCCATTACTTTTCCCATTTCGGAGGCTGAAGTAGCTCCTACCTGGGCTATGATTTTTTTCAATTCATCTTTGATTTCATCTTCACTCATTTGTTTTGGAAGGAATTTTTCGATCACGGCAATTTCCTCTATTTCGCTTTTGGCGAGATCAGCGCGGTTTTGATTCTGATAAATTTCAAGAGATTCTTTCCGCTGCTTGACGAGCTTTTGCAGCATTTTCAATTCATCTTCCGGCGTGATGGCGCCGCCACCCGAAGTCTTCGCAAGCAGGATGGCTGATTTCACTGCCCGTAATGCGCGCAATGCAGCTTCGTCCTTGGCGAGCATGGCGGCTTTTAAGTCTGTGTTTATTTTTTCTTCTAATGTCATACTATTAAAGTTGAAGAACCAAAATTACAAATTCTCATATCTCATATCTATTCCTGGTACACCAGTTGCATCATGTGCACATCCAGGAATTTCCCGAACTTAAATCCCACTTCTTTCATCACTCCAACATGCCTGTATCCGAATTTTTCGTGGATGTGAATGCTGGATTCATTTCCCTGCGTAATGCGCGAAAGTACAGTATGATTTCCGGCTTTTTTTCCTTCAAGGGTTACCCATTCCAGCAGCTTGCTGCCAATGCCTTGCGCACGGAAATCCTTATGCACATAAACGCTGACTTCAACGGTGGTTTCATAAGCGCAGCGATCGCTCCACGGACTGAGGGATGCCCAACCCACGACCTTTCCTTCGTTTTCGGCAACCACGACAGGATGGTTCTCTTTGTGGTTTGCGAACCATTCGCGTTGTTTATCCATGCTCCTCAATTCCGTATCAAAGGTGGCTGTAGTATTTACAACTGCTTCGTTGTAGATGTCGAGGATGGCCTGCTGATCAGCCTGGCTTGCTTCGCGGATCGTAATCATAATCGGTGAAAATGGATTCGGTTTAGTTGTATGAAACAACAATTTCAAAAGTAAGTTTTTCCCGCCTATTGCAAAAGCAGCTTCAACTTCTCCCGTGCGCCTGCCAATTCCGGGTTTTCATTGCTGTTGCTCTTAACACATTGAGTCACAGCTTCAATTCAAAGGGAAAATGCGTAGAAAAAAAATGTAAGAATAAGGAAATATTCAGCCTAACGGATTGCATTGGGCGGAGTATAATTTTATATGAAAAAAATAATTCAACTCCTGGCTTTCATTTTCTTGTCAGCGGCTGCTTCGGCGCAACCTTACATGGACATTGCTTCGGCTTATTTTCAGCAAAGTCCGGCCGACAACGCCTCCCATTCCAAAAGGAACATGAGTACACAACTGAGTTCTGTATTCCTGAACATTCCTCTTCAGATCGACAGTGACTATATCATTGTCAATCCTGTTTATGAAAACTACCGTCTCACTATTTCCACGGAAAATGATCCCATCAATCTCACCGCAGTTTATATGCCGCTGGCCTGGGTTCATCAGTATAAAAATCCGAAATGGAGCACGGTGCTGATGGCCATTCCGCGCCTGAGCAGCGACCTTAACAAACCGCTTGACGGAAATGACTTTCAAATGGGTGGGATAGCGCTGGCTACCTACAAGAAAAAAGAGACGCTTAAATATTCTTTCGGCGCATATTACAACAGCGAATTCTTCGGCGATTATTACATTCCACTTTTGGGTATCGACTGGAACATCAACAGCAAATGGAATTTATTTGCAACACTTCCTATCAATGCCAACCTCGAATATAAGATGAACAAAACGGTGCATGCAGGCCTGGGCGTGAACCTGCTTACAAACAGCTACCGGATCGAGAACAAGGATTTCCTCCGTATCGACGACTACAATGCAAAATTCATCCTGGATATTTACATGGCGAAAAACCAGGTGATCAGCCTGGAAGCAGGTCATTCACTTTTCCGTCAATACAGGATGGGTATGATGGAGGGCAGTAAGCCTGACTATACCGCCGATCTGAATGTATCGGATGGCTACCAGTTCAAGGTGGCGTACATCTTCAGGATAAGAACCGATAAGTAATTAAGCTAACCAGGAAGTACATTTTCCCTGTACCGGTTCATTCTCACTGAATGAAGGTAGCTTCCCGCATAATGAAAAGGCGCTTTGCCAAGCTGCAGAATATTTTCTGCCGAGAGCGAGGCCGGATGCATCATTAATTTTTTCAATGCCATCAATCCCTGCCTGCTCCTGAACCTCTTATGCAGGTAGCGCTGTAGCTCCTTGTAAAAAGCTGACGGAAATGTATTCTTAAACATCAGCGCGAGTTCATCGCTGTCCGTCCAGTTGGCTTTTGCAGAAAGCTCATCCTTTACACGCTCGTAAAATTTCGTTCCCGGCAACGGGTATGATACGCTTACGCCGATGTCGTCCGGCATGAGTTCCATCACCATGTCAATTGTTTTCCTGATGTCATCCCTGGTTTCGCCGGGATATCCGAACTGCAGAAAGAAAGCTACGTTGATATGATGCTTCCTCAATAAATGGGTGGCCTCATAAATCTGTGCTACGGCCGTTCCCTTGTCCATGGCATCCAGGATTTTCTGCGAACCGCTTTCTGCTCCTACCCAAACGGTTTCGCATCCTGCCTTTGCAAGGGAGTCAATATTTTCCTCCTGTAAAAGCAAATCAACCCTCGACTGTATTTTGAATTTGATTTTTAATTTTTCCTGTTGAACAATCCCGGAAAATTCCTTCGTCCATCCGGGCTTCAGTCCGAAAATATCGTCTGTCATCCAGAAATGGTCGACATCATAATTGCGCTGAAGGTTTTTCAATTCCTGAACTACGCGTTGCGGGGAATGCACATTGTAACGGTTTCCGTAAATCGGTTTAGCACACCAGTTGCATTTGAAAGGGCAGCCCCGGGTAGTGCTGATGTTCAGGGAAAAATATCCTGATGCCTGCAGCCACCGCTTTTTGTATTCCGCTACATCTACCAGGTCCCAGGCCGGAAAAGGCAAAGAGTCCAGGTCGTGCAGCACGTCCCGTTTTTTCAGCGGAGTGGTTTGATTGTTTTGCCTGAACTGAATCCCTTCCATGTTTACCGGATCTGAGCCCGATTCGATTCTGACCAGAAGTTCCCTCAATGATATTTCACCTTCTCCAATCACAATATAATCTGCCCCATGGTCCAGGTATTCTTCCACATGGTCAGTGGCGTCGCTGCTGTTGACGATCACTTTGCACCCCTTATTTTTTGCAAGCGCCGTCATTTCGAAGGCGGCTTCCCTCATGTTGGTGAGACACATTTTCGTGAGGTAATTAAACCCGTCATCATAGATCACGAGGTAAGCGGGTTTCTCTTTTTCCAGGCAGGGAATGAGGTCATCGGGAGAAACAGAAAACATCGGATCGAAAAGCGAAACTTCAAATCCCGCATCCCGCAGAACGGAGGCAGCATGGAGGGTCCCCAGCGGCGGATAAGGTTGCATCTGCGCGAACTGCTTGGGGTCAAAGCGGAGAAAATAACTATGCGTAAACAGTATCTTCGGCATGGAGCGGGATGTTATTCGCACGTTCAATTGCGGAGAGGTTTGCGGTGTATTTTGTCAACACCTTTTCCTGGTAGCCGAGCGGGTGGTGCTTGGAAACATTTTTTCTCGAACGCAGCCTGAAGTCAAATGTAGAGGCATCAAAATGCCTGAATTTTTTCTTCCAGAATTTCAAAGTAAGGCGGAAAAAATAATTGTCAAGCTTTTCACCCGCAGATCCTGACAACAGTTTCTCGCAGAATGCCTTGAAATAATTTTTTTCTTCGGCGATCGTGTGTTCATTTTGTCTTACGGGGAAATTCGGAAGGTATTCGCCTGACCATGCATTCGCTTTCCTGAACTTCCTGTACAATGCATAATTGTAAGTGGGAATTAAAAATGAAACTTCCGTGGCTGTAAAAATATTTTTGTCAGGCACTTCCAGTGCATCTTCAGTCAAGAAATAATTTACGCAGAAATGTTTGCGCGAGTTGAGCAGAAATACTTTTTTGTAAAGTACAAGGAAGGTCCGCGCAACCCACATCCGCCCCGGGGCGGTAATAATAAAATAGTCGATGTCCGATTCATTGTCCATGTAATTCTTGGAGAGGGAACCGGACAATGCAACTGCCCTCACAAACGGAAACCGGGCGATGCGCCTTGAATACTTCCCCGCCGTCTGCAGCGATTTTTCAGCGCTTTGTTCCCCCCTCGTCCTTCTTTCCACTACACCGGCATTGTTGTGAAGAAAATAATATCCGCTTTCCAGTTTAAGCAGTCCGCGCCTGTGGAGTTCTTCAGCAGCTTTTGCAGTTTCAGATTCTCCGTGTCCGGCAATTTGAAGAAGCTGGAAAATTTCCATGGCCTTCAACGGGTGAGAGAAGATGTCGAAATAGGCAAGCGTCCTGATGACGGCCGCCTGCACGGGAGAAAATATTTTTTGCCCTGAAAATTCTTCAACTATTAAACTCATGAGGGTAGCTACAAAGAAAGGAATTAAATAGGATTCAAACGGTGAACAAAACCTGATCAAAGCACCAGGTAATTTGAACAAGGGTGAGAGGAAATTGTTTGCTGGTCTGCTGCATTTATTCCTCCTGGCCTGTAAAGCGGATTCTTCTCAAAGCATAAAACCCGATGCCACGGTTTTTGTCACTCAGGTAAACGATCTCGTTGTGATTGATCAATACAGCTTTCAGTTTGTGATCGCCGACGGTTGTGAATTGTTCCGGGAAATCAAATTGGTCATTAATGATGGAGATATTCTGAACTGCGAAGACGGGATCCCGGAGACCGATTATTTTCTCCTGAGGGCCGCTGTCCTGCAGGGTTTTCAGGACTAGGTTCTTTCCCTTGAATTCAAAGTCATAGGAGAGCAATGATACCTCTTTATCGAGGAAATATTCGCTGCCATCCCTGGAACTCTTTGAGAACAGCATGGCTCCTGAAATAAAAATGACCAGGCAGAGCGCCAATGCGGCCGCGTCCTTGTGCAATGTCAAATGTTTATGACAGCAGGCGAAAAATAAAATCAACAGGAAGTATAACCTTGGAAACCGCAGGATGACAGGCAGCGATTGAAATAAACTTACCGGAACGGTACAGGCAAGGAGAGCCAGCGAAAGCATGATGAGCCGGGTGAAATGTTGCTTTCTCAGTGCTTCAACGCAAACAGGGAGAAGGAAAACCAGGCTGTAACTCGACGTGTACGCCGTGAAAAGAAGTCCGGCCATCATCGCAAAAGAGAAAGCAGAGAAGTTGTCTTTGCTTTTCTGAAGCTGTCGTACGGCAAAGAAAAATAAGATTCCCGTGCAAAGTCCGCCCAGCAATCTGAAGAGAAGAACTGAATTGAAAGCGGCCCCGGGGTTGAGGAGCTGGTCGGGAATAAAAACGTTCCTGAGTAAAACCGTTATTGATTGATAAGTGGTGGCGTAGGGATTATTTATTTCATTCATGGCCATCCGCGGAATGTAATCAATGAGGTATTGCTTCATGAGTGCCGTCCCGGTATAAAAAACAGGAGATAGAAAAAGCAGGACAGAGAAGATCAATGTCATCCCTGCCAGCCGGTAATTTTTTCGGGTCACCAGAAACAGGAGCGCAATGGCGGGAGAGATTTTTAAAACAATGGCCAGCGCATAAAATACTGCGGCGGAAATATTTTTTTTCTTTTCCCCGCTGAGAAAGCCGGCCACCATGAACCCTGTAGCCAGGAGGTAGGTCTGGCCGAAAAGGATATTGTTGCGAAAAGGAATGATCAGCAGCAGCGGAAGCGTAAAAACCCAGTCGGATTGAATCTGCAGGTGACGAAGGAGTTTCAGCAAAAAAAAACTGAAGAAAAAGACCGAAGCCAGGTTGAACAGGAATTTGGAAACATGTACGTCAAAAAAAGTGAAGGGCACGTAAAACAGCAATGTGAACGGAGGCACTACTGCATAGTTTTCAAAAAAGCTTTCATGCTGAATGTCGGGCAGCTCACGGATCAGCAGGTTGAATTTATAAGGCTCGTAGATATCACGTACGGGAACTCCCTGCAAGGCGAATTTACTTCCGTAGTAATAGTTGCCGTAATCATGTACTGGCTTCTGGTAAAATAAAAGGCACAGTACAATACCGGTGGCAAAAAAAAGAAGGGAGGCCAATGAATTTTTATCCTTCGTCATGCTCAAACAAATAACGACTGAATTTCCTGTCTGCGCAAATGAAGATGACATGCGCCTTCATAGATTTTTTTACTTTTGCCGGCCACAGATCAATTTCTCATTTTTAATTTCCGATTACACGCATGGCTACCGACCGCTTCCAGGGACACGACTATTTTTTAATGGACGAATTGCTCAGTGAAGAGCACAAGCTGATCCGCAACAGCGTTCGTGAATGGGTGAAAAAGGAAGTGTCTCCGATTGTGGAAGATGCCTGCCAGAAAGCGGAGTTCCCGAAACAATGGATCAAGGGATTGGCGGAGATCGGGGCTTTCGGTCCCTACATTCCGCAGGAGTACGGCGGCGGCGGACTGGACCAGGTTGCGTATGGATTGATCATGCAGGAGTTGGAGCGCGGCGACAGCGGTTTGCGTTCAACGGCTTCTGTGCAAAGTTCCCTGGTAATGTACCCGATCTTTACCTATGGAAGCGAAGAGCAGCGCAAAAAGTATTTGCCAAGACTGGCCAGCGGCGAGTGGATGGGATGCTTTGGTTTGACAGAGCCCGATCACGGATCGAATCCAAACGGAATGCTGAGCAATATCAAAGACAAAGGCGACCACTACCTGCTGAACGGTTCCAAGATGTGGATCAGCAATGCCCCCTTTGCGCAAATAGCTGTTGTGTGGGCAAAGGATGAGCAGGGCATTATTCGCGGCCTGATTGTAGAACGCGGCATGAAAGGTTTTTCCACTCCTGAAACACATGGCAAGTGGTCGCTGCGGGCAAGTGCTACGGGCGAGCTGGTATTTGACAACGTCCAGGTTCCGAAAGAAAATTTGTTGCCTAATGTAAAAGGCCTGAAGGGACCTCTGGGATGTCTGAACTCTGCGCGGTACGGGATCAGTTGGGGCGCTATCGGCGCGGCCATGGACTGTTATGATTCAGCCCTGCGGTATTCAAAAGAACGTGTTCAATTCGGCAAACCCATTGCGTCGTTTCAGCTGCAGCAGAAAAAACTTGCGGAGATGATTACGGAGATTACAAAAGCACAACTGCTTACCTGGCGGCTGGGTGTTTTAAAAAATGAACACCGTGCGACACCAGGACAGATCAGCATGGCGAAACGCAACAATGTGAATATGGCATTGCAGATAGCGCGAGAGGCACGCCAGATCCATGGCGGCATGGGCATTACCGGGGAATACCCGATCATGCGGCACATGATGAACCTGGAGAGCGTGATCACTTACGAGGGCACGCATGACATTCATCTGTTGATTACCGGGATGGATGTAACAGGAATTTCAGCGTTCGAATAAATTATTTTCTGTGCTTTTGTTGTTCCGGAAATATTTCCCCGGGACCAGCAGCATTCCGAAACATTCTCCGTCTTCTTTTCCCAAATGCTTATGGTGAGCTTTGTGTGCCCTGCGCAGGGCGAGGAAGTAAGAATTTTTGGTCCGCGTAAAATATTTCAATCGCTGGTGGATAAGCACCTCGTGTACGAAAAAATAAGCGATGCCGTAAAGGGTAATCCCAATGCCGATGTACATTTTGTAGTCAGCCCCGTCCATCACACCGAACATGATAAACAGCCAGCTCGGGATTGCAAAAATCAGGAAGAAGGAATCGTTCCGTTGAAGCGTATGCGGTGATCCCGTATGATGGTCCTGGTGCACCTTCCAGAGGAAGCCATGCATGAGGAATTTGTGGCTCAGCCAGGCGACGGCTTCCATGCAGCAAAAGCTGGCAGCGATAATAAATGCGTTAAAAATAACCGGGAGCATCGGTTGCAAATTTAATAAATGCACGCTTCGCTTATACCTGTTTGAAGCTTAAGATTTATTCTTCCCGAACGATGCGCATCATTTTATGATTTTCACCCGTCGTTATTTCCGCAACGTAAACGCCTGGGCGGAGGTCATTTCCGAAGGAGAGCTGCCTGCCAGCGGGTAAATTTTCGCGGCGCAGGACTTCTTTGCCGGGGAGATCCCGGATCACGATCGAATAGCTGACTCCCTCGGCAGCCGAAACGGTAAGAATAAATTCTCCCGTTGAGGGATTCGGAAATATGCTGGCATCAAAAAAAAGATCAGCGGCGGTCATCCTGTTATTCGGCGGGGGTGGAGGCGGAATATTTAAACATCCGACGAGTACTACATGGTAGGTGGAAATGTTTGAGCAACCGTTCGTATCCGTGACCTGGATCCTGTATCTGCCTGTTCCTGTTACTACATAGATATATGAAGTTGCCCCCGGCACAATCTGCATGTTATTCAGCCACTGGTACGTATATCCGGAAAAATAAGACGTAGAAAGCGTGGCCGTATCTCCAAGGCAGATGTGAATGAGTCCGGCTCCGCTGATGGATGGAACGGGCACGCTGTCTTCCCCAATCGAGATAACATTCGAAATAACCGAAGCGCAATTATTTCCGGCCATGCAGGAATAATTCCCGCTCATTCCTGCTGCATAAAAAGTATCTACAGCTCCCCCGATTGCCGAGCCGTTGAACTGCCACTGCAAACTTGTGCCGGTTGAAGAAACAAATAGCAGCACAGAATCACCTCTGCAATACACAGGCGATACCGAAGTAATACTCGCTGTGGGCGCGGCATTGAAGATGAGGTTAATTGAATTGGAAGTATCCGCTCCGCATGAATTTGAACCAATGCAGGAATAACTTCCGCCTGAAGTGGCTGCATAAAGCGTATCATTTGCGCCGGTAATATCCACACCGTTGAGCCGCCACTGAAGCGCAGTTGTTGCTTGTGCATACACCACGAAATAGGCCGTATCTCCTGTACAGAAAAGTGTATCGTTGGAAGATATCGAAACAGTAGGTAATGGGTTTACCAAAACCGCAATTGCCGATGAGGTGTCTTTACAGCCGGCCATACTTGTAATTATCACATCATATGTCCCGGTCGTAAAAACCAGCAGCGAATCCTGATTGCCGGGATAGGAGTAAACATTTCTTCTCCATAGATAAGTATAGCCAGTCCCGAAAGGAGAAGCAGCGAGGGTTACACTGTCGCCTGCGCAAAAAGTGGTTGTGCCAATTGCAGACGCAGATGCACTGAAAGGAGTCGACAGGAATATCGTGATGCTGTTTGAAATGCCTGAGCACATCCCGTTCGTAACGGTGCAACTGTAAGTTCCTGGCAATGCGGCCAAGTAGGAATAACTGCTTGCGCCGGCAATGGTGTTCGAATCCAGTTTCCAGGTATAAGTATAGCCTATGCCTCCGTAGTTCGGAACAAACATCGTTCTGACCTGTCCAAAACAAATCGAATCATTTCCATTCATGGAGAGCAAAGGAGAAATGCTGTCAGATGCAAAAACGCCGAGCGTATTTGAGGTATCTGAACAAGCGCCGTTGGTGACGATGCAGCGGTAACTTCCGGTCGTATCTGCGGCATAGGAAAAGGACGTCGCACCGCTGATTGAAGTTCCGTCCAGCAGCCATTGGTAAACGGATCCCTGGAAAACAGGGTTGATGGAAAGAAGCGCCGTTCCGCCATTGCAGAAACTTGTAGCCTGGCTTGTCGACAACGAGTCGGTGAAAACATACACTGTGGCATTGGCACAAACAGTATTGCCACAGGCTGCTTCGGCACGCACAAAATATGTTTCAGTCGAGCCTGGGGCAACTGTAATGGAGTCGCCGTTGCCTATCCACGTGCCGCCGCAATAGCCGGTATACCAGCTGTAGAACCCGCCGGGTACCAGTTGACCACCGTTCCGCATAAGCGTGACGGAATCTCCAGGGCACACTAAATTGTTCGGCGCAGAAGTTGAAACTGAAACCGGTGGCAGTGAACAGGTGGTAAATGACAACACCGTCGTATTTGCGCTGAAGGTGGTCGCCGAAGCGCAGTTCTGCCGAGCATAAACGTCATATGCGATACCTCCCGACAATCCTGTAATCACATACGGGAAGGTTACATTCTGCACCACTGTGCCACCTGCGCCGGGAACTGAATCGTTGCCCGGTGAAAATCCGGCAGGACCATATTCAAGGAAAACATCGCCAAGACAATTCGAGCAAAATGCGTTCACCTGGCAGGAGGAAGGAGTAATGTCACTGATGTTGGTGAGAATCGGCTGCGAGCATTGATCGGGACATTCGATTCGGAACCACAGGTAATGATTGAAGTCAATATTATTCACTGCGTCGATCAGCAGAAGGTAAGTATTCCCGGCGAAGAGCGTGTCAAATGAAAATGAAACCGGCGTGTGGTAGCCGTTCTTGATGGTATCTGTTCCGAGGCACGACCAGCCCTGTTCATTGCAGGTTCCGGCTGCATCTTTATAATAGAACCGTGAATAGTACCAGTAGCCTGTTCCATTGGCAAACCCGCTGTAAACGAGCAGGCGGTAGATACCGGTTACTGCTGGCGTGAAGGAATAGATTTTTTCAATCGCATTGTTTTGGTTTAGGCCTGTACAGTTGTAGGAAAACCATGCGCCCTTCTGCCAATAAGATGTTGAATATGTAAGTGTGCTGCCGCATGTTGCAACGGGGGCGGCGGCGCAATCCATGGCGGTGCGCTGAGTTTGTTTGGAAGTGTTGGTGCTGTAATTCCCGCCGCACTCACTTCTGACATAGATATCGTAAATCGTATTGGCCGTCAGCCCGGTTAAGTTGTATGGAGAAGATACATTTTGAATGACGGTTCCTCCGGCGCCGGCTACTGAATCTGTTCCAGGCATAAATCCTGCGGGGCCATATTCCAGGTAAGCATTCGCACAGTCGCAGCTCCATTGTACGCTCATGGAATTCGGATGCACGTCTGTAGTCTGCACGTTAGCGGGATGCGGACAGTTAATGGAAACATCTGCTTCAAATCCCGGCCAGTTGTACTGGGTGGAATCGGAAACATCCATGATCACATCATACGATACGCCCGCAGTAAGCGGGCCGATTTTAAATTGATCCGTGTACTGGTCAGGATGCGAAATGGTTGAACACGAAATTCCCGAAACATCGCATGCCCCGGCAGGCTTGCAAAACAAATCGTAGTAAAGCCATGGCTGCGTCTTATACGAGACAACATCAAAATATCCGGAAGAAGGCGCAGTAAACCTCAGAAAGTTTTCCTGGCCAAACATCATAAAGCTTCCGCAGGTCCACGAATAATCATCCCAGTAGCCGGGACCATAAAAATAAAGTGTGCTTTGTGAACCCAGGCTGCCATATTGAGTTGTTGTCGGACAAGCTGAAGTGCCCGCGGCTAACTTCTCACTGTTCGCGCTGTAAAATCCATTGAAGCAATTATTCCTCAGGTAAACGTTGTAGCCTCCTGTAGGAACGTTTACGGTCACGGACGCACCTCCCGCAAAAATAATTGTACCTCCGGGGCCAGGGTTGCCACCCGTTCCCGGAACAAAGTTGGGCGGTCCGTATTCGAGTATTCCGTAAAAACTGCTGTCCCAAGTTACCACGAATGAAGTAGGCAATGCATTGGTTTCTGCAACACCCGTTGCCCGCGGGCAGTAAGACGGTTCAATCCTGAACTGAACATCGTATGCGACATTCGTTGTATTGGGATCGATGGCGATGTAATAGGTATTGCCTGCAATGAGTTGCCCGAGGGACTGCTGTCCGATTTGATTCGGCCAGAAATAACCGAGACAACTCCAGTTTTGATACGTGCAGCCGGAAGCAGAGGATTTAAAATAAAATTCTGTCCAGGTAGAAATTGGTTTTGCAAATACCACATACTCTCCGCTGGCTGGTGCCGTGAATTTGAATATCTGTTCATTGCCAAAACCTGAACACAACTGCCAGCTTCCTGTTCCTGGCGCAAGGTGAACGGTGATCATGGTATCGAGCGGGATCGTGGTAGCATCGCAATCCAACTGCGTTTTGAAGAGGGCCACTGCGGAATTTACACTGTACAGTACAGGAGAACACTTTGTCCTCAAATAGCAGTCGTAATAAGTATCGGGTGTTAGGTTTGGTATGAGATCATTACTTAATGCTCCGGGGACAATAAGAACGGTGCCGCCGGGACCTGCAATGCTGTCGGTTCCCGGTGTAAATCCCACCGGTCCATACTCGATCACATAGGAGACCGTGACATTGAAGGCAACGCTTACGGTTGCAGAAGTGAAAGTAATGTTGTAATCATTAATCCAAAACTGAGGAGGATTGCATTGCCCCCGACCGTTTAACGAAGCACAGAGTAAAAGTGCAATGAGAAAGATTTGCTTTCCGGAATGTCGATTCATTTCATTGTCAGTAGCACCCGAAAGTGATGTATAATTGTTTACCCGGCTTTGTTTTTTTGTGAATGCGATCTAACGATGAGCCAATGTATGCTAATTATTCGTTAACATCATGTCGAAAGTGAAAGCTGCTGGTTAGAATAATTTATATTTGGCTCCCTTTCATTCTTATTTAGTTATAACGCCAAACCAACAACACATGCGAAATAAATTCGAAATTTTTCCTGCGCTCATTGCTGCAATGCTGCTGTTGACGCATTGCTCGGATAATAAACAAAACAAATCCCCCGAGATGTCTGATAACCCGCTCCTGCAAAAGTGGGATGGACCTTACAACGGCGTTCCCAAGTTTGATAAAATCAAAGTAGAACACTTTAAGCCTGCTCTTGAAGCGGGCATGGCCGAAAACAGGGAGGAAATAAATCAGTTGATCAATAGCACGGAAGCTCCCACTTTTAAAAATACCATTGAGGGTTTGGAGAAAACCGGAACCACCCTGAGGCGCGTGATTTCCATGTACGGAATATGGAAGAGTAACCTGAGCACACCGGAGATGGATTCGATCCAGGAAGAAATGGAACCGAGACTGACAGCCTTCAGCGATTCCATCATGCAGAATGCCGCCTTGTTTAAAAAAATTGAAACGGTATACAATGATCCGGCAAAAAAAGATTTGAACCCGGAGCAACAACGGCTCGTCGAGCGCTATTACAAAAATTTTATGCTGGCCGGAGCCAAACTGGATGACAGCACTAAAGCTAAAATTTCTGAAATCAACTCGAAGCTTGCAGCTTTATTTACCAAGTTCAACCAGCACCAGCTTTCTGACGAAGGAGATAAGTTTCTGGCATTGACCAATGAAAGTGACCTGGCTGGGTTGCCCAACGATTTAAAAGCGGCCGCACTCAGTGCAGCGGCTACCAGGGAGAAAAAAGGCGTATGGGTAATTTCCAATACGCGCTCTTCTGTCGTGCCATTTCTCACCTACAGCAGCCGCAGGGATCTCAGGGAAAAAGCCTGGCGCATGTTCATCAACCGCGGTGACAACGGAGATGCCAACGACAACAATGCGATCATCACCGACATTCTGCAGTTGCGGGCGCAGCGCGCACTCTTGCTGGGTTATCCAACGCATGCACATTGGCGCCTTGCCGATAAAATGGCCAAGACACCCGAACGCGCTATGGCACTCATGGAATCCGTATGGACGCCTGCATTGATGAAGGTAAAGGAGGAAGTAGCCGATATGCAAAAGATCGCAGACAAGGAAGGGGCACATATCAAAATTGAGCCGTGGGATTACCGCTACTATGCGGAAAAAGTCCGCAAGGAAAAATATGACCTGAACCAGGAAGAAGTGAAGCAGTACATGCAGCTTGAAAAGCTGCGCGAAGGAATGTTTTATGTTGCAGGTGAATTATTCAACATGCAGTTTACACAGGTCACGGACGTTCCCGTTTACCATCCTGATGTGAGGGTGTTTAAAGTTACCGATAAAACTTCCGGCGACCTGATCGGGTTGTGGTATTTCGATCCTTATGCGCGTCGTGGAAAACGCTCAGGCGCATGGATGAACGCCTACCGAGACCAGGAAAAACTGAATGGGAACATCACCACGATTGTTTCCAACAACTGTAATTTTATCAAGGGAAAAGACGGTGAGCCTGTGCTCATTTCTTTTGACGATGCCACCACGTTGTTCCATGAATTTGGACATGCGCTGCATGGGCTGAGTTCAAAGTGTACGTACCCTACTTTGTCAGGCACGAACGTCGCCACCGACTACGTCGAATTCCCTTCACAGCTCCTGGAACGCTGGCTGATCACTCCGGAAGTGCTGAATAAATTTGCATTGCATTACAAAACCGGTGAACCGCTTCCGCAAGCCCTGGTGGATAAGATCAACAAGTCGTCGAAGTTCAACAAGGGTTTTGCAACAGTGGAAGCAGTCTCCAGCGCCCTGATCGACATGAAAATTCATCTCGCCGGAAATGTAAAAATCGACCCGGATTCCTTTGAACGCGCAACGCTGGAATCCATTCACATGCCTTCTGAAATTGTGATGCGCCACCGGTTGCCGGCATTCGGACACATTTTTTCCGACGACGGATATTCAGCAGGTTATTACAGTTACCTGTGGTCTGACGTGCTGAGCGCAGATGCGTATTCTGCCTTTACAGAAGCGGGAGGACCTTATGACAAAGCTGTTGCAAAGCGGCTCGTGGATCATGTGTTCAGCGTGGGGGGAACGGTAGATGAGGCTGAAGCTTATCGTGCGTTCCGCGGTCGTGATCCGAACAGCGATGCATTGATGAAGAGCCGTGGCTTCACCGTTCCGGCGGCGAAATAAAGTATCCTTTAAAACTTAAACTGGAAGCTCGGCTTGGCAATGAAATAATAGACACCGGGTTTGTCCGTGTAGTTCAGGCGCCAGGTAAAATCCACACGCGATATTTTGAAAATATTTTCGATGCCGAAGCCGGCTTCAACATAAGGTTCGTTGAGAAATCCGACGCCGGGAGGAAAAAGGTAGGCACTGTGCCGGTTATGATCCGACAGGGTTCCGTCATAAATCCTGGCAAAAATTAATTCCCGCCATTTCAGTTTTTTAATTCCGGGGAGGCGGTTGAACAACAGCCCTTCAAAATGCTGTTCGAACATTGCACTGCCATATTGGTCGCTCACAAATTCAAGGTAGTTCATGAGGTTGAAAGCCGTTTCATCATTCAGTACAATTTGGTTGGCCGTTGGCGTTTCCAGGAAAACCCATGGAAGTGTACCAAATGTTTTTCCGCCTTCAAGCCACATCAGCAAATAGCCAAGCTTTCGCATGCGGAGTTTTTCTTCGATGCGCAGTTTGATTTTATCCGTTTCAAATTTCCCCCCCAGGAAATTTTTTATCCCGTGGAAATAGTTGATGCTGATGACCGGATACTTCGCAAAATAGAGGCGGCCTTCCAGTCCTTCCCCGAATTTTGCCGTAAGATTTCGCTCGCCAAAAGCAAAGCGTAAGGAACATTCAATCCCTGAAATGGAATACTGGGGAATTGTGTCAACAAAGGAAATTTCGTTCAGCGTTTGATAACAGTAGTCTCCGAAGGGTTTCCACTGTGATTGTTTGACGCCGATACGTATTGTAAAACCGGTGAACCATTGCCGCTCAACATATCCCTGGGCTTCCTTCACCATGCTCCTGTAAACCAATGGCGCCGTGCTGATGAGCGATGTAAAAATATTGTCGATAGGAAGTGTATTCGTGCTGCGTCCCGGTTGAACGGCATCATCCCTGAGCATGCCCCCGATGGCAGTGCGCCTGCTTTGGTGATGGCTGAGTATAAACGAAGCTTCGGCAAGGTATTTTGTCCGCTTGTCGTGCAGCCCGTAGGCGAGGTAGGTTTTAAAATCAAGGCGGTCATTTAAAAGATGACGTCCGCGGATCCCGAATTTCAGTCGCTGCTGTTCGACTTTATTGTAGCTGTAAAAAGAATAGAAGTCCCCGATGTCAAATTGCCCGAAAGGAATCCAGCCCGTGGTGATTGCGTTCACTGAATTTTTCAGGAGCAAGAATTTCGGCACTTTCTCGAGCGTGTCGATCATGGTAAACACACCTTGTTCCTGCTTAGTGAGAGAGTCGCCGCGCACATCGTCCCAGTATGCTTCAGTTCTCGTGGCTGCACTGTCGTTGAACGTCACCCTGTCCAGCCCGGTGTAGAAACTGTTCTCATGCGCACGGTTCACTTTGTAATTTCTGTAGGTGGAAGTTTTCCTTCCGAAAAATCCTGTCAGCTCTTTTGAATTTTCTGCTACGGTAAAATCCGCTACCACCTGGCTTTTCGTCATCATGCGATGAGCACCGTCCACTGTTTCATATTCCTGCCGGATCCAGTAGTTGCGCACAAAGTTTACGTTGGCGGCAATGCTGAATGATAAGTCAATTTGCCTGATGGAATAAGTTGAATCCTCAATGTACATGTCGCCTGTGAAAGCTACATCTGCTTTTACTTTTGGATGGAAGCTGATGTGGTAGCAACGGCTTCCCTTGAATTGCATGCTGTCCAGCAGCATGAATTTGTAATTTGATTTGTAGTTGTCGCTCACCGGGCTTGGAAAATTTTTGTCCAGGATGAGCACGTAGTCGTTGTAAATGTTCGGTGTGAGGTACATGTCCTGCGCGAACTGTACGATCTTCGGTCCCTTGAGTCCCACTGCACGCCTGCCTTTCACGACCTCCTTCAGCACCGGCGGGTTTTTACGGTAATAAAAATCGCTCAGGGATTCATTGAAGAGAATAGGCAAATAGGGAATGCTATCGGAAGTAGTATCGGTATTGTCAAAAATAAAACTGAAGGAGCGCAGGAAAATATTCCGTTTGATTTTGTCAGTAAAATTGTTCAGGTCA